>Ga0115013_10001997_pt1 | contig 11525 bp, 9 predicted proteins | sample SouAtlMetagenome_2_FD_88686 | JGI IMG/M metagenome (GOLD analysis project Ga0115013, IMG submission 88686) | Marine eukaryotic phytoplankton communities from Atlantic Ocean - South Atlantic ANT15 Metagenome | ecosystem: Environmental > Aquatic > Marine > Oceanic | place: South Atlantic Ocean...
AGGGACGAGTGAATATTTACTGAGCCTTTAGCTTGGGATATTTTAGTTACATTTGCCCCTTTATAGATTTTACCTTTTAAAAGTTGCTCAATTTTTTTTACGTATTCAATACTTCCATTTTGGATCGTGCTCCAATTCGGTCGATTGTAAATATTTAATAGCTTATGGTTTTCAAAAAATAATAGTAAGCTCTTTATTGGAAAATTTAGTATACTTTTCTTTGGGCATGACCATATTGACGCTGTCATTGGAACTAAATGATATTCAATAAATTTTTTTGAATAATTAAATCGATTTAAAAATTCACCCATTGTCTCATTATCAGGGCAACTTTCAGCATCTTTGAGAGCATTATTATAAAAATAATTTATATCCCTCAGCATACTCCAATATTTAGGATCAACTATATTCTTCGTTTGTGAAATTAAACCCATATAAGAACTACTATATTCAAATTCACCTTTATCAACAGAAACACTAAATGACATTGATGAATTATTTATACCAATATCGAGATACTTTAGTAATTTAGAGAAAATTGGATAGTTTTTGTCATTTAATACAATAAAACCTGTTTCCACATTATACCTAGAATTACTTTGTTCAATAGAAACAGTATTTGAGTGTCCACCTAATCTATTATTTTTTTCAAACAAAGAAACTTCGTGTTTTTCTTGAAGAGCCAGCGCTGTGGCTAAACCTGATATTCCTGAACCTACTATAGCAATTTTCATAAATTTATCTTAATTCTAAATATTTTAGTTTTTAATTCCGGCATAACTATTTAAAGCTCTTTCTCTTGCAAATTTATGATCAATAATCGGCATTGGATAAGTTTCTCCGAGCTTTATATCAGAATTTTTCAAAATTGCACTATCTGCATTCCATGGTTCGTGAATAAACTTTGTTGAAAGATTTTTTAATTCTGGAAGAAATCTTTTAATATATTTTCCTTCTGGATCAAATTTTTGAGATTGGATAGTTGGATTAAATATTCTAAAATATGGTGCAGCGTCAGCCCCACATCCAGAAACCCATTGCCAACCTGATGTATTGCTTGCTGGATCAGCATCTAGCAGTGTATTCCAGAACCATTTTTCTCCCATTTGCCAAGGTAAGAGAAGGTGTTTTGTCAAAAATGAAGCTGTAATCATTCTGACCCTATTATGCATCCAACCTGTTAACCATAACTCTCTCATGCCTGCATCAACAATTGGATAACCAGTTTTCCCTTCAGTCCAAAGTTTAAAATTATTTTCGTCATTATTCCATTTAAATTTAAGAAAGTCATTTTTAATTGGTTTAGTATCAATTTCAGGATAGTACCATAACAGATTATGCGAAAACTCTCGCCATATTATTTCTGACTTATATGTCATAACATCGTCATTCTCTTCTAAATCACTAATAGCCATGATTATTTGCTTTGGACTAATTTCTCCAAACCTTAAATGCGGTGAAAGTTTTGAAGTTCCTGATAAACTTGGGATATTTCGATCAGAGTTATAACTATTAATAGAATTTTCTTTAAAAGCATTTACTTTTTTTAGAGCAGTTTCTGTTCCTGGTTCCCAAAACTCATAAAACTTTTTTGACCAAGGTTTATTATTTATCAGTTTCAAATCATCCAAAGTAAGACACGATGGCCATTTACCTTGGAAAGGTATAGTTTTAGGCGAATTTGTTATTTTGAAATCAATACCCTTATTTAATATAGCGTTTTTATAGGGAGTGAATACCTTTAGAGGATTACCAGTTTTGCTTTTTACTTCCCAGGGTTCGTATAGCAAGCTACCATTAAAACTAAAAACTTGTTTAGAAAGTTGTAACAAATTTTTCTTTATTATTTTGTCTCTTTTGACTGCCCATGGTTCATATCGTCTATTCCAAAGTATACTTTCTGCTTTTGTTTCAATGGCTAATTTTTCGATAATACTTTCTGCTTTTCCGCGAAAAAAAAGCAATTTGCTTCCAATTTTTTCTAATTCCAATGACAGTTTATTTAGGCTTGAGTGAAGCCACCATTTAGATGCATCACCGAGTTTACGATTTTCAGCATCTTCATCGTCTAAGATATAAATAGGTAATATTGGGTTTCCAAGTTCAAGGGCCTTTTGAAGTGCTGGATTATCAGAAAGTCTAAGATCTACTCTAAACCAAAGTATAGATGGATTTTTCATAAAGTTTATAAATATTGTTTCAAGTAATTGAATTAATTATTTAATTACTGCTTTCAAGTTATAATTATAAATTTTATTTTTATAAATAAAACCTACTCCAAAATGATCACTAATGCTCAAACTTTTTAAAAATTCTGTCAAATACAAACCTCCAGTAAACACTCCAAAAGATGGCATAATAATTATTTTGTTATTATATAAAAAACATTTACCAACAATTGATTTGTCTTTAGTTTTAACCTTTGCTTTTAAATGATAATGTCCACTGATTTCATACTTTTCAAATTTTGTGATATGTCTAAATTTAATTCCCATTTCATCATGCTCATCTAGTGGAGTTACATTAAGCCATGAGGGCTTATCTAGGTCGTGATTACCCTTTATCCAAATGCAAAAATATGAGTTTGAAAAATCCTGAATTAAATTTTGATTTTTTTCTGAGATAATTTCAGCTGAAGCTAAATTATGAAAAGTATCACCCAAAAAAATAATTTTTTTTGGTTCAAAGAATTTTAATAATTTTTTAATTTTTATTAAAATATCAATGGTATCAAACGGTGGTAAAGGAATTGACGATGACTGTAATGAATTGACAGCAGAAGATTTCTCAAAATGAATGTCAGATATTACAACTGCATTAATCTTTGGAATATAAATAATTCCTGAGTAGTGAAGTAAACATTGAATACCATTTAACTTAATCTCTATTATTTCATATACTTTACTTACCATGGCTTCAATTTTTAAGTACTGACAACTCTTCCTCTAATTCTTCAAGTAATTCTTCTTCTGCTTCCCCGTGTATACTCTCTTTACCTATTTCAAGTAAAATTGGAATTGACAATGGGGATGCCTTATTTAAATATCGAACCTCTATTTTTTTGTTAATATTTTTTAAAAGTTCACCTAATCTTCCAATGTCTGTTAAACCTTTTGCAGCATCCTGCCTAGTAGCCTTTAAAAGAAAGTGATCGGGTTGGTGTCTTTTAAGCACATCATAAATAAGGTCGGAATTTACAGTCATTTGTTTCTTGCTAACATCGTTTCCAATTAAATTTTGATTTATTAGACCTGCAATTGTAGAAATTATTCTAAAGCTTCTTTTAAGTATTGAAGTCTCTTCAAGCCACTCCTCAAGATCATCCCCTAAAATATCCAAGCTAAATAATTCGTATATTTTTTTTGGACATTCCTTGCTCCAAATTGCAATTGCATAATCGTTTGCAACAAATCCCATTGGATTTAATTTAAATCTCTCCATTCTTTTTGTTATTAGTGTTCCAAGTGTTTGATGAGCTTTTCTTCCTTCAAAACAGTAAGCAACTAAATAATATCTATTACCTCTTTTAAATATTTCTATGAGCAAATTATCTCTTTTAGGTATGTTTGACACATTAGATTGCTTTTCAAGCCAGTTTCGTACTTCTGTATCAAACTTTACCCAGAAAGGGATATCATCAAATATTTTTCTAACTTCATCAGCTAAAGCTGTGGAAATTGGAAGCCTACCCCCAACAAAAGATGGGATTTTTGCTTCACCAAATTTTTTTGCCTTAACGATTAGTGTATTCTTTTCTATATTGTAGAATTCTAAAAGCATTCCAGCAAAAATAAACGTATCGCCTTTTAATAATGATTGTGCAAAATATTCTTCAATATTTCCTAAATATTTGCCATTTTTTAGTTTCACTTTAATATTAACTGATTCAACTATAGTTCCAACGTTCATCCTCCAAATTGTTTTAAGTTTATTGCTAGAGGGACGATACATTCCGTCAACGCCTTTGATTATTTGATGAAATTTACCATAACTTTTAAGAGAATATCCTCCAGTTGAAACAAAATCTAATGTCTCATTAAATTCGTGCTCAGTGAGTTTTCTATATGGAAATGCTTTGACAACCATTTTAAATGTGCTTTTGGGTTCTAATGGCTCTGATAAAGTTAATCCAACTAGAAATTGTGCTAGCACCTCTAACGCACCTAATGGCAAATCCATTCTATCTAGTTTGTTGCTTTTTATTAAGTTGATAGCAGCATTGCATTCAATTACTTCAAACTTATTCGTAGGTATTAATGAAGCTTTACTTACTTGATTGAAGCTATGGCCCGATCTACCAATTCTTTGAATTAATCTATTTACACCTTTTGGTGCACCAATATTAATTATATGGTCAACATTGTTCCAATCAATTCCTAGATCCAATGAAGATGTTGAAATTACTGCCCTTAAATTACCATTAGACATTTCCTTCTCAACTTTTGTCCTTTGTTCACTTGATAGAGAGCCATGGTGGAGAGCAATAGAAAGATTATTTTCATTAATTTTCCAAATCTCTTGGAAAAGTAATTCTGACTGTGCTCGCGTATTAACAAAGACAATAGTTGTTTTATTCTTAGATATTATATTTAAAATTTCTGAAAGTGCATAAACACCACTATGGCCAGACCAAGGAATTTGCTTTTTAGTTGATATTATCTTTATTTCATTGGCTAATTTTTTTTCTTTTTTTATTATATATGCTAGTGAAGAATTATCACCTGACTTTAACCAATTAAGAATTAATTTAGGATCGGAAACAGTTGCTGATAAACCAATTTTTTTTATATTTTTGTTAATTTGACATAGTCGTGATATGCCAAGTGAAAGCAAATCACCTCTTTTATTGTCCACAATTGAGTGAATTTCATCAATAATTAAAAAATTTAAATTTTCAAAAAAACTAGTTGCATTTTCCCATGATAACATGAGCATGAAACTCTCTGGAGTGGTCATTAAAAAATGTGGTGGATTGTATTTTTGACCTATTTTAATTTTTTGTTTTGTATCTCCAGTTCTTGTCTCTATTTTGATATTCAATCCCATCTCAAAAATTGGTTTTGATAGATTTCTTTCTATGTCATTAGCAAGGGCTTTAAGCGGTGAAATGTAAAGTGTATGAAGACCAGTTTTAGGATTTACTATCATATTGTTAATTGAAGGAAGGAACCCTGCAAGTGTTTTTCCTCCTCCTGTAGGCGCAACTATTAAAGCTGAGTTAAGTTTGCTTATTTTCTTGAATAATTCTAATTGGTAATCGTGGGGCTTCCACCCTCTTTTTAAAAACCAATTTTGTATTTTTTGATCAAACATTGAAATAAAAACTTAATTAAATTTGAATAAAGATTATATAGGAGTAAAGTTTATATTTTAAATTAATATTTGAGGAATTCAAAGTGATTAACTTTTATTATTGGCCAACTCCAAATGCAAGAAAAGTATCAATCTTATTTGAGGAACTTAATCTTAATTATAATCCGATAAAAATTGATATTAATAAAGGAGATCAGTTTTCTGATGAATTTTTAAACATTTCTCCTAACAACAAAATTCCTGCAATTGAAATAGTGGAAGGCAAAGAAAAAATAAGTCTTTTTGAATCAGGGGCAATTCTACTTTACTTTGCAGAAAAACATGAGAAATTTTTTTCAAATAATATTGTTAAGAAATATGAAATAATACAATGGCTATCATGGCAAATAGCTGGATTTGGTCCGATGCTTGGTCAAGCACATCATTTTAATTTCTATGCAAAAGAAACTATTAAATACGCTAAAAGTAGATACTCAAATGAAGCCAATAGATTATACGGTGTTTTAAATAAAAAGCTCAATAACCAAAAATGGATTACAGGAGAGTATTCAATTGCTGACATTGCTACTTATCCATGGACAATGACAACTGAAAGACAAGGTGTTAATTTAGAAGATTTCCCCAATGTCCAAAAATGGAAAGAATTAATGAGTAAAAGGCCGGCTGTAGAAAAGGGTATGAAACTTGGCCAAGAATTTAAAAAGACCTCAAAATTAACTGAAAAGGAATTCTCTAATCTATTTGGAGAAAATCAATATAAACAACGATAACTTATGAAAATAGATTGGATCAAAAAATCAAGAGAGGGTATCCAAATCAAAAATGGTCTGTTTTATATAGATCCCATTTATCCTGTTAAAAATGCTGTAATTACTCACGCCCATGCTGATCATGCAAGACCAGGGCATAATCAGATTTTTGCCACCAAAGAAACTATTGAAATAATGAAAGAAAGATATGGAGCAAATTTTTGTGAAAAATTTACGGCATACGATTACAATCAAAATTTTAAAATCCAAGACATTAATTTATTTTTTGCACCGGCAGGACACGTCTTAGGTTCTGCTCAAATTGTAATAAATTACAATAATCAAAGAGTAACATTTGCAGGTGACTACAAAAGACAACATGACCCAACTTGCTTGCCATTTGAGCCAATAAAGTCTGATATTTTCGTAACTGAGGCAACATTTGGTTTGCCTGTTTTCAAGCATCCAGATGCAAATACCCAAATTGAAATTTTAATTAAATCTATTCAAAAGTTTCCCAATAGATGCCACATTATTGGAGTTTACAGTCTGGGTAAAGCGCAGCGAATTATTAAAATGCTGAGAACTAAGGGTTGGATGGATACGATCTACATGCATGGATCATTGGTTAAAATTTGTAGATTATATGAAAAATTTGGAATTGATTTAGGCCGATTGGAGCCTGCTACAGTTAAGGATAAGCCGGAAAAACCCCATGAATATTATAAGGGTAAATTAATATTAGCTCCTCCATCTGCATTATCAGATGTTTGGTCTAGAAGATTTCCAAACCCTATTCTTGGAATGGCTTCTGGATGGATGACTGTAAAACAAAGGGCTAAACAAAGAGGGATTAATTTACCTTTAATAATATCAGACCATGCCGATTGGTATGACATTTTGAAAACTATTGAAGAAGTTTCCCCAAAAGAAGTATGGGTAACCCATGGCTCAGAAGAAGCACTTATATATGCATGCAAAAAGAAAAATATAAAAGCAAAAGCATTATCTATCATAGGATATGAAAGTGATACAGATATATGAAAAGATTCTCTGAGTTATTGCTTAACCTTATTTATACTACTAGTAGAAATGATAAAATAACACATATAATGAATTGGATAAGTGGCTCTGATACTGAGGAAATAGGTTGGGGCTTATCTGTCATTTGTCAGGAACTTGAAATTCCTAAAGTAAAATCTTCAATGGTAAAAGAAATTTCTTTTTCGCATCTAGATAAGTATCTTTTTGAATTGTCTTATGACTATGTAGGTGATATGGCAGAAACTATTTCTTTGATATGGCCTGAAGAAATCAACAAAGAAAAAAAATTTAATCAAGCCTCTCTCTCGCAAGTTATTAAAGATTTAAAAACCATAACAAAAAGTGAAGCTCCAGAATTAATAACTAATTATTTAAATAATTTTGATCAAAACACTCGTTGGACTTTTCTAAAGATTATTACTGGGGGCTTAAGAGTAGGGGTTTCAAGTAGGATTGCTAAAATAGCTTTATCAAAATCTTTTAATAAAGATATAAATGAAATTGAAGAACTATGGCATGCTTTTAACCCACCTTATAGGGAATTAATTGAATGGATAAATGGAAAAACTGAAAAGCCCAATGTCCAAAACAGAGCTATTTTTCGATCTCCTATGTTAGCCAACCCATTGGAGGAAAGTGATTATAAACTTATTAACCCAACAACATATTTAGCGGAATGGAAATGGGACGGGATTCGCATTCAACTAGTATCATCAAATGGCAATGTAAAACTTTATTCCAGAACTGGGGACGATATATCAAAATCATTTCCTGAAATTTCAAGCTTCAAATTCAAACAAAATTTTTCATTAGACGGTGAATTAATGGCTGGTGAGATAAAGAACCCAGGAACTTTTAATAATCTTCAACAGCGTCTTAACAGAAAAAATCCATCAAAAGAAATAATTAATTCAGTTCCAACTTTCATAATAGCGTATGATTTACTTATACTTGACAAGATAGATTTAAGGTCAAAAAATATCCTAGAAAGAAGAAAAAAACTTGAAACTTTTTTAAAAATTGGGAAATTCCCATTTATAAAATATTCAGAGGAAGTAAGTTATAGAAATTTTGATGACCTAGAAAAAAAAAGGTTAAAGTGCAGAGAAGATTTTAACTACGAAGGCTTAATGTTAAAATCAAAAGTTTCTGATTATCAAACAGGAAGACCCAAAGGACCTTGGTATAAATTTAAAAGAGACCCTTTTAATATTGATGCCGTTTTATTATATGCTCAACGTGGGCATGGTAAAAGATCTTCTCTTTACTCAGATTATACATTTGGTGTGTGGAAAAATAGTTCATCCAATAAGGAATTAGTAACTGTAGGTAAAGCATACAGTGGATTTACTGATAAAGAGTTGATTAGGCTTGATAAATTTATAAGGACTAAAACCATTGGCAGATTTGGGCCTGTTAGAGAGGTTGAGAAAAGTTTGGTGCTTGAAGTTTCATTTGATGATATTCAAAAATCTAAACGTCATAAATCGGGTCTAGCAATGCGATTTCCCAGAATAAAAAGAATAAGATGGGATAAGCCAGCTTGTGAAGCAGATACCTTAGAAACTCTTGAAAAGTTAGCTAATTAGAAATTGTGATTATTAAATTATAATCTTGTATACATTAGAGTGATTTAAATCTTTGTAATACTCTCATTATCATTTAATCCGTAGCCTTCGCGTAATGTACAAGATCCCGTTATTGTTTGTATTAACAAGCTTTCTTTACATTTTGTCCAAGATGGAGCCTCTCTATTGTCCATCATCCATAGTTGAGAAATTGCTAAAATAGCAAGTAAAATAAGTAGTATCCATGAAAATTTACTCATTATTTACCTCGTTATCCCAATCATAGATATAATCTGTGATTTTATCCATATTTATTTCATTTTCAGGAAAAACTTTTTTTGCGACACTATATTTTTCACTTATTGTTGAAGAACCAGAACTTTGATTTAATGGGTGCCAATTTGGAAGATCCTTACCTTCATTAACTAATTTATAAGCACATGTTGCTGGCATCCAGTTTAATTGTGTTAGGTTATTGGGGGTCAATTTAACGCAGTCGGGAACAAATTTTTTTCTATTTTCGTAATTTGTACATTTACAATTTTCTGTATTTAGTAATTTACATGATACATTTGTATAAAATAATTCATTATTTTCTTCATTTTGAAGTTTTATGACACAACATTTTCCACAATTATCGCATAATGACTCCCATTCATCATGATTCAAATCATGTAATTTTTTTTCCAGCCAAAATTTTTTAATTTTCATAGTATGTAAATAATTTATATAGTTAAAAAATCATTAAATTTAAGTTTTTATGAAAAAACCAAATTACATCTCTCCAGGCAATTTTTCCACAACTTTTTTTGATGGAGTTCTCCGTTCAAAAAAATTTGATGATATTTATTTTTCTCCCCTTAATGGGGAGGAGGAATCTAATTATGTCTTTTTAGAAGGAAATAATTTAAGAGATAGACTTACTATTAACAATAACTTTACTGTTGGTGAACTTGGCTTTGGCACTGGAATGAATTTTTTATTAACTTGGAAATTGTTTAATGATCTAAAACTAAATAATACTTACTTAGATTATATTTCAATAGAGGGTTATCCACTCCCAATAAATCAAATCAATAAAATTTATGAGAGGTATCCAAAATTAGTAAAATTATGGATTGAATTAAAAAAAGAAATGCCTCCTTTGTGGTCTGGCACACATAGAATTATTTTAAATAAAGGAAGAGTGCGCCTTACGTTAATATACAGCGATGCGCTAGAAGCTCTAAAATTATCTAATTTTAGTGTCAATGCATGGTTTTTAGATGGCTTTAATCCCAATAAAAATAAAGATATTTGGTCTATGGATGTAATGCAGGAAGTTTATAGACTTACAAAACCGTCTGGAACTTTTGCGACATTCTCTTCAGCTGGATTTGTTAGAAGGAACCTTGAAAAAGCAGGTTTTAATGTCAAGAAAATAAAAGGGTTTAAGTTTAAAAAAGAAATGTCTATTGGTCAAAAAAAAGGAAAGAAACAACATAATAAAATTTTCTCAAAATATGTAATTGTGGGGGGTGGTATCGCTGGAGCGTCTATAGCACAAGCATTAAGACAAAGAGGTCAAAGCCCACTTGTAATCGAAAAAAATGATAAATTAGCTCAGGGTGCTTCTGGAAATATAGCTGCCGTACAATATCCCAGACTGACAACGGTAAACACCCCTGCAGGAAGGCTTTCCTTATCTTGTTACAGATTTTCAAGAAATTTAGCTAAAAAATTGGGAGTAGCAATTAATGACAAATCTATAATTTTTAGTATCCCAGAAAGAGAGGCTATAAAACACAATAAACTTCTATCTCAAGGGTGGCCAAAAGACTTAATAAGAAAAATCTCTAAAGAAGACAAACTAGCAATTGCTAACTTTGATTTTAATTTAAACGGCATTGTTCATGACCATGGAGGAACAATTGAGCCTGTCAAATTTGTTAATAATCTTATGCCTGATGATATTGAAATTATATTTGGTAAAGAAATTCATGGTTTTACTCGAAGCACTGAAGGATGGACTATTACTTTGTCAGATAAAACTAAAATAAAAACTGAAATATTGATTTTAACCTGTTCGGATGGACTAAAAAAATTAAAACAAACATCTGTTTTCAATCTTCAATACACTCAAGGTCAAGTAACGCATTTAGATAAAAATAAATTTAAAAATATACCATCAACAAATTTTAGCTTTTCTGGTTATTTAACTCCTCCTGTAAATGGAATTGTCACAGTTGGGGCAACTTTTGAAAAAAATAGCAATGAAAGAAGTTATATTTCTGAAGAAGCAAGCAATATTAATATAAATAATATACCAAATGAGATTTTCAGAAATATTTTTTCTCGTAATTTCAATTTAAACAAACTTGATGGTAGAGTATCTATGAGGGTGTCAACATTTGATAGAATGCCAATGATGGGGCAAATAGAGGATAACCTCTATATTCTATCAGCTTTAGGAGCAAGGGGAATGATTATGGCACCACTTTTAGGTGAGGAGCTTGCAAGTATTATTTTAGGTTTGCCTATTGCTCTTGACGATGAAATTTTAAAACAATGTGATCCAATAAGGGTTGAAAGAAGTTTTTTAGGTTAAACAGTTTCTTTTATTTTTTTCAAAATTATTAATCATTTCACTTAGTATTAATTTGCAATTTTCAAAATTTGAATTCTTCTCTCTTGTCTTTTCATTAAGATAAATTGATCTATTGATTTCAATCTGAATAGCATGCTTATTCTCTTTTGGTCTTCCATAGTTTTCTGTAATAAAGCCTCCGGAGTACGGTGAGTTTCTCCTTACTTTTAAACCACTATTCAAAAACTCATTTTCAATAAATTGAACAATTTTTTGTTCACTACT
>Ga0115013_10002000_pt1 | contig 11519 bp, 23 predicted proteins | sample SouAtlMetagenome_2_FD_88686 | JGI IMG/M metagenome (GOLD analysis project Ga0115013, IMG submission 88686) | Marine eukaryotic phytoplankton communities from Atlantic Ocean - South Atlantic ANT15 Metagenome | ecosystem: Environmental > Aquatic > Marine > Oceanic | place: South Atlantic Ocean...
CTAACAGTAGGTACAGATATGAAATTTGTAGGCATACTGCTTTTATAACTAAATGGTGATCTATTATTAAACCCTATATTAAAAGAATTTTTATTACCTAAAAAGTTTGTTTTATATTTACCTAAAGTATCCATATTATCCTGCGTGATAACCTCTTAAAGCAGCTTTTGCCTTTGATTCACTACCATATTTAGCTGGCCAAGGTTTATCTGTTTTATTGCTAATTACTCTCCAAGATCCACCCATTTTTTTAATACATCCACTACCACCTTCGTCTATAGCACATGCGTTAAACGGTGATCTATCAGACATATTTTCATAATATGCTTCTTGAGGATCTTGTTGGAAACCAGCTTCACCTCTTTTAGGTTCTTTACTTTTCTTTAACATTTCATAATAAATATCTTGCCCATCACCTTCTGTTCTTCTAGCTATTCTTTTAGCCTCTCTTTTCATATGCTTATCGGTGTGTCTAGTAGCTGGAGACATATGATTTTTTCTCATATGATTATCAAGTTTCATACCTCCAGTTCTACTCATTTCTTGATGAGTTTTTCCTGACTTATCTTTCATACTAGCTGGAGAATCATGATCATGTCTAACATTTTCTAAATAATGTAATCTTGCAGAATCTGACAAGTCTTTATTATATGCTTCTTTTGCATCATATCTCTCGTCTGCTCTTTTAGAAAAACGAGGGTGATTACCACTATATCTTTTATGTCCCATAATTAACTCATTTTTGGATCAGAAGAGTAAGCTCCTTTTCCCATAGATTTTTCCATTCCTTTTGATTCGTCTCTACGATCTTTCATAGATTGTTTTTTGCTAGATTCTTTACCGTCTTTAGCTAAACTTTCATCTAATCTATCATCGTACCCTTGTCTATTAAATGGACTACTTTTGTGATGATGCTCATCTGCTTTAGTAGAATTTCTTGCTACGTGTTTTTTATAATCTTCATCACTTCCTGGATGATTTTTTCTTCCTCCTTTTGCTTTTGCTGGAGAACCTTTAGCATCACCTTTTTCAATATCTACTATTGGCATGTCTTTTAATTCTGCTGACTCTCTATTCATTGGTGAATGTGGATGAGAATGTGATCCTTTATCAGTATCATAATTCATAGCTGGTGAATCTCCTTTTCTATGCATGTCATCTACGATAGGCATATATTTTAATTCATCAACTCCTTGAATTCCATATTTGCTAGCGTTTTCCATAGGTGATTCATGACCTGCTTCCATAGGTGATTCATGACCTGCGTTCATAGGTGACTCGTGACCTGCATACATTGGTGAATTCATATACATAGCTGAATCTCTATGCATACCTTGCTTTTTTTCAGCTTTGTACATATGTAAAGCTGACTTCATCATTTTTACCGGGTTTTTCTTTTGTGAATAAGGCATAATTGTTTTTTTTATTGTTATTGTTTTTTTTATTTATACTGGTAAATCTTCATACTTATCTGCATAGTCTGCAGGTAAATAAGACTCCATAGAACTTATTTGTTCAGCGGATAATTCTGTTTTATAGAAATCATTAGCTAATACCCATTCAAAATGAGTTTTAATAGCTTCTAAATTTTCATTTGCTGCTGCTTGTTCTAATTGCCTACTTATTTGGTTAGTAATTACCTCTTTGTGCGAATCAGGTGTGTTTTCTGTTGTTATTACGTTTTTATACATTTTATTAATTTTTGTTAGTTTTTACAATTTTTACAATTTTTTACTTCTTCTCTTAATTCTTGGATTGCTTTAACAAGTACAGGGATTAATCTTCCGTAACTTGCTTTTAATTTTTCAGGATTATTTGAGTTAACAAGTTGTAGAAATTCATCATCAGATTCTTGTAAATCTTGAGCAATAAATCCTAAATCTTTTAACCCTTTTCTTTCTCCATCTCTTTGATTCCACTCAAAAGTTACTGGCTTTAAAGAATCTATTAAATCTAATCCATAGTTAGAATCTTGAATATTTGTTTTATCTCTTTTATCTGATAAAGCTGATATGGTTTGAACTTGACAATGAATAGCAGTAATACTAGAGTTTCCAAAAGTAACTGTATTACTTCCGTTTCCTGCAGCATTTCTACCTAAAATAATGGAGTTGTTATCTGAGCCACTACCTAAATCTGCACCCTGCCCAATTACAACGTTTTGACTACCTGTAGTAGCTGTTAAAACTGCATTTTCTCCGATTACTACGTTAGAACTTCCACCATCAGTATTTTTATATGCAGAAACACCTATTACAGTATTACCACCACTACCACCTCTACGCTGAAGCATAGCGTTCATACCAATTGCAACATTACTACCAGCAGTTGAAGTTCCTGCGCCATATCCTTTACCTGCGCCTGTACCAATAAAAGTATTATTAGCACCAACACCAGCAGAATTAGCTTCATAACCAAGACTAGTATTTGAGCCATCAGTTGTAAGTGCGTAACCAGCTTGATAACCTAAATTTGTGTTTGAGGTTCCAGAAGTATTTGAGTAACCTGATTGATAACCTACTGAAACTAAACCACTAACAGTTGACAGTGCATTTCCAGCATTTGCACCAACTAGAGTATTGTTATCCCCACTACTTAAATTATTTCCAGCTTGATGCCCAAGAGCTGTATTAAATTCAGCACTATAACCACTTGCTGCTAAACAATTAGAGCCAATAGCTACAGTTTGCCCCGCGCCTGCTGTTACATTAGATGCCATATAATTACCAATAAATACACAACTTGTTGCAGCAGCACTAGTTTCCATAACCCCTTGCCCAATTGCCACATTTGCAATCCCTGATCCAGCACCTTTAGCGCAATTTTTACCTATAAAAACATTATAACCACCAGTGTGTCCATATCCTGCATCGTAACCTATACATACTCTATCTACGCCAGTTGTATTAGAATAACCAGCTTGATAACCCATATTAGTATTTCCTGTTCCTGAACTTTGAGAATAACCGGATTTAAAACCAACTGACACATGTCCAGCTGCTGTATTAGACCTACCAGCGTTTCGACCAACAGAAACCATTTCAGATGCCCCACCTGATATACCAGAAGCAAAACTTCCTATGGCAACAGAATCTTCAACTCCTGATCCCCAATTTGTACCCGCAGAACTACCAATAGCGACATTATCATCACCAGCATTGGCTCTACAAGCCATATCTCCAATAACTACATTTCTGTCAGAACCAGCAGCCATCCCTTTTGCAGCTTCATAACCATATACTGTATTACTATTAGCAGTAGTTATAGTCGAAGCAGCATCGTATCCAATTATAGTGTGTCTTGTACCTGTGGTTAACGCGTTACCCGCTGAACTTCCAATTACTGTATTCTCTTGAGGATTACCACTTAAACCAGCAGGTATATTTACTAAATAACTTGAAGTTCCATCTATTAAACAATCAGTTAATCCATTTAAAGAGGTTGCACCACCACCTCCGGCAGCTTGTAAAGTTATTAAACCTGTACCAGAAGCAAAAGTTAAAACATCTCCATCGGATGCACTCGCTTGTAAACCTGGTATTCTTAATGCTGTTACGTTAGCATCACCAAAAGTTATTTCATTTGTAGCACCTATTGCGCTAGGTTGTGCCTCGTTTCCAATAACAGTTAAATTACTACCTGTAGTAACAGTTTTTCCTGTTTCATAACCAATAAAAGTATTATTATCTCCATCAGTTATTGCTGCTCCGGAATTATACCCTACTAAAGTATTATAAAACGCTCCTGCGGCTACTGTACCTGCGTAATTTCCAATAGCAACGTTTCTATCTTTTGCTGTTCCTGTTGCGTTTAAAGCTTGGTATCCTATAGAAATATTATCATTTCCTGCTTGATTCCATTTCCCTGACTCCATACCAACCATAACATTTCTTGCACCCGTAGTTATATATCTACCTGCTTCTGTTCCTATTGCTGTGTTGCTATCACCTGCGCCTGTTTGCTCTCCAGTTTTTACACCAATAAAAGTATTTGATGCTCCAGTATTGTTTTCTCCAGCTTCAACACCTATACAAGTACGTGATCCAGCGGTTGTGTTTGCGTAACCAGCATTATAACCTAAATTAGTATTACTTGCTCCAGATGTGTTTGAGTAACCTGCTGCATATCCAATATTTACTGTATAAGTTGCAATATTACTTCTTCCACATTGCCCTGCTCCTACTGCTACAGCACCAGTTTGAGCATCTGAGCCATAAGCACCAGCTTCTCTACCAATTAGGACAGTTTCATTTCCACCTACTTGTCCTGCAGAATCCCCTATAATAGTTGCTTTAGTTTGTGTGCCTGCATCTACACCCGCATTATCTCCTATAATTACAGCATTATTCCCAGTTCCACTATATTTAGCATTATATCCAATTACAATATTATTTTGAAAAGTTGCTGCAGATGAGTTTCCTGCTGCTCTTGAGCCTATAATAACATTTTGCGCACTTGTTGTAATTCTGCTTCCTGTATCAGCGTCTCCTAAAATAGTATTTCCACTTCCTGTTGTTAAGTTACCTCCCCCTTGAATTAATAAGTTATCACTTGGCGTACCACTTAAACCACTTGGAATATTTACAAAATAAGATGATATAGTACTACCACTACCTGTAATTAATACATCACTTAAGTCATTTAAACTAGTAACGCTACCTAAATTACCAGGTGCTATTTTTTTCATAGTGGTTCCTTGATAACCAGCTAAAAAATCTATTTGAGTAGGATCTGTTTCAGTTGTAAATGCTGAAAATTTTATATTTGCCATTTGTTGTTTTGTTTAATTTTTTTTATGGTGCTACTTCTTGTACCATAAGATTACCACCTGCTTCTGTTTCACATATATCACCATTCTCTGCTAAAATAAAAAATGTAACAGGACTAGGACCACCTCCACCTTGTATAGTTAAAGGTATTGCTAATATCGCATTGGCGTTAGCCAACATACTTGGTCCACCTGGCATTTTAGTTAAGTGCTAAAATGTTACTACAAGTTGTACCAGTTGCAAAAACTCTTATAGCTTGCAAAGGAATAAATGAAGAATCAGGTATGTTATTTAAAGTTACATCATCTCCTGCTGGAGTTCTTAATTTTAATGTTGAACCTGCTCCTCCTGTACCTACAAATAAAGTAAAAGCAGTATCTCCGCTTATATTTCCTTTATATATATCATAAGTAGTAGCAGCTGTACTACTTTGCATTGTCAATGTAGTTGGTGATGCTATTGCTAGTATTTCATCAATTGCACCTCCAGCATATACTACATCTCCACCTCTAATATTGTAACCGCTAGGTGAAGCTGAGTTTGTAGTTGCATTTGTAAAGTCTTGCCCAGCGTCAGTTAAAGTAGTTCCTACTGTAGCATTTGTTCCAGATGTTATAATTCCAGGTTGTGGAATATTAAGTGTATCACTAGGGATAACAGGAACTGAACTGAATGGTTGATTGTTTGCCATGTTAGTTTTTATTATTATTTATATACTTTTGCTTTTTGTGTAATTGGACCCATACCAGAAAAAGGAACAGCACCAAGTTTTAGTTTCATACCGTATATACCTGAACTAGACCCTTCACCGTGCAGTCTACCTGCTTGGCTTAATGGTCCGTCCCATATATGAGTTTCTCCAACTATTCCACCTCTTTTACCACCCATATCTTTAGTGTGGCCTGGATCTATTTTAAAATCTTTGTGATTCATAATTTTATAAGTTTATTAATGGTTTAGGTTTTTGAAATAAACCTCTTTGTTGTTCTGTTCCATAAATTCCTGCTGCTGCTTGCTGAGCAGAAGGATTAAAATTACCTGCTGTTGCCGCTGGCATTTCACCCACTACTGTATTTTCCATAGGCATTATTTCAGAACCTGGTTGATTCAAGCTATTAATTCCTTGACTTGCTAATTGTTGATTAGCTATTTGTTGAGCTGTCATTCCAGGCATCATGCCTCCAAACATAGCTCCAGCTGTAGGTGTTGTGAACATATTATCTATTTTTATCTTTATTAACATTATGTATAGAAGTTTGTAAAACTTTATCCATATATGTATTTCCTTTCATTATACTATTTCTTCTTTCACTAGTTGGAATATCATCTTCTCCTAGCATAATTCGGTAAATTCTTTGTATTAATTGTTTACCTTTAAAAGAAACCTTGTATATATTATATTTTTGAGTTGTTCTGTTTCTGTTTCTCCATACCACAACCCAATCACCTTGTATTAATCTATTCCATCTTCTATTCTCCCAACTATAAGAATAACTACCCATTTTAAAATCTTGTATTGTAAATAAATCAATACAATCTAAATAAATTAATAATTCAAGGTCACTATCAGTTAAGCCGTTATTTTTACAAGCCCATTTGCGTATTATACGGTAATGTTTTAGCAAGTTTAAATCTTTAAGATCTCTTGCTTCTAGCTTTTTCATAAAACAACGACGACGTCTTGCGCCTTAATAACATGATATAATTTTTTGTTTATTTCTATTTGATGACCAGCATGACGATCAAAAAATATTTTATTATCTTTTTTTAACCCTACAACTTCTTCACCAACAGAAATAACATTAGCTTCTATGTATCTAATATCACTTCTATCGTTTTTATTAAGAAGTAAACCACCTTCTGATTTAGTTATTCCTTCGTCTTCGGTTTTTTGTATTATTAAATTTCTACCTATTGCTTTCATTAATTCTAATATTATTGATTACACAATCGGTTGATAAAATTGTTGTTGCTACAGAAGCTGCATTAGTTAAAGCACTTTTAGTAACTAACAGTGGATCTATAATACCTGCTTTAATCATTTGTACCATATTTCCTGTAACTACATTAAGACCATCACCTTCTTTTTCTGGTTCTACATACTCTATACCAGCATTATCTAATATAGTGTAATAAGGAGATTTTATAGCATTGTATAAAATCTTTTCACCAATATTATTTTGATCTAATGTTTTTGAAGCGTTTAATAAAGCAATACCACCGCCTGAAACTATACCTTCTTTTATTGCAGCTTTAGTAGCACAGATAGCATCTTCAATCCTATCTTGTTTTTCTTTGAGTTCAATATCAGAATTAGCACCTACTTTTACAATAGCAACTTTAGCTGATAACCTAGCTAACCTGTGTTCTAATCCTATAACCTGATGAGGTTTTAATTTTTTAGTTAAATCTTTTTTGATTTTTTTAATTATTTCCTCAATCTCTTCATTTACTCCTTCTATTTGTATTATACTTTGATCTTGTTCAGTTGTAACTTTAGAACACGTACCCAAGTAATCTACTTGTATTGTATTTAAATCATCTCCAAGATTTTCATCTATAATTTGAGAATTTGTAAGTAAAGCTAAATCTTCTAGTATTTCTTTACGTCTTAATCCAAAAGCTGGTGCGTCTAAAACATTTACTTTTATATTACCCTTTATTTTGTTCATTACAAGTGCTGATAAAACCGGAGGATCTATGTCACCAATAATCAATAAAGGTTTGTTTTGTTTTATAACATGCTCTAATACTGTTTGAATTTGTCTAATAGATTCTATTTTAGAATCAACTATCATTACTAGAGGGTTTTGTAATTCACAAATACCTTTATCTTTATCTGTTATAAAATTAGGATTTAATAATCCTTTATTATATTCTACACCTTCTACAACTTCTACTTCTGTTTGTCCAGCACTAGAAGGTTCCATTATAACTACACCTGTTTTACCTACAGCATTAAATGCATCAGCAATTAAATTTCCAAGATCAGGATCGTTATTTGTAGATATAGTAGCTATTTGTTCTATTCTATCATCTACAGGAACTGATTTGTCTGTAACGTATGTTATAACTTTTTCAACACCATTTAAAATACCTTCTTTAATTTCTCTGGTATTTGTGTTGTTTAATTCTTTATATGCTTCTTTTAATATTGCGTGCGCTAATACTGTTGCTGTTGTTGTACCATCTCCAGCTTCTTTAACTGTTTTACGCGCTGCTTCTTTAATTAAAGTAGCACCTAGGTTTTCTACAGGATCTAAAAGGACAATAGAATCAGCAACTGTTACACCATCTTTCGTTATTACTGGATTTCCTTGTTGGTCTTCAAGAATAACACACTTGCCGCTAGCTCCTAAAGTGGAACTAACAGCATTAGTGAGTTTTTCAATACCTTTAAAGACCTGATTCTTGGCATTATCGCCAAAATTTAGGTTTTTTACTATCATTTGATTGAATTTAATTTAATTTGATTATTACTTAAAGGTTTTTACGACTTTCGGCCCGTTTAAGAACTCAAGCTTCTTTGTATAATGATCTACTGATGCATCTATTGCTTGTTCCGCTCCTTCTAAGGTCTCTCTTCGTGTTACATCTACCCAGTTTTCATCTAAATCTAGGTATTCTGTTTGGTAAAAACCATTAGGTAACTGAGTTATTCTCCAATTACTTTTTTCAGCTACATGCTTCCAAAGGTCTATGGTTTCTTTTGTTATTTGTGGTTGACTATTCCACGTTTTAGTCTGATAATAAAACGTCATTTGGTTTAGGTTTTATGTTAATGTTTGGTTTGTTGCTCTTTACCCGAGCCGGTTATGTTTTATGTATATACTCTAAGTTCTAGAAATATTTTCATGTTATCTGATTTTGTAGCAGCACCGGATTGTGCTAATACAAAATGATTTATCTGTACTGTACTTACTGTTGGAAACGTTACGATCTGTTGTCCTGGCCATTCATTAGTATCTAGAACACCATTTACTCCGTTTGCTCCAATAGATGGATTACTTACAATCTGTGATTGGCTTGATGCCCAGGATTTCCCTGTCGTGAATGCATTTAATAGTGTCCCGGTGTAAACACCCACACTATTTCTTGTCCAAACTATATTTCCAACGCCGTTTGACATAATCGTAGCGGTTGGTGCAACTGCACCTCCACCGAAATTACTTAATTCTGCTACGTATGTAGTATATCCCAGTCCTAATGTTCCAGCTAAAGAAGAAAGATCTGATACAGTAAACTGTACAGTTCTATTCTGAGGTACGCTTGTTGAGGATTTCTGTGTACCTAAAACCAAGTCAGCTGAAACTGGAGTAACTTGTGGATATGAAATTATTTGTGCCATAGTATTTTGTTATTTGTCTATAGATATATACTTACACGTTAAAATAACAATTTACAATATATTTTATCTATTATTTAAGTAAATTTAAAAATAACTGTGTAATATAGGTTATCTATTATATAATACCTTACTCCTATCTAGATATTATACGTAGTATAATATCATTAAGGGGGAGATATGTTCGGTACCTCACATATCTAATGTACTGGTACCCTTGACTTTTTAGAAAGCTGTTTACATATAGAGAAGTAGGGCGTTCCCCCTCCACTTTTTTTTTGTCATTTTGTCATAAAACTCATTTTTTTTCACATACGGGCACTATTTTAATGACATTTTGTCACTATATATACAACTTTTTTATATATTACTAAAATACTTTTTAAGTTTTTTATATCGAAAGTTAATACTAATATAACAAGATAATATATATAAATAAATAACTTAATACTATGAATTACATTTTAGAAACTTCAATTGACAATATCATTAATCAAATTAAAAAAGAATATCCATACAATAATACAATGTGTCGAGATAAATATAATGAATCAATACAAGATTACTTATATCAATCAATTACTATTAATTTATAATATGACATATTGTCACTAGTATGACATCATGACATATAGTGCAATGACATCTTGACATATTAAACACATAAACAAACAAACACTTATAATCGAAAGATAATACTAATAATACTAGATAATATAATAAACAATTAATACTTAATACTATGACTACAATTAACTCAAAGAGATTTGTAATAAGAAAATCTCTAATCAACAAGAATACTACAATCAATGTAGAGTTTAAAAACGGTAAGACTTGCTCTTATAATCACGACGAGGTGTACAATATAATGAAAGATACACTTGAAAAATTACCTTGTTTTATAAAGTATAGCTCTTATACTTCATCAACTAACGTACCAGTGATGGCAAGAGAGATAGTACAAACAATAAATCCAACTGTATAATGAGAATAATAAAATACATTAACCCTTGCTTTCCTGAGAAAGATTGGTACAGGTGTAATATCAAGAATGAAACTTATTCATCTCCTCATAGAGAACAGGTTGAACTGTGGCGAGATGATAAGCTAATCAATGCTGATTACTATAAAGAACTAGAAGAATTACATAATAAATCTATGCAATATATGTATGATAATAACCACAATAATTGGACAGGAGATTAATATGACTATAATAAATAAATATACAGGTAGAGATGTATCTACAGAATACTTAGCTTTAATGGAAGGTATTATAACTAATGATGAATTTGAATTAATAACTTTAACAATTAAATAATGAAAAAAGATTTATATAGATTTGCTAAGGCAAGAAAATACGGTGAAAGAATAATATTGTGGGAAGATGAGTGGTATACTAAATACAACAAGGAATATTCGAAACATAATACAAATACAGTAAGATAATATAATAAATAACAATATGAATAAAATACTAGATAAAATCGCGCAAGAAAAATATGGAGAATTTGGTTTTTCTACTTGTACAGATGAGCAACAAATGGAAATAATAACTAACAATTTAAAACTTAAATAAATGAATACAATTAAATTTACTTCTAAAACTACTCTTAAATTAAATGGATTAGAATACAAGGGTTATAATGTCGGTGAACTACCAAACTCATTTGGTTTTATTTACAATGAAGACAAAGAATCGTGGGGTCAATCAAAATGGTTTAACTTAAATGGACTTACATGGCTAGTAGCGTAACAAATATGAAAGAATTATGCGAGTATGTTTCTAATAAAAGAAAAGCTCGTAAGCATAAACACTTAGAAATGATTAAAATCTATGGTGAGTGTAAAGGTATGGGAAACAAGAATTATAAATTACCGCAAAAATCTTCGTTCCCTAAACAATATAAAGCGGCGTATAATAAAATATGGAAATGAAAGAATTTAAACAATTAATGGAAGAAGTAGGCTTTCAAATAAATAAATTAAATGATGGTACAATTGAAAAAGATGATTTTGTACAAGCAATTAATGAAATACACGAACACTTTAACACTACTATAATATGAAAATAAACAAAAACTTAAAATCAATGCTAGTCACTTTAGCAATAGTTGGTACCAGTTACGCAATAGGTAAACAACAAGGTGAGCAAACTATATTAGATAGATGGGAAGATAGATGGTTTGAATCTGAATGGTATGACACTAGATCAATAGAAGAATTCTTATATGATACTGATTACTCTATAAAACTCGGAGAATAATCGAAACATAATACGAATTAAGTTGGATAATATAATAAACAAATAAAATATGTATTGTAAATGTGGAACTCTTGTGCACCCAGTGCGATTAGAATTAGGTTATAAAAATTGTGTTAGTTGTAGTAATACGGAAACTTAC
>Ga0115013_10002001_pt1 | contig 11518 bp, 10 predicted proteins | sample SouAtlMetagenome_2_FD_88686 | JGI IMG/M metagenome (GOLD analysis project Ga0115013, IMG submission 88686) | Marine eukaryotic phytoplankton communities from Atlantic Ocean - South Atlantic ANT15 Metagenome | ecosystem: Environmental > Aquatic > Marine > Oceanic | place: South Atlantic Ocean...
AAACAGGAGATAAAGTCACTTTTCCAATGTCAGTGCAATAGGTGCTTGATCGTCCATCTAAATAATTTGTTGTAAAACCAACCTGATTGTTAACCACAATATGAACAGTTCCACCTGTTTTGTAGCCATCCAATTGTGCCATTTGAATTACTTCATATACAACCCCTTGACCTGCTAAAGCAGCATCACCATGAATAAGTATGGGAACAACCCTAGAATTGTCTCCATTATATTTTTGATCAATTTTTGCTCTAGCTATTCCTTGGACTACTGGATCGACAGCTTCCAAATGGGAAGGATTAGGCGATAAAGAAATTTTTACATTTTTGCCATTATTACAAGATTGTTCGGAAGTATATCCTAAATGATATTTTACATCACCAGAAAAAAGATGATCTTCATATTCTTTACCTTCAAACTCAGAAAAAATGTCTCTATAGGTTTTGTTGAAAATATTAGCTAAAACATTAAGGCGCCCTCTATGTGCCATGCCCATAACGAATTCTTCAACTCCTATATCTGCTCCTTTTTCAATCAAAGCGTCAAGTGCAGGAATAAGAGCTTCTGCGCCTTCCAAAGAGAAACGTTTTTGACCAACAAACTTAGTATGCATAAAATTTTCAAATGCTACCGCTTGATTAATTTTGCGTAGAATTTGTGTCTTTTCTTCAGGGCTGAAAGTTGGAGTATTACTATTTTTATGCAATCTGTTTTTTATCCATTCCACTTGGTCGGGCTTACGGATATACATGTACTCCACTCCAATAGATTGACAATACACCTGCTTTAGATGTGTAATAATATCTTTTAAACTAGATGGCCCTATGCCAACCTGACTACCAGCTTGAAAAATCGTTTCCAAATCAGATTCTTCAAGTCCAAAATTTTCAAGATCTAATGTAGGGGAATATTTTCTTCTCTCACGAACAGGATTGGTATGAGTAAATAAATGGCCACTTTTACGATAGGCATCAATAAGATTTATTACTTGAAATTCTTTCTTAAAGGTATCTGGCACTTCGTCTTCTTCAGAATAAACCTCTTTGGCAAAATCGAAACCTATAAAAAAGTTCCTCCAATCTTCATTTACCGATTTGGGGTTTTTAACGTATTGCTCATACATATTTTCTACCATATTAGTATGAACTGCTCCTAGAAAAGAAAATTTGTTTGTCATCAATTTTTCAGTTATAACAAATCTATTGAATTTTATCTATAATTCCTTTAATTTTTAATACTAAAAGAATGAATTTAGCTTTCTCGTTTTTTTAAAAGAGAAGCAAATAGCTCTAATTGACTTAGATTACCATTAATTTTTTTTAAAGACTTCATAGCCTTTAAATAATAATCATCGATTAAGGAATTAATATGCTCTTTTAAATTCATCGATCCGTATATGAACTTTACGCGCTCAACTTTTTCTGTAGCATTAAGTTCACCTGAACTGTATAAATTAACTAAATCCATCTTTTCCTTGCCTTCAGAAAGAGATAGCGCTTTTAAATAAAGACAAGTTTTTTTACCAGAAATAATATCACCTCCAATTTGCTTTCCAAAAGATTTTTTGTCGCCAAAAACATCAAGCAAATCATCTTTTAACTGAAATGCTATGCCAATATTTCTTCCAAAATCATATAAAGCTTTTCCTTGTTTTTCATTTGCACCACCAATAATAGCGCCAATTTGAAGAGCCGCACCTAATAATACAGCAGTTTTATATTCTATCATTTTAAGGTAAGACTCCATAGTAACTTCAGCTTGAATTTCAAAATCCATATCAAATTGTTGGCCTTCACAAACCTTTAAAGCCATTTTATTATATATACCTAAACACTTGCTTAATTGTTTTGAAGGTAAATCACTTAAATATTGATAAGATTTTACAAGCATAGCATCTCCTGATAATATTGCTACATTAGTATTCCACTTAGCATGAACAGTAGCCTTGCCTCTTCTTAAGGGAGCTTTATCCATTATGTCGTCATGTAACAATGTAAAATTGTGAAAAAATTCAATCGATAAAGACGGTTTTATAGCTTTTTTTATATCCTCGTCAAATAACTGAAATGCTAACAATAAAAGAATTGGTCGCGTACGCTTTCCTCCTAAGGATAAAATATATTCAATAGGTAAATAAAGATCTGCCGGAGTATGCGGGTACTTTAAGTCGTACAGTTCCTGCTCCACTAGATTTCTTAACTCATCAATAGATTTCATTATTATTTTAACAAGTCTAATAAATAATTTCCGTATCCACTTTTTAATAATGGTTGTGCTAATAATCTTAGTTGATTATTATCAATCAAACCCATTTTATAAGCTGCCTCTTCAATACAACCAATTTTACGCCCTTGTCTACTTTCAATAACTTCAACAAATTGACTTGCCTGCATTAATGATTTGAATGTTCCCGTATCTAACCAAGCTGTGCCTCTTCCTAAGGTTTGGACTTTAAGCTTACCTCTTTTTAAATATTCTAAATTAATATCTGTAATCTCATACTCTCCTCGACTTGAAGGCTTAATGTTTTTTGCTATTTCAACAACCTGATTATCATAATAATATAGTCCAGGAACAGCAAAATTAGACTTTGGTTTTTTAGGTTTTTCCTCAATACTAATTACATCATTATTATCATCATATTCTACTACACCATAACGCTCTGGATCATTAACATGATAGCCAAAGATTAAAGCTCCATCAAAATCATTACTAGATTTTAAATACTGACGCTTCATATAAAAAATGTTATCTCCCAACACCAAACATACCTTATCGTTACCAATAAATTTTTCACCTAATACAAAGGCCTGTGCAAGTCCATTGGGAACTTCTTGAATAATATATTCAAATTTACATCCTAAATTACTTCCGTCACCAAGTAATTGCTTGAAGATTGGTAGATCTTTAGGAGTAGAAATAATCAATATTTCTTTAATACCTGAGTACAACAAAGTAGTTAAAGGATAGTAAATCATCGGCTTATCATAGACAGGTAAAGCCTGTTTACTAATTGCTAAAGTTAAAGGGTTTAATCTAGTACCAGATCCACCTGCTAAAATTATACCTTTCATTACTTTTTATTATTTATAGTTAATTCCTTTAATTCTATATCCTCCTCTTCATCAAATACATATAATAATGGATCGCTAATAGCTTCTTCCATAAGAGACTTTTCCAAACTTAGCAACATAGCAGGCAAAACAATTAAATTAGACATTAGTGCTATCATTAAAGTTATTGAAACTAACAATCCTAAAGCTAAAGTACCTCCAAACTGTGAGGCAATAAAGATAAAAAATCCAAAGAATAAAACAATTGAGGTATAGAACATACTTATACCAGTTTCTTTTATTGCTGCAACCACTGAATCTTTAATATTATTATTTCTATACTTTAATTCCTGACGATATTTTGCCAAAAAGTGTATAGTATCATCAACTGAAATTCCAAAAGCAATACTAAAAACCAAAATAGTTGAAGGTTTAATAGAGATGCCGAAATACCCCATTATTGAAGCTGTAATAAGAAGAGGAATCATATTTGGTATTAAAGAGACAACAACCATTCTAAATGAATTAAACATCCAAGCCATAAATATAGATATTAACAAGATAGCTAAAAAAAGACTTACAAATAGATTTTTGACTAAATAGTTTGTGCCCTCTAAAAATACCACACTAGTACCCGTTAAGATAACTTTATACTTTTCAGGATTAAATAATTCATCAATTAATAATCTTAAATCTTTTTTTATTTCCTTCATTCTTGAAGTTCCTATATCTGTGACATATAAACTTACTCTTCCTACTTGCTTGTTTTTATCTACCAAATCTTCCATCCATGTATTAGGAGATTCACTTTTAAGTGTATAATCAAGAAGCCATCTTTTCTCTTGTGAATTTGGTAAAGTATAAAACGATTCTTCTCCATTATAGATTGCTTGTTTAGAAAACTTTATTGGATCAACTATAGATAATGGTCTAGAAAGTTCTTTATAAAGCATTAAGCTATCAGTCAATTTATCTATTCGCTTTAATGTTGATAATTTTGTTATTCCATTTTTTCTATGTGTATCAATAACGATTTCGAAAGGCATAACCGTTCTATAATGCTTTTCGAAAAATTTAATGCCCATATACAAGTCTGATTCCTTGGGAATGTCATCAGTAATATTTCCAGCAATACGCATTTGAAATAACCCAAAAAGGGCAATTGAAATTATAGAAATTGTTACTATATAAATTACTTTTCTCTTATGAATTACAAAGAAGGTAATTTTATTAATTAGGCTATTAAGCCATTTTCTATCTAAGTGACTAACGTGACGTTTTTTTGGGGGATTTAAATAGCTAAAAATAATTGGTATAAGAAGTAAAGATAAAATGAATACTGCAAAAATATTTAAAGACGCAACCAGACCAAATTGACGTAAATCTTTACTAGATGTGAGAATGAATGTTGCAAAACCAAGAGCAGTTGTAGTGTTTGTTAAAATAGTGATATTTCCTACACGCCGAATCATTTGTACTAAAGATTTTGACATATTACCATGCTCTCTAAATTCATTATGATATTTATTTATGAGAAAAATACAATTTGGCACCCCAATCACAATTAATAAAGGAGGAATTAATGCGGTTAGGACAGTAATTTCGTAGCCTAAAACACCTAAAGTTCCAAATGACCAAATTACACCAATACCAACAACAAGCATTGAAATTATCATGACCTTTAAAGATCTAAAGAAAAAGAATAGGATAATAGCCGTCACGAAAAGTGCCAAAAAAATAAATAAGCCCACTTCCTTTCGTATTAGCTCCGAGTGAACTGTTCGTATATAAGGCAAGCCAGAATACATAACATCTTTTTGTGTGTAATTATTATACACAGTACCAAATCCAATGATAGAATTAATCAAATTAACTCGCTTCTTGCTTGTAATATAATCATTGCTTAATGACACTAGCATAATCATGGCGCTATCGTTACAAAGTCTTTCTTTATAAAAAGGTAGTTTATTCAACTGCAAAACAGCATCGTCTAATGAATTCTGTGTGTTAACATTCTCAAAAATAGAATTGATTACAAGCTTTTTTTCTTTTATACTTTTACTAAAATTTACTGCATCAGTAATAGAGTAAACATTTTCAACTCCATCTATTGATTTGAGACTATCCCCAAAATTTTTCCAATGTTTAAAATTATTTAATTCGAAAAAATTTTGTGAATCAACACCTATTATCATAATGTTGTCTTTTATTCCAAACTTTTCTATGAAAAAATTATACTCAATTTGAGCATTTGAATTTTTTGGAAGTAAACGTGCCATTGAGTAAGAAAGATTTACATCAGATGACTTTTGTATCATAAAATAAGTAGAAACTAAAATTAACCATATGAATACGGCTCTAAATCTAAGAATTACTCTTGCAATAATTAACCACATGTTTTATAAAAAAGTACGCTAAATTAATCATAAAAATCCTGAGCAAAAAAAAAGCGTGATAAAAAATCACGCATTGATATTACAAACAAAAAAAATTAAACTTTTAATATTTCTTCTTCCTTTTTTGTAAAAAATTCGTCAATTTTCAAAGTAAAACTGTTGGTTAGATTTTGAACTTCAACTTCAGAATCTTTAAGTATATCTTCTGAAACACCATCTAATTTTTTAAGTTCATCATTAGCATCCCTACGTGCATTACGAATACTAACCTTTGCATTTTCAGTCTCTGATTTAGCTTGTTTAACTAATTGAATCCTTCTCTCCTCAGTCAATGGTGGTACATTAATAATAATCATATCACCATTATTCATCGGATTAAATCCAATATTAGCATCAATAATAGCCTTTTCTATAAAATCAAGGACACTCTTATCCCAAGGTTGAATAGAAATAGTTTTTGCATCAGGTGTATTAATATTTGAAGCTTGAGACAAAGGAGTTAGGACACCATAATAATCAAAACTGACATTATCTAACATTTGTGGATTAGCTCTACCAGCACGAATTTTAGAAAATGATGACTCTAAATGTTTTATAGCGCTATTCATTTGCTCTTTTGCGCTATCTAATATAAATTCTATTTCTTCCATATTAAAATTTTAAAAATTTACTAATGTGCCAACAGATTCACCATGAAGCATTTTAAATAAGTTTTGTTTTTTATTGATATCAAACACTACTATTGGCAATTTATTTTCATTACATAATGTAAACGCTGTCATATCCATTATGTTAAGTTCTTTTTCGTAAACTTCTTTAAAAGTAATGTTGTCATATTTTATTGCTGTTTTATCCTTTTCAGGATCAGCCGTATAAATACCATCAACTCGAGTTCCTTTTAAAATAACATCAGCTTCAATTTCTATCGCTCTTAGCGTGGCTGCTGTATCTGTTGTAAAGTAGGGGTTACCTGTACCTCCTCCGAATATAACTACTCTACCTTTCTGTAAATGTCTAATGGCGCGACGACGAATAAATGGCTCTGCTACTTGTTCCATTTTAATAGCTGTTAACAATCTAGTCTCTACATCTGCTTTCTCAAGGGCAGATTGTAATGCCATACCATTAATTATAGTAGCTAACATACCCATATAATCACCCTGTACTCTATCTAATCCCTGACCTTCTACCTGAACACCTCTAAAAATATTTCCACCACCAATTACTACTGCTAGTTCAACACCAAGATCAATAGCTGTTTTTATTTCATTTGCATATGATGACAACTTTTTAGTATCAATACCAAATTTTTTATCGCCCATTAGGGCTTCTCCGCTTAATTTTAATAGAACTCTTTTATACTTCATAGTGCGCTAATTTAAGGCAAAAAAAAGAGAGTGAAAAACACTCTCTTAATTGATTTGATAAAATTAAACTCCAAGCCCAACTCTCTTGAAGCCTGTGACTGTTAAATCTTTCTCTATTTTGTTGAGATATTGAGATACAGAAGTCTTAGATTCTTTAATGAACTCTTGGTTCAACAAAGTATTTTCTTTGAAAAATTTATTCAAACGGCCCATTGCTATTTTCTCTAGCATTTGATCGGGCTTTCCTTCTTGACGTGCTAAGTCCTTAGCCACATCAATTTCGTTGTCAATTGTATCTTGAGAAACAAAATCTTTATCTAAGGCTATAGGGTTCATAGCCGCTACTTGCATAGCAATATCCTTGCCCACTTGCTCATCAACAACTGAGTTAAGACCTACTAAAGTTGCTAAACGATTTCCACCATGAATATATGCAGCAACCTGAGAAGACTCAATAGTTTCGTAAGATGATAAATCTAATTTTTCGCCAATAACACCTGTTTGCTCAATTATTTTTTCTTCAATTGTCATATTACCTAATGAACAGGCTTTTAATGCAGCTAAATCAATAGGTTTATTTGACATAGCAGCATTTAAGAAAGATTGTGCTAAAGCAATAAAGCTATCGTTTTTAGCTACGAAGTCTGTTTCACAGTTAAGTGCTATAAGAGCTCCAAACTGACCGTTTGTAGCTGATATTACAACTCCCTCTGATGCTTCTCTGTCTGCTCTTTTAGCAGCTACCTTTTGTCCTTTTTTTCTAAGGATATCAATCGCTTTAGTCATATCACCATCAGCCTCGACTAGAGCTTTTTTACAATCCATCATTCCTGCACCAGTTTGCTTTCTTAATGCATTTACCTCAGAAGCAGTAATTTTTGTCATTTCGTAAAGTATTTTTTTTAATTATCAATTATTTTTTATCTTCTAGTTGTTCAACTTTTTCTTCATTAGGAGCAGCATTAGCTTCAGATTTAGCAGAAGCAGCAGCTTCTTTTTCAGAATTTCTTTCTGAAAGACCTTCTTGGATAGCATCAGTTACTATAGAAACTATTTTTTCAATAGAACGACTAGCGTCATCATTTCCTGGAATACAGAAGTCCACTAAATTAGGGTCAGAATTTGTGTCAACAATAGCAAAAGTTGGAATACCTAATTTTTTAGCCTCAGCGATTGCAATGTGCTCTCTATGAATATCTACTACAAATAAAGCAGCAGGAATTCTATTCATTGAGGCGATACTACCAAGGTTTTTATCTAATTTGTCTCGTGTTCTTGACACTTGTAAGCGCTCTCTTTTAGATAATGTATCAATAGTTCCATCCTCTTTCATTTTATCAATGGAATTCATTTTTTTAATCGCCTTGCGAATAGTCGCAAAATTGGTTAGCAAACCACCAGACCATCTTTCAGTAATATATGGCATATTTATTCTTTTGGCATGGTTAGAAACCGATTCTTTTGCCTGTTTTTTTGTAGCAACAAACATTACTTTTCTACCTGACTTTGCCAAATGCTTAAGTGCTGCACAAGCATGGTCTAACTTAATAATAGTTTTGTTGAGATCGATAACATGGATTCCATTTTTCTCCATAAAAATATAGGGGTCCATTTTTGGATTCCACTTTCTTGTTAGGTGACCGAAATGTACACCTGATTCTAATAATTCTTTAAAATTTGTTCTAGACATTTTTAAAATTGTTTACATTCATTAATTAACAATTACTTAGTAGTATTAGTTTATAGTCTAAGTAATTTAGATACTAAACAATATCCTAAGATATTAACGCTTACTAAACTGAAATTTCTTACGCGCTTTCTTTTGTCCTGGTTTTTTACGCTCCACCATTCTTGGATCACGAGTCATTAAACCTTCAACTTTAAGAGCTGAACGGTTTTCAGGATCAAATTGACATAAGGCACGAGAAATTGCCAATCGTACTGCTTCTACTTGACCAGTAATGCCACCACCACTTACATTCACTTTTACATCAAATTTTCCTTCCATATCAACTAGACTGAATGGTTGGTTTAATTTATAAAGTAAAGTATCTGTAGTGAAATACTTGTCTGATTCACGGTTATTTACCGTGATATTTCCTTTGCCTTTACTCATATAAATACGAGCAACTGCTGATTTTCTTCTTCCAATGGTGTGTATTGTATCCATCGTTATAGTTTTATTTTTATTTCTTTGGGTTGTTGTGCTTCGTGTTTGTGGTCAGCACTAGCATAAACGTGGAGGTTAGAGTAAAGTGAGTTACCTAGCTTATTCTTTGGCAACATACCTTTAATAGCTTGTCGGACTAATGACGTTTGGTCTCTGTCGAATAATTCTTTTGGAGAAATTCTCTTTTGACCTCCTGGATAACCTGTATGTTTAAAGTGCTCTCTGTCAGTCCATTTTTGTCCTGTTAAACGAATCTTGGCTGCATTTATAACCACTACATAATCGCCACAGTCAGCGTGTGGAGTAAAATTAGTTTTATGCTTACCTCTAAGTATTGATGCTACCTTAGAAGCTAAACGACCTAAAACCAAATCTTCAGCATTTACTAAAACCCATTGCTTATCAGCCGTTTCTTTATTTGCTGAGATTGTTTTATAACTTAGTGTATCCACTATTAATTATTTTTAATATTAAAACACTTTGAAATACCACATTCCAAAGGGACGGCAAAAGTAGAATTTTATTTTAATTCAACAAAATTTTATCACCCATAATTAGTTGATAATTTTCATTTCCTTACCAACCTTAGTAAAAGCGGATATAGCTCTATCTAGATGCTCCTTGTTATGTGCTGCTGAAATCTGAACCCTAATTCTTGCTTGTTCTTTTGGTACTACAGGAAAAAAGAATCCTATTACATAAATACCTTCCTCAAGCAATTTATCTGCCATTTTTTGAGAAGTTTTGGCATCGTATAACATAACTGGTACAATTGGATGTACTCCATCTTTTATTTCAAAACCTGCCTCAGTCATTTTACTTCTAAAATAAGAAGTATTACTTTCCAACTTATCCCTAAGATCTGTAGAATTCGATATTATATCTAGTACTTCAATTGCTGAGCCAACAATGGATGGCGCTAGAGAATTAGAAAATAAATAGGGCCTTGAACGTTGCCTGAGAATATCTATAATTTCTTTCCTTCCTGAGGTAAATCCTCCCATAGCTCCGCCTAAAGCCTTTCCTAAGGTTCCCGTAATAATATCAACCCTACCCATAACATTATGGTATTCGTGAGTTCCTTTTCCGGTCTTACCAACAAAGCCTGTTGAATGGCATTCGTCAACCATAACTAAAGCATCATATTTGTCAGCTAAATCACATATTATATCTAGCTGCGCAATATAACCATCCATTGAAAATACGCCATCAGTGACAATAATTCTATTACGTTGTTCTTGTGATTCAATCAGTTTTTGTTCTAAATCGGCCATATCGTTGTTACTGTATCTATAACGAACTGCCTTACTCAAACGAATACCATCTATTATTGAAGCATGGTTCAATGAGTCAGAAATTATCGCATCTTCCTTAGTGAAAAGCGGCTCAAAAACTCCTCCATTTGCATCAAAAGCTGCGGCATAAAGAATGGTATCTTCGGTGCCTAAAAACTCAGCTAATTTATGTTCTAAAGTCTTATGAATATCTTGAGTGCCACAAATAAATCTCACTGAAGATAAACCAAAACCATGAGTATCCAAGCTATCTTTAGCAGCCTGTATTACTCTAGGGTGAGAAGATAGTCCTAAATAATTATTAGCACAAAAATTAATGACTTCATCACCACTGCTAACACGTATATCAGCACCTTGTGGCGTAACTATGGTTCTTTCATTTTTATATAAACCAGCTTCTTTTATTGATTTCAGCTCAACAAGCAGTTGATTTTTTAATTTACCGTACATACTATTTTAAATATTTTAAGAATAATAAAAGAGAGACTCCTGCCTATTTAGCTAAGAATTATTTTACAAATTTAAACAACTCCTTGGTCAATCATTGCATCTGCTACTTTGACAAAGCCTGCAATATTAGCACCCTTAACATAGTCAACAAAATCTCCATTTGCACCATATTTCACACATGAAGTATGAATATCTTTCATTATTTTTTTTAATTTTTCATCAACCTCCTCTCTTGTCCAATTCATCCTTAAAGAATTTTGTGACATTTCTAAACCGGATGTAGCTACTCCTCCGGCATTTGATGCTTTTCCTGGCGCAAATAATATTTTAGCTGATTGAAAAACTTCAATTGCTTCCGGAGTTGAAGGCATATTAGCTCCCTCACAGACACATATGCAGCCATTATTTATCAAGGCTTTAGCATCATCACCATTTAATTCATTTTGTGTGGCACAAGGTAAAGCTATATCACATTTAATTGACCAGGGTCGCTTTCCTTCAAAAAAATCACAATTAAATTGCTCCGCATATTTTTTTATACGTCCTCTTTTAATATTTTTTAACTCCTTTACAAAGGATAACTTATCAAAATCTATTCCATCTTTATCAAAAATAAAACCAGAAGAATCGGAAAGAGTAACAACTTTTGCACCTAACTGTATGGCTTTTTCACAAGCATATTGTGCAACATTTCCAGAACCTGAAATACTAACTACTTTGTTTTTAAAATCTATGTTATTAGTAGACATCATATTTTGAGCAAAATAGACTGTTCCATATCCAGTAG
>Ga0115013_10002009_pt1 | contig 11493 bp, 6 predicted proteins | sample SouAtlMetagenome_2_FD_88686 | JGI IMG/M metagenome (GOLD analysis project Ga0115013, IMG submission 88686) | Marine eukaryotic phytoplankton communities from Atlantic Ocean - South Atlantic ANT15 Metagenome | ecosystem: Environmental > Aquatic > Marine > Oceanic | place: South Atlantic Ocean...
CTCTCTGTTGCTGAGGAGATTTTGTTTTCCCCCCCAAACCCCCCCAAAAAAAGTGCGTTTTAGGCCCCGGGCCCCCCGCGGGGGGGCCCCCCCCGGGCCCCTTTTGGGGGGGGCCCCCCCCCCCCCCCCCCCAGCCCATTGCCGCTGGCAGTGGGAGCCAGCAGCAGCAATGGGGTAGCAAAGACCCTGTCCTGTGGCAAAACGATGGGAGATCACTCAAGCCTTCATCACGAACCAGTCTCTTACACCGCACGTGCTCTTATAACTTTTATAGATACATTCGCTAACACACTTCGTGATGTTGATCATTCCCCCACACGTGCCTTTGCGCAAACACACTTTCAGATTCGGGTTGCATGCTCTCAGTAGTAGTGTTCAGTCATGAACGTAGAATAAAAATTAAGAGCGAAAGACACGCTCTGCAAATGAAGCTAAATAAGTTAGCCGGGTTGGGGCGCCATCAAATACACAAAAATCCGAACACACATGCAAATAAGACAATTCAAGGTACTCTTTCACTGATGTTCATGATCCATTGCAGCGACGATAAAGGAAACAACAAACGAAGCTACCAGTTACAGAATTTTGTTGGTGGTCAACATCTTTGATTCTATTATCTACTGTAGGATACGAAAAGCGTAACGACATGTTTCTACAGAAAGGACGCAGCGAGATCTCATTTTTTCCTCGGAAAAGGCGGAGGGAAACCTCTCGGCAGCGGAATTTGGTTGCACCATTAAAATTCTTTTTTGTTCGGCGTTTCGCAGAAGGAAAGATACGGTATATACTTGGCGCATATTCAATATTATTGACAGTAAGTTGCTAAATGCGAAGTAGTAAGTAAGATAGTGTATAAAATTAGTTGTTCGTCGATCTCAGATCTTTTGCATTTCTCTTTCTAGCTCTCCTTGCACTATGGTAAACGAACTGTCAGTCACATTATTTCAGATTTTCATCAAAATGCACCAAGTAGAGCCTTGCACGAGTTTGAACAGCGACAATTGTAAGCTTTCTGACGCACGTCACACATATTTTATTGTGTTGTTCAACAGTTTTCTTTGACTGTATCGTAGTCATCTCAATATAGAAACCCTTCCATTTTCGATTTGATTTCAATCATTACGACAACTTTAATTCAAAAAGCCCTCCAAAAATTGCCCACTGGAGCATGCCAGATGCGGCAAAAAGAACTCTAGAGCTCAAACTAGTCCAGCTTCAGTGGAACAACAAAGAGAATATTTTCGATACAAAAGTCTTCATTCAAGAAGCCAAAGAAATATTAGCACCTCATGTATATTCGGACGTTGATCTTAACCGAATGCTAAGAGAATTACTAGCAGACGGAGGCGATTCTTCGACTTCCATCGATGCCATCGTTCTTGAAAATCTACCACTAGACCCTTATGTGCCTCCCACGCCTACAGATGAATCAGTGCGGAGCTTGAAAAAGCCAACATATGTATCCGAGGCTATACTAATGGCCATGGGAGAATTAGCTGGGACTTACACAGTGGGTTATGAAGCCGAAGTAGAATATAGTAACCCATGGGCTCACGAGGGTTTCCCTCGGTCGGGGCCCGGTGGATCCGCATTGACGAGTACAGCTGGAACGCTCCGCTACCATCAAGATATGTCCTACCAGCGCATCATTCCCGACCTACTAGGATTGATATGTCTCCGAGAAGGAGACGATTTGAAGCTGCAGACTACTCTGATTTCAATTGAAAGTGTTATTAAGCTTTTACCGAAATATGTTGTATCAATATTACGTCAAGATCGCTTCAAAATCACCGCCTCTACTCGACGAGATGGTACTGGAGGAATAAAAGCTGCAGCCATAAAGCCTAGACCACTGTTGGAAGGGACGTCACTACACTTACCTGTTCGCTGGGAAAATATACTTGGCATAGATATGGAGGCATCGCAAGCATTAGAAAGTTTACAACAAGTGTTAAAGATTGCTAAACCATCAGGAGTTCATCTTCGCAACGGAGAAATGATTCTCTTCAACAACCAAAAGGTTGTTCACGGGAGAACACCGTACCAAAATTTGAAATATGATGGCAAAAGTGACCGTGTCGTTATCCGCTCCTACTTTGTGAAGCAATTGAACACTGTGGAAATGAAATCTAGACTAATCTAATGGCGTTTTCTACAGCAAAGCATAAATATGGCGAGGAAATCCATAATAAGTATTCATCTTATCATTCTATTCAATATTGCAATTTGGAATAAATGTCAATTTTTTTTTTCTTCATTTTCCATTGTGTTCAGATCTGCAATGATAGCAGGTGACAAGACAGTAATGCCTTTCCTCGAACCGTTGACGTAATTCTTGCCGCTTTGCTGTTTGTTCGTGATTTCATTCAAAGTACTGTCTTTCTCTAGATATTGTTGAGAATATTTTCTTGCTTTGGCAAACAATTTCAAGGAATGATATTCTTGTGCGGTCATCCTTCGAGACGATAAGTTTCCTTCTTTTGTGCGAGATTCGTTACTCTTAATACTTTCATTGCTTGGGTCATATAGATTACACGCTTCGTCGTAGTTATCGTCAAAAAACTCTGGATCTAATAATTTTCGTACATCTTTCTCTAGAGTCTTTGTAATCCGTTTTAAAAGAAGATCATTATAGCGATCTTTTCTCTTCTTCCTACTCTTCCATCTACGACCTCGAAGGATTTTTTCATTTAAATCTTTCTCTTCGTCGTCAAAAGAGTTTTCACTGCAACAACCATCATTCTCTTCGATGACATGTTCGGAGTTGATATTTTTGTCTTCTTTTGAAAGATCATAATCATTCAAAAAAAATCGATCAATGGCTTCATTTGTTGTGCAAGATTTTTCAAGTATCTTTTGACAGGTTCGCTTGATTATCTCTTCTTCAGTGATGTCATCATCAATCCCATCAATGATGTCCCTCATATCATCATTACCATCAAGACCATCATCAAGTTCGTTATTATTATCACCGAACAAATATTCCCATTCGTTATCGGTGGTATTGAGGTTGCCATTTTCTTCATAGTATCGGATCCATAACTGTTCGTATGAAGGGCCATTAGGTTGAAATTTTCCATATTTACGCAGTTGTCGAAAACCATCGAACAAATAAGCTCCGACTCTAGAAGGAACTCGGCATCGCTCACGAACATACATTTTAGCAGCCCTTCGTGCCTCATACGCCAGGGGTGCTAATTCCTCTGGACGCACAATCTCGTCACCCAATTCCAAGACAAGTTCACTTAGCGCTGTAGGAAACAATAGGCTTTTATAAAGTCGCCTAGCTGTTTTCGCATCGAGATCACCCCACCATTTGTTCCGATTGGATCCAAAGGCATCTCGTAACCCTTCTTGGCTGGTATATCGTTCCGCCCATTGGTGTTTTCGACGTCGAAATTCTATCGTTCGGAGCGGTAGCTCTTGTCCTTCTTTGTCGATTGATTTTACTTTTATTTTGTTGCTCTTCCTGCACGACTGTCTTCTGTTGTCTGTCGGATCCCTATCAAGGTCCTGCTTCGGTGAACGAGGTGTAGATGAGAGAGACAATACAAATACGTCCGGTACAAATGTGTATTTAAACTGCAAAGGATGGCAAGTTTGACGAAAGAGAGCCCTAGACACAGTGTTTCCCCTTGGATTCAGCTTGTGAATGGATGTGTAGCCAAAAGGGAAACCAAACGAAAAGGAAAGAAGCGAGGCTAAAAGCAAAACAATTTTGCAAGATTTCTTCATGGTCGTCGCTCTCTGGCCACGACAAGTGTGGTCTCTTCTTCTAGCAGCATAGATGCCTAGGATTGGAATATTCGGTGCATATTGTTTGCTATTAGTTTCAGAACAACCTAACATTTCTCTGGCTCCATTGGCCAACCACCGAAAATTCCAGATGTGCGTTTGAATGTCTTCTTTCCTGTTTGAGGTATTTTGTTCCTTTTCCTCATCGGTTGACAGCTGTTCTCTTTTTAAGGCTTCGTGGTCCAATCAATTACAACGTATTAATTTTTCCTCACCGTCCAAAAATCAGACAGACCGAAAAAACACCCAAGAAAAAAACATCATGGCAGAATGGACTCACCGTGAGGGATGCTTGGAGACTGCCGAGAAGTGGAAAGGATTCCAGTGACAATCAAGCTAACAGCACAACTCGGGCAGTGTTGAAAAAGTGCGCCAGGAACAGTACATCTGCAGTGACCAAACACAGACCCAAGCATGGGGCCCTCACTGTGGTGGGTTGGCTCACAGCATCACTGACTGAGTGGTTTTGTGAGTGCCTTGCCCAGAGTGCATGGTCAAATGGTTTTCTTGCAAAAAACAAGACACTTGAGATTGTGCTGATCCCTGCTCATGAGCGAACCCATTGATGGTGGGGGCACACCATGCACCCAAAGCATCAGGATGCACAACTCAACAACAACCCAAGCTAACAAATACTTCAAAGTAGGTTGGAAGCAACACGTTTTCTACAGAAATTCATTATGTGCACCATTTAGATTTTGTAATTCATTGTAGTTACCCCATCCGAGTTTTGCACTGAGTTACTTTGGCTGCTGTAGTTTTAATATCTCCTCCATGCAAATGTCTATTCCAAATGGACGCCCATCGAATTCCCATAGACTGTTTAGCACTTCATCAGCATTTCCCTCGCTTCGAAATACTCTAGTTCGTTCGTCGCTCGAAAACCGTGGATCGGGGACAGCAACTACCTGGCATCTGTGTGAAGTTAACAAATTGCGATATTCGTCGCGATAGATTTCCAATGGGGAACGTAAGAGTTGCATTATATGATTTGTTTTAGAATACATGTCGTAAAAAAAACCAAGTTGAATTGAATGGAAACAAAAGCAAACAACGGTGAGTTATATGAGCAATTCAAAGGTTTACAGAAACTAGTCAATCATCGTTTTGTGAATCTAGCCGAAGCCTGATTAATTCCCCTTCGTTAGAGTCCCGACCCATCTTCAGGCTATCAATAGAAACTTCTATAATTTTCTACTCACCCTGCTGCCTTCCCTGATTTCACACCTGAAAGGGCATCCTCGAATACCAAACATTCTGCAGGGTCTACTCCAAGACGACGAGCGGCTTCTAGGTATATGTCAGGTGCGGGTTTCCCATTTTTAACGGCGGGATCATCACCCGTGACAATCACATCGATATGTTCGAACAAGTGACGTTCATGGTGGGTTCTTTTCTTCGTCACACCCGACATCCGGGACGATGTAGCTATCGCCATTGGTATTTTTGAACCAGATAAACTCGAGGTAGATGCAATGGCTGATACCAATGCCTTTGCACCCGCGCATGCTTTGATCTCAGCACACATCGCATTCAAATTTTGTTCCCATAGATCAATCAATTCTTCAGCAGTTGGAAGCTTGCGTTGGCAACGCTGCCGGAAATAATCCAAAGTAATCGGCGCCCATTCTTTGCCCCTCAATCCCAGAATTTTCTTTTTCAATCCCCATTCTAATCGCCATTCAGTGTAGGGGGGTTTCGACCGAATTGAATCAGGTAGACACGAAAGATCGTCTTTGCAATCGTTTCTCCCGCCAAACATTGCCTGTAATATTGCTTTATCTGCAAGACTTTCAGTGTCCAATAGTGTCCCATCCATGTCGAAAATAATCGCCTTGATGACTTTCTTCTCGATTGAGTGCGCGTCCGAACCTGATTCCATCACTGCCTTTTCTGATGCGCAAGAGCTGATACCTTCCAATGGCATGGACACAGAAGACGGGAACGATGTCGTTTTGTCAAGGTCCAAGTTGATCAAAAAACTGAAACATTGACTTGTGATGTTCACTTGTTGTACTAAAATGAGTCGTGGAACTTTCCGAGTCGTGGGACTACAATACACAAGACTTTGCAACATCTACTTGCATTTCAGTGTTGCCACAAATTTTGTTTGTGTGCCTAAAATGTTCTGCACATTATGGCAGGACCCCAGACAGGCCCTCTTTGCAGTGCAGAAAATGAGTGATTGGCAACTCCATATTTTTGGACTTTGTGTCATAGGGCATTGGGCTTATAGGAATTGAGGAAAATAGACACGCTTTTTCATGGAGTAGTCCTAGACAGTTGTAAATATCCTACTAGAACAGCAGTCGAGAGCTAACAGCGATTGTTATCCAGATTACATGCCGGAGCAAATCTAATAGATTCATTGAACTTTTTATTCCAGGTGGATCGACTTTGGCCTTTTGGCTTTCTTCGCCCTACTTATAAGTCAGAAACTCTAAATTGCAGTCACCTCTTTACCGCTTGTATCTAGTAGCTCCATTGCTTGCGCCTTTTGAATATTTTTTAGCAATGTTTGAGAGCAGTGCGTCATTAAACATCCCCGAGCGCGTCTGCTGATTCCATCGTCCAAGCGGAATCTTCGTTGGATCACCACTAGTCCAGGACTTAGAATTCATTATTTCGGAAATCTCGATTTCTCTTTTCGCCTTGAGCTTTCGTTTCTTTGCAACTCGGTATTCCATTTTGTCTCTTCGATTCATCAAAGTTGGTGCTGTTGTGCCGGAAGACTCAATGAGATTATCTCCGCTATCATCATCCGAATCTTCTAGAAAAATCCCTGTGGTTTTGATTGCATCTCGCTCTCCAGAATGTTTTGAGTTTTCCGTATGTCTTTCATTATTTCTCTTCAATCTTCGTTTCTTCATTCTTCCAATCTTATGGCTTTTCTTTTTTCTGCTAGCTGACCTGTAAGTGTCGTTGTCTTCATCTGAATCAACTAACTCGTTCTTTTCTAAACTTTGTGTCGAAGATTGAACTCTGAGAGCATTGTTGTTTTCGGTCTCCATGATTCCACGATAGTCTTTTATATCACCCTTAACTATTGCCGGCATTATAATGTCCTTAATCCATCTATCAATATCCTTTTCTGTACCATGAATCACGCACTGTAGTATCCTCTGGAAATTGCCTTTACACGTTACATAGTACTTTAGTACGTCTTCAGTCTCCTTTGTGGAGGCACGATAGGAGTCTGCATCTCCGTGTCTAGATTTGGCACCCATAATATCGCTAAAGATAGAATGGAAGAAGTCATTCCAATGTCGCTGTCGCTGTTCGTCGGACATGTCGGTCGCTGTTCTGCCTTTATACGACTGTTTCTTTGTGTGACTGTTAGATGCGTGTGATGAACATGAATTGCCTGCGTCTTCACAATTTAGCTCATCGTCCACTCGACCGGTCGCGTCGTATTCCGAACGCCGCCTTGTGTCCATCAAGACCTCGTAGGCGGCTGAGACAGCTTGGAATTTGATGGTGGAATCTTTGAGTAGCGTCCCATTCGAGTTCGGTAAACAGTGAACCTGCTTATCGGGATGATATTTTAGGGCCATCTTGTGATAGGCTCTCTTGAGATCGACTTGGGAAGCCGATTTTGATGATTGAAGTACATCATACAGCGATTTTCCAGGGCCGAAAGCTGATTGTATCAGCGCGATAGTAGGGTTCATGAAGCTGCCGACTAGCTATGCTACGCAGTGCTTCTTCTGTCTCTAGCAACCTCCCGTCGAGCTCTCGCAATGTCCTCAACAGCTGATTGGATTTTTATGGGGTAAAATAAGACGATCTGCCGCCCTTTATTCTGATTTTTCATAGCGCGGGAATCGGAATCGTGAAGAGGCTGGCAGGCTCTCATAATTTTCAAATAGCCCATCTAACGTTATCATCTCAAGAAACCACTACTCTTTACCAAAGATACCACCCATCCAGTCCATCTCTCTGGGGTCAATTATCGGCATCGACATACAATTAATGCAATGATGACCAATGCTTTAGCAAGATCCCCAAGCAAACGACATTGGATGTTCTTTTCGTCTCCGTTTTCCGTTGTGCTTCTGTTGATTTTCAATATGTCGATTGGCAACCGAAATCTTAATATGTGGGCTCGCGCTTATTCCGATGATACTTGTGTCGACGACCTCAACTTATCGGATAATGATGGTGACGGAAAGGTTGATGCTGAAGAATATGTCGAGTTTTGTCGTCTTAGATTGGAAGAAAGACTAGCAATATCAGAACAAAGCTTTACATATGACACATCATCAGCAACCATAACAACGTTCGTCTTACTGCCTTCCGGTCTACAATCCAATTTTTATACGCTGGCATGTTTGTGTTCTCGCTTTTCATTTGACGATGCATCCGACGATAGATCATGTTGCGTTGGAGATAATGCCCACCTTTCTGTCGTAACTGTCAATAACAGTGGTATTGTCGGAGAATTGATGGATGACGAAGAATCAAAGTATATTGATTTGATATGCAGCTTTACTAATCGAGCAATTGACAATGTCATTAGCAATCTGGAAATCATACAGCCGCAGCCGCAACCAATCAGCTCTCCTATACTGATAGATACAAACGTTCCAACTACAACACCCGCGACAAATTCGCAAACAACCAAGCCTAGCACAATGTTTCCTACGACAACTTTACAACCAACGAACATCACTGTCAAGACATCATATTCAATACTGGTCGAAGAACACGAACAAATGTCTGTCGACGATGTCTTCGACATCCGAAACGATTGTATTGAGGCGATGAACATTCTTGCAAAAAATGTGTCTACCGAGCTTTGGTTCGATGAAGCAACAACATCAGGCAAGTCTATCTTTTATGACCGACTCCTCGTAGAACTGCCCACTATGGTAGAACCTTTGGATGACATTGGTTTCACTTCTACTCCCGAACTCACCGTTACTAGTGCCGGTAACGAGAACGATAAAATTTTCGTCAAGGGCCCTTGTCCCACTGAAATGAAGTCGCAAGAAAATGGAAAGGAAAAACTTCTGTTTAGTTGTCTAGAAGTCAAGGCTTCAATATTTCTCAAAATTATGATCGACGACGTCTTAGTCGAAAATAATATTGGTGCTGAAGACATAAAGGTTTTGTACCATGAAACACTAGAAGAGAAAATATTGAGTGGGGAACTTGCACACATATTCGAAGACTGGCTAGATGATTCGCTAGTGATCATGGCTACTGGCCAGACTGTGTCTGAGGATACAACTCCACAAGCGAAAGGAAGAACTGGTTTAGTTGTTGGTTTGGTTGCTGGAACATTGCTTTGGATTCTGATCTTCGTTCATTTATATAACTTGCACCGGAAGAGGCAAAGCCATCCTGGAAATGAGAAGGGAACCAACCTTAATTCGTTTGCGTCTGCTCGTACAGTCGGCGAGGAAGACCTTGAAGCAAGGAATTTCCCGCCGGCAGAGAAACTGGACCCGAAAAATCAGCGAAATGAACTTTCTAAAGTCGCGGGTGCGGTACCTCCTGATATTCGGTCAAAAGTCACAAATAAATCGGTCCCATACTTTCAACATGGCACATCCCCAGGACGGTTTGTAAACGCAGACGATACGAAGTCGACAGGAGGTATCTCGGCAGAATCTGACGCTGGTTGGTCAGATGCCTATACATCTAGTATGGGCAGTGCAAGCGACGATGGTTTGAGTGATCTTGACTCACCCCCCGGGGTTGGTAGTCCTAATGGTCCTCCAAATATTATGTCACTTAGCATGGGGCCCTCATCTACAGATATTGAGACTGAGGATATTAATGGGGTTTCACCGGTGAAATACAGCCACAAGCCCATAGCTACTACTCCTACTAAACCTACAAGCCCAAACAGCCAAACTTTCATGGATTCTGTATCACCCATAACTCCAAAATCTGTTCAATTGTTAGAAGAGACAACATCAGATGACGAGAACGAACAACCATACGAGGACAACTCAGATGAAGATGAAGATAATAAGAGTGCATCCAATCATGATTCACACAAAAATTCTTCAGAGGATTTTCGTTCCAAAGTTCGCACCTTAATCGAGCGAATTGTTCCGGAAGAAATTGACCAGATAGACGACATGATTTCACAATTTAAAAATCGTGAAGACGAGTTGATCGCGACATTACTAGCAATGGAAAGTAGAGCAGTAGCGCGAAAAGAAAAAGAATCAGATATACCGTCAGCCCAGTCTTCTCCAAAGGAAAAGGAACCAGATCCTAGCTCATTGACTTGACCCACAAGTAATGATCTTTATGAAGAATGGAAAAAATCAATTTAGTCAGACATCCATATGAAATATATCATTGACACCTCGATAATCTTGAGGGATGCTGTGAAATTCAATAGACAAAAATAAAATTATTTCTCGACATGGCGATGAGAAAAAACGAATAAATTACGAAGTCTAGACTAGTTTTGAGTAACCTGTACTCTCAGGTGCGCAAAACAATGCCTCAGATTGAATCTTCAAATTGCAAGTTCGCAGCCAAAAAATTAAATCATTTCTTCCTTTAGAGACTGAAAAGGATTAGACACACAGATATAAAAACAATGATATGCGGATTGAGATAAAAAACTTGGTTAAAACTGATCAGTTTTTCTTTAAAAGTATGTTGTGAGCCTTCATCCCATAATAATTGAATAATGTTTTGGTCTACTTGAGCATATCATTGAAATTCATAAAAATTCCATGATTCTGTGAATTCGTCCTGATGCTACGTTTAGAGCTTCGTTTTGATTGTTGTTGCTGCGTTCTCTGGGCCATATCTGGAACACGGTTGTTTTGTTGCTGATGACTCCATTGCTGATATTCGGAACTATACTGGGCAAAATAGGGTGGCTGCGAACTTGTTGAAGCATCCAAATCATTGTATTGGCTGAATCCATGGACAGCATTATTTGAAACTTGATTTTGTTGATTCTGTTCTTCATTTCCTACACCATTGTCAATCCCATCTTTATTATACAGATTGAAGTACAAGTCATCTAGTTGCTTCTGATGTTTCTCGAGCTCAATGAATTCCTGATGATTTCGTGATATCTCTTCATTGCGGAGGCGCTCTTCTTCTTCCAGCTGTAAAGTTTGCTGCTGATGCTCCTTCTCTTCTCGTTCAAGCTGCAACAATCGTTGATTTTCTTGTTCTTGCAACTCCCGCTGCCGATTTTGCGCCTCAATCGCAGCTTGCGCTATGATTTCCTGCTCCCGGCGTGCAAGCAACAATTGTTCTTCCAGCTCCCTCGCTTTTTGTCGTTCTTGTTCAAGCACATTTTCTAATTCTGCTTTAGTCCTTTCGAAGCCTGAAACTTCCATCTTCAGCTCGCGCTGGGTATTGTACAAATTTTCTTGTATGTCATGTAACATTCTTCGTGTTTTGTCGATATTGGATTGAAAGTGATGTCGTTGGTATTCAAATGCGTCGTTCAAGTCTTCATTTTCCTCATGAATCTTCTGGAGTGAAATCTCGAGGGTTCTACGTTCAGCAGTGCTGTGAGAACGTTGGTTCTGCTGCCTGTATTGTTCGTCGTTCATGGTGGCCGTAAAAGATGAAAACGGTGACTCATACATGTCATTACCATTCATTTCGGCATCTTTGCTCATTCTGTTCCCTTTTCGACGGCCAAATCCAATATCAATCACATCAGAATATTCCTCGTCAGAAATATCTAAAAAGGGGGGGTTTGGA
>Ga0115013_10002010_pt1 | contig 11488 bp, 14 predicted proteins | sample SouAtlMetagenome_2_FD_88686 | JGI IMG/M metagenome (GOLD analysis project Ga0115013, IMG submission 88686) | Marine eukaryotic phytoplankton communities from Atlantic Ocean - South Atlantic ANT15 Metagenome | ecosystem: Environmental > Aquatic > Marine > Oceanic | place: South Atlantic Ocean...
AGAACTGGCGTCGACTTTGAAGAAGTCGTTGGCACAGTTTAGGAGGTAGAAAATGGCAGTATTAGGCGTAGATGATTTTAAATCAAAGCTTAGAGGTGGTGGGGCAAGACCTAACCTCTTCAAAGCTACAATTAACTTCCCAGGTTATGCTAATGGAGACGCGGAACTAACATCGTTCCTTTGCGAAACCGCTCAATTGCCTGGGTCAACACTTGGTCAAATTGTTGTACCTTTTAGAGGAAGACAATTAAAAATGGCTGGAGATAGAACTTTCGATGTTTGGACAGTTACTATTATCAATGATACAGATTTTGCTATCAGAAATCCAATGGAAAGATGGATGAACGGTATGAATGCACATAGTGCTAACACTGGTCTTTCAACTCCTATTGCATATGAAGCAGATCTTTTTGTTGAACAGCTTGATCGATCAGGTGATACTCTTAAAAAGTATACGTTTAGAGGTTCATATCCACAAGATATGTCAGCAATTGATCTAAACTATGCTACAAACGATGAGATTGAAAGGTTCACAGTGACTTTTGCGTATCAGTATTTTGAGACTGATACCACTACTTAATCGTTTATAAATATTAGGAGGGCGAAAGTCCTCCTAACATTAAAAAGGAATACTTAATGGCAGAAGGTTTTAAATTATTTGGTTTTGAAATAACCAGAAGTAAAGATACAAAGGCCATCAAATCGATTGTACCACCAAGAGATGATGATGGAGCTGGTTACGTAACTTCTACATCGCATGGAGCGCATTATGGTCATTACATCAATATGGATGGAGATGATGCAAAAGATAATGCTCAACTTATATTAAAGTATAGAGGAGCTTCAATGCATCCTGAAGCAGATGCAGCTATTGAAGATATTACAAATGAAGCAATTACAGCTAGCGATATAAAGCCAACTTTAGAATTAAATTTAGATAAAGTTCCTGTTGGGAACGGCATAAAAAAACAAATACAAGAAGAATTTAACAAAATCCAAAACATGTTAAACTTTAGAGAGTTAGGACATGATATTTTTAGAAGATGGTACGTTGATGGAAGATTATATCATCATTTAGTCGTAGATGAGGCTAATTTATCAGCTGGAATACAAGAAATAAGATATGTAGATGCTGCTAAAATTAGAAAAGTTAAACAAGTTAAAAAGAAAAAAGATCCTGCAACTGGAGCAAGTATAGTAGAAAAAGTTAATGAGTTTTACATCTACCAAGAAAAACCTGGTGGACAACAAACTGGAATCAAGCTTACTCCTGATTCAGTAAGTTATGTTACGTCTGGAATACTAGACGAAGCTAGAAGAAAAGTAGTTGGCTTTTTACATAAAGCTTTAAAACCAATTACGCAATTAAGAATGATGGAAGATTCTCTAGTTATTTACAGACTAGCAAGAGCTCCTGAAAGAAGAATGTTTTATATTGATGTAGGTAACTTGCCAAGAGGCAAAGCTGAACAATATATGAAAGATATTATGGCCAAGTATCGTAATAAACTTGTTTACGACGCAAAGACCGGTGAAATACGTGATGATCGTAAACATATGTCAATGTTAGAAGATTTTTGGCTACCAAGAAGAGAGGGCGGTAGGGGTACTGAGATTTCAACCTTACCGGGCGGCGAAAACTTAGGGCAGATTGAAGATATTATATATTTTCAGAAAAGATTATATAGATCTTTAAATGTTCCTTTGAATAGACTAGAGCAAGAGCAGCAATTTTCATTAGGAAGATCTACTGAAATTAGTCGCGATGAATTAAAATTTCAAAAGTTTATTGATAGAGTGAGAAATAGATTTTCTCATTTATTCTATGACATTTTGAAAAAACAACTCATAATGAAAAATATCATAACTGAAGCTGATTGGCAATCATGGAGAGATTTTGTTGTAGTAGATTATTTAAGAGATAATCACTTTGCAGAATTAAAAGAAGCAGAACTTTTAAGAGAAAAAGTACAGACTTTGGACCAGATTTCTCAATACGTAGGTGAATATTTCTCTAAAGAATGGGTACAAAAACACGTACTTTTATTTGATGATAAAGAAATAGAAGATATGAATAAAGAAATTGAAGCGGCGCAAGCTCAAGAACCAGATGACCAAGGAGTAGTATAATGGAAAACGTAGCTAATAATAAAAACATGCCAGATGGTGTTGAAACTATTGAAGATTTAGTTAGGCACTCACTAGAACAAGATTATAATAAAGCTAATCAAGTGTTTGGTGAACTTATGACTGACAAATTAAATACTGTATTAGATCAAGCTAAAATGAAAATAGCTGGAAACATATATAATGGGGATCCTGAAGATCCTGAAGATGCAGTTGAAGACGATGATTTTGAAAAAGAAGAGTCTGATGAAGATATTGAAGATGAAGAAGAATCTGATGAAGACAAAGATTCTAATGAGCATACTCATGAAGACGGCACTACGCACTCGCATGAAGGTGGTGACGAAGAGCATGATCATGATGATGAAGAAATCGAAGGCGCTGCTGTCTAAAACCTAAAATGTATAAATAAAGGTAAAAGCATGAAAAGCTTTTTAGAATTAAGAGAATTAACTGGTAGAAAGCCTGAAGGCAAAGAAGTTTTTAATAAAAAAATTGGTAGAATACCAGTCAAAATACATAAAGAACGTACAGGATTTGTAGCGTACGTAGATGGAGATAGACTTGACGTTTACCGTTCTCAAAGAGAAGCTGAAAAAGCGGTAACAGAGTTTATCAAACAATATAAAGGAATGAAATAATGGAAATAAGACCTTTAGCTGCAAAAGTAACGGCCAATGGCTCTGGAAATAAAACAACTGTTGGTAACGCGCAATGCGTTTATATATGTGCAACTGCTGATGATTTAATAACTAATATAACTACTGGATTTACTTTTCAAATGCATGAAAATCAATCAATAGTTATTCAAAAAGAAAAAGCAGAAGAATTACATGCAGGAACTACATCTACGCATTTTACTAAAATAGCATATCCAAGAGGATAACATGAAATTAATATCCGAATATGTAGAAAATGATATAGAATTCTTAATTACCGAGGATAAGAAAACCGGTAAAAAGAATTATGGTATACAAGGAATCTTTGCACAAGCAGAGACAAAGAATCGAAACGGTCGAATATATCCACTGCCTATTATGGAAAAGGCATTAAAAAAATATAATACTGATCAAGTGTCAAAAGGAAGAGCAGTCGGCGAACTGAATCATCCTGAAGGACCGACCGTAAATTTAGATAAGGTTTCCCACAAAATTGACGACCTTCACTTTGAAGGAAACAATATTGTGGGCAAAGCATCGATATTGAACACCCCTATGGGAGAAGTTGTTAAAGGCTTACTCGATGGCGGCGTCACATTCGGTGTATCGACTCGTGGTATGGGAAGTTTGAAGAACAATGGTAACGCAATGGTCGTTAATGACGATTATATTCTTAATGCGGTAGACATCGTACAAGATCCATCCGCTCCTAGCGCTTTCGTTAATGGGATAATGGAAGGAGTAGAATGGGTGTGGAATAACGGTATCATTGAAGCTCAAACAATTGAAAAAATGGAGACTGAAATTAAGAAAGCTCCGCGTGCTAATCTCTATGAGACAGAAGTTCGTGAGTTTAAGAATTTCCTCTCGTTACTCAAATAAAAAATAAGGAGTCAAAAATGACTGATAAAGAAATTATCGAAAATCAGGAAGAAGAACTCCATGACGAAGTAACAGAAGACGAAGTTGTGGAAGCTCACGATCCTAAGAATGCTGAAGCTCAGTCAATAGCTGCTACTGATAAGGCAGGTGAAGCAACCGGTTCTGCCAAACTACCAAGTATGGGAACCGCTAAAAACATCATGAAAAAAGATCCAATGCCAAAACTAACTAAGGCTGGAATGGTTAACGCAATGTACAAAGCAACCAGTAAGATGAATAAAAAAGAACTGGAAAGCGCGTACAATGGTATGATGAAGCCACAGATGTCTGGTACAGACGCTGAAGCTTTTGAAGGCGAATCAATCCAAGAACAGCCAGAACTACAGGTTAGTTATGACTTTAAAGACGATCTTAATGCTCTTGTCAACGAAGAAGCTACATTGTCTGATGCATTTAAGCAGAAAGCAGAAACTATCTTTGAAGCTGCAATCAATTCTAAATTAGCAGATGAGATTGACAGACTTGAAGAAAAGTACAATGAGGAAATCACTGCAGAAGTAGAGACTACTAAAGCAGACCTCGTAGAGAAAGTAGACAATTACCTAAACTACGTAGTTGAAAACTGGATGAAAGAAAATAAATTAGCTATCCAAACTGGTTTAAGAACTGAAATAGCTGAAGACTTTATGACTAAGTTGAAAGACGTATTCGAAGAGTCTTATATTGCAGTGCCAGAAGGAAAAACTGATTTAGTTGACGAGCTAGCAAATACAGTTGATGACCTTGAAGTAAAACTTAATGACACAACTAAAGATGCTATCGAGATGGCTGAAGAGTTAGAAGGTTATAAAAGAGAAGCAATCATTAGAGAAGCTTCTAAAGACTTAGCTGAAACTCAAGTCGAAAAGCTAAAAGGTTTAGTAGAAAAAATTGACTTTGATGACGAAGAAACTTTCGCACAGAAAGTATCTACTGTTAAAGAGTCATACTTTACTAATACTAAAATTACAACCACTGGAGAAGAAGTGGCTGATGATGACGAAGCTCCAATACAAGCTTCTGGCTCAATGGCAACATATCTCTCTGCAATTAAGAAAACAGCAAATAAATAAGGGAGTCGTCGATGAATACTACATCATACGATAAATTGATCGAAAAATGGGCACCGGTACTTAACGAAGAAAGCGCTGGTAAAATTACCGATCATCATAAAAAAGCTGTAACAGCTGCTGTTCTAGAGAATCAAGAGATCGCTCTTAAAGAAGACGGAGCATTGAATGAAACTACAGTCACAGCATCAGCTGCAGCAAATTGGGACCCAGTATTAATTGCACTAGTTAGAAGAGCTATGCCAAATTTAATGGCATACGATATCTGCGGTGTGCAACCAATGACAGGTCCTACAGGTCTAATCTTCGCAATGAAATCAAGGTACAAAGGTACTCTTGTTAAAGCTGGTCAAGCTGATAACGCTGAAGCTCTATTTAACGAAGCTGAAGTTAACTACTCAGGTGACTCTGCTCTAGCAGGTATGGGATCAGATCCATCAGGATTAAACGGTCTTACTGACCCGGCTGAAGGTTCTAACCCAGTAGAGTCTATCGCTGACTCTGCAGCAGAAGCAGCCTCGTTACCAACTAAGAGTATTGACCTTTATACTACAGCAGAAGCCGAGCAACTTGGTGTATCTGGTGGTGAAGCATTCGCAGAAATGGGATTCACTATCGAAAAAGCTACTGTGACTGCAAAGTCAAGAGCTCTAAAAGCTGAGTACACTTTAGAATTGGCTCAAGATCTTAAAGCTATCCACGGTCTAGACGCTGAGACAGAATTGGCAAATATCTTGTCAACAGAAATCTTAGCTGAAATAAATCGTGAAGTTGTAAGAACTATTAACGGTCAAGCTAAAATCGGTGGACTTCAAACTAACACAGCTATTAACGGTATCTTCAACGTACAGACAGATGCTGATGGTAGATGGTCAGTTGAAAAGTTTAAAGGACTAGTGTTACAAATTGAAAGAGAATCTAATGTAATCGCAAAAGAGACACGTAGAGGTAAAGGTAACTTTATTATATGTTCTTCAGACGTAGCTTCTTCATTAGTAGCTGCTGGTATGTTAGACTATACTCCTTCAATGAATACTTCATTGAACGTAGACGACACAGGAAATACTTTTGCAGGTACAATGAACGGCAGAACTAAAGTTTATATTGACCCGTATGCAGGAGTTGACTATGTAACTGTAGGTTATAAAGGAACTAATCCTTATGACGCAGGTCTTTTCTACTGTCCTTACGTACCATTAACAATGGTTAGAGCAGTTGGTGAAGAGACATTCCAACCAAAAATTGGTTTTAAAACCAGATATGGAATGGCTTCTAACCCATTTGTAGGCGCAACACCATCTAGTGGTCTTGCTACTATGAAGACTAACCAGTACTACAGAATATTCAGAGTTGATAATATTCTAGGTGCTTAGGTCTTAGTACTTAATATTAAAAGGGGAGCGCAAGCTCCTCTTTTTTTGTATAAATAATATCATGGAAACATTTTTACTAACATCATTCGTATTCATGTCGTTCTTAGCTTCAGGCATATCTTTTGGTTTATTTCACAAACCGATTAAAAGTAGCTGTGGTGGAATAAACTGTAGGTGCAAAGATGGCAATAACAACTAACTTTAATTATTTACAACCTACAAGCTTTAAACTTGTAATCGATAGAACTAATTATCCAAACCTTGAATTTTTTGTGCAAGACTTTACACACGCTGGCGTAATTATGAACGCCGCAGACTTAAGCTATAAAAAAATATCTGCTATACCTTTTATCGGAGATAAGTTAACTTATAATGAAATGCTAGCAAATATTATATTAGACGAAGACATGAAGTCTTATAGAGAAATGCACTCTTGGATGAGAAGAATTCTTGATCAAGATAATATTACTGCTTTAGATAGATTTACAAATAATACTCAAAGACCGCCATCACAATCAGATATAACGTTGTCAGTGTTATCAAGTTCTAATAATCCTATAGTAAGAATTAGATACAAAGATTGCATACCTGTAGCACTAACAGATATAGCTTTTAATTCAACAACAGGCGGCACAGACTATATTACGTTTGGCGCATCTTTTAGATTTACATATTTTGATATTTTACATAAAAACGCAACTACTGGAGCTTTTGTAGACTCAGACTCTTTTAGTGTAACTGGCACTGTAACCGGTTAATATATATTATTGGAGACATAATGATTGATTTGAAACAAGTCCACGACATGTGGCAAAAAGACTGTATAATTGACAACTACCAAATAGATGAGACATCTCGTCAAACACCAATATTACATTCAAAATATATACAACTTTGGTCTACGGCAAAGCTTGAATTAAAACGTGCTGAGTTTGATCAAAAAAAGTTATTAAAAGAAAAATGGCTTTATTATAATGGAAAGATGGATCAAAAAACGATAGAAGAAAAAGGTTGGGTTGCAGATCCATTCGATGGCTTAAAAGTATTAAAAGGCGAAATGGATTATTATTATGATAGTGATCCAGAAATACAAAAATCAGAAGAAAAAATACAGTACTGGAAAACAGTAGTTTCAACATTACAAGAAATAATAGATAATTTAAAATGGCGGCATCAAACAATATCGAACATAATCAAATGGAAACAATTCGAGTCAGGAAACTAAATCATTCTATTTTAAGATTAGAATGCGATAGAAGTATAGGAGCTGAGTTAAGAGAATTTTTTTCTTTTTACGTGCCTGGATATAAATTCATGCCAGCTTATCGAAATAGAATGTGGGACGGGAAAATAAGACTTTATAATCAAATTACTGGAGAAATACTTGCAGGTTTATTTCCTCAAGTTCTTTCTTTTGCTGAATCGAGAGAATACGAATTAGAAATAGAAGATACTGAATATGGTAATCCTAATGAAGGAAATAAAATAAATCCTGAATTTATGATGAAGTTTGTAGATGCTTTAAAGTTACCATTTAAAATAAGAGATTATCAGTTTGATGCTTTATGTCACGGTATACAGCACCGTAACGCAATACTTCTTTCACCAACAGGTTCTGGTAAATCTCTTATAATATACACGTTGATGCGTTATCTTCTATCTGCATTCGATAATAAAGATATTTTAATTATAGTACCAACTACATCATTAGTTGAACAAATGTATAGCGATTTTGAAAGTTACGGGTACAACGTAAAAAAACATTGCCACAGGATATACTCTGGTAAAGATAAAAATACTTCTAAGAGAGTGATAATTAGCACTTGGCAGTCTATATATAGATTTCAGAAGGAATGGTTTGAAAAATTTGGAACAGTTTTTGGCGATGAATGTCATGGTTTTAAGTCAAAGTCTCTTACTACTATAATGAATAAATGCACAGAAGCTGAATATAGATTTGGAACCACCGGAACTTTAGATGGAGCTTTAACTCATGAGTTGGTATTACAAGGATTATTTGGTAAAATCTACCGAGTCACTAGCACACGAGCTTTACAAGACAATGATACTCTCGCAAAGCTCGCAATCCGCAGAATTGTACTTACGTATGATGAAAAGACTCGAAAAGAATTCGGAAAAAAGTCATATCAAGAAGAAATTGAATATATTGTAGGTTACGAAAAAAGAAATAAATTTATTAAAAATTTAACTTTAGATTTAAAAGGCAATACATTAGTTTTATATAATTATGTTGAAAAACATGGTAAGCCTCTTTATAAATTAATTAAAGAAAATAGTAACGAATCTCGCAAGATTTTTTTTGTATCAGGAGAAACAGCTACGACTGATAGAGAAGCTATAAGAGCTATTGTTGAAAAGCAAAAAAATTCAATTACAGTAGCATCACTTGGTACATTTAGCACTGGTATAAATATTAGGAACCTACATAATATTGTCTTTGCTTCTCCATCTAAGTCACAGATAAGAGTTTTACAAAGTATAGGCAGAGGACTAAGAAAAACTGATGATAATACCGATACTACTCTTTATGACATCATTGATGATATTAGTTGGAAGTCTAAAAAAAATTATGGTATATTACACGCAGACGAAAGATTACGAATTTATGGAAGAGAAAAATTTAACCACAAAACATATAAAGTAGATCTATGAAAACAGATATCAAACAATTTAAATTAACTAATAATGAAGAAATAATTTGTGAAGTTATAGAATGGAATACTGGCGAAGATATGATGGAAATCATAGTTAAAAAAGCCTTACGAGTAATAGCTTTAGAAGATTACCAAAAAGGATTTAGGTTTTTTGCTTTTCGTCCATGGATGTCTTTTTCTGACGATCCTAATACTTTACAATCAGTTAATGCATCTCATATTATAGTTACTGCTAATCCTTCACCTGATATTTTAAGACATTATAAAGCCTGTGTAAGAGCTCTTACTTATGACATAAAAGACTCAAAAAAGAATTCATCAAAGAAAAAATATGCAAACCTAGATGAAATACAACATGCTATAGCTCGTATGTCCGATGATGAGATGGACATATTTTTAGAACAAAAATACGGAGCTATGGTAGAAGATGATATCCCAAATGACTCAGATAAAGGAAACGTAATAAAGTTTAAACCTAGAGACAAAACTTACCATTAAGGGTATATTCCTTCCCTCCCCGTATACTCTTTTATTATAAACTATTTTTGTGAGTTTGTAAACAAGTTTTTTTACAAATAAGAGATAAAAATAATCGTTTACTTTTGCATAAAAGTATTGTATAATATATTATGAAAGGTTAAAAAATGGCACGTAAAAAAAGTATACATTATGTTAATAACTTAGATTTTTCTACAGCAGTCGTTGAATACGTTGAGAAAGTAGATGCTGCTAAAAAAGATGAAACTAAAATTCCAACAGTTCCTGATTATATTGCAACTTGTTTTTTAAAAATTGCTGAAGGACTATCTCACAAAGCTAATTTTATACGATATACTTATCGAGAAGAAATGGTAATGGACGCGGTAGAAAACTGTTTAAAAGCAATTGGCAATTATAATTTAGAAGCAGCAACAAGAACAGGTAAACCAAACGCTTTTGCGTACTTTACACAAATAACTTGGTATGCCTTTTTAAGAAGAATAACAAAAGAAAAGAAACAACAAGAGATTAAATTAAAATACTTAACAAAATCAGGTATCGATAGTTTTGTTGATGTTGGTAATGAAGATGTTGCAGCTAATACTGCAGCTCATTTTGTTGATACTTTAAAAGATAGAATTGCAAGAGTTAGAACAACAGATTTTGAAGTAAAAGAACTTGTTAAACAAGAAAAAAAGAAAAGAAAATCTAAAATAGCTGATTCAGATTTAAGCGAGTTTATGCAATGAAAATAGCTATATTAAACGATACTCATACTGGTATTAGAAACTCATCCGAAATATTTCTGGATAATGCAGGAACTTTCTTCTCAAAGATATTTTTTCCGGAATGTGAAAAGCGAAATATAAAACAAATATTGCATCTTGGTGATTATTATGACCATCGTAAGTTTGTTAATTTTAAAGCGTTAAATCATAATCGTAGAGTGTTTTTAGATGAGTTAAGAAAACGTGGTATGTCTATGGATATTATTCCAGGAAATCATGATACTTATTATAAAAATACAAACGAGCTTAATTCATTAAAAGAATGTTTAGGTCATTATATGAATGAAGTTAACATTATAATGGAACCTAAAGTTATGAAATACGGCTCTTTAGATATAGGATTGGTTCCATGGATTTGTAGTGATAATCAAGAACAATGCATGAATTTTATAAGAGATTGTAAAGCTGATTGGATTGGTGCGCACCTTGAATTAAATGGATTTGAAATGATGAGAGGAATAACTAACAATCATGGTATGGATCCAAGTATATTTAAAAGATTTGAAATGGTTTTAACAGGACATTACCATGTAGGATCAAAAAGAGATAACATTTGGTATCTTGGAAGTCAAATGGAATTTTTTTGGTCTGATGCGCATGACCCTAAATATTTTCACATATTAGATACTGAAACTAGACAAATAGAAAAAATACAAAATAATAACACTTTATTTGAAAAAGTCCTTTACAATGATGAAGAAATAGATTATAATACTTATAATAAAGATTTTTCAAAAAAGTTTGTAAAAGTAGTAGTAGTGAATAAGAAAGACCCTTTTACTTTCGATCGATTTATTGATAATATACAAAATCAAGACATATATGAATTAAAGATTGCTGAAAACTTTAATGAATTTATTGGTGCTAATGTTAATGATGCAGATATGAAATTTGAAGATACCACTAAAATAGTTGATACGTACATTGACGCTGTTGATACTGATTTAGATAAAGATAAAATTAAAGTTCAAATGAGAGAACTAATGACAGAGGCGCAAGCACTAGAAATAGCATGATATTATTTAAAATTATTCGTTATAAAAACTTCCTATCATCTGGAAACACATTTACTGAAATATCTCTTAATGACCATAAATCTACATTAGTAGTTGGACATAATGGCGCAGGTAAGTCTACAGTACTCGATGCCATGTCTTTTGCTTTGTTTGGTAAACCTCATCGTAAAATTATGAAAAGCCAACTTGTTAATTCTATTAATCAAAAACAAACTGTAGTTGAAGTAGAATTTGCTATAGGTTCATCTAACTTTAAAATAATTAGAGGTATAAAACCTACTGTATTTGAAATATGGAAAGATGGTGTAATGATTAACCAGTCATCGCACGCTAATGAATACCAGAAGATTCTTGAACAAAACATCCTGAAACTCAACCA
>Ga0115013_10002011_pt1 | contig 11483 bp, 16 predicted proteins | sample SouAtlMetagenome_2_FD_88686 | JGI IMG/M metagenome (GOLD analysis project Ga0115013, IMG submission 88686) | Marine eukaryotic phytoplankton communities from Atlantic Ocean - South Atlantic ANT15 Metagenome | ecosystem: Environmental > Aquatic > Marine > Oceanic | place: South Atlantic Ocean...
AGTGCTACGACGGATGGGGCGAAGACTAGGGCTAGAGTGTATAGCTCGGCTGCAGCAGCGCCAATACCAAAAACAGCACCGCCTAGGCCCCCAAGACCGCCAAGGAACCCAAGTGCACGTAAAAAAATTAACCAAAAAACATCTCTCCCGCCTAAACCAGAAAATATTAAAAGGAAAAATGATGTAAATGTTAAAAAAATTGTAAATTTAACCCCTCCACCATTACCAGGAAAAAAAGCCCATAATGGTTCAATAAAAAGAAAGAAAAATATTAGAAGACCTGTTGTCCCCCCACCTCCGCCAATGCCAAAAAAATAAATAATTCAAAAAAATTAAATAATGAGTATAAATTTAACTAAAAGCAGTACTATAAGTCTAGAAAAGATTGACTCCTCTTTGAAAAATATTCATGTAGGTTTAGGATGGGATGCTCAAGATTCAAATGGTAATGAAATTGATTGTGATGTTTCTGTTTTCATGATTGATGGTAATAATAAAATACCCCAAGACGGCTTTTTCGTTTTTTATAACAATTTAAAAAGTGCAGATGGTGCTGTAATTCATCAAGGAGATAACAGAACTGGTGAAGGAGATGGTGACGATGAGGAGGTACATATTGACTTATCAAATGTACACCCAGATATACTGCAGATGATTTTTGTTGTAACTATACACGAAGCCCAAGCTAATAGCCAAAATTTTGGTATGGTAAAAAATGCCTATATTAGGATATTAAATAAAGACAATAATCAAGAATTATGTAAGTATAATTTAAACAACGAATTTGACGACGTAGATTCGGTGCAAATTGCAAGAATTTACAAGTATGAAAATGAGTGGCATTTTGAAGCTCTTGCCGGCGGATACTCAGGTGGTCTAGGGGCTTTATTAGAAATATATAACTAAAAACAACTAAAAATTTAATATTATGAGTGGATTTAATTTATCAAAAGGAACTTCCTTTAATTTATCAAAAGCCGCGCCAGGACTTTCAGTGGCGTATGTAGGATTAGGCTGGGATGCAAATGACGACCCAAACGGACCAATATTTGATTTGGATGTATCAGCTTTTTGTTTGGGTGAAAATGGACAAATTCCTGAAATGACTGACCTTGTATTTTATGGGTCATCAAATAAAACTGTTTTAGAGGGTGAAGAGCCTGAAGAAAGACCAGTTTCTACAGATGCTTCTGTCTATGGAGCTATAGACGAAATTGGAGGTGGTGAAGGCGATGATGACGATGAAGATGGGGATGAAGAAGATATGCGTATATATTTTGAGCGTGTAGCTGATCATATCAAAGAAATAGTAGTTGTTGTTACAATTACAAAATACCCTCACGATGAAGAAAAAGATAAAAGAACACTTGATCTGGATATGAGCCAAGTAGAAGGATGCTATGCTAGAATAATTGATGACTCTACAGGTACAGAATTATGCACATATACTCTAAGTGAAGACTTCGGAAAAGAAGATGCTGTTGAAGTTGGTAAGTTTAGTAAAGATTCATCAGGAGAGTGGAATTTCACTGCTATTGGTGAAGGTTATGAAGGTGGAATTATGACCTTCATCAAGAAATATGCTAAAAATTTCTAATCATGGCAAAAAAAGATAAAGGATTTTCTCTGGACAAAGGTTCAGCAGAAGATAATAAAAATACAAGCTTTAATATTTCTAAAGATAATTCTTCAAAAGATTCAACAAGTTTCGAATTAGATAAAAGTTCATCTGATGATACAAGCGCATCTTCCGGTTTTAATATTACAAAGGAAAATAGCTCAAAAGATTCAACTAAATTTGAACTTAAAAAAGGAAGTGAAAGCAATTTAGTTGATAAAGCTGATACAAAAGCAAAAGCTGACACAAAAGCAAAAGCTGATACAAAAGCAAAAGCTGACACAAAAGCAAAAGCTGATACAAAAGCAAAAGCTGATACAAAGCCTAAAGTTGGCGGAACATTATCCAATGATAAACAAAAATCAGGTAAATGGAAATACGCCGCCGCTGCAATCTTACTCCTTTTATTGGGATGGTATTTCTTAAGCGGAGATACAACTACTGATGATAACAATTTATCTAATAGTGTTGTTGACCTTCAGGATAATGATAATGATGGAATACCAAATGTCATGGAGATTGAAATGGGAACAGATCCTAATAATTCAGACTCAGACGGAGATGGACAAAGCGATGGAAGTGAGAAAAATTCTGGTTCGGATCCCAATAACTCTGATGATAAATATGTTGACTCAGATGGAGATGGTATGAGCGATGACTATGAATCTTCAAAAGGTTTTGATCCTAACGATTCTAGCGATGCTACTGTTGATTCAGACGGAGATGGAATAGCCAATGCTGACGAAGTTGCGATGGGAACAGATCCTAATACTTCAGACTCAGATGAAAATGGTATGAGTGATGAAGTTGCGATGGGAACAGATCCTAATAATTCAGACACAGATGTTGATAGCTCAAACAGTGACTCATCCAATTATGATGATAATGTAGAAGACATTGCATCTGATGAAGTAGCTCAAAATAATGATTCTTCTGCAAATGAAGATGTTTCAAATGCAACAGATAATAAAGTTTCTGGATCAGATGAAAAAACTTCAACCGACAGTTCAATAATAAGTTTTAGTTCAGGGGATATAATTTATCAATTTTCTACAAACCTTTCAGAAATTGATGATAGTGACTCAAAGCTGAATAAATTATTTAATGAATTGTCTAATTCATCAACTAAATTAACACTTGTTGGCCACGCTGATAGCACTGGTGAAGCAGATTACAATAATTCTTTATCTCTTAAAAGAGCAATGTCTGTTTATGATTTTTTAATTAGAAAAGGATACCCATCAAGTCTTCTTAACTATGAAGGATTAGGCGAGAATCAACCTATTGGTGATAATAATACTATCCAAGGGAGACAATTAAATAGAAGAGTTGAATTAATAATTAACAAATAAAATAATGGGACTTATAATACCGATTTTAATAATAATTTTTTGTTGCGTAGTTATATGGAAAGCTAGTGATGGTTTTGAGATTTCTTCTGAATATTTGGGCAGAAACTTGTCTGAAGGAGTAAGAGGTGCCACAATCAATGCTATAGCAAGCTCAATGCCTGAATTATTTACAACAATTTTCTTTTTGTTATTTCTTAAAGATACTGACGGGTTTTCAGGTGGAATTGGGACCACTGCCGGTAGTGCAATTTTTAATGGAATGATAATTCCTGCTGTTGTAATACTAGCTGTTCTATACTCTAAAGTAACAACTAAAATTGAGGTCTCAAAGAAGGTTATATTAAGAGATGGTCTTTCATTAATTATTGCAGAAGCTATTTTAATTTTACTTATAAGTGGCGACACCCTTCATTGGTGGCACGGTCTCATTTTGATGGTTACATATGTTATATATATTACATATATGCTTACGTCAATGAAAAAAGATGATGACAGCGTTGATGATGATGATGATGATGATGATGAAATTGAGAGCGTTGGTTTATTTAAAGGTCTATTTACTCTTAATTTACAAGGTTTAATAATAGGCGATAAAGAAATAAACAACCGAAACTCTTGGGCTCTTCTTATTTCCTCAATGTTAATTATTGGTTTAGCATGCTTATTGCTTGTTGTCGCTTGTGAATTTATAGGTTCAGATTCATATACATTTCTTGGAAACGAGTTCAATGGCCTCGACATACCAATAATGTTTGTAGCCGTTATTTTAGCATCGGCAGCAACAAGTGTCCCCGATACGATTATTTCCATCAGAGATGCCAAAAATGGCAATTATAATGATGCCATTTCAAATGCGCTTGGTAGTAATATATTTGATATATGTTTTGCCTTAGGATTTCCGCTATTTATGTATTGTTTGATTTACGGACCAATTAAGATGGAACCAAGTGTGGTGGAATTTAGTAGTGAGTTAAGAATACTATTATTAATATTCACTATACTTGCGTTTTTTGTCTATTATATAGGTAAATACATGGATAAAACTAAAGCCTATATATTATTTTCAATCTATTTGCTGTTTACAATTTATATTTGTGGGAGATCAATAGATGCAGCTTGGGCGGGAGAGATATCTGAATTGCTAAGAAACATATCTAGTATTATATCACAGATATAATTTCAAATTTAAAAATAAAAAAAGGCAGGGTATAAATCTGCCTTTTTTTATTTAATATAGTTCTTTGAATTAATTTCATTTAAACGATTGTATTTAACATTTAATAAAGCTACATTATCGTTATATTGACCTACTAATTTATTAAATTCATTGATTTCGGATTCACTAGTTCTGTCTAAATTATTTCGTTTAGATTTAATATCACTCTCTACTTGCGCCATTTCTTCTTTAATTTCTTTGACATCTTCTAAAATAATTCTTCCCTCTACTGTAGTATTGAAATAATAATCGCCGTATTTATTTTTAACTATTGAGTAAAAGTTTTCTAGTTCATCATAACCACTAATAGCGTGAAAAGAGTCGGCTATATCTACTTCAATAATTTTCGGATCTTCATTCCTAATATCTACATTATCAGCAAATTTTTCTGGAATGTTTCCAATTGGGTTATAACCAGTAGCTTCAATAAAAATATAACCATCTTTGTATGAATCAGTAGATTCATCAACTTTTAATCCTACTGCCATATGTTGTCCTACCTCATAAATAAATAAACAAGTTTCATATCCAGCGTAACTTAAGAGCTTAGCTAATAAAATAGATTTATCATCACAATCACCTGTTTTATTAAAGAGTGTTTCTATAGTGAATTTAGGATCATTAGCATTATTGTCATAAGGAATAGATTGTACAAAAGCTACGATTAATTGAGCTAAATCATAACTTTTTCTACCTTCACTCTCGGAAATTGCATTTATAATAGTGTTTAAAATATCTACATCATAATCATCATATACAAAAGTATCGTACTGATCTTGTCTCATGCCCATGCCACTATCATATTGTATGTTTTTTGATTTTTGATTTACCTCTTCATAAAGATTTTTTTCAATTTCAAAAGTTAGATTATAGGTGGTTTTGAATAAAGTAAAATTAAATTCTAATTCTTCACCATATCCTTCAGATTGATTAATGTTAAAATATTCTTCTTGAATTGGCAATTCTGGAACAAAAAAGTCTTCTACTCTTGAAGTTTGACAAGAAAATAAATTAACAATTATAACTAAAAGGAAAATTTTTAAAATACGTTTCATAATAAATAGATATTTACTAAATTTAAAAAAAAAAATAATCATGGGCTACAGGATAGCTTTTATTCTTTCTTTAGTTTTTGGGGTGTTTTTACTTTTTAAGGGTGTATTAGCAACCCAGAAAAGAGACAAACGATACAAAAAAGGAGTAAAATATAACTCCAACACAAAATTATTATTTTATGTGATTCTATCACTTTTTTGTTTTTATGTCACGTTTAAATTGAGTGATTTTTTATGAAAAAGATTATTTTTTTTATCACTTTATTTTTCATCACTTCATGTAATCATCCAAAGGATCAATTTTTACTGGACTTTGGGAGTTTTGTAAATGAAACTGAAGCTAACTATAGCAATTATACAGAAACTGAATTTAAAATTGTAGAGATAAACTACATTGAATTTTCAGAACAAGAAGAGGAGTTAAAAGAGTATTTTTCTGATTTAGAAAAAAAGCAAATAAAAGATTATCATAAAAGATATAAAATTGCAAAAATCAAAAGAGATCCTTTAAACAATCTTTTAGAAATTTTGAAATAATTTATTTAGACCAAAAAATTATAAATTTTTAAATAAATTCAAAATGATTTAGCATTGTTATTGATTACGTTTCTTTGCTACAATTGTTCGATTCTTGGATATATAATAAAGAAATGAATTATTATAAATAAGGCTTTATGAATGAGTAATTTATTTGACACCCCGGAACAATACTTCCATTTTTATTTCTCCACAATGGAATGCCTTTCATCCAATTGCAAGTAGAATAATTATTTGATGTAAAATACATTTTAGTGTTTTTTTTAAAAATCTCTGGTGTGTGTGGGTGATTTAGTTTATTTACTTCATCTTTTAAAATAAAAACACTAGGGAAATCTTTGAAAATTTCAATGTAGTAATTTTCTATTTGAATCCATAAATTATAGTACCAGCGTAAAATAAAAACGATCTTTTCAAAATCCTTTTTGTTTACCTTTATTTGAAAATTTTGATTTTCATCTAAGTTTTTTAAATAAACTTTTGAAAATCTTTTGAATTCTTCTGGTGAAACAGAGATGTTATGTTTTCGACTTTTAATAGGGCGTTTAATTCCAATAATTGTATCTTTTTTAATTTTTTTTAGACTCATTTCTATTTATTAAAAGTTATTTCACCAAAATAAAGTAATTTAGTACAAATCAAAAAAAATTATGAAATCAGTTTCAAAAGATTTAGATATTTTAATGAAGAAGCTATCTGATGATGATTTAAAATTATTGTCAAATAATAGGTTTCCCTATGTTTTTACGAAAGCTCACTTTTTTTTACGTGATGGTCCAGAGGCATACAAAAAGATTGATGCTTTTAATCTTCCTGACAATTCATTTTCTAATATAGATATTGAAAACATCAAAACTGGATGTAAACAAATATTAATTGGCAAAGGATTTAGAAAAGAATTTCCATTGGAAGGAATTGGTATAAGAGGTTTCTATAAATTGTTTGAGTTATTTCATTTTGAAATGATAAACCAAATAAGTTATAAAATTCATGATGTTAAAAGTTTAGACAAAATTACTTTTGAACACAAGGTGGATAAAAGTAAAATAGAATGCTATAACATAGTTTAAAAAACGGAATTAAACTTACTTTGATAGTCATTTCCATTCATTCCAAACTTTTCTGATAAAATCTCTAAATCCTTCAATCTTAAGCTGGTTATTCTCAAGATCATCTAAAAAACCTTCAAAATAATAAACTCTGTATTGAAAAATAAAACCCTATATATACACGGATTAAACAGTAAGCCTAATCTTCTAAAGATAAATTTGATTAATATTTACTCAAAAGTATATTTTTTACATATTGACTATAGTAAACAAAAAGACACCTTTACATTGTTATCAAAATTAATAGAGAATAAAAATATAAATTGTATTATTGGGAGTAGTTTTGGTGGGATGTTGGCTTATTGGTTAGGAAAAAAATACAATATCCCAAGTGTTTTATTTAATCCTGCATTTGGAAAAGAAAACTTTATTAATCCATTTAAAAAAGATAATATTAATGATGCATATAATCTGATAGTATTGGGTGGCAATGACGAAATTGTAATTCCTAAATCTGTTATTTCATTTATTAAAAAAACTAACAAAAAAAATTATGAATTAAATATTATCCCTGAAATGGGACATAGAATTGATTTAAAGAATTTTGAAAAAGTAATAACCTTATTTTTTAAAAAAATAAATATTGAAAAAAATAATATACATTGATATGGATGGCGTCATTTCAGACTTTGACAAGGCTAGAGAAGAAAGTCCATTAAGGAAAATTACTCCCTATATAGGAAGGCCTGATAGAATTCCTAATATATACAAAAATTTGGAACCAATAGAGGGAGCAATAAAAGCCGTAAATTCAATTTTAGCTAATAATGATTTTGAAACTTTCTTCTTATCGACCCCACCTTGGGACAACCCTGATGCATGGACCCATAAAAGACTTTGGATTGAAAAGTATTTCGGCAAAAAAGCAAGACACAAGTTAATTTTAACTGCAAGAAAAGATCTTAACAAGGGAGATTTTCTAATCGATGACTCAAGTAGAAGAGGACAGCCTGAATTTAATGGTGAATGGCTACACTTTGGAAGTGATAGATTTCCCAATTGGGAAGCAGTATTGAATTACTTAAAAATTAACTAATATTATCAGAATATAGTTTTTCGGAAAAGAATATGATTATTTCGATTATACCTATTTTAATTACATATTATATTGGACATATTATTATGTTAAGTTTAAGAAATAATAAAAAAATACTACCTGTAAAGTTCGAACTTTTATAAGTTGGTTCGAAATACGGGAATTGCATAAATGTAGTTTGCTTTATTTTTATACAACTATACTCAATTCAATTTTTAAATTCCCTTACAATCAAAGGATTAATGTCATTTTCGAGTATTAAATTTCCATTACAATCGTTTATTACAACCATATCTTTTTTTAAACTTAACTTATAGCCGTGATTACAGCTTTTCATTCTGTAAAAATAAGCTCGTATTCCGCTAATTAGTCCATTATTTTCTAACTCATTGTATACATGCCTTGAACAAGTAATTCGATAAATACAAATTTTACGTTGATTTTCAGGACGAGTATTCCAGTAATATTCAATAGATTTTTTGGCTAGCCAAACTAACATTATTTTTTAAATATCAAAAGTTGAATTGAAGTTTTTACTGCGGGAGCATTGGATTTTCCACACCCGGTCGCCTTAACACTAGTTGACATTGTGGTTATTGTAATAAACTCCCAACCTTCGTCAATTGTCTTATTTATTAATTCTTCTAGTTGAGCTGCAGCTGCAGCTGCAGGATTGACATCTGTTACCGATGCAACGAATGGGATTACTTTAGTTTCCATATTTTTTATTATTGGTTTATAGTAAATTTAATCAAATTATTTTTAAATTTAGATTTATATAAGATGTTTAATGCTTTAAAGAAAAAACTTTTGGCTTCAAACCTATTAATTAATTATTCTTATAAATTTAGAGTAGTTATGATAAATGATGAAGTTGATGGCTGGAATGATATTAAAACTACATTCAATGAAAAATTTTCTCATAAAATTAGTTATCAATAATGACACTAAATTAGGAAAAAGGTTTGATGTTTTTATTCAAGTCCTAATAGTACTTTCACTTATTTCTTTCTCCGTTGAAACTATACCTGACCTTGACTTCCCAATACTTTTTTTTCTTGAGGAGTTCGAGATTTTTACAATAATAGTTTTTTCTTTAGAACTTATTGTAAGAGTTTTTTTAACGAGACCCACTTTAAAATATATTTTTAGCTTTTATGGAATTGTTGATTTATTAGCTATAATTCCTTTTTACTTAAGTTCAGGAATTGATCTTCGCTCTATTAGAATTTTTAGATTATTTAGATTGTTTAGAATTTTTAAATTGCTCAAGTATGGTTCCGCACTTGATAGGTTAATTTTGGCCTTTAACGAAATAAAAAAAGAGCTTACTATATTTTTAATAGGCGCAATTTTCTTTATATATGTCTCGTCGATTGGTATTTATTATTGTGAAAATCAGTTACAGCCCGAATTGTTTAAATCAGTTTTTCATAGTATGTGGTGGGCTGTTACTACATTAACTACAGTTGGGTATGGTGATATGTTCCCTATAACTCTCGGAGGGAAGTTGTTTACGACATTAGTTGTTTTAATTGGTATGGGAATGGTAGCTGTTCCAACAGGGCTAATTGCGTCAGCACTTTCAAAATCCTTCAAAGATGAAGAATAATTATTAGCAATAATTAAAACAGTTGGTGTAAATTTTGTTGGCTATGGAATACCTCATAATATCGATCCCTCCTCTTCATTCTACTTAAAAAATGATTTCTTTGCATGAATATCTATTGAAAGATCTTGAATATCTTTTGTGTCACAAATTAACTCCAACAATAATAAATTATTTTTGGCATAATTTTTTAAGTTAGAGTTGTCTCCAGTAATCCCAATCTCCACTAGAAATATACAAATCAACAATAGTTAGAAAAGTTAACTTTTTATATGTTTTATGTTTTATTAAATAGGGGACTATAACAGTGGAAACGATTTTTTTTATTTCATTTTTTATATCATCTATTTTTAGGTAATTAATATTATTTTCATGGAACTGCTGTAGTAAATTTTTTATTTTTTGTTCATTTCCTAAATAAATACTGAAGTGAAAATTTCTATATTTTATAATGCAATTATAGCTCGACCAGCGTTTATCAAATCCAATTGACACGATTAGCCTATCATTTTTATTAATCTTCTTTAGCTCTTTTCTTAATTTTTTTTCCTTAATAATTAATTCGTTGATTGATTTTGAAATTGTTGTTTTTCTTTTTTTTAATGATTTCTTTTTAGAGTTAATTAGACTTATAGCTTTTATGATAGTTTTTTTTTTATTCTCCATGGTAAATAATTTCTATACTTTTAATAAAAAAATATAATATAAATATAGTGTTTTTATTATTTATTTCTATAATTATATTTTTAAAATTTATTTATTTATTTAGGATCTTTATTCCATCAAATCAATATTAATTTAATTGTTTTATTAAAAAGTTTTTTTTGGTTTACATTAGTTTAATATTATTTAACTAAATTGTGTTTAAATAATATATTTAATGCCTTCTTTATCTACTTCAAATTCAATTCTTGGTTTAAGAAAAGCCAAACACCTCTTGAGAAGAGCATGTTTTCATTATGATAGATCAACAGTTGAATATTTTTCAACTTTAACCCCGCAACAAGCAGTTGAACAATTATCTTTAAGTCCATCAAATTTATGGCAAGACCCATATGATACAACCACAAACCCTCAAGATGGTCTTATTGACGGTTTTTGGATACATAGTGGTAATCCTCCTAGCTCTTATCCCTATGGTCAAAATAGAAAAAGAGGAATAATTTCTGGCTGGTGGTGGTATAATATGCTGAAACAAAATTCATTAAATCATAAATTAATGTTTTTTTTGCATACATGCTTTACTATATCTAAGGATGATGGTTCTGGTAAATCCGCTTATTATTATGATTATTTACAACTGATTAAATTCTATTCAAATGGTAGTATAAAAACGTTGGCTAAAAAGATCACTTTTGATAATGCCATGTTATTATATTTAGATAATAACACTAATAATAGAAATAATCCAAATGAGAATTATGCAAGAGAATTTTTAGAACTTTTCACAATTTTGAAGGGTCCTCAAATAGGTGAAGGCGATTATACTAATTATACAGAACATGATATTCAACAAACCGCTAGAGTTTTTTCTGGAATAAAAACCAAACCACTTAGGGATACCATTGATATTGACACAGGCATTCCAATGGGCTATGTAAATGTAAATCAGCATGATTCAGATTCCAAAACCTTTAGTGCTGCATTTAATTACCAAACAATTCAAGGAGGTTCAACTGAATCAGGAGTTGTTCAAGAAGTGGATGATTTTGTTGAGATGATTTTTTCAAACCCAGAAACAGCAAAGTCATATTGCAGAAAACTTTATAGATTCTTTGTCAGACGCGAATGGGGAGATGAAGTTGAAAATGATATCATTAATCCTTTGTCTGAACAGCTTATTGATTTAGATTATAACTTAGAATCTGTTCTTAAAACATTATTAACATCTCAGCACTTTTATGATGAAGATAATTCTGATACAACTAACGAAATTATTGGTGGTATGATA
>Ga0115013_10002013_pt1 | contig 11479 bp, 15 predicted proteins | sample SouAtlMetagenome_2_FD_88686 | JGI IMG/M metagenome (GOLD analysis project Ga0115013, IMG submission 88686) | Marine eukaryotic phytoplankton communities from Atlantic Ocean - South Atlantic ANT15 Metagenome | ecosystem: Environmental > Aquatic > Marine > Oceanic | place: South Atlantic Ocean...
AGAAAATTAAAACTAAAAGAAGACGAAGAAGGAAATAAAACAACAACTGTAAGTGGTATTAGAGCTGCATGTAAAGTAATGAAAACTAGATATGCAAAGCCGTTCGAAGGCGTACAAGTTAAGATTCCTTATGAAACAGGCATGAACAAATATAGTGGATTACTTGAACTATTTGAGGCAAAAGGATTGCTTACTAAACAAGGCAATCGTTTAAAATATACAACTACTGCAGGTGTAGAAATGCTAGAGTTCCGTAAAGGTTGGACTGGTGATAAACTAGAAGCAATTATGCAAGACGTTTCTAATCAAGATGGACTAAGTATAGAGGACATAGCACAAGAGCCTGAAATTAAAACTGTAGGAACGGTATCAGAGGAAGAAAATGGAAGCATCAGTTAAACTAGTATATGAAATATTAAAACAATATATTCCTGCAAAAGAACTTCAACATGCTACTGACCAACTTGTAGACGACTTACAAGAGGTATTAGATGAAGAAGATATTATTAAACTTGGCGGTATAGATGAATACATGAAAAATAGTGTAGACGAAATAATTGGCGAAGTCGATGAAGATGAATATGACGATTACGAGGAAGAGGACCTGTATTGAGCCAGTGGTACAACAGAGTCGTTAATAACCTAGCAGATGTTCCAGGCTTTATAAATTTTTATGAAAGTGAATTGGAAGAAGCAAAACGTGAATGTAATGTAAAAGGCATTGTAGAGAAAAATATAACTGCATTGCCTGGTATTACTGAACACAGGTTTAATCAATTACAAGAAATAGAAGCAGTCCTTGTCTATTTAAATATACAACTACGTAAGATAAGACGTAAGCATTTCCAAAAATATTTAGAAGGATATGCTCGTGCGTTGACTAGCCGTGATGCAGAGAAGTATGTTGATGGTGAAGATGAAGTAATTGACTTTGAAACAATCATAAATGAAGTTGCCCTACTGCGTAACAAATGGTTAGGTATTATGAAAGGCTTAGATACAAAACAATGGCAAATGGGCCATGTAGTTAGATTACGTACTGCTGGTATGGAAGATATTAGAATTGACTAGAGAAGTATCAAAGTGGGATTATAAATTTAGCCACGAACATAGTTTACTTACATTAAACTTACTAAATCAGTTTGATGACTTTAAAATAAGTATAAAGCATATGGCCGACTTTGGTTGTGGTAAAGGATTAGATTTAGAATTTTGGGCAAATATGCATACGTGGGACGAAGAAGGCAATCCTGGACGCAAATTAAATTTTAATTGCGTTGGGTTTGATTTACATGCGGAAGACAACGTACCAAGTCGCAAAAATATAAAGTATAAAAACCATGATTTTAATAAAAATGATACAATATGGAGTGTACCTTTTGATGTAGTTTGGTGTCATAATGTAATGCAAACTATATATAGTCCTGTAGAATTTTTAGGTCGTGTAAATAAGGCAATGGCTACGGGCAGTATGTTATATTTATGTGTGCCTAGCACTGTGTCTATGTATCAAAATCGTTTTCAAAACTATACACCATCACAACATTTTAATACTTTTACTGTAAGCCAAATTTTATATCTACTTGCATTAAATGGATTTGATGTAAAAGATTTTTATTTACAAAAAGAACATTTTACCGATATTATAGAGGTACTTACCTATAAAGAAAGAGAGCCGTTCGATTATAAAACAAGTTGGTATGAACTTGCTGATATGGATATATTAAATGATAACATAAAAGAACTTGTGTTAAGGAATAATATATTATCAGATCAAGGACTAATAACTAAATGGTTAGACGGTACTACATATGATTATAGGTGGCATACGTATAAATAATTGTACGTTCACCCGTAAGGGCGGAAGTAGGCACATAGCCGAAGGAACGCATTATCGATCGTTCATCTCATAAGAGACGGAAGTAGGTAATGATACCGAAGGAACGCACCTAACTTTAACAAAGGAGGGTGACGAATGACTTACAGACCATTTTCATGGAGACGATTTTGTCTGGCACGTGATCGTGCAAGAGTTCATAAGATACTGAACTATCGCATGTATTCAACTCGTGTAGTAGCCTAGGCTGGCGCTTTAAGATCCCAGCGACGTATATCGTCCTCGGACAATTTTTCGCTGGGACCTTTCCAAATTTCTATTATATGAGCAGGTTCATTGCTATCGTTATATCCACGATGCCAAACACCATTTGGAATGTCAATTGGGTTTTGTACTTGTAATGTGACTATTGCAGGATCAACAGGAATTTGTCTATTACTAATTTTAATTTTTGCTTGGCCTGATACCAAATTCCATGTCTCGCTTCTATGTTCATGTCTTTGCATACTAAGCATACTACCAGGCTTAATAACTAATTCTTTTACACGAAATCCATCACCGTTATATAAGTTACGATAATGTCCCCAAGTTCTATTGACTGCTGGAGCAGTCCAATCTTTTAATATCCAACTACTACTATTAGCCTTATTATCCCCACCAACACCATAAGCAAATTCAATACGTTTGTCTTTTTTCCATGCATCATGTTCTGGACAGTTTCCTTGTACCCGGTCTCCACCATTAGCAAATATAATTTTACGAAAGTTATATTGTGTAACTATTTTTAGTATTGCACCATTAGCAGTATCGTCATTGTCGTCAAAACTTATACATCTATCTACACAACTTAACTCTTGTACAATTTGTCTACGTTCTTCGAATGGCATAAATGGTTTACCTTTTTTGCGTCTTAACCAGTCATCACTATTACATCCAACATATAGTTTACCTCCATACTTTGCTAATTCTTTTGCAGCCTTGAAGTAGGCAATGTGTCCACTATGCAATGGATCAAATCCTCCTGTCACTAATACACATGTTTTCATTTAATTTTTATTCCTTGTTCAGTGTGAATACTAATGTTTTTCTAGTCTTTTTGTCATCTCCACGATAACTATGCCAAGTATTATCGTTTCTTGAAAATATAAGAGCACGATTAGGCCGCCAGGATATCTCTCTACAATTTGTGCCTTCTGCATCGTCATACAGAAATGTTCCTGTAGAATTATCGGGTTGTAAGTAAACTACTGTTGATAATAATTTTTGTGGTATATCGTTATGTATATGAAACCTATAATTTGCACCTGTTGTTATAATAGCACATACATACTTCTTATAAAATTTAACTTTTTCAGGTGCTAGTTCTTGCAAATAACCCATTAATTGAGGAAGATAGTAATCTGCGATATGTGATAAATCAAAATCTGTATTTGCATTCCATTGATCATTATTTGTTACAGGTACAGAAATATTACAAAGTTCAGTATAGTGATCATTGGTTAAAAAGTTATCAATAACATAATATGAAGGCCAGACCATTATAGTTTTGCCCTAATCCTGTTCCATTGTATTCCGATTTCATCTGGGAACCATTCTATGTAACTCATTTTATTAAGCCAGTTTGCTCTATCAGGTTTACTTAACCATGCACCCATTTCTGTACCTACTTCATATGCTAGACTACTTTCACTTACTACTGCTGGTACTCCTGCTATTACACTACTAATACCTGCATTACTACTATGACTAATAGTACAATACGTATGCTTTAACATGTGTTCTAAGTCAAAACTATCATAAGTTTGTTGTACATGTTTAGGTATATTCCAAGTTACATTTCTTTCTTTATACCAATTCATATCACATGCCCAATGCAATCCTTCCCTAAATCTAGGATGACTACGTACTACAATGGGTTTATCAGTAAACTTTCTTACTTCTTCAATAGTATTTTTGTAATATGTATCCATGTCTGGCATGTTAATCCATTGTTGGCTATGTCCGTGTTGTCCGCAAATTAGAACATATTCTCCGTCTTCTTTCCATCTTTGTAACACTATTCCAAATTTACTTAATCTGTCGCTTGGCATATAGTTTTCAACTGCAAAGTCTGCATCACGGTTTATTCCATTTATTCCTAATTTCCATGTACCATTACGTATAAGTCCTCCAACTTCTATTACTATAACAGGTTTCCCTTGCTCTCTATAATGTTCCCAAACTCTTTTATTACCGCCCATTTTACCATACCAAAGTATACTCCATATAAGAGCAGCATCAGCATCCATTGAACTTGTTACTAGTTCGTCTGTTTTGCCTATTGCTTCTATTAATTGAGGATATACTTCTTTTGAATTGCCAGGTAGGTTGTTAGGAAAGTGAGATATTTTCATGGAGGATATTTTCCTAATAAATAGTTATATGCGTACATTATCAGTATTTACCTCCTGGCACAAAACAGGATACAAAAAATATGGCAAGGCATTTATAGATGGTTACAATATGTGCTGGCCAAAGGAAGTACCTCTAACTATATATGCAGAGGATCATGAACCTGAAACAAACAATCCAAACATTACTGTACTAGATCAAAGAAGCACATTGCCCGACTTAAAGGCATGGCAAGAACGACATAAAGATAATCCACATGCACATGGATATAACAAAGACAAAAGTAAAAAAAGTTTTTTATGGGACGCAAGTCGTTTTGCAAATAAAACTTTTGCACTTTGGCATTTTGCTAAGACGTGCAATACAGATATCTTTATTTGGTGTGATGGTGATGTTAGAACACATACTCCAATGAATGTAGACTTTATCCATAGTCTTGCTCCAAACGAAAATCAACTAGCAACATACTTAGGCCGTAGGACATGGCCTGAATGTGGATGGATGATGTTTAACCGGAACCATCCAAAGTTTCAAGAGTTTATAACACAATGGCGTTGGATATACGAAAGCGATGATATATTTAATCATGTAGAATATCATGATAGTTTTATTTTCGGAGAACTTATAGAGGACTTCAAGTCTATGGGTGTTGAAATGAATGACTTAGGTGGTCCAGACAAAGGCGGACACATCTTTATTAACAGTCCACTAGGAGCATATATGGATCATCTAAAAGGTTTTAGAAAAGAAGTAGGCAAAAGTCTAGCAGGTGACTTAGTAGGAGGATTTCAACATCATGCTAATCCTCACTGGCAAGATTTAAGACAAGTAACCAAACAACAGATACGTGCAGAAAAACTTAAGAATCCACATGAATATGATGCCGCACAAGAACAGAAGTCTAATGGCGTCAAAAAATGGAAGGACAAATGATGATTAAACATATAGTAGCAATAGTATGGTGCATGTCATTATGGGGAGGATTCATAACAGGCAAAAGTGTCTTTGCAGGTGAATGGAATGATAAACCTGTAATGTGCGAACAAAAAGAAATTGCACTAGATGCTATACGTAGCAAGGGCGAGATTCCTTTAATTACAGGAGTAACAAGTGTTAAAGTTAGAGACCCAGATGGACTTTCCGATATCCCAGCACACGTTCCTATACAGATATTTGTAAATATTAAAACAAAAACATTTAGTGTTACTGAATATCATCCATCATACAACAGTATATGTATAATTGCATATGGAGATGATTGGACACAACTAGGAGAGAAGTTATGAGTAATTGTTTTCATTTAGCAATCGAAGGAGGAGATTTAGAAACCACATTGCCATTTTATACAGATGTGTTAGGTTGTGAACTAGGACCAAACGAAGAAGGCAAATGGCAAGATATAGACTTTTGGGGTAATGAATTAACATTACATCAAACTACACCAAGAGAAACAAAGTCTGAAACCAGAGAAAGACATGACGTTGATATGGGTGCAGTATGTGTTCCACACTTCGGTGTACATTTGCCTTGGGATATATACGCAAAAGTAAAACAAAATATAAAAGCATCAATTGGATTTTATGACAACCCTTATATAAGATTTGAAGGCAAAGATACGCAACAAGAAACATTTTTTGTTGAGGATCCAAATTATAACATGTTAGAAATAAAAAGTATTCAAGGAACCTATTATGAGTAATTTAAGTGTATTGCAAAATATAAAAGAAGTACATACAAGTCCTTATCCATATGTATGTGTGGAAGAGGCATTGCCTGAGAGCATCTACAAAGAACTAGAAGAATCCTTTCCAGAAGAACTAGTAACAAGTACTAGTCCACACGATGGTGGCATAACATATAGATATAAATGTAAGGAAGCAAAAGAAAGATCTATACCTGCTATATGGCAAGATTTTTTTGCATATCATACATCACCAGAATACTTTAGTGCATGTATAGAATTATTTGCTCCTAGTATAGAAAAGTATTACAGTAGTGATACAGTAAGAAACTTTCTAAGAGGACATGTTACAACACGTGATGTAGACAATAGCGGCCAGTACGTAACTGATTGTCAATTTGTTGTACACGAACCTGTAGACCAAACAGGAACAAGTCGTACACCACACGTAGACAACCCTGTAGAAATATACGCAGGACTATTGTATATGCGTAAACCAAATGACACAAGTGTAGGTGGCAACTTTACTATACACGAGCAAACAGGCAATATAGAACAAGTAAACAAAAGTTTAGGCAGACAGGTAGAAGACAACATACATAAACCTGTTAGAGAAGTACCGTACAAAGCAAATAGTTTTTGTATGTTCTTAAATGTTATGGGAAGTATACATAGTGTTACTCCTCGTATTGAGCCTACAGAACGTAGACGTAGTATTAATATCATTGGCGAATTTAATGGCAATGGTAAGATGTGGAAAGTAAAAGAAATTAAGAACTAATGAAATACAGTATAGGTAAAACTAGTGGTGTATTCATTGGCGATGAATCTGTTGTAAAAATATTTAATATAAGGAACAAAGCACTTAAACCTAGTAGAGGAACATATCAAGACTGTTGGGATAGAGAAACAACTTGCTTAACAAGATTAAAGGGCGAGTTACATTTTCCACAACTAATAGAAACATATAATGATATACTAGGTATAAAAATGACTACTGCTGGTGAGAGTCTATATTATACTTGGCAAGAACATAATTTGATGCTATACTTAGATCAAGCAAATCGTATTGCAGATACATTAGAGAAACATAATATAAAATACTTTCATGTAGGTATGGATGGTAAAGCAAAAGTAAAAAAGCAAAATGTATTTCCGTTAAGTAACTTTTGCATTGAAGATGGAGAATTAAGTTTAATAGACTTTGAAATGGCTTGTCCTGTAGGTAGCGAAGCAGAGTCTAATATGAGCGATAGGTTTAAGGAATTATACGGATTATATAATCCTGATGTATTTAGACAAACACTTATAGATGCATTGAAAGATCCTAAGCCTTGCTATGAAGCAGAACTAGTAGCAAAACTACCAGATAAGAGTAAGATAGACAAATTAAAAAAACGTAATCCAAGAGAGGTATATAAATCAATGACAACATTCACAAAACCTAGTGAGAAAATAGTTAATGAATGGAAGAAATATCAAAAACGTTTTGGCACACAAGATGCAATTGATAGAGTAAAACGTATGAAACTAGATCAGATATGTAAGCCAGAACACAAACTAGTAGACATAGGGTGCAATGATGGATATATAACACAGTTAGTTGCTCCTATGGTAGCAACTGCAACAGGTGTTGAACCTCATGTAGAACTTCCTAACGATAAGGCAAATAATGTTAAATGGGCAGTAAGTACATTTAACGACTTCTGTGAGGCGAGTACAAAGCAATATGATATACTATTAAGTCTTGCAGTCAGCATACAGTTACGTGACTTTGGTGGACTAAATGAACAAGAGATTGTTGACAAGTACTATGACCTAGTTGCTCCCGGAGGAATTGTTGTACACGAAACACAAAAGTTAGAAAACAGACCTAATAACATTGAACATACAAACTGGATGATCGAAGCATTTAAGAAAAAGTTTACACAAATAGATCATGGTGAAGCAAGACCAAGTGGTAAACGTGAATACTATCATTTTTTAAAAGAGGCGTAATATGGCGTTTAATAACATAATGCAACTTGCAACTGCAACACTTGTAAAGCAGAATGCTTTTAATGCAGGATCAACTGTAGTAGAATGGGGCAATCAACGTTTCCGTTATGGCGAAGATTGGTTAAACAAATGCGAACAAGTAAGTGGTCGTACACTACGTAAACCAACACAATATGTATGGGAATACTTTGAAGACTTGGGCTTTAGTGACTATCTTGCAATAGATATCAATACTGAACTACGTAGTATAGCAATGGATTTAAACTTTATACTAAAGGACAAGTACGACTACACAACACAATTTGATTATGTTACAAACAATGGTACCGGCGAACATATATTTGACCAACGCACTGTGTTTGAGAACATGCACAACTTATGTAAAGTCGGTGGTACTATGATAAATGTATTGCCTTTTGCTCCGTGGTTTAATCACTGCTTCTATAGTTTTCATCCTGGATTGTTCAGAGACATAGCCGCGGCTAATGGATATACATGGCGTTTTATGTGGTTAGCACAGAACACAGGCAAGTATATAGATTGTCCTACAGATATAGATAGTTGGACACATTATGAACAAAAAAAGCCACGTAAGCCATTAAGTCAACTTGAGAAAGCATATGATGAATTGCACGATAGAGATGGAGCATCACAAAACGTTAGTATTGTGACTGCATACACTAAAACAAAAGACACGCCTTTTCAAATACCATTTCAAGGACGTTATGTGAATGATATTGTTGATGAACTTAAAAGTGAATACAGTAAAGATAATATAGATTTAAGACAGGCAGACCACAAGAGTGCAACGTACTAATGGCAAATATTAAACTTGAAAAGATACTAAAAAATGCTTTCCCATTACAAACTTTAAAAACTATAACAGATTATTATCATCTAACAAGAAGAAAAAATAGTAGGAAGTATATCGATGAGTTTGATGCAAACTGGGCACACAAATGGATTGCCGTTAGACTTTTAGAATTAGATAAAATACCTAGAATACGAATACTAGATGTTGGCGCAGGCGTTGGTATGTTTGCTTGGATATGTAGTTCGTTAGGACATAATGTTGATGTAACCGAACTACCAATTGAGAATAATTTCCAACATGCTGATATTATAAAATATTTTGAGGACCTTAAAACAGCATATGAGTTAGATAAAAACGTAACGACTTATAGATGGGGAATATCGAAAACAGATTATGAATTTCCTAGCACTAAACAATATGACTTAATATCTATGCATCGGACTAACTTTGACATTGGATGGAGCGAGGAAGACTACATAAAGTGGATAAAGAAATGTCTATGGAAAGGGTTACTACCTAACGGAAAGGTATATTGGCATTGTCCTAGGCCACAAGCCGAAGTTATAGAAATGGCTTGTGAAAAAGGAGATATCCGTCATCTTAGACATTCTAAAAAGGTATCAGGTAAAGACCGCAATATAATTGAGTTATATAAATGAGAACAGAATTACAATGGAAAGACTTTAAACTCCATCCACAAAAGACTGCTTTTATATTAGGAAGCAGTCCTAGTATAATTGACGAGCCACTTCATTTGCTAAACGGGAAGATAGTTTACTTAGTAAACAAATCTTGGAAAGCACTTGAAATGGGTTTAATACATAAATGCAACGGTATAATGTATGCAGGGTTACAAAGTTGGATTGAACATATAGACGAAATGAAAGAGTATGGATTAGATGCTATACCAAAGTTCTATAGTGACCTTGTCGTAAACTCACATGAATTTAAAGAACATGCAAGTGAACGTGACAAGTATTATATGTTTCCAAAAAGAAAAGCAACTTCACTAGGACATGATATAAAGGGAGGGCATCTTCCTAACACTTTTGAGGATGGTATTGGTAAAACTGGTAGTGTAACATTAGATATGATAATTATTTGCTATCTATTAGGATTCAAACAAATATATGTACTTGGTATGGATTGTGATTATACCAGTGCAAAGTCACACTTCTACGAAGGCAATACTTGGGATAACCATAATGCCGCTCCTACACTTAGAGAAAATATACGAAGTAGACTATTGGATCTAATCAAAATGTTAGCAGAGCGTGGAGTTAATGTTGTGCAATTAAGCAGAGGCTTTAAACCATTAAGTGATAGGGATAAAGGTATTCCAACAGATCGCTTAGAAAATGTTATACAAGGAATAATTAAGCCTAGGTCAATAGGCATACTAGAAGAAAAGTTTTACCCTTTACAAGGAGCATACATTGAGCATATAGGCAATGCACGTAAGAAGTCTGATAAACTAATTGCACTGTGTTCTAGTAGTGATATAGAAAAAATTATGGGTGCATTAAGATTTGTAGATGAAACTTTTATATCTACAAGTGGAGATGGATTAAGTAAAATTAAAAAGAAATATCCCAATGACAATATAAGAATGTTTAGGTTAGATGGAAGCCAAGAAGAATGAAGCCTGTAATTGTTATACCTGCTCGTTATAAATCCTCACGTTTGCCGGGTAAGCCATTAAAAGATATACAAGGCAAAAGTATGATACAACGTACATATGAAAAATGCTTAGAAACATTGCCGGCACAAGATGTATACATTGCAACAGACAATACTACAATACAAAAACATTGTGAACAGTTCAATGCAAATGTTATAATGACTAGTAGTAGTTGTCTTACAGGAACAGATAGAATTGCAGAAGCAGTTGAACAAATTGATTGTGATGTAGTTATAAATGTACAAGGCGACGAGCCTGTTATAAATCCTAATGACATTATAAAGATTATAGATGCTGCCAAACAATATCCAGGAGAAATTATAAATGGTATTGCAGGTATAGATACAGACGAGGAATTTAATAATCCAAGTATACCTAAAGTTGTAACGGCACCTAACGGCAAATTACTTTACATGAGTAGAGGTGCTATACCAACAACTAAGCAATTACAATTTAAATCTGCTTGGAAACAAATTTGTATATATGCATTTCCTTTAGATAGTTTACGTGCTTTTGCAGAACAAACGGTAAAGACACCTCTTGAACAAATAGAAGACATAGAAATATTAAGATTTATTGAAATGGGATATGATGTACGTATGATAGAACTTAGTGGAAGTTCTTTTGCTATAGATACTCCTGAAGATTTAGAACGTGTACGTGAGTATTTAGATGCTACATAGACACCCAACTAAACCAGATAGTAAATGTAATTGGGTAATGGATAGCCTAGAAAAAGGTTGGAAGGGTACTGAAGATCACTTCTGGGGATTTATAGGAAGTAATCAAACAAACATTAACAACTGTAAATTAAACAATAAGCCGTGGTTCTTTTGGGATATGCCATACTATGGAAGATGGCATAAAGATACACAAGAAGATTTTTATTGGCGTGTTGGTAAAAATCATATACACTATAAACAAACTAAAGATTATCCTAGCGATAGGTTTAAACAATGGAATGTTATGCCAAAAGAATACGGCACAGGCGATAAAATATTAATATGTCCAAGTAGTGAAACAATGACAAGATATGTTACAGGTTTAAGTGTACAAGAATGGTTAGACTTTATAATA
>Ga0115013_10002014_pt1 | contig 11477 bp, 5 predicted proteins | sample SouAtlMetagenome_2_FD_88686 | JGI IMG/M metagenome (GOLD analysis project Ga0115013, IMG submission 88686) | Marine eukaryotic phytoplankton communities from Atlantic Ocean - South Atlantic ANT15 Metagenome | ecosystem: Environmental > Aquatic > Marine > Oceanic | place: South Atlantic Ocean...
CCGACGCCTATATTTCCTTCCTCCCGGCCAGCCTGGTGCAAAGGCACTGGATATTTCCGGCTCCCGCCTACTTAATCAACTGCAATCGATCAAGTGGATTCCATGTTTGATGCCATCCAACACCGAAGAATCATTGACGTTGCTATCACCGAGTGAAGCATTGCTCGAACCAGACTCAAGTCGGACAGATATGCCTGTTGTGAATTTGCCTGCTGCTCTCATTACAAAATTGAAAGAAAGCACCATTGCCAAGGCTTTAACATGGGGAATACATGCGCCGCCCCCTCCCGTTGGAGAGCTCACTCAGCTGGTGGCAAAGGTAAAGCTCTTGTTTTCATCCACCAATGATAGAATAGATTACGATGAAATATCAATGATTGCCTCCAAAATGTTTTCTATTTGGAACGCGATATGCCGATCTTATCTTCGAGGTGAATTGAGTCCAACGGACAAACAAAAACTGAAATTACTCTCTGCCTCCTATTGTATTCCTGTAAAGCGAGTGCTTGATAGCGGGGCAAGCACAACTTGGATTGTTCAACGGAACCGTTGTGTTCGAATGCCTGTTTCTCTTCCGACTTTCAAGAACGACAATGAAGCACTAAAATCTTTGACGGTAGCTTCATTGGTCGCCTCAAACTTTATGTGTGATTTCAATCACCCTAACCACAATCCTTTCTTCCACAAACCAGAGATTTCCAAGGCCGTAATAGAACTCAGTGGTATCCAAGATCTTGACGACTTCCAATCGCATTCATTGATTTCAACATGCGGATCATTCATTCGGTACTGCTGCATCGCGGAACCCATAATTTCATCTAGATCATCTCCGCTCCGTGATTCTTTTTCTTATGCTTTGAAATGGTGCCTCGAAAGTCCTAAAGAGCTACCAAAAGGAAAAGATAGTCTCAAGGTTTGGGTACGCCATGGACCAGGAATCGGGACCAAGGCGCTTCCAGCTCGATGGTTACCATTGCATAATGGGTCGATGCGGGCGGTGCTTGATGACAACAAATTAAAAAGCGCTTTATTGACCCCGGAAATGAATTTACAGTTGCTAGGTGTGCTGGATCATTCCATCAAGGAACAAGAATCTACCAATGCGAGATTATTGTCGTCGATTGACGAAAGCATTATAAGTAAATTGGGAATATTGCGTCTTTCGGACAAGAGCTTCACAGTGAAAACACGCGCAAGAGGATCACCGGTGATTATTGACGGTGCATCAGAAAAACTCCAGCTCATATTTGCGTTGATGAGAGAAATCAGCTTGGACCGACAACATATACTGAATACAGAGGCCATTAGAGAAAACACGTTTCTTGCAGCCACGTACAAACCCTTCGCAGTCATTCGCCACGACTCATTGACTAGAGAGTTTCAAGCCCCAGGGATGACTACATCGTCATCAATACATCTGTATGCTATGATAGGAAAGTCCCCAAAATTGACGAAGAACAAATGTATCCTTGTTTGCGGCGAGCCAGAAGATTATTCAATGGAGCTCGAGGAGATCGTGCGTGATCATGTTGGCATTCGCTCGACTACTTCTTTGGTTCACTTGAAGCCCTATCGGGCTGCAGCTCGCCTTCTTTCGCATATGGAAAACGAATCTTCCTTCATTAAATTTGTCGAAAGAGACTTTGCCGATTATGATGCTACATCATCATGGAAAAGAATGATGGAACGAAAAGAAGTTCTACAAAAGCTCGCAGTTGCCGAGAAAAGCAAAAACATATTTGAATTGCGCGCTTCGCTGATAAAAGCCGAAGAAATATGTGATGATGATCCAGATGGAGGTGATGACGTTCTTCGAAACGCAAGAAATCTGCTTTCGACGCTCGAAAAGGAGGCCAAAGAAAAAAGAGAACGACAAGAAGAGCAGAAAGAAATCAACAAGAGTGCTGATGATCAACTGGAAGCAAAAATGGCTGGTAGAGGACGAGGGGTATCAAATCTTCCAGCTTGGATGACCTCAAGTGGAGTTGTTGGAGAAACACACTCAAGTGTCAAATCGATCTCAAGCGACGAAAACAAAACCGAGACGAATCAATTCGATAATGCCGATGAAAGTACAGAAAATAGCAAGGACCACCAAGGAATGGATACATTTTCCAGAGGATTGGGCAGAGGAAGGGGAGTTAGCAATCTTCCAGCGTGGATGACCTCCAAGGAGCCAAAAGACGCAGGACCAACTTTGCTTGATAATTCCACTTCTATTGATCCTTTGCAAAATAATACTGGTCGAGGAAGAGGTATTAGCAATCTTCCAGCATGGATGACGTCCAAGGATTTGAAAGACGCAGGACCAGAACCTCCAAGTACGAAAATCAAGGGTTCAATAGACAAAGAGTCATCGATCGATGACACGAAAGAAAGTGGAATGGGTAGAGGGCGAGGTATTAGCAATCTCCCTGCTTGGATGACATCAAACGAGACGGCTATAATTGGTTCAACTGGATCCGCTTGCGGCGACTCCATCCGCAATCCGATATCACCCAACAGCGAAAAAGCCCCGCTGCATTCTTCCGCAGAGGAAGAAGCGAAGCACGTTGTGTCTACTATACTTGCCGACTGTGACGCAGATAGCCATTTTATAACAGGTCGAGGAAGAGACAGAGGAATATCTAATTTGCCCGCATGGATGGTGAAGATGGATTCCTGTGAAAATCCTGAGGGGACATCAACTAAACGGCAACGATCCGAGTCACCCACCTCGGAAGCGCCCATGAAATATGCCCGTTTGACCGAAACATCAGCAACTTCAAATTATAAACTCACCATAGATTTTAAATTACCAGCGAATGAAGAAACTGAGTTCTGCAAGTGGCTCCAAAAAGTAGCAAGCGAGGAACTCAAGAATCGCGGTGGGTCCATTGTAGCTATTAGTGATGAATAATTAAATTCTTGATTAATAATTCACATAGTAGTACTACGCTAGTTGTTTGCCTTTCTATATCTCAGAATATGTCTCGGATTTTTAGTAAAATTTTGTTTGTAATGATCTTTTGATTATTGAAATATTTAATCCTGTAGCTAGTTTTGTATTCGTGCCTATCAAAGTTGTATTATATTCGGAAGAACGCAAATGTTTATCCTACGGGAGGGATGAATTGGACCCCAATTACTATTGCGATCATCAGAACCAGACTTGCTGCCAGCCATCCACAAAAGGCTCCATTCCATCCCGCTGACGAAAACCAAGACGACAACAATGCCATTATCGTTGCTTTTCCGGTTGTACTGTCACTGTTTAAATCCAAGTCAGACGCACCATCTTTTGTTTCTCTTGTGGATGATTTCTGATGGTTTGTCATTGCGATCTGTTGCAACTTGATTCCGTGACTGTGTATCCTTTTTACACAGAGGTGCAAGGCCGAAACGATTCCCGATTGTAAATCATCGGCTCGAACAAGATAGTCATTGGGTTTGGGTGGAGTAGCAGCACTATCATTCTTCCCAACAAATGCCTCGAGACACGATTGGAGTTGCTTGAGCATACCCTTGTACTCCTCCGACAAGGTGGTGTTGGTTTCCTGGCAACGAGCATTCGCATCGAGGAGGGAACTTAGCAACGACTCTGTCACATACATGTCTTCCAGGAGGGGAGAAATTCGGGAGTCTATTCGGAAGACGGGCAAGGCCTCGAAAGCTGACGCATCTTTTACCAAAAATCGTGCCCTTTTGCCCAGTTTCATGGCGTGCGCAAGTTTATCGTTGGCTACTTCCGCAACACCATCGGTTTCTGTGGGCTGCTCTATCAGCGAGCACAATATAGAAACGAGAGTCTCTCGGAGAGCCTCTGCATAATCTCGAAACAATTCCGGATTGTTTCCCTTGGCGTGGGGAGGAATGAGCTGGACCACAATGGCCATAAAGACACCCGTTAGAGTCGCAACGATCCGGTTCACTACGATTTCGTTCTTGGTTCCCATTTTGGCGTACACCTCCAAGATGCACAACGAGCAGGTCGCCCCAAAGTACTTGGCAAAGGCACCCAGATTCGGTCCACAACCAAACATGGCGGCAGGCCCTGGTTCCGTGGCAAAGTACGATACCAAGACGGAAAAATAGGTAATCCAGACCACCACTGCTACTGGATTCATGTCCTCAGTATCGTCGCCCGAGCTGTAGGACAGACTCGTGGCCATGATCCCCACCCACGCGCAAAAGCCACCAAAAAGGGTTCCCGAAAAGCGGGAAAGCCCACGTTTGGTGGTTCCCTCTACCGTGGGAGTCCAGGAAAAGGCGTAGGAGATCAGTTGCCAACCGGTGTAGATACTGTCGCTTTGTGATCCACCAATACCAAACACTCTGTAGGAGGGAACGTAGAGACTCAGAGTGAACAACATCAGGTATCCCGATGCGTACTTGACGGTCCACAGCACCGCCATGAGATCCCATTTCTTGGGATGCATCAGAAGCGATGGGATATCCCACACCAATCGTTTCACCGGTAGCAGAGGTTGCACCACCAGAGCAATGGCGTAGTTTTTCCCTCCCCCACCCAAACCGTTGCCACTCTTGGAATCCAGATCGGTCAGCCAACGAATCGTGGCGTCTCGAACTTTTTTGGAATGCAAATACACCAGGTATGTCAGATACGATGAGTTTGCGTCGTTGTTCTTCTCCACGTCATTGTCATTTTCCTCCTCTTTTTGTCGAAGCGCAATCAGATTGGTTGGGTCGCTCGATTCCAGGGCGGCACTGCATTCCTCCAGGAGTTTCAATGTGGCGGGATAGGATTCCCCACCGGTAATGCTCTTCGTGTGTTTCAAGAGGGCGTATCGGGCCAATATCTCTACTTCGCGGATTAAATCCGTCAACGGTGGAACCAGGTTTTCCGATCGACAGAGGCGGGGTTCAAAAATGGTTAGGCTCGACTTTCCGTGAATGCCAGCGACCACCGCGTGCTGGAGTTGTTGTCGAATCCTCGTGTCGTCGGGGTGTTTCTCGTCGTGTTGGGTGTATTTTTGGAGGCCCTTTAAAATGTTTGGAATTATTAGCCTCGTGAGGAGGCTTCGAGCGGTTCGGGCCGGTGGAAGGATGACTCCCACAATGATGGCAACCATTGCCCAGCCGACAGCGATCAGCATGCCTGTGAGGTCCGTTCCAAAGAGTTCCATGGTGGTAGAAACGTTTGTTGCATCACCATCACTGTTTGATGGCATCAATATAGGTCCAAAACTCACCACCAGCATACCAGGAACCGCACACATAATGGCGGGATACCCCGACGTCCGTTGGTGGTGCTTTCCAAAAAAGAGAGACGATGCGACCAGAACGTACAGAGCGTAAACAACGACCATGAAACCGATGGAAACCCCCGAGCAAGCCAAAATGGCGGCCCCACACGCAATGGCTAGGAGTGTCACAAACAGGAGCGTGGGAATCGCACCCAGCAGGGCAAAGAGAACCCTAGGAAATCCCGCCCCGACCATGACGCAGTACATGCCGATGATATAGGAGGACGAAAGCGGGACGACCTCGGGGATTTGGTAGCTGCTGACGGAGAGGCCCACTCCGATGACACACACGAAAGCGTATCGTATAAGGGATTCCAAACGGAATCGATCCATAGAACCCAAGCAGCCAGTCGTCGTCATGCCGATATTTGACTCTTTGGCTTTTTGGTTTCGCTTTCGTTCGTTCTGGAAAATTGTGTGTTTTATTGAGTAATAATTGCGTCTCTGTGCTGCATACTACTCTAATGAACAGTGTTTGTAGCTTTCTTCTTCCAATATCCTCTAGCTCTCTGTCTCTCTTTCTCTCGGTGGAGTATAGTCCAGAAAAATAATAACTGTCAAGGTAAAAAAAATCGGATGACGTAATTTAACGTGAAAAAATATCTTTCTTGACACCCAACGAATGATGAAGTATGCGCAAAATACCCGCTTGCAAAAAAGCGAAACTTTTTTGTTTCCCATCAGAAGGCAAAACACATCTTTCAACAATCGTAGTAGCAAATGCTCAAGAATAGAGCCATAACAAAATGGGATCCAAAGTGTCCAGAGTTACGGTGACCGCTCCCGATACGTTAAAGGAGGGACAACCATTTGATGCACCATTCCACGGAGTTCTGTTTGTTGGCTTGAAAGCACCAAACGATGTCACGAAAGGGGAGGCCGTGGAAGTGGAAGTTCCCCATGACGATTTCACCATTCGGGTGACGGCTCCCGAAGACGGGGAAGCGGGGCAAGAGTTTGAGGTTGGTGACGAGTAAGAATTTTTGTGAAAACAAAAGCAAGCAGGTTTTGTTGTTCTCACGCTAACCAACGCTAACCAACATGTTTCTTGCTGTTCCTTCCAAAATAGTGAATATCGATACGTCGTGAGGGCACCCAAAGGGGGTATAAAGAAAGACCAAACCATCGATGTTGCCTACCAAGATATAGTGTACCAAGGGAAAACCGAACACAAGTTAACGTACATCAAGGGAGACGAAGGGGAAGGGATCTTTTTTTGACAACAACGAGGACCAAATCGAGATTCCCTCAAAAGAATGGACCGGGGTAGATACGCACATTACCGAACTGTGTGCCAATCTCAGCAGCCAAATATACAATGCTTTGTCCAACAAATTTTTCAAATTACAAGCATCCACGAACGAAAAAGCGAAAATCATCATCTTTGACGATCACGGCGATTGCGACAAGGTGCTTCCGGCGTTTTCGGTGGCGGTTACTACAGATACCATGATGGTGGGTTGGCGTGGATCACACGAACTTTCGGACTTTTTGACGGATGCCGTACTAGCTCCAGTGGCTTGCAACCTATTGGGTAAAGCCGCATCCGGAATCCGCGTTCAGGCAATGATGGCGTCACTGGCCGGATCCGATTTAGAGTTGCACGGAAGCACGATGGTGAACTATATCAAAGAGCATCATGGGATCAAGCAAATTGTTTTCACGGGTCACAGTTTAGGTGGAGGAATCGCTACTGTCGCACATCTCTTTGTTCAGGTATGTACAGCATAGTGAAAGGTGCAAAAACACGTTCACCGTGGAATCAAAATTGACTCAAATACTATTTTGCATCGTACTCGGATGGCTATAGGCACAAATCGATGGGTATCATGGCCAGTCGATTTGGAAGAATCTGGACATTCGTGTAAAATCTATGGTGTTTGCAGCTCCAATGTCGGTGCTTGCTCGTGACCAAGTCAAAATCCAAAACGAATGTTCCGATGATCTTCTTGCTAAAGTTGGGAAGAACCATGTGAACTTTGTCTATGGTCCCGATGTTGTTCCGCGTGGATACGCACACGTTGGTTACATAGAAGAGGTTTTGAAAGAGGTAGCCATAGAAGATACCTTTGGCCTGATCAAGATCGCTTCTAGGTGGCTCCAAAATATTACAAAGCTTGTAAACACCGAATTCGTTCCGGTTGCTAAAAAATATCGGCACGTGGGAAAGCTAGTGCACTATTACAAAGACACAGAAGCAAATGATAAAGGGCCTATTCAGCTAGTAGATACGGGTCCGGGGAAAAGTGACAGTCCGAGTGACTTCGGTCATTACTCCTACAGCCTTTATGAGGAATCAAAAGACAATGGAAACAACATTAATGCTCTACTGAAAGCCCACGGCTATTTCCCCACGGCATTCGTTTCCTATCTTTCCAAAGAATGGAAAGAGTTAGATGATGAATTGAAGGTCAGTGCAAAGTTCGCTGAGGAGCAATATCAAAAGAAACGAAAAAGAGAAGAAACATAGAGGAAGGGGGAAATTGAAATTAATTTATCATGATCATTTTAAATCGTCTCTAGTTTTTTCGAACGTCTGTACTTCACAAAGTCATCTTTTTGACTAGATTGATTAACTTTTTGTGATATTTTTGGTGAATGAGCGCTATTTTAGTCGGCAAAACAAATACCCTGAGCGAAATTTTTGAAAAATCTTCGATAGACATTTTCCTTTCGAGGCAAGACAACGAGAGGCAACATCCTAACCATACAACAGGAGAACAAAATGATCAAAATGAGGCAAACGAGTGATCGTTTGGGTTCCTCGAAACATCAATTGGCCCGCTTCGCCTTTGTCGTCGTCGCTGTTTTGGTGTTGGTTTTGTCAAACCTACGCTCAAGCTTTCAACTGAATGCTTATAGCATCGATAGCGTTGACAACAAGCTCGGACTCAAAGAGGGTGAAACTCTTGAGGGAAAGCTTGATCAGGTTTTCGAGGACAGACTAGGTCTCAAAAAGGGCGCAACTCTTTCGGAAAAGCTCGATCAGGAATTTTTAGACAAGCTCGGTCTCAAAAAGGGTGAGACTCTTTCGGACATAATAAATCAGTTGCTCGAGGACAAGCTACAAATCAGAGATGGAGCCAGCGTGAACACAACTATAGCAGCAGCAGCAGCAACAACAACAACAGAAGCAACAACAAGTGGAAACGAAGAGTTGATGACACAAGCCGTAAAGGCAGTCGACTGCCGGACCCTTCCCCCGGCCAAACACGACCCTAATAAAGGTATGGAAGAGGATCCCAAAAAGCTCGTAAACTTGGCGAGGGACGATAAGGGAAATGTCGTTCCTACGCCGGAATTCTGGATCGCCCTACACAAAAGGTGGTTCGACACTATTCGGTGGACGTCAATTATGGACAAAGGGATCTACTACGAAGTGGGCATCACCCGGATCTTTCAGGAAATCCTCGATCCCTCCAAACAGCCCAAGGGAATCGTCATAGACGTTGGGATGAACATAGGGTGGTTCACATTGCTCAGCCGTGCACTGGGACACGAGGTAATAGCCTTTGATCCGAATCCGATTATGCATCATCGGATGTGCAGCTCCCTTGCACTCAATCACTGGTGGGACAGGAACCATAGCAGCAGTTCGAGCAGCGGTGTGACGACCTTTCAGTGCGGCGTCGGCGATAAACCCGGCGTGCTCGAGTTTGCCGTGGGGAGGAATCCCGGTGGAGGGAGTCTCGATCCTAACCAGACGAAACAAATTTTGGAAAAATTTAAGAATCAATTTCAAGTCCCCGTCACCACCCTGGACCAGATCGCCTCGGAAAGGGGCTGGCTAGATGATACAGCTCCTCCGATCATTCACCTTCTAAAAATCGACGTGGAGAACTTCGAACCCTTCGTGATCAAGGGAGCCTCCAAGCTGATTCGGTCGGGAGCCATCAAGAATATTCTCTACGAGAGTGCTTTCAAAAGGCAGAAAATAAAAGAGGATATTGTAACCATAGCCGAGGAATTGTATGCTTCCGGATACAAGATCCACGCTGTGACTGACACGGGCGGCACCGTTCGGAAGGGAAACCAAATTATGGTGGAGCCCGCCAATCAGCATCTTCAGAACAAGACCTTTGCCGGGTCGAAACTCTTCAACTTTCTGGCCAAAAAAGACACCAACCTCTGGTGGAAAAAGCGCGACTAACAACAATAAAAAACATCATGAGCCACATCAAAAAACTGACGTCGAATCTTCAATTTCCGTGTCCAATCATCCACAATAGAATTACCGCAGAATCATGTCAAGAACTGTCTATCAGTTCTCACGTGTGACATTGATTATCTTCCTAGGAACAATACCTCTGGCAAAGCATTCGACGATTCGGCTTGGAAATTTTGAAGCATAACGTCGGGACGACACTTGGTCACCCCAGTAGAGGAAGCAACAATGGCGACAGCCAAATGAATACTGCCTACTAAGCTAGAATTAGAATTATATGTTCGTTATGGTTTTCATTAGTATTATGTAACTATATGTATATGTAGGACTATGGCAGTATCCATTTGAATATCGTTCCTCCCATGGTCAAGTAGTTTCGATCTAAATCACCCAATGCAATTGCAATCACGCAACACGGGTTTCTTCTTATGGCTTGTGTCTTGTACCTTTCCTAGCTCTTCGTCTTACTACGCAGTGGACCCCTTAGCGCCAGAAATAGCAGGTACAATCGGATCGTCCAAACCGAAATCGCAAGCAAACGGAAAGACGAAACGAATCAAAACGTCTTCCGGTAGGGGGATGCCGCCATTGCCACGTGATCGCTTCGAAAGTTTCAGCATGGTCGTTACCATATTCTTTTGGTCAGACGGAATATATTTGTGTAGGCTAGTGCACCATGTTACATGTCGTCGGACGGAGACCGGGATGTTGTTCCAGGCGTGCTTGCCCAAGCGACAGACATGGGGATCGGGGTCGGATCGGAGTTTGAGAATGTTTGTGGCAACAAAAGAATGGGATCGTTCCGCACTTTCCGTATCATCCAGTGGCAGGGCTAATCGTGCTTGTTTCTCGAAATCGTCAGTTGAAGGGATATTATTCCAGAACTCATGGAAACAACTCTTGTGTCTCCCAAGTTGCACCGCCAGTCTTAGGGCTCCGATGAAACGAACATCGCTGTCGTTGCTCCCAAGCAACATAAGATTCATACAAAGAGGTGCATGGCTGTCAAAGTCTGAACTCAAAATAAATTGAGCGTCCATCACGTCATCGTTCGGGAAAACATACCGACGCAATTGACCCACCAGGAATTCATACTGCGTGGGCGGAGTCCTCCTATTGTCGATGAAACGTAGCGCCGAAGAAACAGACAGGGATTCAATGAGATGGCCAGGATTTTTATTGCCCATATGTTTTCGGCTGTAAGAGATCAGTCGGTCCATGTAACTGTGATCCAGACAACCTCGCCACGCCAAACGCGATAGTACAAATAAAGAAATTCCTCGTGGTTCCGCAAGAATGCGGTCCACCAAGCATTGCGTGATATCTTCGTCGGTGAGATAATACGCATATGTGCACAGGAAAAGACGAGCACGGAGGAATTCGGAATCGCCTCGAGTGGCAAACTTTGCGAGGTACGTTACAATGCCCCGAGAGGCCATTTTTAGTCTGGTTTTGGGCGTCCCTGCCATTTTTGTCATGATCATAAAGGTATCGTCGATTTCTATTGATGGTGGTGACGCCAAAATTAAAGCCGTCATTTGTTCCGCCAAATCTGTCAGGAAGAAGGCTTTACAAATGATAAAGTGTTCTTTCGTGCTCGCAATGCGTCTTTCATCATCGTGCGGCAAATTCAAGGTCGATTCGAGACGTCTGATTCTATCCCGGAGTGTAGCGATTACTCGCGTCTTTGTGTCTTCGTGATTTAGATTGACGTGGTAGATGTCAAAGGAAAGGTTGTTTTTCATCGAAAGAGGCTCAATGCCGATAGAACTAGCAATCTTTTGATGGACTTGGCAGAGGCCATCGGAAACTTTGTTCATCGAACTCGGATCGATGCCAAGAGAAGAAGCAATCGCTGCCTTGGCGATTTTCATGACGACGCTTTATTTTGTTTATTGCTTTGCTGGGAGAGAAGTTTGGATATCGATTTCGAAACGGAGCGATAGTTCCTAATGTGACAAGTGTGGGTTGGTGAACGGTTAGCCGCATTATTTGTGTTGTTTTGCTGCGGCCGTGAGAAGGTTCGAAAAACGCCCATATTTCCCGTTAAACCAACGAAGACATGA
>Ga0115013_10002016_pt1 | contig 11474 bp, 9 predicted proteins | sample SouAtlMetagenome_2_FD_88686 | JGI IMG/M metagenome (GOLD analysis project Ga0115013, IMG submission 88686) | Marine eukaryotic phytoplankton communities from Atlantic Ocean - South Atlantic ANT15 Metagenome | ecosystem: Environmental > Aquatic > Marine > Oceanic | place: South Atlantic Ocean...
TCTGGATTAGTTTTTATAATTTTCCTTAAACATTTTGTTGTACCCCTCCACATCTTTGTTTTTGAAGAAATATGGGAAATTAGGTCCTGCAATAACGAACGCGATGTAATCACCCCCAAATACCCCGCGAACATCTCCGCTTTGAAAAGCTTGATAATACTCCATAGCTTTAGCCTGATTACCAAACTCTCTAATTGTTATAAGATGTGTGTGGTCTTTAAATAATAGGCTGCTGATATTTAATCGTGCTAATCTATAATACTCTGAGTGGTAATCGGAAAGTGTGGATTTGGCAATACTTAACTCAAGGTCATAGTCATTGAAAAGCAAAATGAAATAGTGGGCCGCATCTGGCTTTACAACATATGGGCTGTCTCCTCCAAAAGATGGAGCTTCTTCTGGGTCAGCCTCCATTTTGATTAAAAATAAAATTTGTTTTGCAGACTCTGCAACGCTGTGTTTTGGATACTTTTGGACAATCTGTTCCAAATTAGATATATAGTCATTTTTACTGGAAAGGTAAGCGTTTGCTTGAATACTCAAAAAATCAAAATTTGGATATAGTAAATTGTTTGGTTTATTTGTATTGACGCGTTTACAAACCGCTGCACACTCTTTATATTTTGAACGTTTGTAGAGCGTAAACGCCTGCTCATATTGAGACTGAAGGCTAGAATTTGCTTCCGACAGCTCCTCCTTATAAGAGGGGTCGACGACAAGCTTTGCGTAATCGCTGTTAGGAAATTCTTTAATCAGTTGGTCTTTATAGTCATTAGCAAAGTCAATATTTCCTTTTTCATCGTGTAGACGATGTAAAAAATATAGGACCATTACCCTGTTTTCACTAAAAGGAAACCTCTCGTTTAGCTTTTCAAAGGTTTTAATGGCTTGGGGAAGATCTTCAAGCTGTTCTCTATAAATAACTCCAGCATCAAAATATGCCTCAACAATCATGTTGTTAGAGGTTTTTATGGCGTCTGTGGTAAGCGGAAGGTTGTTCATGTACGAGTCTCTGTTTTTGGGGTCAAAAACATCTGCGTCTATAGTGTCTGCCAGAGCTTCCTCTACACTAAGTGTTTTCTTGTTTGAACGTCTCCAATTGTCTTCTAACTTTCTTTTTCCCCACTTTCTTTGGAATTCTGAAAAACCAAAGCTTAGAGTGTTTGGATTGTCAAAATACCATCCGCCGCCCCTATTTTGGTTGAGGTTAAACTTATTTTGGGATTGTGTGCGGTCTGTGAAAAAATTATTTTCTGAGCGTCTTTGATTTTCTATCTCTTTTTGTAGGTTCTCCTCCTCCTCGATTTTTCTAATTAGTTCATCAATAAAGGATATTCTCTCATTTTCAGGCATAAGGGCAATACGTTGCAGGCTGTCTTGATTTTCTATGATATCGAGATTTGAAATAAGCTCAGTCAGTGTAAGTTGTTTTTGTTTTGCGCTTTTAAATCTTTGGTTTTGTGAATTCATGAAGGCTACAGCCGTGTCGTAGTACGCTTGTGCTGGACGGTACCTTTGCTTGTCATAATAAATGTCTGCTAGAATTGTGCTAGAAAGGGCTTTTTGGGCGTCGTTTTTCACACTTGTAGAAACTGATAGTTCGTATAGCGGAATAGCTTCGTTGATTTTGTTTTGTCGATTACTAAGCTCTGCCAATCCAAAATAAATAACATCTAAAAACTCTTTATTTTTGTCATCTTTAAGCATTTTTTGGAGTTCTGCAACAATTACATCCGAACCTCCTGCAGACGTGTCGAAAGAACGCGCTCTATTAATTTTTGCGTTAAAAACCATTTCATAGTCTGGACTAGTACGAATGACTTTAGTAAAGCAGTTGGTTGCCAAAGCAAAGTTATCTTGCATAGAATACAGTTGAGCTAAAATGTATAAGTACCTCGATTTTTCTCTTTTCTTTTTAGTTAAAGAAACTGCAGCGCTCAACTCTTCAATAGCAAGGTCATAATCTTCAACAGCAATATGGTAATTAGTGAGGGCTAATGATAGTTTTTGGTTTAATTCTTGGGGGAATGTTTCATCTATTAAAACGTTTTCAATAACCAAATCTGCCGAGCTTAAATCATTCATTTCAACATATGTGTTGATAAGCCAAATAAAAGCCTCGTAAGAAGTGATATCGCCAACAAATTGGCGACTCACCAAGCGAAAGGCTTCTACCGCTTTGATATACTCTTGCTTATAAAAATAGGATTTTCCGATAAGTAGATAGGAGTTATCAATCCAGCGGTTATATTCATTTCCCTTGATTAAAATTGAGTGCTTATTAATAGCTGTGGCACACTTTTTTAATGCCTTATCCATCTGTGGAGATATATTTTGGGCTTCTTTTCTGGTGCCCAGTGGATATACGCTTAGTAGTTGATTAAAGTCGTCCTTGTTTTGGTCTTGTAGTTTTTTAACTCCGAATTTATAGCTTTCATTAGCATTAAAATACCAGTTATATCTAGTGGTAGTGTTGTGATAGCTTCTGTTCAGAAAGGTGTTTTTAGTGGTTTTACACGAGCCCAAAAGAACAAGTAAAAACACCAATACCACTAAAAAAACAGAATTAACCCCTTTGTTATACATTATTGAAATAACTTTCAATCAACAAAATTATTTTAATTTTCTGAATAATAGAATTTAAGTGGTATAAGTTAATTTTTTAGGATATTTGCAGCAATTATGTTAGACGAAAACAAAAAACAGTCGTTTTGGAAAAGGTGGCGTTTTAAATATCGCTTCGTTGTGTTAAACAGTGAAACTTTTGAAGAGCGCTTAGCGTTTAATATCTCTAGGTTAAATGTTTTTCTTTTGACATGCATTTCTTTAACCTTGCTAATTGGCAGCACAATTTTGATTATAGCCTTTAGTCCCTTACGAGAGTATATTCCTGGATATACGAGTACAAATATAAGGCGTCAAATGGTAGCTCTGAATCAGCTTTCAGACTCCTTAAAAATAAAACTAGAAAGCAGGGAGCGTTACTTGCAAAACATTAGAAATATAATTGAGGGCGTGCCGGTTGATACAACCGATTTTTATCTTTCAGAAAAAACCAGTATTGAGGTCGATAGTGCGGTAGAGCGTGTGTATGAAGACTCTATGTTGAGAGAGCGTATTGAATCTGAAGACCGATTTAACTTTTTTAATTCAGAAATCTCAGAAAATTCATCTACAGAAAAGCTTTTGTTTTTTAAGCCTGTTGACGGACTGATAACACAATCTTTTAATGCTGATGAAAAACATTACGGTGTTGATGTTGTATCAAAAGAAAATGAATTAATAAAAAGCACTTTAGGGGGAATTGTTGTTTTTTCCTCTTGGACTTCAGAAACTGGAAACGTCATTGCTATTCAACACGCCAATAACTTTGTTTCTATTTATAAACATAATTCGGTATTATTAAAACAACAAGGGGAAACGGTCGTGGTTGGCGAGTCAATAGCCGTTATTGGAAATTCGGGCAAATGGTCAAGCGGCCCACACCTTCACTTTGAGCTTTGGCACAACAATCAGGCTGTAAACCCTGAAAACTACATCATTTTTTAACTTTATGAGTTTACTTTCTTTTTTAAGTCTTCCTTATGCAAATTGGGTGCGTAAAAAAAATAAAAAGTGGATTGACAAGCCTATAAAGCATCAAGAAAACCTGCTCCGCGAACTGTTAAATTCCGCTAAAAACACCCAATTTGGCAAAGACCATTCTTTTAAAAAAATAACCTCTTACGAAGATTTTAAAAATATTGTGCCAATAAGAGATTACGAAGCGCTAAAACCATATATAAACAGGGTGCTTGAGGGAGAAGAAAATGTGTTGTGGAGAGGCCGACCTCTTTATTTTACAAAAACCTCTGGGACAACCTCTGGGACAAAATATATTCCTATTTCTAAATCTTCTATGCCTTATCACTTAAAAGGGGCAAAGGAGGCTTTATTGAGTTATATAAGTGATACTAAAGACACCTCCTTTTTAAAGGGTAAAACAATATTTATTCAAGGTAGTCCACGCTTAGATTACATCAAAGGAATTCCAACTGGAAGGTTGTCTGGAATTGTAGCACATCACATGCCTTGGTATTTGAAAATCAACAATCTTCCGTCCTTTAAAACCAACTGCATTGATGATTGGGAGAAAAAAATAGATGCCATTGTGGATGAGACTATCGAACATCCAATGAGTTTAATTAGTGGTATTCCGCCCTGGGTTCAAATGTATTTCGAAAGGATTCACAAAAAAACTAGCAAGACTATTTCTGAGGTCTTTCCTAAATTTTCTTTGCTAGTGTTTGGTGGTGTTAATTTCGAACCATATAAAAGTAAGTTCTTGGAGTTGGTTGGCAAACAACTACCAAGCGTTGAAACATATCCGTCTTCTGAAGGGTTCATTGCTTATCAGGATAGTCAAAAAGAAGAGGGTTTACTTTTATGTGTTAATCATGGTATCTTTTTTGAATTTATAGAGGTAAGTCAATTTTTTAAAGACAATAGAAAACGAATATCTCTTAAAGATGTTGAGCTCGAAAAAGACTATGTTATAATATTAAACACGAACGCAGGTCTTTGGGGTTATAATATTGGTGATACAGTGCGTTTTGTTTCTACAAAACCTTATAGAATTATTGTAAGTGGGCGCATCAATCACTTTACCTCAGCTTTTGGTGAGCACGTTATAGGAAAAGAGGTTGAGAAAGCTGTTCAGCAAACATTAGAGATGCACCCTGAAGCAATAATAAATGAGTTTCATGTTGCCCCTCAAGTAAACCCTGAAGAGGGTTTGCCTTATCATGAGTGGTTTATAGAGTTTAAATCAGAGCCTAGAGATATGGAGAGTTTTAGTAAAACCCTTGATAATTTTATGTGCTTACAGAACAGCTACTATGACGACTTAATTAGCGGTAATGTCTTGAGGCCTTTAATTATAAACAAGGTAAATGATGGTGCGTTTTACAACTACATGAAGTCCATTGGAAAATTAGGTGGTCAAAACAAACCCCCTCGTTTATCAAATAATCGTAAACTTGCAGACGGCTTAACCGGTTTTAAAAATGGATAAAGCAAAAAAACACATTGCACTCTTGGGCTCTACTGGCTCGATTGGAACTCAAGCGCTAGATGTAATCGAGGCTAACCAAGATTTGTTTGAGGTTGAAGTTCTTACTGCTAATTCCAACAGTGAACTACTCATCCAACAAGCTTTAAAGTATAAGCCAAACGCAGTAGTAATTGCGAATGAGAATAAGTATAACGAGGTAAGGGACGCTTTGGGCTCATCAGACATAAAGGTTTATGCCGGTGTGGAGTCCTTGTCTCAGGTTGTTGAAATGGACACTATTGATGTAGTTCTTACAGCATTAGTGGGTTATTCTGGCTTGAAACCAACCATTAACGCAATAAAAGCTAAAAAGAGCATCGCACTAGCAAATAAAGAAACTTTAGTTGTTGCGGGTTCTTTAATAACAGCTCTTACCAAAGAAAATGGAGTAAATATTTATCCGGTTGACTCTGAGCATTCTGCTATTTTTCAGTGTTTAGTGGGTGAGTTTCACAACCCTATTGAAAAAATATACCTCACCGCATCAGGCGGTCCTTTTAGGGGGTGGAAAAAAGATAAGCTCATTAGTGTAAGTAAGCAACAAGCCTTAAAACATCCAAATTGGGAGATGGGTGCAAAAATAACCATTGACTCTGCCAGTTTAATGAATAAGGGGCTTGAGGTCATTGAAGCAAAATGGCTATTTAGCTTAAAGGAAGAACAGATTGATGTTATTGTTCACCCACAATCTATTATTCACTCAATTGTACAGTTTGAAGATGGCTCCATGAAGGCACAAATGGGCCTGCCAGACATGAAGCTGCCTATTCAATATGCTCTTAGCCACCCACAAAGAATAAAATCAAACTTCCCTCGTTTCGATTTCATGGAATACCCCAGTTTAACTTTTGAAAAACCTGATGTTGAAAGTTTTAGAAACCTCTCTTTAGCCTATAAAGCCATGTCAAAAGGTGGAAATATGGCCTGTGTTTTAAACGCCGCCAATGAAGTTGTTGTTGACGCTTTCTTAAAAGATAAAATTGGGTTTTTAGAAATGTCGGATGTCATTGAAAATTGTATGGAAAAGAGTACTTTTGTCGCCGTTCCTACGTACGATGATTTTGTGTCGACAAATGAACAAAGTCGAATGTTAGCTAATGAATTAATCAAATAAATGGAAATACTAGTAAAAGCGGGTCAACTTCTTTTAAGTTTATCAATCCTTGTAATTTTACATGAGCTGGGTCACTTTATCCCCGCAAAGCTATTCAAAACACGAGTAGAAAAGTTTTACCTTTTCTTTGATCCCTGGTTTTCATTGTTCAAAAAGAAGGTTGGCGATACTGAATATGGAGTCGGTTGGCTTCCTCTTGGGGGTTATGTGAAAATATCTGGAATGATTGATGAGTCTATGGATACTGATCAAATGAAGAAAGAGCCTCAAACTTGGGAGTTTCGTTCAAAACCAGCTTGGCAACGACTTATTATTATGCTTGGAGGTGTTACTGTAAACGTCATTTTAGCTTTCGTTATATACTCCTTTAGCTTGGTTATTTGGGGAGAAAGGTATCTACCAAGTGAAAAGGCAACTTATGGTATTCATTGCGATTCCTTGGCATTAGCTGCTGGTTTTGAAGAGGGAGACATGATTTATTCCATTGACAACAATGTGGTAGAGCGATTTGCTGGTGAAAACGGAGCCCTTCATCCAGAGGTTATTGAGCGCTTGATATTAGATGACGCTAAACTAGTAACTGTTAAAAGAAGTGGTGTTATGGTAGATGTTCCTTTTACCGAAGACGTAAAAAGTCAAGTGTTGGCAAAAACAAAACTATTTACACCAAACATTCCTTTTATCATTAATGGTTTTTCAGAAACATCAGTAATGAAGTCGGCTGGCGCTGAGGTGGGTGATAAAATCCTAAAAATTAACAATGAGGACATGGGCTATGCTGGCGATGTAATGCAATACACGCCAACATTAAAGGGTGATACAGCCACTGTATTAGTAGATAGAGATGGTGAAGAAATTTCGTTTGATGTGTTTCTTGCAGAAGGTGTAATGGGGGTTCAGCTAAGGCCTTTTTCTACTCTTTATGAATTTGAAAAAGAACAATATAATGCCATTAGCGTAATCCCCGCAGCTCTAACAAAAACTGGCGTTGAAATCACTAATTATCTAAAACAATTTAAGTTAATAAAACAATCTCCAGAGTCCGTTGGCGGCTTCATTTCAATAGGAAATATTTTCCCTTCAGTATGGGATTGGCAACGTTTTTGGAGCCTAACAGCATTCTTATCTATCATGTTGGCTGTGCTTAATTTACTTCCAATACCGGCATTAGACGGTGGCCATGTGGTTTTCCTTCTATATGAAGTGTTAACGGGTCGTCAGCCAAACGAAAAGGTAATGGAATACGCACAAACCGTGGGGATTATATTGTTGTTGGGGCTTGTAATCTACGCCAATGGAAACGATATTTTTAAACTTTTATCATAACTAACTAATTGACAAATAATTTTATGAACGATACTTTTGGAATGACTAAGGCTTTAAAAGAGCTGGGATTAAATGAAATAAACGAGGGAAGCTCAACTGGAAATGACTGTTTTTCTAACGGGAATATTATAGAGTCTTTTTCGCCTGTAACAGGTGAGCTTATTGGAAAGGTAATGTGTACAACCGAAAGCGATTATGAAAAGGTAATGGCTTCTGCCACATCTGCTTTCAAACATTGGAGAACCGTTCCCGCGCCTAAAAGAGGTGAAATTGTTCGTCAGTTTGGTGATAAATTAAGAGAGCACAAAGAGGCTTTAGGAAAGTTGGTTTCTTTCGAAATGGGAAAATCTTACCAAGAAGGCTTGGGCGAGGTGCAAGAGATGATTGACATATGTGACTTCGCTGTTGGCCTTTCAAGGCAGCTTCATGGTCTTACAATGCATTCTGAACGTCCGAACCATAGAATGTACGAACAATACCACCCATTAGGTGTTGTTGGTATAATTTCTGCTTTTAACTTCCCGGTGGCTGTGTGGTGTTGGAACACTGCTTTGGCTTGGATATGTGGCGATGTTTGTGTGTGGAAGGGTTCAGAAAAAACACCCCTTTGCTCAGTAGCTTGTCAAAATTTAATTACCGAAGTCTTAGAAGATAATGATTTACCTGAGGGAATTTCTTGTATCGTGACTGGGGACTATAGAGTTGGTGAAATGATGACGTCTGATAAGCGTATGCCGCTTATTTCTGCAACAGGATCTTCAAGAATGGGTAAAATTGTTGGCTCTCGAGTAGCTGAGCGATTTGGAAAATCACTATTAGAGCTTGGTGGAAACAACGCTATAATAATTACTCCTACTGCTGATCTAAAGATTGTTGTTCCTGGCGCTGTATTTGGTGCTGTTGGAACCTGTGGTCAAAGGTGTACGTCTACTCGTCGTTTAATTATACATGAATCTGTTTATGACAAGGTAAAAGATGCTGTTGTGGGCGCTTACGAACAAATCAAGATTGGTAACCCGTTAGACGAAAATAATCACGTTGGGCCACTAATCGATAAAGATGCTGTAAACATGTATTTGTCTTCACTGGAACACGCTATTAAAGAGGGGGGTAAAATCTTAGTTGAAGGAGGGGTTTTAAAAGGGGGCGACTACGAAAGTGGATGTTACGTTAAGCCAGCTATAGTAGAGGTTAAAAACAGTTTTGAAATAGTTCAACACGAAACTTTTGCCCCAATATTATACCTCATCAAATACAAGGGTGATGTTGAAAACGCAATTGAAATACAAAACGACGTTCCTCAAGGCTTGTCGTCATCAATAATGACCTCAACCATTAAAGATGCAGAAAAATTCTTGTCATATGCCGGCTCAGACTGTGGTATTGCAAACGTAAACATTGGTACGTCGGGCGCTGAAATTGGTGGTGCTTTCGGCGGTGAAAAAGAAACTGGCGGTGGAAGAGAGTCTGGTTCTGATGCTTGGAAAATATACATGCGTCGACAAACAAATACAATAAACTATTCGGATGTGCTTCCTCTTGCGCAGGGAATAAAATTCGATTTATAGTATTTAGGTCGTATCTTTGTACTTTAACCTTACCTTATGAGAGTCTTTGCTATTCTTATTCTATTTTTAGTTGCTAGCTTTGGTTATGCCCAAGAAAATTGGACTGCACCAGAAGAGTCTAAGAAAATAGTCAATCCTTATGAAGGGAATACTATTGCTGCACAAAAAGGACAAAAATTATATTCCAAATTGTGCTGGACGTGTCATGGTAAAAACGGCTTAGGCGATGGCCCTGCGGGTGCAGGATTAAATCCAAAGCCAAAAAGCTTTGTGGATAAAGACGTGCAAATACAATCGGATGGAGAGTTATTCTGGAAGCTATCAAACGGAAAAGGTATGATGGTGCCCTACAAACACTCTTTAAATGAGGAAATGCGTTGGCAACTCATCAATTATATTCGAACTTTAAAAGCTCAAAAATGAGACGTCTCACACTATTAAGTTTGATGATTTCTTTTCTAAGCTTAACTGCTCAGGAAAAAGAATATGTTAATGCTTTTAAAAATAAGCAACTTATAAACGCCCAAACCACTATAATTCCTGAGGGTTTTGACTTTACCATCATGCACCGATTTGGTAAAATTGGTCTTGATGATAGGATTTACAAAGACTTTTTGGGTTTTGATAGCCCCGCAAATATCCGCTTTTCGCTTTCCTACAAATTAAACGATAGATCATACGTGGCGGTTGGTAGAACAAAAATTGGAAAAACTATTGACGTAGAGGGTAAATACGTTCTTTTGAGGCAAACTGTCGACAACTCAACACCTCTTAGTGTTGCCTTGTTTAACAATACAGGTATAAACACTGAGGAGGATAAAAACTATGGTCCAAACGCTTTTTTTGGTGATAGTATTACGCCATATGAAAGTAAATTTTCGCACCGAATTATATATACAACAGAGCTTATCTTATCAAGAAAGTTTAGCGATAAAGTATCCCTTCAGCTTAGCCCAACATTCATATATAAAAACTTGGTTTTGGGAGTTGAGGAAAATCATTTTACGTATGTGTTGCCGTTTAGTGGGAGGTATCAATACTCTTTTAGTAGTGCTATTTTGTTCGAGTACGCACACAAATTAAACAACCGCTCTGAAACAGGCTTGAATAATCCGTTTTCTTTAGGATTTGAGTTTGGTACAGCAGGGCATGTTTTTCAGGTATTTATGAGTAATAGCTATTACCTAAGAGAAGCGAACATTTATACACAAGAACCGTATGACTTTTTAAATACTCCTAATGAGTTTGTTTTAGGTTTTAATATCAGACGTGTTTGGTGGTTTTAGAAACTATAATTATGAGAAAGTATAGCTTATTTCTATTGGTTTTAACACTCTTCTTTCTGTCTTGTACTAAAGATAGAATTATTGAGGTGGCCCCTATTGTTTATCCTGTTGAGTATTGGAAAAAAGATTCTCTTGTTTATACCTTATATCAGGGTGATGTTGAGCTAAATCAGCAGGTTACAACCTACGGCATTTCTTCTCCTGATACACTTACCTTAACCTACGAAACTAGCAGCTTTAACCTCACCTTTTTAGAGGGGGATAAGGGTAATGCAACTCTTGGTTCCACTAGCGGGGTGTTTTCTTTTGATGTGGATAGCTTATATTTATATGGGGTCGACACTTTAAAACAAAGAGTTGTACAAAAAGGAGACTCGCTAATGATATTGGAAACTTCCTTACTTAACGGTGAATACCTAAGGGAGTATAGGGATTATTTTCAACTTTTAGACATCAATGCGGAAGCCCCAATGGTTAGCTTCAAAAATGATATTTATGAGCCTATTTTTTATAATAATGGTGAAGGTAGATGTATGCCGTGCCATAATGACGACGGTGGTCAAATGCGACTTGTCCCATCTGATTTAGCGTATGATGAGCTTATTAGTGGTGTAAGTAAAAATGATGGTGGCGTTCCATACATCAACACCCTTCAACCTGAAGAAAGCTACCTATATAGGCTTGCTATAGATGATAATGTTGAGTACGCTATGCCCCCTAATTCAGACCTAACACCTTTCGAGGTTGAAACTATACTTATGTGGATTGCTCAGGGCGCGCAGAATAATTAATACATAAGGTTATTACAAACACAAGGTGTCGTATTGTTAGAATTTTGGTATTTTTGTACCCACTCAACACAAAACAATCTTTTATTTATGAACAAGTTCAGTATATTTTTTATTCTTGGTTTATTTTTCTCCGGAGTCACTAACGCCCAGTGTACAGTAGATAATTCTATTGGCTGCGAATGTGCTGATTCTGATCAGATCGATTGTGATCTTTTACCAGATATTACCGTTTGTTGGCAGACGGGTATTAATGGCTCACAAGAGTATGCCCCTGGTGATGGTCTGCAAGATGGTGAA
>Ga0115013_10002017_pt1 | contig 11471 bp, 5 predicted proteins | sample SouAtlMetagenome_2_FD_88686 | JGI IMG/M metagenome (GOLD analysis project Ga0115013, IMG submission 88686) | Marine eukaryotic phytoplankton communities from Atlantic Ocean - South Atlantic ANT15 Metagenome | ecosystem: Environmental > Aquatic > Marine > Oceanic | place: South Atlantic Ocean...
AGCCCCCACAGCCCCTGGCCTCCCTCCTCGCTGCCATCCGCGGTAGCTACCGCCCCCACTCCCGGCCAATCGGTCCCCCCCCCCCCCCCCCCCCCTCCCCAATGGACGAGCAAGCAAGCCTGGGCGGCCGCCACATGTCAGGGGTAGATAGGGCGGTATTCACGACCGACACGCGCTTTTTGGCGCTTTTAGTAAATTCTGGCTCATTTATGCGGCGCGTCTATCTCAACCGGACCGCCGAGCTAGACCATGCATCGCTGGATTTTCAAGTTCTTCTTCGCTCCTTTTGGGTGTTTCCTTTCCGAGTCACGGTCCGGGTGTTCAAGTTGTTCCCTTTCTTTTTGTCATTCACTGTAAAACACTCTACGTCAATAGGCGGAACCTTGTGGGCCCATAACCTAGCAAGAGTATGTCGCAGCGTTATGTAAAGTAGTACTAGCAGGGTCCTAGCACACCAGCCACTGGCAGAGGCCGGCGGGCTCACTGGCCCGGGCAGGCTGTGCCTACCTAGCTACGAGAGTGTTTTATAGTAAATTGTTGTTACAACGTAGTGCAATGTACACTCGCTGTATAGACTCGAATTTAGAGAGTGGGAGATACATATCTAGGGTAGGAAGGGCTAGTAGTTTTCTCTCTCTATACGGTACGGTCAAGCTATACCGTAGGTATGTACGGTAGGAGCAAGTACCGTAAGATATTTGTCGTTGCAATGGCGCACCAAGTAGTATCAGACTACACAAAGGTCAGTGAAAATGCTAATGTGAAAGTGTTCGTCCGTGCACGCCCTCCCGAGACGCACGACGAGCCGGCGGAAGAGCTATTTGAGCTCGGAGATGCAGAGCGGGGCGGTCGCATAAAGAAACTGTCAATGAAGCAGTGGAAACGCGCGAGAAGCGAAGACGGCGACCATGAGCAATGGGGTGGTGTCGGAGGGAACGCGTTCCAATTTGATGGTGTGTTCTGGTGTAATGAAAAGCAGACTACTGTATTTGAGACAGTTTGTCGGGAGCAAGTTGATCACATCCTCAAAGGATATAATGCATGTTGTTTCGCATACGGTCAGACGGGCTCGGGTAAAACGCACACCATGTTCTTCCCACGAGGCGGTCAGGATCGTAGTGACCAGACCACGCATGGCTTAATTCCACGGGCCGTAGACTACCTCTTTGCCAGTCTTCAACCAGCACCAGGAGGTGTTGGTGCTGATGTTAAGGTTTCCTTTCTTGAAGTCTATTGCGACACTCTGCGTGACTTGGGGAAGGTATCGCTATCAACCACACAAACATCCCCAAGTCATGGGGTGTCAAATGAAAAGACGTCACACATCTACCAGGGTGCAGCAAAACAGCGCGAAGAAACATTTGGACTGGGCATGCGTGGGAATTTTTCAGCAAGCAGCGTTTTTAAGGCCGTTTCCTCGCCGCCAATAATGTCGCTCCCTGATGATGATACTCTAGCACCAGAGAAGACCAAGGGAAACTGGTGTGAGCTAAAGGAGGAAATTCGTGAAGACAAGGATGGTACTGTGTTTGTCAAAGGCCTTGCCAAAATCCCCGTGAAAAATTCCACCGAGGTGCTGCAGGTCATCGATCGCGGCCTCCGACTTCGAGCCACTGAATCGACGAGCATGAATGACACAAGCTCTCGCAGTCACACCGTGTTTACGATCGAGGTTGCCGCGAAGGACCCCAAATCCAGCCATGCGCTCGCAGGGAAGCTTCATCTAGTTGATCTTGCTGGGTCCGAGCGGCTAAAGAAATCGGAGTCCTCTGGTATTCGCATGGAAGAGGCACTTCATATCAATAAGTCGCTTACGGCGCTTGGTAAAGTGATTGTGTCGCTTGATCCCGCACAGACGAATGCGCACGTGCCGTACCGTGACTCGAAGTTAACAAGGCTACTTCAGAATGCACTTGGTGGCGACAGCTACACCTCGGTGTTGGCTACAATCCGACCGACGCGCTCCCATGCTGAAGAGTGCCTCTCAACGTTGCAATTTGCAAATCGGTGCCGAAAGGTAGCGAATAACCCCCGTGTTCACCGAGTTGGTGAAACAGATGCCCATAATACCAAAGCTAAGGATGAGCTGATCGCACGACTGAGAGCAGAGGTAGAGCGCCTCAAGGACGTCTTGCAGAAACTAAAACACCGCATGCCCCACGCACCTGGCCTAAATACGGAAGAATTTGCTTCTTCAGAATATGGGGGAACTGATTCAGTTTCGCTTCCTGTCGGTGGCTACGATCTGGCGCAGACGCAGGCTACAGTCTGTGGAGCTGTTATTGCTGCCCTTCGGGCTGCGGGAGTGACAGGTGCAACAATTGATGAATCAACTGGGGGTGTCCGGTTGAGTGATGGCCGTCTTCTTGAGGGCACCCTACCGGGGGCCTTCTTAGCTTATCAATGCGAGGGCAAAAAGCGTCGCCAGGGTAGCGACACACGACCGGGCCGTGGTTCTGCTGTCTTTTCTCCCCTTGCCACAAATGTTGCCAAGGCCATGGGCTACCTTAGCCCGCGTGATGTGCCGCGGGCATTGATTGCCGTCTTGCTGGAGCACGAGGACCAGTTTCTGGGGCTTAAGCGTAAACTGGAATCGGCTAAAGCCGAAGCTGATGTACTACGTAAAAGCGTTGAGCTTGGAAAGCGCCAAATTCTATCAACTGTCCTCAGCGCACAGCGGATTGAGACTGAATCCAAGTCTAATGTCCTCTCTGCCGCAAAACAGATGCGGGAGGAGATCCGCTCACTGAAGGAATTTCATCATCAACAGCTACAGGCTCTGGCGCGGGAGAATAATCAAATTATTGGAGATGATGTCCCCACAAATCAAGCCGCAATTGGCATCGCCAAAAGGCCACAAACAAAGTTGCTCAAAGATATGGAGATGTCACACAAAATAAATGAAGCATACAACGCCGTACAACGTGCCGAGGGCCGTGCTACAGGCTCCAAGGCTTCAATTACCAATCTCAAGAAGCAATACAACTACTGGTTAAATAAGAAGGACAATGACTCAAAACACTTCATTTCGCAGCTCAATCTTTATCGCAGGAGAAAAAATGCCCAGCTTGAGGCTGCTCACCAAGAACTCCTTAAGCTCTGGGATGCTATCGAGCATCATAGTTCAGTACTGCGGCGCGTCCGCCAGGGTAAGTATCCACTTCAGCAGCTCATCAATAACGTTGCTGCCCCTGATATTCCTGCGGATGATCTACCGCCATCGATTGAGCTCCTGACTCTTCGAGTGCTCCCAGTAACACACCTCGCCAAACTGAAAAGAGAACGTCAACTCAAGGGCGGCACTGCAGAATTCAGCGAGGGGACTCGGAGGCAGCCCGATGTTGAATTCTGTGCTGGTGTCACACAACCGCCACTTTGGAACGCGGCCTTCTCGGATGAAACAGATGTAAATCTTGGTCATCCAAAGGGGGAAAGGTTGGTAGAGGCTGGGCAACAACTGGGCGACAAAGAGAGGCTAATAATACTAACCCGCGCGGATGTTAAAAGTCTGATCCGGGCAGAAACCTCTGCGCATGAAACAGTCGAGTACGTCCGCGACCTAGAGCAATCCAAAAAGGTAGCGGATACCAGAATTTCCGAGCAGGCGCAGCAATATGCCCGATTGAAGGTGGCATATGAGTCATTAAAGCGCAACTTGAGTCTTAGGGCTATGGGCAATTAAGGTTAGTCTAGTACTGTTAATGATTCCGAGTCCAGTTAATTAAGAAACGGTCCTGGCCCGGTTTCGGCCGTCACTTTGCTGATGCGAAGCATCCTAACGATTTCGCTAGAGAAAGTAAAATGCGCGCTCCATCGCCGATTAGTGATGCTACGCATCACTAATCCGCCCCGCCCACCGAGGCGCGCTCGCTTCTCCCCGCCCATCGCCCCTGCTCGCCGGTATGCGCAAGCGCATACTCGACCGTGACTGCGCTCCCGGGCGGGACGGAAGCTCCTGCAAAGATTCATCTTTGCACAAAGAGAAGGTTTAGGGTTGCCATTTTTAAGGGTTCAACAACTTGAAGTTTCAAGTTGGGGGTTGCATAGGCAAAACTTTTATCTATTTTTGGGTTTTATTGGGATTAATATTTGTCAGGGAGCGTCAGATGCCAAGCGAGCAACGCGAGATGGGCATCTGGCGCTCCCTATATCCGAGTCTCTCCCGGGCCGTTTCGGGACAAGCTAAAACTAGGGTGCAGTCACGGTTTGCTTACCGTGACGGAGTTTTTTACGTGAGAAAGGGCCCAACGCAGACTACGCCGTGATTTGCGTGTAATTTGCGTGATTTGCCCATGGTACCGTACGGTACCGTGGGTACCTACCGTAGGTACGGTACAGCTAGCTCCGACTGTATCTCGCTGCCGCTATAACGCACGCAGTGCGTGAACGGCCAAGGATGCGAAAGTATTAATTTATTTCACGACCTCTTTCGCCTAAGTTTATATGATCTTAGGTATAGGCTCGTGGCAAAGAAAGGAGAAGGGACCTTTAGCGAAGTCCTCAAGGCTCAAAATGTCAAGGACGGGAAATATCATGCCATAAAATGCATGAAAAATCATTTTGATTCCATTGATCAAGTACGCTAAGCGAAAGGTTATCACTTGATCAAGTAATCTAATTTTGGTCGACACAGGTGAATAATTTACGCGAAATCCAAGCGTTACGTAGACTTTCACCCCACGCCCATATCATCACGCTTGAAGAAGTTCTCTACGACCAACCCACAGGCCGCTTGGCGCTAGTTTTCGAATTGATGGATGCAAATTTGTATGAATTAATTCGTGGCCGTCGCCACTATTTACATGCTCAACTGATACAGTCTTACATGTACCAATTATTGCGGGCATTAGACCATATGCATAGAAAAGGAATCTTCCACCGGGATATCAAGCCAGAAAATATTTTGATTGAAAACAAAAGCGACCTGGGTCGCGGACTCAAGCTCGCAGATTTTGGTTCCTGTCGAGGAATTTATTCCAAACAGCCATACACGGAGTATATATCCACCCGCTGGTATCGGGCACCAGAGTGTCTCCTCACAGATGGCTATTATGGTCCGGAAATGGATCTCTGGGGTGCTGGTTGTGTTTTCTTTGAAATAACCTCGCTCTATCCTCTTTTCCCCGGAACAAATGAGCTTGATCAAATAAATAGAATACACAAGGTGCTGGGCACACCGGATGTTGCCCTATTGACTAAATTCAAGCAAAACGGAGCGGCGCACGTAAATTTTGACTTTCCACCGCAAAATGGTATCGGCATCACACAACTTATTAAACATTCATCTTCTCAATGTCTCAATCTCATGATGACAATGCTCATTTATGATGCTTCGGACCGTATATCCGCACGCGAAGCACTACGGCATTCATATTTTATTGAAATACGAGATTTAGATACTCGACGACAGTTTGTGCAGCAATCAGGTTCGCAAGCTGCACACGAGACCTCTGAGCGAGACGACTCGGGGCCAATCCCAGGCAAAGGGTTGCCCACAATCGGCGGACATCCACCATATGCAAATGGTCTAGGCACATTGAACACAAGAAAGGGTGCCAAAATTATGCCTCAGGGGTCTTTAACTCGTGCGGTCGGGCAATCAAAACATTCAACGGGTGACAACACTACGGCCGACGATGCTGACATAGACCTTGGTAGCTTACCCCCAATAATGGGCGTTATGGGTAACAGCAAGCTCCAGCAAATGTACAAATGCCCGCCATATGAAAAGAAAATGACTGTTAAAAGGAAGCGGAAGAATAAAATACAGGAAAGTAAGCACACCTATGGAAATGTCATGAACTTTGGTGGCAGTGGGGCAACCAAGGCGTATTCAGGCATAAACGTACCCCAAGCGGCGGCACTTCATAACAAGTCATCGAGCCATTTCAACTTTTCCTCTCAACAAAAGAGTTCCGTATTGACGGGTCACGGAGGGGCACTAGGACGCCAGCATATTCATGCACACATCCGGTATAAAAAGCGGCCTGGTTAGCGCTTTTCTAAGGGAAGGACTTGTGCTTGACACAGTCGGATAGGTAAATAAAAAAATCAGAGAAAAATCAGAGAGAAAATCAATAGTTCGGATGTGTATGCAGCTTCTTGCGTTCGAGTAGTATTCATTGTCGCTCGATCGACAGCCTGAGCTACGATTGGGCTACTGTAGCCTCACTATGCTTAGAACTCATCCAGATGGGCCGGTGCCAGCGCACGTTCCCAAACCCAAAAGAAGAAGCAAAAGAAGTATGCGCAATGTGAATGGCAAGCCCTCACGCGAGGATAATGTCGCGGCGTATTACTAGTATAAAACTGACTGGCACTGGCAGTTGGCACCATATGACTGGCGCTTAACTGGCGCTTCGATCTGGCCAGTGGAGATTAGAGATTCTCCCGGCGGGCCTGTCACATTGCCGCAGCTATGATGGAGAGTCTCAGCCTCCTCTCAGGTTCCTTAATTTGAAGATCGGGTTCCCGAGATCTCCCCGTAGTCAAGTCCAGCGACGGGGCCCTTTGCGCGCTCCGGGACCAGGCTGGTAGGGAGACGGGGCGACACCAAGGGGCCGGCAGCACCTAACACCAAGTTTGCCGTATCTCTATAATTACTAGGCGCCTTTGCTAGATTAACCGGGTAATAACTTAATAACCTGCAACTTACCTATTATTACCCCTCGAAGGGGATCCGGGGTAAATAACCCGCTCAATATACCCGACGGGTTTTCGACTAAACCCGTTTAGTGAGATTAGCGAAAGACCCTTCCGGACGAGCGGATGGGCGCAAGCGGCCCGTTGAGCTTTTGGATACGTACAGGTGCGCCAAGGCAAGTACCAAGTCATGTGGCCCGGCGCGGCCCAGGCCCGCGCCAGTGGCCCGTGAGCCCCCCTCCACTACCCCTCTATAAAATCCTGAGGTAAATTACCCGTACTAACCGGTAATTACCCGGATTATTAACCCCGGGCGGCACCAGGGGTAATAATCCCTCAGGTAAATGCCACCTAGAAGGGGCTCCTTCACTGGCAAGGCTTCCGAGTCAAGTTACTAATCTGCTTACTAGTACGTTCGCTAATACGCAGAGATAAGAGGGAAAGACAAGCGATACGAAATGACGCTGATGATGCCGAGACCAAACTGCCACGGCCCCAGGCCGCAATCAGTGGAAGTCAGATGCTACGAAAAGGCAAGCGGAAGAGGAGGGCGGCGGCTTGGCAAGGTAACACTGCTCCATTTTCTCCCTTGTCCATGTCCATGGTAAGAAAGCTCATAGTGCAAAAGCAGTCATGCTGGTAGGAAATGATCACGCCCTGGTGCGCTTGCGTGGGTGGCTAAAGTGGTCACGCTTTAATAGGTACTTATCAAAGCCGCAGCCAGGCGTTGCTAGATGCCATTCTTTTGAAGCATTGCATACATGCAGAATGATTAGAACTGCCAACGTTGTCTGAACGTCGCCAGGCAGCCAATCTGTCCTTCTTGCAAATAGTACATTTTATAGGACCAACTCGCTGTAACCTCGTTACATCATGAATAAAGTCTTCCGCTTTAAATGAGATGTTAAAGCAACGAAAACAGAAAACACCTGGCACAGCTGCACAGCGAAGCAAGGCAAGATTTTTTAAACACTTGGTGCAGCGCAAATATCCAGGAGGTTTCGTCCACGTTCGGACATGAGGCATCTGTTGATCTATACTCCACTTAACATAGTACGTTTGCTGCCATTCCTGTGCGACGACATAGTCTTGTGGCGAATGTAAAACCGCAGCACCACGACGTGGCGCGTTCCAGGAGCATTCACCGGTGTTGTGATTATAGTAGTACCTATTCACAAAGTTCTCTTATTTATGAACAAGGAGTGTGACTCTAGAAAACAGAAATGTCCCATTTGCAAACATTCGTCGTTCCAGGAGATTCGGGATCATCTCCACATTGTGCCGCAACTTTGCCAGATATAGCCGTGATGCATTTGCCCACCGCCACCAGCATTGCAGGGTAATAGCCACGAGACAACGCCTCTTGTCGTCGAGCTTTTGTCGACGTGCTTCAACTTTCCACCGCAGGCGCCTTAGTTCGCTTCTGGATTTGAATCGACGGTACATCCGTGCCAGCACCCTACTAGCATAGTCCTCCTGCACGCACCTCCAGGCCTATGTAAAGGGGTGTTAAGAACCTGCGGCAGATCTCTATCCGGCTTGATTACCAAGGCGCGCTGCTGACGAATATTTTTCGTTGCTTCTAGTTCAGCTTCGGCAATAAAATTCGATTTTGTTATTTCCAACAGCTTTTTGTCAGTCATACGATGCTCATAGATAAGTTCGTCCGCAACAAGATTATGGTAGCACATGACATCTTGTGCTGGGTCAATGTACATCCTCCAAGGCGACCCTGATACACCGTTGTGTTGGTGGACAGCCTCCAATGCCCTCTCAAGCTCGCTCAGCCCAACGTAACCATCTTGGTCGGTATCTAAAGATTCAATGACAAGTCGGATCTGCTCTGGGGACAGACTTATTGGCAAATCTGTTATGAGTTTTTTAAACTCCGCATGAGACAAGAAACCACTTGAATCATCGTCATATTGTCGAATAAGATGATCCATAACAACACCTTTCTGAAATAATATTGCCTCCATCTTTATCAAAACAATAGAGGACAGTGACTTTAGCTTAGCTTCCCTGTCCATGCTTCGGGGGCTTGGCGGAGAATAAAAATCTCGCTTTATTCGCTTGAATTCCTTCCACACGTGACTTTTTGAGGAGTCTGCCTCAAGCCAGAAGGATGTAGCTAGGCGCTGTTTCTGGATGTATCGAGATTCGATTGCTTCCCAAGCAGCTTGAAAGCTGGCAGCGCGATCTTCCTTTTCCATAGCAATGCGCTTTGCCCTTGAATCCTCCTGTATAGCCAATTTTATTCTGTCACCTGCTGCTCGCTCTGCATCGCTCCTGAATTTAGCCCATGTCAATGCGTGAAGCTTTTCCCAGGTGGCTTGTTGTTTCTTCTTTCTCATCTCATCTACACGCTCCAGCGCAAGAGCCTTAGCTAACGCCACATTTTCTTCATCCGCCCTGTCCATCAAGGAGGCAAGGGAGAGTTGCTTTGCCACCGAATCCGTCTCGGAACTGCGAGCCAGTTTTACAAGAGTGAGCTGTAGGCACCAACGCCTAAAACTCAACAGCATTATCTGTTCGCGCCTGAAGTCCCCAGCTTGTTGCCACCGTAGAGTAAAGGTGACCCATTGTCGCCACTTCGCCATGGCGTTGCGTCTACTTGCGCGAGTTATAATGTAGCGTGTGAGGAAGCAACCATGTGCAACGTACACTGTTTGCGGCTGGAATAGAGTAAAAGCTTGCCTGATACGGCGTTGGTTCAAGCTCCATCGGAGCCAACAGAGCATTGCCCGGCGCACAAGGGCACGACAGCCAAGGATGTGAGCAACTTGTCTGCATTCATAGGTCATGCGTTGATTGGTGGTGTACAAGTTCCACCAAGATATGGAGTTACGAAATTTGCGAGAGAGGCTGGTTCTACAATGATTCTTTATGAGTCTCCTGCTATGGCAAAATTCGCGCCACCTACAATATATGCGAAACAATATACGGCGCCTTTGTAGCATGATAGCATTTTTTATGTTATGCTGATGTATGTGCCATTCAAACCACCTCGAAGATGTATCTTCATTAGCGTGAAGATATATAAGCTTTGTATTATCTGGCAGCTGTGCCCACAATTGAGACTGAAACGCTGCAAGCACTCTGCGATGATCATGCAGCAAAACGTTGCGTAACTTTGATAGAGAAACAAATTGTGGCAATGCAGGTATGAGTGAGCGAAAAATCGCAATATCTGCATTACTTATTGCAGCAAGAGACACAAAGGTGATGATGCTATCGCGTGCCACGGCAGCTGTATTTGAGGATGGGATAGAATAAACGTCGAAAAATATAGTCAATAGCTTCAACGGGTTGCTATTGGCGTGCTCTGTATTATTAAGCGCGCGAAATGCACAGACAACTTCCCGCCAGTCTACAGCGTTGACTTCCGCGCCGTCAAAGCAACGATAAAGACGTAAAAAAACAATTTCAGCTCCTAACTGACGCTCAAAGCCTAAGCTACCCACCAGTGCGCTGACCTAAAATGCACGACGAAAGCATATAAGGTAAGCTAATTTGTAGTAAACGCGGTATGGCAACAAATAATTCGGCACGGATCCTCTTGCGGTCAGATCCCAACTCCCAAAGTATATTTTCAACACAAAGACTGCGGCATGCTTTGTGGCAAAGCAAATGTAGGTATCGCAGTAGATGCCATTTTCTGCGCCGGAGATCCTCCTTAGTCCGCATCTCTATCCCTATTGCGAGAGGGATACATGATGGAAACGTAACTGGTAAATTATCCCGAAGGCTCACGCCCGGGCTCACGCGGCGGAAATCGTGACGTTCATGGCGGGCGCACCAGGCCGGTGCCGCGGCGGCCGGTGTCCTTAGGCAGCGCACGTCTCCGTCAGATCGCGATCCCGCGGCCGCCGGCAGGCCCTGTGACTCGGAGTAAGAGTTCAGCGATATCAGCTTTGGTATGTGCTTGGATCTGATGAGCTGGGTGCAATAAATGCACAATGCAGCTGTAGTAGCTAAGTCTCTCGGGTGTCAATATGACACGGAGATGCCAACAGGAAGGCCCGGGGTCCGTCGCGAGCACTTAGACCCGCTCCTTACCTAACATGCCTAAGAGAAAAGGCCGAATTTACACATGGGCACCCGCACGATGCGAGGATGGCCGCGCGCCTGGGCCGTATCGTATACTCAAAGCAGGTACATCACCTGGGCCCGGGCTGCCCGAGCGCCCGGAAATGCTGGATACTCTGCTTTTCAGCACAAAAAAAAAGACGCAACAATTTCCCACCGGAGATCGTTATTTTCTGTATCAAGTCGGAGAAAGTGCGTATAAATACGTAGCCAATGCAATTCCCGCAGGAATGCTACATGCAACTTACAGCACAATCATTCACGACCTCGACTTTCTAGACTATGGGGGAGAACCCAAAGAGTCCAGGAAGGCAAATCATTTCGCCTGCCACTTTGCGGCGGCGACTCAGAAGTCACTGTATAATGAATTTGCAGCGATAGCAAATAAGCTTAGCTGGGGCAAATGTGAACCAACGAGTTAGTAAGTCACAATTGTCCAGCAGGTGTTGGGAAGTACTCAACCACTGATTATGACAGTGATGACAGTGATATGCAAGATCTAGGTGATCTCAGTAGTTCTGAATCCGAGTCTGACAGCGAGAACGAGTCAAAGCCAAAAGTCAGCCCGGGTAAAAGAGGCACAAAAGAATTCCGTGCTTGCCTGGGCCGTATCGTATACTCAAAGCAGGTGCATCACCTGGGCTGCCCGAGCGCCCGGGAATGCTGGATACTCTGCCAGTGCTATCACGCGACAAGATCACGCGACAGGCGAATACCCACCTTCGGCTACCCTGGTACGA
>Ga0115013_10002019_pt1 | contig 11463 bp, 4 predicted proteins | sample SouAtlMetagenome_2_FD_88686 | JGI IMG/M metagenome (GOLD analysis project Ga0115013, IMG submission 88686) | Marine eukaryotic phytoplankton communities from Atlantic Ocean - South Atlantic ANT15 Metagenome | ecosystem: Environmental > Aquatic > Marine > Oceanic | place: South Atlantic Ocean...
ATTGGTTGATTCATCGATAATGGGTGTTTCAGGTGGATTAGTAGTAGCAGTGTCTACTGGTACCACAGGTGTTTCGACTGGATCTACAATGGGTGTTTCAGGTGGATTAGTAGTAGCAGTGTCTACTGGTACCACAGGTGTTTCGACTGGATCTACAATGGGTGTTTCAGGTGGATTAGTAGTAGCAGTGTCTACTGGTGCCACAGGTGTTTCGATTGGATCTACATTGGTTGTTTCAGGTGGATTAGTAGTAGCAGTGTCTACTGGTACCACAGGTGTTTCGACTGGATCTACATTGGTTGTTTCAGGTGGATTAGTAGTAGCAGTGTCTACTGGTACCACAGGTGTTTCGACTGGATCTACATAGGTTGTTTCTTCATTTTCTGATGTTTCTGGTACACCTGCAATTGAACTATCAGGTGGTAAGCTCGGACTCGCAATCTGATCCACATTGACTGTTTCTTCATTTTCGGTTGTATTTGGTGGACTGGCGATTGGACTATCGGTTGGCAAGCTTGGACTTGCGATCTGATCCACATTGGCTACTTCTTCGGTTTGGGGTGATTCGTCAACGATAGATGTCTCGTTCTTGTCATCTTCCCAATCGGTTTCATCCTCGTTCAATAAACCATCTAAGAAGCTGTCGCCCATTCCACCACCAAGCAAATCGACCTTGATGTATTCATCACTACTCCCACTGCTGTGTCGCACACCGTGATGTTTGTGACGGTTATGGCTGTGATGCTTCGAATGGTGTCCCACCCGTATAAGGTTGGCTCCAAGAACTAATGATACGGCGAGCGTCACCAAAACACGGGCAGAAAAGAAACATTTCACACCCTTCTTGAAGTCATCGTCCTGAACATCATGCCGCCTATGATAGACATTGCTCCGTTGATGTACAAGGGTTGCATTTTGATAGGAGAGAGGCATTTGCGGATACCTGTTGTCTCTCGAACGTTTGGAGGTAGATGTGGAATGATAATAAAAATAAGAAGGATTCCTCGTCGAAGTCGTCGCGTCGATCGTGTCTTTCTCGTTGGTGGGAGAAATGAGTTTCTGGCCAGGAAACATGGAGGATGGAAATGCTTGCTGGGCACCGAGAGATTGAGCAATGGATCCCAGATACGAGCACGTATTGGAGGATGAGAGCTCGTTTCTTAGGGCAGAGTTGGTGGAGGACGACGTCGAATAGTCCAAACTGTCGCTGGGACGATGGTGCTTGGTCTGTGTTAGTGCTTGGGGCATGAAATAATTCGAAGAGTCGGAGGCGTTGCTAATGAGCGTGTTGGATGCCGCGAAAGAGTGGGTATCCCCGTCATCGTCCTCAAAGGCTGTCGAGACTTGTAGACCTGGGTTTCCTTGTGTCGTCAGCGCACTAACCAAGCTCTCGTCGATGGTATCGCAGCTGTCCATTGTGGTATCAGCATTGTTGCCTATCTCTGCGTCTTCGGTACCGGATACTATCGGATCCATGATTATGGAAATTTAGGTGTCCACCGATAAAATTAGAAAAGTTAGCTGGAATTATTCTAGTTTCCAACTCGTTCCAACCTTTTTGTATATGAAGATCACTTGTAAACGCTGACAGCAGTCGGCAGCAGCTTTGTTGATAGGGGTGATTCCGTAATCTCTCAAAGAATCAGAGTTCTTCTCGAATGATTTGATATTTTTCTTTGGTGCTGAGATGTAAAACACGATGCTCGGCACAAGAATACTCGTGTAGATGGAGTTCATAATTGATGCAATCGGCAGACAACATACTCAGACCTTCCTTCGAAATTTTTAGCTTACCCCGTATAATTTTTAAATTGGATACACGTAAACTGACAAACCGTAAGAAACAACCGTTATTATGATTGGGTGTGCTGGGATAAACGCGACCATGACAAAACTTTTTTAAATCGTGGTGGGTGCGCTTCATTTGTAACTCTAACCCTAAAATCAAATGATGAATAGTGACTCAATATCTCGGAGTCTTGGTTGGCGATCCAGAACTGAACCTCGAACGTGCCAAAACGGGAAGAACGTGCTTGTCACAGAATCACGTTCCATACATTCCTACATCAATCTTGCGAGAAATTCTGTGAAGCTTTTGTGAAAGGTGTCGTGCTGATGTCACTTTTTGCAATTTGGTTTGAAGTCAAAAGTTGTTCTACAATTCACACCCGTTCCCACAAAAGAAAAACCAAGGATTCCTTTTTTTTTCTATACCTATTCAAACCGATTGCATCGAACAATACCATGATCTTTCATCTTCCTGCCACTCCAATGGTGTTCACATTCTTCGCTATACTTGAGATATACTCCATCGGGTTGCTCTTCCTAGCGATTCTTGGTCCCCATTCCCACTATTCTGCTGACGCCTTTCAGCTCCATCGCTGTTCTTACTCCTGTGGACGTTCACAAGATGCGTTTCGAAGCTTCACCATCCTTGCCGCTGGACAAAATGAAGACACCAACTATGGTTGCGCCAGCAACGTCAAGAACAACCAACCCAACATTGCCAAACTGTGGGCAAGCAGCATTGAACAACAAATTCCTTGGCACGCTGGGAGCCAACGTTATTTGGCGGACGAAAGCTCGCGTTCGACCCCACCAAAGCTTGTAGACGAAACAAGCGAGACAAATGAGCCTCCACTCAAGCTGCCATAGAGGTATTGATGCAAAAACGTGATATCACCGACGCACTTTTGCGAATAGAACATGGAAGAGCTTTGACCCACCAAGCTTTCTAAAGAAACCGGAATAAAAATATGCATGAACTCACAACGAAGTATTTCGTTACGAAAGATCTCCAAACAACCCAGATCAGCCACGCCCGCTTCGTTCATCCGATTATAGCAGACAATACAGAATAAAAGTTTGCGAAAGGGCAGCGATTCCAAGTTTTGAGAAGTCTAATCGTCTAGCATACAACACGACGACTAGGGACTTGTACAATTACATGTGCATTAAGACAATTATATATATAATTAATAATGAATCAACCTTAATCATATAATATGATATATGCAACACTTGATGCTGGATTGGGATTCTCTTTTCGAAAACTCGTTGATCGCATATGTATCCGACTTGATACCGTTCTTCCAAGATGCAAGACCTTTTTCTCGACAATATAGAAAACTGATTTTTCTTTCAATGAATCGTGATCCATTCTTTTCACTCAAAGAGGCCCTGATCAGAACACTCGTCCAAGATAACATGTTGGAGGCATTTTCTATGCCCTACATGAGAGCCAAGAAGTATTTTTCAAGAATCGATTCCTGGTTTATCGTTCTTTTCCTTGTGAAAAGCCAAGACCTCGTGGATCTGGTTGCTTGATGTACCAACCGCTTTGATCATACCACAATATATGGATTTCTGAAGAGATTTGGACACTTTTTGGGAATTTGTCGGATAAATCTGAACTATTCATGAACACTTTTCAACGAGTCAGGTAGCATAGCCATTGGATCGCTACGGAAAAGAGTATAAATACCATCGAGACAGATATTGTCGTTCCCTGCAACCGCAACCAAAAGAGACCTGGGTGTTATCTCTGAACTGCTGCAGTTGTTTTTGATTCGTACAAGAGTCTTTGACAGTTCCTCGCAAGTAATATGTTTGATTTGTCGGTGGGTTTCTTCGTCAAAGTCTCTAGAGTGTTTTGCTTTTGTGTGAAAGGCAAAGCCGAGCTCCTTGGGATAGTTCGACATTCCGAGTTCTACCAAGACACGATACAGTTGTAGGTCAAATCCGCTTGGTTTGAATGATTCGAAGGGACACTGAAACTCCCACCGCTCGAAAAACACCAGCAACGGCTTCGGAACATGCACTTCGCTTGCAAGGAGATCAGCCTCCGACATTGGGCGAAAATCTCTCAACAAGGAATGATCCCACTCTGCAATAATCCGTAATCGCCGTTCCACGAATGCCAAGCTTCGTGTGTGGCGATACTTCAACAACCAACGAACCTGCTTTATCTCGTCGTTTCTGCTTATCATACTCCACCTCCCGTCTCTAATTCGCTGCAAGGCTGTAAGGGATGCCTCATCAACTTGGGGAGAAGCTTCAGTGGCTCCTTTCAATTTTTTGGCGGTTGTGTTGTTGATTAACTGCTGCAGAACGGACCCAAAGTCTTGAAAAACATCAACACGACAGAGCTCGTGGGATCTTTCAAAGCCCAGTTCGACACCCAAATTCGCCAGGAGTGCAACAAAGGGCACCCCCTTGGCAGATGTTGTCAGCGCAAAGACAGGATAGACAGGTACGCATTCACGGGTACAGACCTTTTCCGCCAAGACTTTTGGGAAGCAACGAATAGCGACTTCGACCTGGTCTTCCGTGTCAACCTCGCTGTCCATGCCCCGCCACTCTTCCGACCATTTGAGATACTGTTTTTGTTGGTGGTAATCGTACCGTATAGTATGGCCATAAACAAAATCTCGAACCTCTCTGTATACTTCCGATAAAAAGGCCCTGTCCGAAAGGGGCTCCGAAAGGGGCTCGAATCCTCGTTCGGACGAGAGGGCGTTCGTGATTTCTTCTCCGATCCCCGCCAGGTCAATGGCGTCGCGCAATTTCGATGGGAATTCTTCTCGGTGACGAAGGATTTTTTCCGTCTTTTCTCGTTCCGAACCAAAGACATCGCTCATGCCGCAATCTTGTCTTCGAAGCCACTCTAGCAGACTGGTTTGATGAGTGTTGGATTCGGTCATGGTAGTTGTATTTGTCGAAAGCAGCAGCAATTAAGTTCTATTTACTCTTGAATTTGTGCGAATGCGGTTCTTGGGGGACCGCAAGAAGCAGATCGATTGTCACCACAGGATATCACTATTGCAGCTGTTAGATGTTAATACAACGAGCGAATGGATTGAATGCGAGAGAGCCTATCGAACCAAAATCGAAGCTAAAAAAATCTATGCCAGATATGGATGCAAGTAATTGTTGGCTGCTACCATATAGTGCTCCATAAAGTATACCTCCTCTAAGATATTCGTCAAAGTTCGTCAAGACAATTTCTAAATGATAATGCTTGCCTGTCTTGCTCCTTTATTTGTTGCCAAGATCATTGTTCCTTGGCAACACAAAAATCATCTGCAGAAGATCGACAGAAAAGCGGCGTCAAATCGAATGAAAAAGAGAAAAGATTCAGTCAATCGTAATTTTCTGCTTTACTGTACAGAGACCACCAACCATGGTCCCTGTGCAAGGATGACACGCAAAATCGAAGAGAAGCAAACCTTTTTTTGGCCCTCTTTGACCTGATTTTGAGGTCTTGGGAGCCATTTCAGCCCAAAACATGCCTTACATACCTTTTTTGATGAGGTCATAGGATCAATTCCTTGGTTACATTGCTTTTTTCATCTTTTCTACGTCACACAAATGACCTCGAAAAACAACCCTAAATTTTTTTAAACATCGGGAATCAAAACCCAACAAACGAATGAAATGAAATGGCTAGAGAGGTGTCACGACTATTGATCAATGGCATGTACGAAATTACGACAGGGAAAAGAAAATGCTTCTAGACTTAAATCACTTTAAAGTTACACCTCGTCCTGCCGTAGATTGGCCTGGGCCAGTGAATGAATCTCCTTTTGTAGCTCTTGGTTGACTTCCACCATGGTGTCTAGCTGCATCTGCTTCGCGCTTACGTAGTCGGTCATTTCCGCTAGAAGGCGCTCCAGTTCTGCTGTTCGTTCGAGCAGTCGCCGGGTCTCCTTTTCGTCGGGTTTGATCGACAAGGCAACTTCTTCGGCTGCCTTGAGCTGCTCATATGATATTCGGTACTTGTGAGCATCCTCCAGTGCCTTACGCTTTTGTACTCGCAACAACTTGGCCTCTTGTGAGAGCGCCTCGTGATCAGCTGTGACCTTTTCAATGTCTCGAATGTTCTTTCCGCCCCTGCAGAGCCGAGCAACTTCCTTGGAAAGACTCTCGTTCTTTTGCTTAAAGCTGTTTCGTTCGCCCTTGAGCTGCTGGTTTTTCTTTTGAATAATTTCCAGGTCGCGTTGGCATGATGTTGCCTTCTCTCGCTCGCCCTGGATTTGTTTGTGGATAGTTTGGATGGTGGCCTTTGCGTCTTCGAGGCTTTTCTGATATTTGGTTTCTGACTCTTTTTGGCTCTCAAGCTCTGACAAAAGACACTCGTATTTTTTGTGTGATTCTTCTAGTTGAACTTCCAACGTCCCTTGTTGGGCAACCTTTTTGGAGAGTTCCGAATTAGAAGCCTGCAGCTCCTCTAGCTTTACAAGCTTGGATTCCCGGGCCTCGACGGATGCTCCAAGGATGGCCTTTTCGTTCTGAAGAGAACGATTGAGCTTTTCGAGGTCAGCAATTTTCTCGGCCTGTTTTTCTAGTTCCCCCTCTAGCTCATCGACTTCAGCTTTGTGCTTCAACTCGACCTTTTGCATTGCCTCATGTTGAGATTGCATACTGCGTTCAACGTGCCGCTTGGACATCTGGATGCGCTCACAATCCTCTTGTGATTGCTTAAGTTCTTGACATGTTTTGGATAGCTCGTGCTTTGTTTTTTGGTGGGCTCCTTCGGAACCCTGGACCTGTTGCTGGAGCTCGGTAACTATTTTGTCCTTCTTCGCCAGTTGTGCACGAAGCTTTTCCATTTGACGCTCTAATTCTTTGACCTTGGCTGCATTATCGTCAACTACGACGGAAGGCATAGCGAGAGTTTTCGGAATCGATGGATTATCCACTATAGATTCCATGGTTTGTGGGCTGCTTTCTTGGTTGGAATGGCAGCTAATGGGTGACATAATAGTTTTTGGTGGTGACAGCATTACATTTGCAGTCAACACCTGCTGGCAATTCTGTTCGTCATTTCTGTAAGAAACAGAATCACATTCGTCATCGTTTTTCAAACCGGCGACTTTCAATACTTGTGATTGCGGAGATGATGTTGGTTGCTGAAATGCTTGCGCATCGTTTGGCGAATTGCTTTTGGGAGAAGTTTTGGATGAAGCAAGAGTATTAGAAGACGGATGCTGATGTTTAATCTGCTTCAAAATAGGTTCGTTATCCCGATACAAAACTTTTTTGTTGTCTAGCTGTCCCGGCTTTCCCCGAAAATTAGCTATTCCTAGAGCTAGCAAAAATGATTCCCTCGTCATGCGATTAGGAGCTTCCAGTTCTAGTCGTGATATAGCACCTTCAGAAGAGAATGCGTGATCCATGGAGCAATACTCTGCCAGGAATGTGTGGGTTGACGTTTTCTTGATATTTTCATCACAGCCTTCAGCGGGAGATGGTAGTGGTGGGACAAATGGAAAGAGCAAATCCACATGCTTAGAGTTGGTTGGACTCGCACGAGCCGTGACTTGCAAGAGAGGGATGTCTGTAAGCTGCAAATACTCTTCATTTGACGAAGCTCGACAATAAATTTGGACGGAATTCACATTCATGGTCCGCCGTTGAGGTTTTCCTTGCTGATGTTGAAGATCAGGGGTAGTAGAAGGGGGAGGTGTATATAGAACATTCTTACGTGTAGCCGTGACCTCAACTCGAAATGCCTTACCGCAGGCAAGAGAGGAAGCTGTTTCGGTGTTTGTGCTTTCTCTTCTTCTTCGACCCAATAGATTCCCGAAATTGGCACTTCCCCGTGTCATCATGGCTTGTCGTGCACCATTGAAAAGAACCATATCGGCCTGGATTGGAATGACCAAGTCACATACAATCTTTTCGACTCCTTCCTCCTCCTCGAGAATGTTATCTATCATTTCGGTATTTCCCACTTCGTCGTCTCCTAGAATCGAAACTTTGTTTATATCGTCACATCCATTCTCTCCGAAAGTTGAGGAATCTCTAGAGGACATGGATGCCGATGAGTCGCTGGCAGTTCCTTTGACAGGACGAATAGTGACCACACATCGCAGTTTCTTTCCCACGAGCGTAGTGTTGGGCTGAAATGTGGCTCCTGTGGCACCCCTCATCGGAATCCAGATTGTTGTGGCTTCCTTCGAATTTTCTCTCGTTGTCTTACCGGCAGTAGTGTTTGTCATCGATGCAAGAGAAATCGTGTGTCGGCTCACTCCATCGGTTGATCCAGAGTAGGAGGAACACAAAGAGGAAGAATTAGATGAAGATGACCACGAGGAGCAGGAGGATGACACGGATTCGGCAGAAGAATAGGCCCTGCTCCGTTTGCCACTTGTTAGTGTGGAATCACCAATTGATTCTCCATCGAGGTTCTCATTGTTGTACAATATCGATGGAGATATCACAATACGATTCCGATGGCTAGTCGATTTTTGGGACGATGACCGATACCATTGGAATGAGTACTTTACTTGCTTGTTGTTGTGAGTGGTAGTTCTGCCAACGACACATGGTTCACTTGCCGACTTTCGAATGCAAAATAGAGAAGAAGTCGTAACGGCTTGGAGATGCTGCGGCTTGTTGTTCTTGCTGGCTGATTTGGAAATTGGAAAATATGCCCCAACATTCGATTGCACGTACATATCACAGGTTGAATGCGGCGAAGAAGAATCATCTGATACCGATGGATTTGAACGCTTTTGTTGTTGCGTTGCCTTTGCCCCAGCATTCACCAACAACTTTTCCGATTTTGCCTTCATTCTCATTCCCCAAGCACTTAGGGCATACATACCCGACGATAGTGTTGCTTTGGCATTTTCAGCCGTTGTGCTCTCATTGCCACGATGATCATCCAAGACAGAATTGAGCGAATTTTTATGCTCTTTGGAAGGAGTGCTGTGGCGTTTCTCAAAGTAGGTTTGCTTTGGCGATTGAGGTGCTGACAAAGGTTCGACCATGGAGTTTTCGGAAGCCGCAGAGGTATTGTTCGATTTCGGGGTGCCTCTGTTGGTATCGCTATCGTGATTATCAGACTTGGTTGTCGTCATGATTGGATCGTCTTTGTCGTTCGAAATTATTGGCTTCGTGCGACAATCGTCATCTTTTTTCTCCTCATTGACTTCGTTATCACAAAGGTCCACATCGATCATTGAGTCGCTCATTTTATCCGCATTCTCCCTTTCGTTGCTTGATGTTGTATCCCGAAATTTCAAAGAAATTGGTGTTTGCTGTTCCCGTAGGCCGGCCAAAATATCTGTAAAATCCATAGATGTTAGTTCCTGGATTTCCTCGTTATTTGTAGATGCTACTACAAGTCCATCAAATCGATCGTCCTCGGGATAGGCAGCTACCACAGCACCCTTTCCTTCCTCTTCGATAAACGGAACCAGAACCAAACGAGTTTGTAAATCGACAAAGTCCTTAAAGACCAACGAAAGACCCATCTCATCTGTCGATTTCTGTAAGGAAGAAGTCGAATTTGATGCATCAGGTGGAGCGGGTTCATCTTTCGTTGCTGTCCCTTTGGATCCTTGTGAATTCGTATGCGTGGCCTTGTCATTCTCGCAATGGTTTGGTATGTCATCTTCATCACAATCGATTTCATCTTTGATTTCGATAGATTCGACAATTTCTGCTTCCGATTTGGTTTCAACTTTTTCGTTGGCCTGCACTTTGGTGCTTGCGTCGGAGTCAAGAGTTGTGTTTGTTTTTGCTTTCTCTTCTACTGCAACAGAATTCATGTCTTTTGTTGCTTCCAATGTGCAATCAGCAGTTGCTTCTGTTTCAAATTTTGCCTTCTCTGTTTCATTGTTGCTTGGGATGTTGTCTGATGCAACAGGGTTATCGACTTTAGGGGTGGCTGTTGCGTTGGTTTCTGGAACAGTTTGCGCTACCGTTGGCGTATCGAAAATGCCATTCGTTTCAAAAGATTCTTTCCGCGTCTTGGCTTTCGGACTCGTTGGTGTTTGAATGATTCGAAAGTTTGCCCTCCTTTTCTGCTTTGGTTTGAGCTTTTTGAGGAGTTTCTGCTTGGACTTCCATTTTGGTGGATTCAGCACTTGCTTCCACCGTGGTTTGGCTTGGTGTTTTTTCTTTGGTGTTGCTTTATGGGTTCTTGTAGTTTTCATCGATTTACGAATCGATTTGGAACGAAAATTGGCAGGAAACGTGGAAGCAGCCTTTGGGGTCGATGGCGCCGACAACTCTGCGTTGCTTTCGGTTTCTGTCGTCATTCTAGAATCAGTTGTTGCGTGGATTCGTGTAAAAGTTTTGTTGGAACTTTGCGATAATTCGACCTTTTTCTCGCTTGCTTCGATTTGAAAGAATGGTCTGCGAGGAATGTGAGGGGGAGGGGCAGGAATATCGGAGCGATGCGGCGGTAGTACCCTCTCAATGGCGATGTGAATTCCTCCTCCTACGGTAACGGATTGGTTCTTTCTTGCCGTCGTTGATGGTGTCGAAATCAAGCACTCTGGTGGATATAAGGTCGATCGCAGGGACATGCGAATGTAGAATTGTTATTCGTTGCATCAATATACGAATATATCGTCCGAGTGATGGTGCTCCTTTTTGAATGAGACAGAAATAAACTCCAATCGATCAGTCGAAATGCTTCGGATACAGACGAGCATTCATTCGTGTGTTGTTGAAACAAAAACGTTGGTAGTTTCCGACACAATCGCGCCAGCAAGGTAGATTCCACCGAACGGCTCCTTTACGGGGATAAGAGGTTTTGCGTAGAATTATTACTAGGGATAAAGTGAGCTCCGACTCATTCACGAATACTCGTGTCTGGATCGATTTCGATTTCTTTGATGTCAAGGAAAAATGGTGAGCATGAAATCCTTTACTACTATCGGTATCCAAGAGCAAGCTAATATAGATCGAAGCACATATACTGAGACTCGCAATTATATTCGTTTTGGTGTGTTCTACAATTCATCATGCGGTTGATCGATTGATAGAGGATCTTTGAACGATCGAAAAATCCAAAAGCTGTCAGTCGTTGTCAAAATAAAGAATGCGTGCTGAGACCATGATGGCTCGATGTTTTGGTAGAACAAAAGTTGTAGCTCTGACAAGCAGGGTAGGGATGTCAGTCGTCAGCACATTGAACATACACAAAACTTGGTTTCGAAAGCAATATTCCTCAGTGGTAGTGTCCAGTGTGTACCCCGATGTTTCCGCTTCGGCGGCCTGCGTTCGAACCAACTCGATCGTGAAAGGCCTATCGTTATTGCCGCTACGTTCCAGCTCACAAGGCAACGATAAAAACAATGACACAGGCATTAAGAAAATGAATCCGAGCGATACAAATCACGTTTACTACGCGACAACATCGCTCGATAGTTCCAGCAAGAATCTCCAGAATCCTTTTCGAAACCATTCTGAAAAGATCGAAATGATTCATCTTCCGCCCAATCGATCCGATATCTTTGAGCAACACTTTTCAAACGATATGCGGAAATATAACAACCAACAGCAGGAATGCAACATCGATATGGTAGTCTTTGATCGCTTTTTTGTGGAAGAGGCCCATTCGTTTCGATTTCGGGAACGATTTCCTAATGCAGCTCTGGTGTTAGACATGCAAGACATGCACTCGTTGCGGTGGGGACGGCAGCAAGTCGTCCAAAGCTGGGA
>Ga0115013_10002021_pt1 | contig 11460 bp, 10 predicted proteins | sample SouAtlMetagenome_2_FD_88686 | JGI IMG/M metagenome (GOLD analysis project Ga0115013, IMG submission 88686) | Marine eukaryotic phytoplankton communities from Atlantic Ocean - South Atlantic ANT15 Metagenome | ecosystem: Environmental > Aquatic > Marine > Oceanic | place: South Atlantic Ocean...
AATTAACTCTGATTTCTGATTGGGACCAAGTGCAGAGAATGGTTCGTCAAGGAGCAAAATGGGGTTTCGCTGTAAAAGCACTCGAGCTAGCGCAGCGCGACTTTGTTGTCCACCAGACATTTCGGAGGGCAGGCGATCAATTAATTCAACTATGCCAACCTTTTCTAAAACTTTTTTTATTTTTTCTCTGGAAGCTTCTGAAACAAAAAATTTATTACCACAAACTAAATTTAAATTTTGGACTATGGACAGATGAGGGAATAAATTGAATTCCTGAAATATAATTGAACACGGACGTTTATTTGAAGGCAGTAAATCTATGCGAGTTTCATCCACAAAAATTTTTCCAGAAGTTAAGGCTCTATGTCCGCTCAAGGACGACAAAAAAGTCGACTTTCCGGCGCCTGATTGCCCAATCACTGATGTAAAACCTTTTGGCACAGTCATATTCGCCGCTAACTGAAAATCACCTATCTTTATGATGACATCTTCAAATCTGATCATAGAATGCGACCTAATTTATCAAAAAATGCAAAGCTTCCAAATGCCAACAAAGACAACAGGAGAGCAGAAGCTAGAGCTTCATCTACTCTATAGGATCCCATGAATTGGTAAATTTTCAAAGGTAAAGTAGTTATTTCACCCGAACCAAATAGTACTATCACTCCCAAATCGCCCATAGAAAGCGCTGAGGCCACGCCAAGTGAAAAACCTATCTGTCTTTTAAGCCTCCGAAGATAAACCCACCAGACCCAAAAAATACCCGTCAGACCAATGGAACGAGATAAATTTTCGAACTCCGTTCTTATCTCTAAAGCTGATGGTTTTAATATGCGAATTACAAAGGGTAGCGATACTAGTGCATTCACAATAGCTGTAACTGGTACTGCCAATAAGTAAGGGTTTCCAAAGTTTTTTAGCATCAAAAAAGTACCTGCTCCCATAACTATCGGAGAGATCGCTATACCAAGAGAGCCAAACATTTCTCCCATATTTGTCGTTAAGCACAAACCGAGAAAAACAGACAAAAAAGATGACAGCATGGCTATTTGTATTGATAAGCCTGCCGCTTTAAATACGGAAAATGGCAGAAAGAAAACGTCAGCAAAACCATAGAAAAAGATCACCAGTATTGGGATAAAAATAAAAAGTAGTGTTACAATTATAACCAAGGCATCCATGATTTTTTGAATATTAGAGGGGTTTTGATTTGAGATTTTAATATCAAGACCAAAAACTGTTTTTGGTTTGACTATAAATTGGCTGGCGAAAACCACGCTACATACTAAAACAATTTGGATTAATGCTAATTGTGCAGCTTTTGAAAAGTCTAGATCGTAAAAAAATGCCTGATAAATAGCTAATTCGACAGTTGTGGCCTTCGGGCCTCCACCCAAAGTTAAAGCTACAGCAAAACTAGAAAGACAAATTGCAAATATAACTGCCCAAACACCTGGACAAACCTTTTTCAAAACGGGCCACTCCAAGACAAGGAATTTTTGAGCAGAAGACAATTTTAAAGACGAAACGAGCCTATATTGTTCACCAGGCATATCATTAAAAGCCTGAAGTAAAATCCTAATTGCTAGAGGAAGATTGAAAAATACGTGTGCAAGAATTACACCCCAAAAACCATAAATTTTAATAGAACCAAGACCAATTAAATTCAGAAGATTATTCACTATGCCATTATTACCAAAAACTAAAATTAGTCCCAAAACAGCCACAATTACTGGTAAAATAAAAGGTGCTCCTAGAATTAAAACTACGAAGCTTTTTCCCCAAAATTTTTGCCTTAGAAGCGCTTTGGCTACAGGAATAGCAAGAGCTGTTGACAACGTTGCTGAATAGGCAGCCTGAACAAATGTAAATTTTATCGCAGCTATATCCGAAATAGATAAGCTTAATGATAAGCCACTAAAATTTATTAGAGAAATGAGTGGGCCCAATAACAGGCCCACTACAAACATAGAGCTAATTACTGCGACAGTGCTGCGCGCCATTCTTCTATAGCCTTTTTGCGCATCTTATCAGCCTTATCTTCGTCCAGAAAATACGCTTTTTCTGGATAAGGAAGTTTTGAAAACACTTCTGGCCACTTTGATCTATCTTGTGCTGCGGGATAAGACCAATTGGTAAATGGTATTAGAGACTGAAACTCGCCAGAAAGAACAAATTGCATAAATTTATTTGCTAATTCAGGTTGATTTGAGCTTTTCAATTTCCCAACCAATTCAAAATAAGCATAGTGTCCCTCTTCAAAAATAGCCGCTTTTTTTGTCTGATCTTCTTCCACAGAAATATGGTAGGCAGGCGAAGTGTTAAAAGATAACACCATTTCTGCTTCACCAGAAGTAAAAAGCCCATAAGCTTCGGACCAGCCCTTGGTTACTGTCAGAATTTTTGGTGCCAGTTTCGACCAATAGTCTTCTGCCTTGTCACCATAAATTTCTTTGACCCACAGTACGAGGGCCAAACCAGATATTGAGCTTCGTGGATCTTGTATGACTATTTTAGCGTTTTTCATATTTGCTAATTCATCAAAGCTTTTTGGTGGCTGAGAAATCTTTGTTTCGTCATACACAAATGAAACATACGACCAATTGAACGGTAAAAAAGTATCATCATTCCATTGTATAGGTAAAAACAAAGCATCATTATTTTGCTGATGGGGTGCGAACAAACCCGTTTCCCGAGCTTTTTTTGTTACGTCTGTATTTAAACCTATAATAATATCAGCCTCTGTACTGGATCCTTCTAAAATCAATCGCGGCACCAAATCCCCTGCTGAAAACTTAACGTCGCATTCACAAGTTTTTTCAAATGCTTCTTCTATAGAGGGGCCAGGACCCCACTCTGATACAAAATAATCAGGCGCGTAAACTGTAAGTACTGGCTTATTAGCAGAAGCTAATGTTGCCAAAGAAATACCCGTCAAAAATATAAAAAATCTCAATTTAATCTCCTCACTTTTTCGGGGAGAGCAAGTTCAAACTTAAAGAAGTTTATCCTTCCCTCCGCCGGCGTTATCCGGTTCAGGTTCTACGGGTTCGCTTGCGCATCTCAGCCAATTTTCGGCTCCCCGAGGTTCTTGATGGATTATCATAAATTTTATTAAGGTCAAGAAACAAAAGGGATTTTTTTATTTTGGAAAAACATAATAAAATTTACTTTTGTGTAAGACTTGCCCAGCGCAATAAGAGACAGTATCAGGATGATTATAATAGAAAGTTATCGTTAAATGAGCCTAAATTCTTTTGGACATATGTATAAGGTGACAACCTGGGGCGAGAGCCACGGTCCAAGTCTTGGCGCAACTATAGACGGATGCCCTCCGGGCATAGATATCGATCAGAACAAATTACAAGTTTGGATGGATAAAAGAAAACCGGGTCAAAGCAAATATACAACCCAAAGAAAAGAACCAGATAGTGTTGAAATATTATCTGGTGTTTTTGAGGGGGTTTCGACAGGGACACCTATCCAATTAATGATTAAAAACACCGATCAAAGATCAAAGGATTACAGCGAAATAGCTCAGACTTTTCGACCTGGTCATGCAGACATCACCTACTGGCAGAAATATGGCATCCGAGATTATCGTGGTGGCGGCAGATCGTCAGCTAGAGAAACTGCTGCCCGAGTGGCTGCGGGCGGAGTAGCTAGACTTGTGCTGAAAAATCTAGCGCCCGATCTTGAAATATATGGTTATATGACGCAAATGGGCGATCAGAAAATTGATAGATCCAGAATTGATTTAAATCAAATTGAAAATAATCCTTTTTGGTGTCCCGATTTTAAAGCTGTTAACAGATGGAAAGACTATTTAGAAAATATAAGAAAGTCTCGGGACTCTGTTGGAGCCATAATCGAAATAATAGCTAAAAATGTCTCTCCTGGTTTAGGAGCTCCTATATATGGAAAAATTGATACTGACTTAGCGGCCGCGATGATGTCAATAAACGCCGTTAAGGGTGTGGAGATTGGCGAAGGTATGAATGCCGCATCGCTTTTAGGTTCTCAAAACGCGGATGAGATTTTCATGGATGGAAAAAACGGACCTCGATATTCGTCAAACCATTCCGGCGGTATACTTGGCGGCATCTCCACTGGACAAGATATTGTTGTCAGGTTTGCAGTTAAACCAACTTCCTCAATCCTATCACCTAAAAAAACAATAACACAAAAAGGCGAAGAAACTGAAATTATAACCAAGGGTAGGCATGATCCTTGTGTGGGTATTCGGGCTGTTCCAGTTGGCGAGGCCATGATGGCCTGCGTTCTTCTTGACCATTATCTTTTGCACCGGGGCCAAATAGGTGAAAACAGAGGAAAAATAGGCTAATCAGCCTCGCTTTTAGATGTAAAATATAATCCTATAATTATTACCATGATAGCTAGATATTGGCTCATAGAAAAAAACTCCCCTAAAATTATTATTGCCAAAATTACAGCGGTTATTGGTTCTACTAGTGACAACGTCACTGCAGTTGAAGAGGTCAAATATTTTAATCCAAACGTGAAAAAAGAGTATGCAATACCGGTAGCACACACTCCAAGAAAAATTAGATAGTAAATTGCATCGTGGGAAAACACCCAAGATGATGGAAAAAAAATAAATACTGGCGTAGAAAAAAAAGCAGCTGTTAAAAACGTCCAAGCAGCCGTATTATGGTGTGAAAGCTTCTTAACTATCCTAGATGTAGACAGTGAATAAAGCGCATAAGACAAACCTGAAAGTAGAGCTAAAAAAGCACCTAAGTTTGACCAGTCAGTATTATCATCAAAAAGCATTAATACGCAAATACCAGTCACGGCCAAAATTGCGCCAATTAGTTTATTAAAACCATGTGTTGATTTTAATATAAAAAACTCAAATAAAATTGCCCAAATAGGCGCACTTCCAATAGTAATCGCTGTTCCTACGCCCACACCAGAAATCAAAACAGCCGCAAAAAAAGTCATGTTATATAACATCATAAATAGGCCAGAAAAGGCTATTAAAACAGGGGACTTAAAAATGGCAGAAAATAGATTTTTATCAAACAATATCGATATTAAAAATAAATAAATTGCTGCTAAATAGAGACGTATAGCACCTACGACCAAAGGCTCTTTATATTCAGGAATAAGCGCTTGAATGGTTCCAGTCGTACCCCACAAAGTTGCCGCTAAAATCACTGCTAAAATTGAAAGGCTCTTATTGTTTAACATACATCTCGACCTTGCTCGAATTTATGTAAAATGGTTTAGTGGTCCCACAATAAAAATAAATCATTATTGAAAGTATAAAAAGCTTAATGAGCAAACCATGTATTATTTGTGTTGCAATCACTGGATCTGTTCCAACTAAGAAAGACAACCCTAATGTGCCGATTTCAATATCTGAGCAGATAGAAAGCACGCATGAATCTTTCGAAGCTGGGGCAACAATATGCCACGCTCATGTCAGAAATGAAGATGAGACTCCAACATCTGATCCAGAAAAGTTTTCTTTACTGAAGGATGGTATTTCAAAGTACTGCCCAGATATGATTATTCAGTTTTCAACAGGGGGAAGATCTGGTTCGGGAAAAGAACGAGGAGGGATGCTACCATTAAAACCAGATATGGCATCTTTGTCAGTGGGTTCTAACAATTTCCCAACACGAGTTTATGAAAACTCGCCAGAACTAATACTTTGGTTAGCGGAGCAAATGTGTATTCACAAAGTTATGCCTGAAGTAGAGGCTTTCGATCTTTCACATATAATAAACGCCATCGATATGCACTCTAAGGGACTTCTTTTTGGGGATTTGTATATTCAATTCGTGATGGGTGTAAAAAATGCTATGCCAGCAGATGAAACTATATTCAATTTTTATGTCGAATTAATGCAGAAACGTGCGCCCAAATCAGAATGGTGTGGAGCGGGAATAGGTGCAAACCAAATCCTAGTTAACGAATGGTCTATTAGAGCCGGTGGCCATACAAGAGTCGGCCTGGAGGATAATGTTCGGCTTGATAAAGAAACTCTAGCACCATCTAATGCAGCACTTGTTAAACGAGCTGTTAAGTTATGTGAACAGTACAAAAGACCAGTTGCGACACCACAAGAAGCTAGAAATTTACTTGGCCTTTCAAGTTAGATTATTATTCCGTTATTTTTACTTTTAATTCTGTTAAGCCGTCTATTTGCGCAACCAACAAATCACCTTGTTTTACTGCACTAACGCCTGCGGGTGTGCCAGTCATTACCAAATCTCCAGGAATTAATTGAGTATATTTTGATAAATCTAAAAGTATTTCATCAACAGAGTGGATCATGTCTGATATTTGTCCGTGCTGCTGAAGTCTATTATTCAAAAACAACTTGAGGTTTGCTTTTCTTATATCAGGAACTTTTTTAGCCTCTGTGATTTTCCCTATTATAGCAGAACCGTCAAAGTCTTTTGACATATCCCAGGGCTTACCTTGTTTTTTTGCTATACTTTGCAAATCACGCCTAGTCATGTCTAGTCCGCAAGCATAACCAAATATAGAACCCTTTAAATCTTCCCTGTTTGCTTTTTGAAGTGGTTTTGCAATAGCAACAACCAACTCTACCTCGTGATGCAGATCATTTGTCATAGGGGGATAGGTAAGGTTTTTTTCGGAACCCAATAATGAAAATAATGATTTAGTAAAATAAAACGGCTGTGTTTTTTCTACCTCATTCCCAAGCTCGAGAACATGTTCAACATAATTTCTACCAACACAGAAAATTCTTCTTACTGGATACCCATAGTTTCTTCCTGTAACTTTGAGCAGCGGTGGTTCAGATGTTGGAAAAACGGATTTCATTTTTTGTTAGATAGCAAACTTTAATAAAGAGCTATAAAGAGGCATCGAAGCCTCAGCCAGATTTGCATTTCTTCCTTTCAAATTTGGTAAGATATCTTCTGGACCAGAAAACCCGGTCGATTTATGTGCTGACCCATACCAATGTGAAGCCCAAACACCGTCTTTTCTATGCCCACCCTTTGGCCACGATAACATAGACTTTTGAAATCCTAAATTAACTTTGTTGCATAGTTTTGTAAGTGTCTCTTCAGGGTTCTTTCTAATGTCTTCAGAGTTTACAACAATAGGATTCAAGCCACGTTTTGTAACCTCCAAAAACAACTCTACTTGTTTTTTGTAACCTATGTCCTGCTCGCTTATCTTATTGTATTTTTTTTCAAAACTTGAAATTACTCTTGCGGGATGTCTAAGTAGAAAAACGTGTTTTACTTGGTCAAGCCAACCTAGTGGAACTGATAAAACCATGTGGTGTGTCATATGCTTTTGGTATAAATTTTTGCCAATAATTGATCTGTCCTTTGTCAAATTATCTACCACGCCTGAGACACTTTCTGGTTGCGAACATATAATTTCTTCTCGCATTGGATGATCTAGGCCTGTTTCAATCAGATAATTTGCATAAAATGGTTCATCAATTATTTCAAAATCATCTCGATTACCAAATGAGTACATTAAAGCTGTCGAAATATTTCTCGGTCCAGACCACACTGCTAAATTAATCATACACACTCTTTTTTTATTAATAGCTTATATAGCTTTCTAATGTGTTCTGTGATTGGACCTAATTCGCCTTTACCTATACTTCTTCCGTCAATAGATCCCACTGGGGTTTGTGCCCCAAAAGTACCCGTAAGAAAAGCCTCTTCCGAACTGTATGTATCGACTAAAGAAAAGTTTTTTTCGTACACTGGTATACCGTCTGATCGACATATATCTATCACCTTTTGCCTAGTAATTCCGTTCATGCAATAGTCACCTGTGCTGGTCCAGACTTCACCTTTTTTAACTATAAAAAAATTACAGGCATTCGTCGTATTCACAAAGCCATTAATATCAAGCATTAGCGCCTCATCCGCACCAGCCTTCTCTGCTGCTATGCAAGCTAATATGCAGTTAAGTTTTGAATGGCTATTTAACTTTGGGTCTTGCGTCATTGGTAAGCCCCTCAAGTGAGGCACTGTCGCTAAAGATATAGGCCTTGGTATTTTGGGAACAGAGTGCTCCATAATAATAACAAAAGTAGGTCCATCTTGTGATAATGCCGGATGTTGAAAGGGTCTTTTTTTAGGTCCCCTAGTTATCATAAGCCTAGCATGGGCATTATTTACCATACCATTAGAGCTTTGGGTCTTAATAAGAGCGTCAATAACATCTGATTTACTTAAACCAATATCTAAATCTATCGCTAATGCTGCCTCAAATAGCCTATCTATATGTTCATCGCAAAAAGCCCATCTATTATTATATAGCCTCAATCCCTCCCAAACGCCGTCTCCCAACATAAATCCACTATCATAAACGCTTACCACCGCCTCATTTTTTGGCAATATTTTTCCGTTTAAATAGATTAAAATATCTTCATTTCTGATATCTTCCTCTGATTGGTGTGTAGAAACGGTTTCTATCATTTTTACCCCTTTCTCGATATTGCTATTAGGTAAGTTAATTTATGCCAAGAAGTATTTCTCATTGGTCTTTCAAAATTTCTAGGTTGGCAAAAGCTTTTTTTACCCTATGCCTATATTTAACGATCACAGGAAAGTTTCATGCGCAAAATATTAAAAACTGTCTTTATTTTATTTTTAACATTAACAACACAAGTATGTCCTTTTTTAGGCAACCTTAATCTACACGCACAATCAAAAGACTCTATAATCTTGGCTGGTGGATGTTTTTGGTGTGTGGAAGCTGATTTTGAAAAAGTGAACGGGGTCAGTGAGGTCATTTCTGGTTACACTGGTGGGTTTGTAGAAAACCCAACCTATAAACAGGTCGTAAAAGGTGGCACAGGACACTATGAAGCCGTCATTATTCACTTTGATCCCGAAATAATTACAACAAAAAATATTTTATATAAATTTTTTCGTTCTATAGACCCTACTGATGCTGGTGGACAGTTCTGTGATCGGGGTCATAGCTATAAGTCAGCTATCTTTGCCAAACCAAATCAAATTTTAATTGCAAAAAATGCCATCCTAGAGGCAGAAAAAGTTCTGGGTGAAAAGATTGTTACTCCCATTTTGGAAGTTAACAAATTTTTTACTGCCGAGAAATATCATCAAGACTATTACAAGGGCGAGAACCTAGTGTTGACTAGATTTGGCCCAATCAAACAGAAAAATGCTTACAAAAGATACCGTTCCGCCTGCGGGAGAGATGAGCGCCTCAAAGAGGTTTGGGGCAAAGATGCATTCTTGAATTGACAAACATTAATGGTCGAAGTTTTTCAGCTTTTACCCAGCGAAACAAGTGTTAGACTATTTTAAAGCTTGGGAGGACCATCGTGACACCAATGATGTCGCAATACATGGAAATTAAATCTGACTATTCTGAGGCTTTATTGTTCTACAGAATGGGCGATTTCTATGAGTTATTTTTTGAAGATGCTAAAGTTGCAGCAAGTGCTTTAGATATCGCTTTAACAAAACGAGGAAAGCATAGTGGAGAAGATATACCAATGTGTGGGGTCCCTCATCATTCTGCAGAAAACTATATTTACACATTAATAAACAAAGGTTTTCGCGTTGCAATTTGTGAACAAATGGAAAGCCCAGAAGAAGCGAAAAAAAGAGGTTACAAAGCTGTAGTTAGAAGAGAGGTTGTAAGGCTAGTCACTCCTGGAACCTTAACAGAAGATAACTTGTTAGACGCTAAGAAAAGTAACTACCTTGCTGCTTATTCTTTAGTACATGGAGAGGCATCAGTTTCTTGGATCGATATTTCAACTGGTTCTTTTTACATTTCCAGCATAAAGCCAGAAAGATTAGCCTCGGAATTAACCAGGCTTTCTCCTAGTGAAATTCTGCTTTCTGAAGATTTAGCAAAAGCGCATCGGGATCTAGCAGAGGAGTTTGGTATCAGTGTCACAGAGCTTGGAAATTCCGCTTTTGACAGCAGCTCCGCACGAGAACGTTTAAAAAAAATCTTTAACGTTGAGACCGTCGATGGCTTGGGAAACTTTAATAGGGCCGAACTATCATCTATGGGAGCCATCATAGAATACTTACAAATAACACAAAAGGGCAAGCTCCCATTATTATCAAGACCAAGGCGCGAACTAAACGCATCCTTTATGACTATAGATACAGCAACTAGAAAAAACTTAGAGCTAACAAGGGGGCTTTCTTCTGGAAATAAATCTGGTTCACTTCTTTCAGTAATTGATCATACTTTAACATCAGGTGGGGCAAGATTATTAGAAAAGAGAGTGTCCGCCCCTTCTACTAATCTAGATGAAATAGAAAAAAGATTAAACGGTCTAGATTTTATGATAGCTGATGCAGACTTATCGTCTAGCCTTCGGTCAGAGCTCAGAAAAGTTCCTGATTTAGATAGGGCATTATCCAGAATTTCATTGGACAGGGCTGGCCCAAGAGACTTGGTTTCTATTCGAAATGGATTGCTTCAATCCTCCATTATATCCAAGATGCTTTCACGTTTCGCTTTGCCAAAACTCATAGAAGAGAAGTTGGCTATTTTTCCAGAACAAGATAAATTTCTAGATTTACTTTCTGAAGCCCTTGTGGATGAGCCACCTATATTGGCAAGAGATGGCGGATTTATTAGAGAGGGTTTTGATCCCAAATTAGATGAAGCCAGAAGACTAAAAAATGAGGGGAAAAAGATCATTGCTGAGATGCAAATGGGGTATATGAAAACCGCTGGCATTCAGTCTCTTAAAATAAAACATAACAATGTTCTCGGATATTTTATCGAAACACCAGCCACTCATGCCGAGCGCATGTTATCGCCTCCTTTATCTGATACCTTTATCCATAGACAAACAACAGCAAATCAAGTTCGTTTTTCAACTGTTGAGCTTTCTGAGATTGAAACTAAGATTTTAAACGCGGCTAGTCATTCTTTGGAGATAGAAAAGAAAACCTTCAAAGATTTATGCGATAGAATATTAAAATTTGGCCAATGTATCGCCGATGTTGCCAGTTATTTATCAGAAATAGACCTCGCTGTTGCCTTTTCTGTATTAGCTAAAAATCAGTCTTGGGTTAAGCCCGCAGTTGATTTGTCACAAAGTTTTGAGATTTCTGGTGGACGCCATCCTGTAGTTGAAGACGCTTTAAAAAAAGAGGGTAAGGCATTTATCTCAAATGAATGTGTCTTAAGCGATGGAAAAATCTGCCTGCTTACTGGGCCAAATATGTCTGGAAAATCAACTTTTCTGAGACAAAATGCTATCATCGTTTTATTGGCTCAAATTGGTTGTTTCGTTCCTGCCACTTCAGCCAAAATAGGTATTGTATCGCAGCTTTTTAGCCGTGTTGGTGCGTCAGACGACTTAGCCAGGGGTCGATCTACCTTTATGGTCGAAATGGTGGAAACCGCATCTATCCTTAACCAGGCTGATGAAAACTCTTTTGTAATACTGGACGAAATTGGCAGAGGAACAGCAACCTATGA
>Ga0115013_10002022_pt1 | contig 11459 bp, 7 predicted proteins | sample SouAtlMetagenome_2_FD_88686 | JGI IMG/M metagenome (GOLD analysis project Ga0115013, IMG submission 88686) | Marine eukaryotic phytoplankton communities from Atlantic Ocean - South Atlantic ANT15 Metagenome | ecosystem: Environmental > Aquatic > Marine > Oceanic | place: South Atlantic Ocean...
AAGATTGTAACTTTAAATCCCGACTCTAGAAGTCTAATTGCGGTGGTTAACCCTGAAACTCCCGCGCCTAGTACGGTAATTTCCATGAGTTGGAATAGAGGTACAGTAAATCATCTAGTCGGTATGATAACAATCTTAATGATTGAACCTTTAGAATGTACAGGTTATAGTATGCCCAAAGTCAGAAGGCCGAAAAAAGGTTGGTTTAAACCTTCAAAAAAGAAGCCTCGTCGAGGGCCCTTAGTATCTCCAAGTGAGAGAGGTCTTCCTCCATGTCCTGCTTGTGGGGAATGGAGTATGCAGAAAGATAATACTCGGAAAGAGATTTATTGTGGAGCATGTGGCGCTATTGCTTGATTTTATCGTAAATCCAATATGTCACAATCTCTCCGCCATCATTGTCGCAGTGATGAGGAACCGCACCGGATACCTTGGGTATCGCGAGTGATGGGCGATCTGAGCGGCTTCCAAGGTGAATATATTGGATAGAATAGTAACTGACAATCAGGGTCGGAAATTACGTTTACTAGAACCAACTTCTTTGAATTCAGCTCCTGATGATTTTCAATTATCTAGGACTAGCAGACCTTTTAAGAGATATTTTTCTTTAGTTGCTAATTCATTGATCATGGTTTTTCTCGTCCAAGCATTTTCAGCTCAGCTTATTGGTATTCTTGACGGCGAACCATTATATGTTATTGGATGTAGTTTCGTAACTTTCCCATGTATTGGTTTTCTGATTTTCCTACATCGTCCCAAACTAATCGAAGTTAGATTATTAACATCTGATGAGAGTGGCATGTATGCTCATCCAATTCCTGAGGGCGGTTCAATTCAGACCCCTAATCCTACGAAAATGAGTCGATTTCTTGTTAGAGATGATTCTATAATTGATACACCCCCTTCATTTTGGATATGGGTTATTTTTGCCATTTGTCTTTGTATTTCTTTTGTGATAGCAATAATTGAGATAATAGGTGGAGATTTAGGGTTGATTCTTTCCTTGGTCATGGCTTTACCAATGACTTTAATTTTATTTTCCATTCCAGTTTATGCTTGGTGGGCATCATCAACATCTTGGATAGGCCTACCTACTCGTTTGAGAGATGCAGAATCATGGTTAATAGCGGGAATGGCAGCGGGAATTCCTGCAATTCTCATTAATAGTTGGTTAACTCCGGCTTTAGTACCTTCATCTTGGTCAAGTGATACGGAGATGTTTATCGTTTCCACATTTAGTGCTCCAATTGGAGAAGAAATTTTCAAGTTTTTAGCAGTATTGTGCTTTATTTCTTCAATCAAAGGCCCTAAAACGGGTTTCCAAGTTGGTTTCACAGTTGGTTTAGGATTTGCTATTGCTGAAAATTTTGGATATCTCTTAATGTCATATGGAGAAGGAGGATTTACAGGATTATTTCTGACATCATTAATTAGAGGAATTGGTTCAATTCCTGGTCATGCAGTATGGACCTCATTTAGTGGTGCGGCTTTGGGTTGGTGGATAAGCAATCCTGCGAATAAAGCAAAAGTAATTTTTATTATCAAAAATCTTTCATCTAAATCAATGGATATTATTGAGAGTATAGGTATTGATGTTGATATGGATGGCGATGTATCTGGATTTGATGGTATAGAGTATACTATGTTAACCGCTCTTGAAGAGGCAAAAAAGCCCTCTGATGTAACTAATTGGACAGTTTCTGAGGATAATTCTGAAAAAATCTCTACCTCCCTAATTGCTAATAATCCAATGTGGTGGATATTGCCCGAACAAATTTATAGTAATAAATCGATTATGGTCTCCGGAAACGACGCTGAAGAATCTAATTCTGTGCACAAATTGAAAATTATTCCTCCTAAATCAATCATTTTAGGTCTCCTAATTGCGATTGCTGGGCATTCATTATGGAACGGTTCATCATTCATTCTTTGGGAAATTGGTATAATAATTGGCCTCAGTGAGGATGTGATTATTCTACTCACACTACTTTTGATTATTTTCCTAGTAATTGTCGTTCTTTTTGTATCTTCCTTGCTTATGAGAGGAGTCAGCACAATCTCAGATATTAGTAACTAACAATTAACTCACATTTCCTTCCGAATCTTTGATGACCTCCCCCTCGTCGCAGAAAGACTGGAATCACCATGGATATAGGAGACGACCAAATTATTTCTATTGGCCTTGTCTTATCTCTATTACTGATTTCAAAGGTCAGAGACCTATTAGATAATAGTGGCTTATTTGCAGCCACATTAACAGGTTTCACAGTATCGTTAATGGGTCATTGGACTTGGTTGATTTCTCTATTTACATTCCTAATAATAGGGTCTTTAGCTACAAAATGGAAGTTAGAAGAAAAGAAACTACTTTCATTGGAAGAGGCAAATGAAGGACTTAGGAGTTGGAAAAATGTCTTGGCTAATGGGGGGGCAGTCTCCATAGTGGCGATATACAACTTCCTTTCCCCAGGTCAAGAATGGATTTATTTTGCAGCTATAGCAAGTATATCTGTGGCCTTATCTGACACTTTAGCATCCGAAATCGGATCACTAGATATTAGGACTAGAAGTATCACAACTTTGCAGTCTGTTCCCGCCGGAACCAATGGAGGTATGTCTCCAACAGGTACCGTAGCAGCATTATTCGGTGCAATTATTATTTCAATTGTTGGAGTAATTTTTTCTCCTGATGATTCTAAAATTTCTGAAATACAACTTCTTTCTCTGTTGTCATTAATAGGTTGGCTAGGATGTCAAGTCGATTCACTTCTAGGGGCGGTGTTAGAGAATAGAGGTTATCTCGGAAAACATAGTGTAAATTTTCTTGCAACATTTTCCGGTTCATTGATGGCAATTATTTTTTATTATCAATTCCTATGAACTAATTAGCGCTGACTTTGAGTAATAATAGGTGCTGGCATGAGCATGAGTGGCAGAAAGTCAAGTAAGAAATTTCTGTCATTATCGATTTTTTCATTGATTTTTATATCTCTAATTAGTATCTCTTCGGCGCAAATCATAGCCCCAGAAGGCCCAGGTATTGAATGGGAAAAACCAGAGAGCCATCGGCTTTTTTTGAAAGGTGAGTCTACATCTCCTTATCTGGATAATAATTGGAGTTCTTTGACTGGCCAACCTATTGGTTCAATCGACTTTCAGAAAACTGTTGGTTCAACAAACTTGATTGACATTCAATCTGCCCCAATCATGGAAGATTTAGATTTTAATGGCAATATTACAGTTCATATTTTCGCATCTTTAGATGTTGCAAATGATGGATGTAAGTTTACAAATGTCCTTCCCGGTTCTCCTTTGGGCTCAGAAACAATATTTTCTGTTTCACTCACGTTGGGAAATAATCAAATTCTTTTAGATGCTCAAACTAATTCTATAGTTATGGAGGAATCTTTTACTTTGGCTCATGAATTTTTAGTTGATGCTAACAACATCAATGTAAGTCTTAAGCAAGGTGATCTAATTGGATTAAGAATTGACGTAATACATGATTGTGCCCAGACAGGAGTTTTATGGTGGGATACTTATGATGCGACTACAGGGATAGAATTTAAAGGAGAATTAATTTATCCTGAATTAGATCAGACAGTTGACCCCAATGGGATAATCAGAGTAGAATTTACGCCAAATTCACCTTGGGGAAATGATCTTTATCTATCTCAAGTTTTAGAGGTTATTGGGCCTGTTGAATGGCAAGACATGATTCATGGTAATGCAGATGAAAATACCAGATTGGATCATTTTGAATCTCCACATGGAATTAGAGTAGATGAATTTAATCGTACGGTTCTAACTTGGTCATCCCAAAATCGTCTTTCTCCAGGCAAGTATATGGTTGATAGTTGTTACAAATTATCAGATCAGGATCCAGGTGAAACCTGTGACCTTATCGGAGTTCTTAGGTTTGAAGTCTTAGAACCAGAACCTTCTCTACTAAATGGAACTTGGGCAGCTATTTTGATTCCTCTAAGTATTATTTTTTGGATTGGTATCTCTATGAAAGAGGCGCTACTACCTTTACCGGCATATGGGGTTATTTTGTTACTAGCATTAACAACTCTGGGTCCAGCAATGAATCTACCAGATATTGATTTCGAAGAACCGAGATTTGAGGGGGCATCTCCCTCATTCTCATTATATGAGCATGGAGAGAATCAACAGTTAGTAGAGTTTAGTAATTTATTATCAGATTATGACGCAATAGTAATTGGACTATTTACTCCAAGTTCTCCAAATGCTGAGATTCAAAGAGTTGATTTCGAAATAGCTCAGAAGGTAATTGATGATGATGTTGCGTTTCTCCAAATTGCAACAGGAGAAGGCGTCAATAGTTTAGATTTAGATAAATTAGTAAATCAGATTAATGGGAGTTGGCCTGTTCTTATTGACAATCCAGATTCATCTGTTGGTAAATCATTCCCTAGCAGAGCATCAGACTCAGTTTTTGTGATTGACTCAGCAGGATTCATATCCTCTTGGAAGCCTGGAACTATGTCTTCACAATCAATAGAAGATTCAGTAGAGTCATCCTATCTTGGTTCAGGGAATCTACCTTTAGATTTGCTAGGTCTGATTATTGGAACTACTTTCCTCCCTCTTGTGGTCTTAGCGATGCCTAGAGGCGGGAAATATGAACTTCCTGATTCTCCCCTTATACCTGGAGCAGGATTAGCGCTTACATTATATTCTTCGAGTTTAGGTTTTGCTTTGTGGGCATTACCTGTATCGATATTGTCAATATTAGGATTAGGTTCGTTTTGGATTTATATTGAACTTATAATAAGTTTGATTCTTATTTATCATGGTCTTTCTATGTTATTTAGAGGTGGCATTAAAGAAATAGAAATCATTGGAGGAATATTTTATTCTAGATTGCCTGAACCGTATCAATTATGGTGGAAAGAAAATAAATTCTTGGATGATATGTATTTAGGTCTCTGGGTTGCATGGCTATTATGGCTTAGAGCACCAAATACAATACCGCAAGCCATCGGCGCAGTTGCAAGGTCTGGATTAATTGGAATATTTATCTGTATTATATTTTTCTTAGGTTACATGTTTATGGCTGGTTTAGTAGTAGTAATCTTCAGAACTAGTTTAGCTATAGTTGGAGATTTCACACGAATTTTGGGTTCACTAAGTGTCGGACTAAGGCCACGTGCATGGGGGTTAACTTGTGCCATCCTTGGAGTATGGGTTTTATTCAGCATAGTTGCCGGGCCTTTGATGATAATGTAAAATAAATTTTTATTTTTGAAGATATCACACCGAGAGCATCATAAGAGTGTAGTCTTTCGTAGTGTTACCCTTGGGGGTATAGTATAACTTGGTAGTACAGCGGGCTCCAGTTGCACGGGAATGACGACGAATAAGTGATCTGATGGTATTGATGACCAACTGGAGCACTGACCCGTCGCAACCCGAGAGCGTGCAATTGCCAAGTGCACGCTAGGCGGAAGATACCCGCTGATCTGGGTTCAAATCCCAGTGCCCCCACCATCTCAATATCCAACTCTTAGTTTCAATTAAGGATACTATAAGGGGTAGGTTTGAAGGACAAATTAGACTTGCCGTAAGTCATGGACAGGGGAGTCGTCGCAATTTTACTCGTATTGTTACTAGTGACACCTTTAACTGGAAGTATCGCTGAAGGTGATAATTACAGTAATTATTCTGATGGTTTCCAAATAATCAATTCTGGTCAAACGACTGATATTCCTATACAAGAAATAATTCCTTGGGATAACTCGGTTCCTTGGTGGGAGACTACCACGTTAGACTCAGATAGAGATGGGATACACGATTCTCTTGATGATGAAACCGGAATAGTAAATCTTGGTTTATCATATTCCAGAGATGTAACGAAATCTGATATTGAATCTCTCTCATTATTGGGGATAAATGTCAATTTAGAGTTGCCATCTGTTGATGCATTATTAATCGGAGGAGTCTCTGTAGAGAAAATAGAAGAAATTTCTAATCTTGATGGAGTTATTATGGTTGAAAGGTATGGTTCAGTTATTTTTTATGGAGATATACAGACCCCTTCTGTCAAAGCCAAGAATTCTTCTGAATACTCTCTAGGTGCATGGGATTTAGGGGTTAGTGGAAATGGCATGAATATCGCATTAGTTGATACTGGCGTAGATAATGAGCACCCAGGTCTTAGTGACAAATTTATTGCAGGCTATGATGCAGTTTGTTATGTACACACTGACCCAACCTGTCTACTTTCTAATCCACTTAGGGAAGATGATGGATCTTTCGATCCAGATGATGCGAATCAGCATGGCACTGCATGTATGGGGATGGCTAGTGCAACTGGTATCGAGGCTGATGGTAGCCAATCGGAATTTTATGGAGCAGCCCCCAATGCAACTTTGGTTGATATAAGAATTGGAACCGATGTGGGAGCAGGTCCCTTTGAAAATTATCTTCTAGAACAGGAGTTTTATGAATCTGCAATGAATGGTCTACAATGGGTAATCGATCATCACGATGATGCTTGGCCCGGCGTTTCGGAAGAATATCATGGGATTGATATAATCTCGTTGTCATGGGGCATAACAAGCCATGAGAATGGCGGTTCAGATGGTTCTGATATGCATAGTCGTATTTTAGATGAAGCTATGATTGAAGGAATTATAGTTTCTGTTGCTGCAGGAAATGATGGGCCAAATAATGATGGTCTCTCAGGGATGGGTTCTTCGGATTTATCAGTCACTGTCGGAGCTACTGATGACCAGAATACAGTAACACGTGAAGATGATACAATCGCAGGCTATTCTTCTCGCGGTCCTAGAAAAGATAACGGTGATGGCAATCCTCTCAATGAACTCAAACCAGAGATTAGTGCACCCGGTTCCAATATCATTCAAGCCGAAGGCTGTGTTACCAGTGGGGGCTGTTCAAATTTATTCAATGATGCATCCGATAATTCCTACACTGGTAGAGGTTCAGGGACTTCCTATGCTACACCCTCAGTTTCAGGAGTAATGGCACTTGTATGGGAGGCAAATGAGAATTTGACGACAATGCAACTTAAAGAAATCCTCAAACAAACCGCAGAGAGACGAGGCGAAGCCAGTCTTCCAGAAATTGACCCGTATTGGAATAGAGATTTTGGTTTTGGTATGGTTGATGCATATGCTGCAACATTAATGGCGATCCATATCAAGGAATCTGGAACTACTGAATTAATAGATCCAGGAATTCAAAATCATTTAATCTCATTTAACGATACTGATAGCGTCAAATTAGTTGGTCATTCTTGGAGTACATCTGGTTCAGTCGAATCAGTAAATTTTAGAATAGATGGTGGTGAATGGATTATGGCTAATTTCAATTCATCAATAATTGAAGTCGGTCCGATAACTCCTTTTGAATGGTATATTGAAATTAATCCGAATAAATTTTCAAAAGGTACTCACGAATTAGAAGTCGTTGCATTTTCATCTTCCCAACAATCTCTTCCGGTAATCGTTCAATTTGAGAGTGAAGGTGAAACTTCTTCTTCCTATGATATTTCGAGCATGACATATATCTTGGTTGCAATTATTGTTATTATCTGGTTATCTATATATTTCTCAATTAGATTGGGTTATATCGCTAAATTTTCGGATGTATTGTTCTTTTTAGGTTCTGAAAATGATGATGCTATGGATGCAGAAATTATAGAATAATGGAAGTCTACCGTACATTCCTTTCATATCTCGGTGCATATGTCCGTAGGTCGTGGTGCGCTTCTCAGATAGAGCAAATAGTATTCGTCCGACGGGTGTTAGACGGATGTTTGATCTTGCAGGAGATGATGCTATCCAGTTTGGTTTAGGGGAACCCGACTTCCAACCTCCAACATTAGCAATCAAGGCATTTTCCAAGGCAATGGAAGAAGGTAGAAACAAGTATACTACTACTGCTGGACTTCCCGAATTAAGGAAAAAAGTAGCCGAAACATGGCATCATAGAGATTCAACATTAGACGAGAGGAATGTATGTATTACCATGAGTGGAACAAACGCGTTGTTGGATATATTTCTTGCATTAGTTAACCCTGGAGATAATGTATTGGTACCTGAGCCATACTTTCCGTTATATCCTACCGATGTAGTTCTTTGCGGAGGTGAGGCAAATATGTATCCTTGTCATTTTGAAAATGGCTTTGTCCCTACAATTGAAGATTTAGAATCTCGAGTTAATGAAAATACTATTGCTATTCTTTACAATTTTCCTAGTAATCCTACCGGAGGTAATGTTACTGAAGAACAAAGGGATAATCTTGTAAAATTTGCTAAAGAAAATGATTTATGGCTTATTACAGATGAAGTTTATGATAAAATAGTCTATGACTCTGAACATGTTTCATTTCTAGGTGCTGGCTATGATAAAGTGATTATGATTAACTCTTTTTCTAAGACTTTTGCGATGACTGGATGGAGGATTGGTTATCTGTTATCTCCAGATTTGGAAGCTATGGGGCAGTTGATTAAAATGCAATATTATGTTACTGCTTGTAGTAATGATGCCATGCAATATGCTGTATTAGAGGCTCTAGAAAAAGCTAGCAATTATCCCGCAGAGATGTGTGCAGAGTTCAAAAAGAGAAGAGATCTGATTTGCGATAGACTAAATTCAATGCCGAATGTTTCTTGTAATGTTCCAACAGGTGCATTTTATGTATTCCCTAAGTTTGATATCCCTGGTTATACAAGTGAAGAATTAGCTATGAAGATGTTAGAAGGTGGTGTTCTTTGCTCACCCGGAACTGCTTTCGGAGATGCAGGTGAGGGTCATCTTAGATTTGCTTACACGATTTGTCAAGAAGATATCTCTAGAGGGATGGATAGAGTCGAAGAAATTATTTCAAAACTAATTTAGAGGTTAATATGAGTATTCTTCTTTCTTATGGCTCAGGCATAGTAACTCTATTTCTCTCTTGGTTTTTACTCAAGGACATACTTTATGCCAGTATTACTGCATTTATTCTCTCATCATTATTTTTGTATCTACAAGGTCCTAATGCTGTTGCCTTTTCTCTTTGTTTATCTAATGGTTGGATAATTCTAAATGCAATTATTGAAAAATTATTTCCAGTGAATAATTAACCAAATAGATTGAATGGAATATCAATCATCCTGCCATCCTCATCGTCTTTTTCATCTTTAGAAGAAATGTTATCTTCTTCATTTTCGATTTTTTCTTCATATTGTCCCTCTATTTCTTCCTCCTCTTTGGGCAGAGGAAGGCTCTGCTGCGATAGATTCTCTAAATCCTCTTCTTTATCCTTCATCCAAGGTGAAAGGCCATTTGAGCCACCTAATACGCTGATAGTAGTGAAAGCTGCCATGGGCAATACAGAAATTGCTACTAAGAAATCAATAATTGCAGTTTCTGGAACTTGTGCCTCTGGCGCTACAAAGTTTAAGATTAGACCTTCCAATTGGACATCATGCCATTGTGAAATATCAATTCCTAATGACGTTAATGAAAACTGAAGAATTACTCTAGCACATGCCCATAAGATAATTACAGGTAGAATCCAAGAAATTTTTGTTATTCTCCATAGGATTTTCCTAAACATTGCAGCAAATCCGACAAATTGTGAAGAAACAATCGGTTGTACTCTAAATGAAATCCATAAACCGATAACATATCCTAGCATACCTAATTCGAATGCACTGTCTTTTCTAATTAGTTCTTCAGGAATACCTTCCATAATTACTAGTGGAATTGAAATTAGTAGTACTTGTGATGGCACAGCAAGTAATTGTAATCCTCCATGTACTGCAAAGAAGTCAGATGGATCACTTTTTATTCTGTTTGCAACTAATCTACTCATTTTTCCATAAGGGCTAGAATAAGCAGACATTTTAGCTCTATCAATAAGTTCTGGGTCATACTTCCTTCTACTGAGTCCGACAGTGGCTATCCAACCTCCTCTTTCAACAACGGGTGAAGGCCGGTAACCTCCTACAATCAGAGCTAATGCGAGACATATAATTCCATAAGTCAATCCAGACACTAGAATCCAATGAAATAATTCTGCTCTTATCGATATACCAAAATTTTCTCTATCTATGTCAATTAAATATGTAAGGGAGAAACCAATTATTGGAATAATTGTAATTTGAATAAGTAAAATTAGTGCTAATCCCAATCTATGGGAAAGACTGGCCCTACCCTCCATATTCTGCACGCGACTCAATTAATGCATAAGTCCTTCATTGATAATTCATCAGTAGATGTAGTTTTTATGAGTATTTTCTATTTTTCATTAATACTATCGACAGAATCTATCACAAACTTTTACCCCCAACCTTCTTACACGATTTCTGTACCGAATGGACTTGTTAATCATGCGTATGCTAACTCCAATCTTTGTGTTGTCAATTTTGATTATGATGAGTTTATCTCCTTTATTTGTTGATTCAGAATTACAGGAAAATGAAAATAGAGATGATATAGGGCCTAAATCTTTGATTGATTTTGAGATATCATCCATAGAAGTTGGAAATCAAACAAGAGATGCTAAGGAGTGGACTCAGCCAGATAATTCGATAGTCGAATATATCATGAGAGATGAAACGATTCAAATTAATGTAACTTATACTCAGGCAGGTTCTTCCGGTCAACCGGCATCTGCTGAAGGTTACCTCCAGATATGGCATCCAGTTGGCTTTATGATAGCCGAGTACAACGTAAGTATGCTTCTTTCTGGTTTCCAGTCTTTGAAAGCAACTTTTGTCTGGACTCCGAGTTCTGCTCACAGTGCATTAGATGAGAATGGTTACCTAGTAGGTGGAATCATTCTGAGAGGTATAGTTGATGGTGGTTTGGCTGACGACACAGAATCAAATAATGAATTAGATCGTTATGTGCCTGTCGCAATGTGGAACGACCCTATGGAAAATGGCTTCTGTGGAGACGTAGATGGAGATAATGTGATTGATTGCACTAATCAACTTCAAGCAAATGTACCAACTTGGGTAGGTGCTGGATACGATTCTTCGGGTCAATTATCATCTGACCCAGATAGTTTCGGTCATTGGAGAATGGAAAACGCCTCTAGTGAAGAAGGGGAGAATCATTGGCGAGTATCTCGACCTGGTGCAAATTATGCCAGCAATCGACATGACAGACTTTGGTGGGGATGGTTCACTCCGTTTGACAATTGTAATGAGCCAGGGCATGGTCTAGGGTTAGGTACTCTAGACTCTGCTGTCAGTTCGAATTATGGTAATAATTTCTGTAAGATTCGTCTCAAAGGTTTTGATTTCTTAACCATTCAATTAGTGACAAATGCATGGGGGGGAATGGCAGCAGGTGATGAAATGAGAATTGAAGCTGATTCCGGAGGAGTCAAAGAATTCTATAATTTCTCCTCACAATCTCTTTCAACTTCTGGAGAATGGACTCAGTTAGTTTGGAATATGACCGAAGTTCAT
>Ga0115013_10002023_pt1 | contig 11458 bp, 7 predicted proteins | sample SouAtlMetagenome_2_FD_88686 | JGI IMG/M metagenome (GOLD analysis project Ga0115013, IMG submission 88686) | Marine eukaryotic phytoplankton communities from Atlantic Ocean - South Atlantic ANT15 Metagenome | ecosystem: Environmental > Aquatic > Marine > Oceanic | place: South Atlantic Ocean...
AGTACTTCTTGTGCATCAAAGAACATGGAAATAATGACGTAACCATGGTCAGAAAGCGTTGCTCCCTCGAGCGTCCCGTCTTCGTTGCACCTGACCTCTTGGGCCGTTTCGGCCAACGTCGTGGTCCTCCCCCCGTAAAAGGGCTGATGAAAGGGTTCAGTCAGTTTCTCTGGATTATTACAGGGATTTCCAATCACTGCAAAGTAGTGCTGCTTCGTTTGTAGTTCGTTGCTTTGTTCGTTGATTCGAGTAGTCACATTCTTGGTGTCGATCCGAATAAAATCTTGGGTGTCGCAAACGCATGGCCAGCAGCAATAATGCATCGTCCCTGAGACACTTCCACCTCCCAGGCGTGGCAGGGTCAATCTGTAGCGGTTGTAGTCGCTGGGACGGACTGGAGATCCCGATACGGCGCAAAATCCCGAAAAGAAGAGCTCAAAGCGGTCGGTGGTCATTTGGGTGGATCGCTCAAGCAAGAAAGTCGACCAGCGGTGAGAGGCAGCATTACGGTTTCCGTATCGAAAGATTCTATTGTATTCGCGATGGAGGTCCTGGACGGTGGCACCTTTTGCTGTTGCCGGTGGCCAAGATGGGACCTGTGTCGACAAGGAAGATGACGATTCTTCTGTTGCTGTTTTCGTCATGGACGTTTTGGATGATTCCGACTCTACCGGAAATACCAGTAGTACCACAAGGTAGACAAGAGCAAGATATGCTGACGAATTCATGGTTGTTGCTCCTTAGACTTTTGTGAATTTAGATACTGTGATAATCCAGAGTGAATGCAACTTCTGTGTTGCCTCTGTTGAGGAATCGCTTTCCTGACAGACTTCATTCGTTCCTCATCAATGCAGAAAAAGAAACAAAAACTGAGTCACACAACTCTCTCAGACGTGCACGTGAAATCGAAATGACGCTATTACGTGTACGCCGTCGCAACACATCACGATGATGATTATTTAAAAGCAGTACTTTTAACTCACCCCGTTTCCCAACCCAGCAGGACGCATTCTTCATAGATTGGTGTCAAACGATACCGTTAAGGCCAAGCGTACATTATCTGATTGTTTCTGCCACAATGACCACCAAGCGCAGCCGATCCAATGACGACATAAAAAATCCAGTCTTGCGAACCAAGAGGCTGCATCTGGTTTCGGATCCCGGATTTCTGAGGCGCTATTTTGAAAATCTGATAGTCATGGCTACGATCCTGTTTGTTGGCGGGTCCGTACCGTCCCTTCGCGAGCTAGCCATTGATTGCTACGGTCGAATTAACGAGGTCATGATGGCCACTGCTCACCGGTATGCCTGGTGGTCCCTGCTTGGTCTGCTGGCATCCTCCTGCTGCGCCCTGCAGCTGCTTCTGAACGCATTATCACTGGGGTGTGCGGGATTCAATACGGTGCTAGGGCCAATCCGGCCCACGATGTTAGCCGCGACAACTCTAGTTCAGGCATCGAGCTGGTGCGTGGCATGGAATCGTCCCTGGCAGTGGAAACCGACGATACTATCGACGATGGTGGTGACGGGTCTGGCTATCCTTCCCGAGGTTCTGGACCGGATTCAAAACAACAAGCGACAAAGAAAAGCCACGAAGGATTCTCCTAAAACCCGAGGGCTCACACGAAGCGATCCAAGTGCATGTCAGACAATTCGATATCGACTTGACAATATTGGGTGCTCGGCATGCGTTACGACGGTGTCAAACGTCCTGGAGAAACTCGGGGTCGTGGAGAGCTTTGACGTTTCACTCGCTCAGGGGGGTGTCTTGTCGGTCACCACAACACGGGACAACGACCTTGCAACGAGTCAAGCTCTCGTACAAAGTAGGTTGGAAGATGCTGGCTTTCCAATACAACCTCTCCAAGAGAAGAAAAGGCTTTGATAGGCAGAACTTATTCTCGTGCTCGGAAAACAACGCACATATCCAATACGATTTCAAATCGTTGTTCTCCTAATACTGAGTGATGTAAATGTAATATTAGTTTGCGACTGTATTATTGTTTTTAATATCGTCCACTGGTAGCTAGCTATTTTGATATAGTCATGGAGGGCTATGGTCACTATTTATGTACAAGAATTCTATCACCGACCCCGCTGCTGTTTTCTCAAGAGTTGGCAGATCTTACTCATCATCTCAGTGGCAAGCTCCAATCGCTCCCAAGTGCTTTCAATCTTGAGAATCGATTCTCGATTAAATCTATCCTTCCCGTTGCTTTCGGAAGGGAGGTCGATAGATTCAGCGTCGATCCATGTCCACATCATATAGCTCAGTCTCTGGGCCCGCCGCAGGGGAGAGTAATACATGGTGTACTCGAAAAAGTCGCAACTATCATCTTCACCATCAACATTACATTCGTCTCGGTCGATCACAAAGCCTTTCATATCTTTGACGATACCCTTGATTCGAAAATTCTCGGGCCAGGGGGCTTTCTCGACAATAGCAGTATTTTTTTTGGCCTTTGCAACCAAGACAGATCTCGATACCGGAAGTAGACCTAGGAGCTGTGATGGGACCGGAACTTCCACACCATTTCCAGAGAGCTTCAGCAGCGTTAGGAGCTCGTCCAATTGGATCCAGGCGTCGCTTTCTGCGATCGCGACGAGATCGCGATATGGATTCGATTGAGTTCGCAATTCTAATTCTTCGTATGGAATTAACGACTGCTTGGCTGGGTCGTAGTTTGAGAAGGGGGAGACCGCCATTCCAACCACCTCGCCTTCGGTTGTAATCTCACATTCACCTGTGGTCTCACATTCGTCAATAGAAACATCCTTGTATTCGAAGAAATGATTGGCGAGGGCATACTTTGCTGCAGCTTCTCTGGCAGTTTGAATTTTTTCATTATCATCAGTAATTGTAGTTGTGGTGTTCCAAGTGTCTGGGTGCATCTCGAGTAGCTGCTCTGAATCGGGAAGAATTGCGACATCAACAATTGCATACGGAGACTGGGACTGCTCTATATTTTTGATGACGAATTTTTCGAGAGCCTGCACCACCAGTGTCATTTGACCATTCTTTTGCTGCCTTGAGTCGGAAATCTTCATCAAGGTTCCGATATCTCCTTCCTTCAGAGTGTGAGCTGGATCGTTTGGATCATCACTGTCCCCAGATATAAGAATGTGCCCAAAGTATCGTGGAACTGTCCCATCGAGTTTGAGAGCTTCCTCGAAGTCTATATCGTCGTCTCTACCTCTGTATTTGTCATATTCGCGCCATTCCTTGCTCTGGCCCTTCAGGATTTTCTGAAACATATTTGTGTCAGCCGGAACATGGATGTTCAAAACGTGTTGTGATCCGGGGAATTCTGTCCTTTTGGATCTCCATAGCGGCAAATTCTGGATAATGCTGCTATCGGAGTCGGGTTTGGCGTCCTCAATTACTAGTTCTGGCACCTTGGCACCCTCTTCGTCTTTGTAGAAGCTTTGTTGAAGGCCTCGGACCAGTGCCATTCTCGCGTCTCGTTCCTCTGCTGTTTCTCGGTCTATTGGATTATAGCTCATCTCAAGTCGCCCAGACTCCCTAATTTTCTGGTAAAAAGACGATCTTCCTGATATTGACGACACCGAGAAAGCGTCAACAGATACCGACACCCACGGCATATGGGAAGCTATCGAGCATGTCAACCATATAGCGAGTAACGGGGTATACTTCGCCATGGTATATTAAGGGCGGATCTCTGGTTGATAATGTTGGAACACAGCAGGAATAATGGCCCATCTGCTTCAAGATGATGTAGCGGAAGTGAGCAGCTGCTGATTTTTTCCGAAAAGAGAATTTTTGTAAGTGTATGTGGCAGTTTTTGATGGATCGATCTCGTTATTTTCTACACGCGCCAAGCACGATTGCCCAGAAAAGCAACCGGGAAACATTCCCAAAATCTTACCCCATGAACCAACCCCTAATTTAACACCTCCCCCAAAATACTTACGTCATTTGAATACTGTGATGTGAGGATTGACATCTCATCATTCTTGTTATCCCGAAAAATACAAGCCAAGTATTCATGATGAGTCAACCAACGTTCGACATAAAAGAGAAAAAGCCAAAGACTCGAACATGAAATTCGGATTAGTAGGATTTGCGCTTCTCGGTTTGTCATCTACGGCAAAGGCATTCAGCAAGAACCCACACCATCGTGCTACAGCAAAAGCAACAGTTTCGAAAACATCGTCGTCTCTCTTCATGTCTTCAAGTACCGGCACCGATTTTTACTCCCTCTCGGGTGTTCAATCCGATGGATCGGCCGTTTCAGCGTCCGACTTTAAAGGAAAGGTCGTTTATGCGACCAACGTAGCCTCGCAATGAGGTGCAACCCGGCGCGGATACGCCCTGTTCGAGTCGCTGGGGAAAAAATACGGGGACAAGTTGGCAATCCTGGCCTTTCCCTCACAGGAATACGGTGGACAGGAATTTGGCACCGACGAGGAAATCGCTGCCTTTGCCGCCTCCAAAAACTTTCCTGCCACCGGATATCTGATGAAGTTGGGAAGTGTCAAGGGAGATGCCGCACCCGAAATCTGGAAACACATGCGGGATGCCACAGGATCGGGTGATCCCGGTTGGAATTTCGATAGCGCCTATCTGGTTTCGAAATCTGGAGCCGTAAGCGTGCCCAAAAACGTCGAGCAGGAGATTGAAGCGCTCATGGCCGAATAAGTAAACGATTATTGGCTCGCGAGTGTAAGATGAAATATTTTTCACAGATGAAACGAAATAATGACGGAACGGGTCGAAGCACGCTTTGTTGTTGTGCGGTGACCTCGATCTCGACACTTTCTGATCCTGGGAATTTTCATCTAACACTAGCTCGAATCGCTTGGAAATCAGCATAAAATTATTAACTAACTTTTAGTTTAACTACCTTGCCATCTTAGTCTCTGCTGACTCGATACTTTTCCTGAACAATGGAGAAGTTTTGTTTACGATTCTCAATTTCGTGATTCTGGAAAGATGATCAATACGGATGACGTACATACCATTTTCATCCAATTTTTCATTCCATCACACAAAACAATTGATTTGTGTACCTACCAGGGTTCGTTCCCTCCTATTCAAACAAGTAAAAGGACTCCAGACACTATTGTTTACATGTCGATATGAGCGGTAGCCAAATCAAGGGCGGTGGTCGGGCCATAATGGGACGAGAAAGCCAAGAGGCCCTGATCGATTTGTTGATGCGGCTTTCTTCATCCGACGACGAGATACAAGGTCTATCAGAGCACGAACGAAAACGAAGAGAAAAGAAATTTATTCGGAGTTTGGTTCAAGCACACGAGCGACAACAACATCAAAGAAAATACCATAAAAGCAGAGCGGCAAATAGTGCGGAAAGCCAGTCCTCCGGTGGGTCGAAGTCAATAGCTGCTGTTTCCACGGCTGGCATTGCCTCCAACACGACAACCAACAAAACTTCCAGCAGCAGCAAGATGAACGAAAAAGTTCGCATCGAACTTGTGGAGGCAATCTTCAAGGAGGAAAAGAAAGATAGCGGCAAAAAGGACAAGAAGGAGAAAAAGGCAAAAAAAGAAAAGAAAAAACCGTCGTCGGAACTCAAATTCAAGGAGGGGGCCAAAAAGATCATGGTCCTTCCCCGATCCACTACTGTCAAGGAGTTACTGAAACTGGCTTCCAATAAACTCAAGGTAAAGAAACCCGTTCGGGTGTTCCTGAAAGTCTCCAAAACCACCATTTTGAATCTGGGTGATGTAAACCAAGGATGCAACGATCTTTCTGGAGTGGACGATGGAGAGATCGTATATGTGACCACAACACCAGAAACTACAGAAGACTGCAAACCTAGCAAGATCACTGATGAAGGAGTAGAAGAAAATAGTGCGGATAGCAGCACTGATGCCGTGATTGAAACAGATCCCCTTGACTTGGTTAAACAAGCTTACGAACAACAGGAGCAAGATCGTCGAAAGAACCGCAATCCTCGCCAACAAGCTCCTTCCGGCGATAGCAGAACATCTATTATTATCGACAAAGACCAAAAGGCTAAATACGATACGCTTCGTGCCGAATTGCCAGCGGCATCCTACAAGGAAAACATTATTGATTCTGTCAATGCCAATCGAGTAGTTGTTTTGTGCGGTGCAACCGGGTGTGGAAAGTCGACCCAGGTTCCACAATTCTTGCTGGAGCACGAGGAAGAATCCGAACAGCAGCAGGACTCTAGCGTCCAAGACAATCAAAAATATATTGTGGTGACCCAGCCCCGCAAGGTTGCTGCCATTGCTCTGGCAAATCGAGTGGCAGACGAACGAGGAAGCCCGCCACCAGGAAACACCGGATCTTCGGTGGGGTATATGGTGCGAGGAGATCGGAGAGTCGATGAAAGATCGTGTCGCATTATTTACATGACGGTTGGAATATTACTGCGCATGCTGGTGTCGCAATCTCAATCTTCAGGGGCCACTGATGATATAGATAGCTCTCGATCCTCGTTTTCCATTCAAAATATTTCGCATCTTATTATTGATGAAGTTCACGAAAGGGACGTCAACACTGATTTTACCCTGACGCTACTCAAGGGGATGATGCTTTCGAAATCTTCGACCTCATCCAATTTGTCACACCTAAAGTTGATTCTCATGAGTGCAACTGCGTCTTCGGATCTTTTTGTAAACTATTTTACAGGAAGTCAGAGCAAACCACCCGCGGTTCTAGAAATTCCGGGTCGGACCTTTCCAGTGGACATCAAGTGGTTGCCCGAATGTCAAGATTTTGCCGGAGCTACCATGTGGCGTCCAAACAGCAACAATGGCAATGAGGGAGCTGCGAAGAATCAGAAGAATGAGGACACGGACGCAAGGACTGCCTTGTCGCCCCGTGCTAGGGACAAAATTGACGATAAATTTATTCGTGCCCTAATTGTCAAAATTGTACAGAAACAAAAAGCAGAGGGGCAGCTAAAGAAAAATGGAAATGCATATCGTAAGACGGGTGCCATTCTCGTGTTCTTGCCTGGTCGAGGAGAAATCGAGAGCCTGGCGAGCTGTTTATATGATAAAAACACGATTGTGGGTAACCAAGAGATATGTAATATCCTAAAGCTCCATTCAGCTATCGCGAAGAACGAACAGCAAAAGGTTTTTCGTCCAGCCCTCGAAGGAACTGTGAAGATTGTGTTGGCAACCAATATTGCAGAAACTTCTGTTACCATATCCGGTGAGTATCATTCGTCCTTTGGGGTAGTATATGGCTGTAATTGTCAGATACTTAGCGTTTGTCATCTCGTCATCATTGCTAATCAAACACAATATTGCCATACTATCAATTTTATCGATACATATTTTAGATGTTACACATGTTATTGATGCATGTCGCGTGAAGGAAAGCCGCTATAATGCATCCACTCGAATTCGCGAACTCGTAACGGTCTGGACAAGCCGAGCCTCGCTGAAGCAACGTGCGGGCCGTGCTGGGAGAACCTCTGCCGGGGTATGCTGGAGGTTATGCTCAGAGGATTTTTGTCAGGAACACCTTCTTTCCCAGACGGCACCAGAAATGCTACGAACTCCATTGGATGAGCTAGTGCTGCAGATTTGTTTGCTCTACGAACAACGTCGGGATAATTTTTACAAGGTTAATAAAAGTGGTGATTCGTTTGCCACCGGTGCTCAGCCGGTAAAATTCCTATCTCTGACACCCGCTCCTCCGCCAAAGTCTAGCCTATTACAGGCATGTCGGCATTTGATGGAGGTTGATGCCATAAGAGTTGTCGATAAAAATGATTCCGATGAAGAAAACGTATGGTCGTATCGACTGACACCCCTAGGATATCATCTTTCAAGGTTACCTATGGATGCCAAAGTTGGAAAGGTATTAATTGTAGGATGTATTTTGGGGTGCTTGGATGGAGCCCTGACGGTTGCAGCAGCATTATCGTGCACAAAATCTTGTTTCCTATCTAACTTTGGAAAGCAAAACAATCTCTCTGTAGCCATTCAGGCGAGAGAATCTCTGATCGAGAACGGCTTTGGTGGTAGAGATTGGCCGGGTGGCACTGTTAAGGGAGATTTGATTGCAGTAATTGCAGCGTATCGAGCCTGGAAGAAGCATAAGTCGGATGGACAAAAATGGAAGTTTTGTAACCATCATGCTATGGACAATACAACTCTACGTGAGATGGATCGATTGCGGCACCAATTTAGGGATTTGCTTGTAGATGCAGGTTTTGTTGCCAGGTCTATGTCTCGTCGTGACGTTAATGATGCGACGACGCAGGACGATGACTGCAACCAAGCCAGCGAAGATGCATTGCTTACGAGTTGTTGCTTGGTTGCGGGATTGTACCCCAATATCTGCTCCCTCATTCGACCAAGGAAGGGTGGTCCAAAAGGAGGACGATTATACACCAACGATGGTGACGAATGTCGTCCGCAATCGAATTCTTTTCAAAGAAAACGCTTACAGCAAGCGTCAGAGACTGGAAAGGATGCCTATGCCGTATATCATGCAAAACACAGAAGTATCGGTACAGTGTCCGCTACTGGAGGAGGCCAGCGAGGGAGACCTCCTGAGGTTTACCTCACGGAAGTCAACTTTGTTTCTCGATTTGCTCTACTCTTGTTTGGAGGAAATCTAGAAATTGTCAAGAATGCTATTATCCTAGATGGATGGCTCAAGTTCAAGGTTAGCGGTGATGGTGAACAATCATCATCCAAAAAGGGAAGCGGCGGGGATACTGTGGATAATGCTGTGTTGATTTTGTCCCTTCGAGAGAAGCTTGATGATATGATCCTTGCACACGTTTTGGAATCTTCCGCTGCTCAAAAATCGGAGGGAAATCCAACGTTGCATTTGAAACGTCACCGGGGTATCATCAAAGTTGTTCGTAAACTGCTCTCTGAAGAAGGATAAACAAGTACCACGCTAATAAACCGAAACTGGCAGTTTAAGTTGTCTAATGGAAGTGTATTTGATCTCTATTCCATATCATTTTAGCTATCTATAAGTCTATTTCATATGGCATTATTGTAGCTCTTACACATGTCGTTATCATTGTCCCAACAAGCATTGTTCCTCGAGCCAGTGCCATTTGATTGGTATTCAAAAGGCCAAGTATTAGCGGACGAGACTTTTGGCGTATACTCGAATTGATAAAATTGTTCGCAACGGTTCCATTCTTCCTTCTTCTGTTGCTAGCATTGCTTTGTCCTCTTCAAGTGTTGTACTCCACTGCACTCCGCCAAGCAGCTTTTGTAATGCGACTTTCTCCTTTTCTCGGTCCTCCACAACAGGCAAAAATCCGTATTTACAAAAGATTTCAAGAGCTGTTTCCTTTCCAGTGCCGTAGCAAATTTTGATTTCTGTTCCCTTCCGGATAGGTTGAGTGGCAACTAATGCATAGAAGGATTCGTCATACTCCTTCGTTTCAAGTACTTGCATTTCGGCATTTGCACGATTCCGAGATGCGTGGTTAATCATGTCAATAAATGGAATCAACACCACCCGAGAGAGCAACCCCACAGTACCATCGATGCTCATGGCTTTTTTGTAGGTTGTGAAGGCCCGTGATTGCACAATCCAGCAGCATTGTTGGATGGTAGCTTGTACCAATGATGCGATATTGGTGTTGTCATCGCTATCCGCTGCATCCCCTCCATGGTCACTTTTGACTTCATCTTCCAGCGATCGATTGGAAAGCCCAGCGATAGTTGTCTTTCGATGGAGCATTTTATCGACTATATTCGGAATTTCTAGTTGACGAATGTCGTCCTCCGCCCAAAAGTCGGGTGTGCCATCAAAATTTGAATCGTTTTGGGATTTTGGAAGACAATCCAAAAATGCCTTATATTTTATATTATTGTCACTACCGCTGCGAGAGAATTTTTCCCAGAACTCAAAGCCCACCTTGGGTTCATCGGCTCGTAGAGCTGGTGTATCAGAGTCATTGGTAGATGGGACAAAATCTTCGTCCAGCAGGAGTGTTGATACAAAGGGAACCGCTACCATATACTCCCCGGGTGAGAAATCGCGTTTTGCAAATACCCCTCGTAACCCTGCAGAAGCTTCACCTTCGCCAATTCCTTTCGAAATTCCAATCTCAACTCCTTCTAGTCCCTCCACCTCTTCTTCATCTAACCATTCCATCAAAGCTTTGATATCTTGCAGCGAGGAACTCATTTCCCTCGTATTTTTGCTTTCTAGATCGTAAGGGACATAAGTAAGTGCGGGATGCTTGTTGCTTTTCTTTCGTTTCGACTTGGAGTTTTTCTTTTTTCCTGAAGATGGAGATTTTCCACTTGGAGCCTTGCCAAATCCACCTGCTGCTAACTCAAAGGTAAATGAGTTTTCTATTCGATCTAGTGCCATTCTAGAGTCCATGACAACCCTTGAAATACGAAGATCAGCGAGCAGTGCATCTATTGGCCTACCCAAAATCATTACTATGAATATGATCGAAGCCATCGAGATCCAGTAATCATGAAAGAATGCGGAGGACATTTTTAGTCGGAATGTAGGGATCAGGAATTCCAAACGAGATTGTACCGAAGAAGCCAATATCTCTACAAGAAGTATAGGCACATCCAACTGTCGACTATGGAAATATTGGTTGCAGGTGCATCAATTGCGACGATGGTGAAGTTAATACTTTTTTGTGGACGCAAATCAAAACATGAAAAAAGCGCGCGCGAGTGTCAAGACAAAAAGAAAAAATTGTTACAAGAACTCTGCCCTCGGAGAAAATGACGACAAATGGAAACAAACAATTCCAATTTGGAGACAGAGACCCGAGAGGCGGCATTCGGAAAAGATTATAAGATTCGAAAGCTAGCTGGTGCAGCATAATATCTACGACTGATGATTGTTGGACCTAGCTACTGCTCACTGCTATACTTTTCTTTCGTCATGAACAATATATCCTCACAAACTCGTCTGAGTATCGGAATAGTATCTCTTCACCAACCTCGATGTCTTTCTTGCAAACTACCATAACTCTGGGTAATTCATCGACGTACGTTATTTTCATCACGACATTCGGTTCCTCTGCTATATTTTGAAAATGGTTGATAAATCGACACTCGTTGCCTTCTCGAGTTGCGTCGACGCCAAGCGCATATTTCTTGGACCTATCTTCTAAATAGGTAGCATATTCTGATCCTCCCTCGCCGTCGTAAACCTCTCCGGTGTATTCTCCTAATATATCGAACATTTCAAACTGTTGGGAGGCAAAGAGGCCAAGCTGACCCGACAGCGGGTGCGGATCTTCGAGCTGTCTAATTTCCACTCCGTGAATTTGAGTTCGAGCAGCGGCCTTTTTCAGTTTCCTCCCTCGGCTACTCCTTGGCCAAGTGTTGGAAGATATATATTTCGTTAACGACGAAGGTTGGTTATCTTTTGGAGTTCGAAAGTAGCTCATGTTGGCAACACTCAAGTCTTCCTGGTTTTCGGGCGAGTTCAGGGCAAATGCCAAAAGACTAGTATAGAATCGCATCGTAGGAAATA
>Ga0115013_10002024_pt1 | contig 11457 bp, 13 predicted proteins | sample SouAtlMetagenome_2_FD_88686 | JGI IMG/M metagenome (GOLD analysis project Ga0115013, IMG submission 88686) | Marine eukaryotic phytoplankton communities from Atlantic Ocean - South Atlantic ANT15 Metagenome | ecosystem: Environmental > Aquatic > Marine > Oceanic | place: South Atlantic Ocean...
ATAAAGAAACATGAAAATCCCAGATCCAGCGTCATTCCTATACTCGTCAAATGCAAGCATTACCAATAGTCATATCATATGTGAATGTACGAACCCAGAACAGGATAACAAAATGAATTTAATAGTTTCCCAATCATTCGCCGAAACAAGGAATTCCAAAGCGATCCCAAAAATATCCGTGAGTTACATTTCCATTATTTTATTCACGTCACCCAGGAACTTTTTTCCCCACGCTATTACAACTTTTTTCATTCCAGCTCCACATCACACAGCATCACGCTATATCATTATAACGACTCACCTCGTTGTCGGGATTGTTTCGATTTGTCGAGTGCGGCGGTCGACAAAAGGGTCGATAGAGTCTTGACCAGGGAAGTTTTGCCCGAATCGACGTGTCCCAAAATACCCACATTGACATTGATGACCTCTTCCGGTTTGGGTGGAGACGTTTTCTTGGTAGGCGCTGCTGCTGCTGCTGCTGCTGCTGCTGCTGCTGCATTGGCAGGACTTTCTTCGGATTGTTGCTCTTTCGCCATGGTTGTCGCAGTAATTTTCTTCCTAGTGCTTCCCAAATATCAGTTTCCCCGGCAATCAGCAAAACAATAAATCAATTGGTTCCCTCCCCTCGATCCTTTCTCTTTCAAACCCAATAAAACCTTGCAGAATCGATATATCTAGATTCAATAGAGCGTGTAGGATTGCAATAGATAGATAGTTAACGATGAGAATGAATAGTAGAGGGTGGAGAGTGCCGATCTACAAAAATAAGAAGTCAGGTTGTCATAAAATCTTGCTTTGCATCACGTATCGAGAGAAATGGATGAAAGAGATCGATCTGACGATTTCGATCGTCCGTCCGTCCCTCCGGTGATCCATTTTAAGTGGGAACAATCATAGCTCTCGATTAGCATTTCGAATTAAGTCTCGGATCTTGAATTTTTTTATTTGGCTGCACGGATCGATAATGACTCTATCCCAAGATATATCGAATCAATCACACACATCTTCATCTACGTAGTTGGTTTGCTCCGATATATATGTTTCGTCGACTGGCAAACCGACTAAACGATGGGAAACGCGGCATCATTCTTGTCGGGCAACTACTCTCGCGCTATCAGGGAACTCGCAGCTATGGGCTTTCTCGAAGCGGAAGTAAGGTATGCACTTCGAGTCAATAAGGGGAACAAGGCGCAAGCCGCCGAATGGTTACTGATTCATGGATCGCCGGTTGGGACGGCCGATGCCGAACTGCAAAGGGCTATACAAGCCAGCCTGTTGGCAGAAAACAACCAGAGCAGCAAAAGCAGACAGCGAATAAAATAAAACAACAATCTGCGGCTTTGAAGAATGCTGGTAGAGCAGCAAGCTCTCGATTCACAAACAAAATCGAATGCTACTTCCAAGAACCTTGCAAGTACACACCCAAGAAGTCCAAATGCCCGAGATTGTTGTCGCTCCTTATTCCAAAGGCAATGCTTTGGATGACTAAAAGGCGTGCATCGAGTACAGAAGGAATTTCTTCGTCTCGATTTTCCTTCACCTCTTTCAGTATATAAATATTGATCATGTCTATAATTGTTGTAAACTGTTTATCTTCTATCGTTACCTGTGACTGGTCGGAACCTCGCCAACCAGCCCTGTCAGGCCATTCTGGCGTGAATGTGTTTTCCAAACACCGCTGTGGACGATTGCATGTTGCGGTACAACCCGTCGATTTCCTCTTGCGTCAAAACGTCGCAATTGTATGTTTCTACTCGCAGTGTGGCTTTTCCGTGAGACAAAAGGAGGAGCGATCGCAAGACGTATTCGAGGCACGCTCGGTGTTTGCGAAGGTCTCCGAATCGATGGTGAATCTCACCGCAATTGTTCATAATCAACAACTTGAGACGCAGACTTGTGGCGTCGCTGACGTTGTATAGATCCATGGATTGGATGCAGAGCTCGTAGAGTTTGAGTGCCTTTCCCAGATTAGTCTTTGTACAAACTTCTTTGTCGAACTGTTGGGTCGAAGCCGCCAGCAGCTGGTGCGCCAGGGCGAGATTGAACATTACGATCACGATGAATGTTCCTTTCGTGGAGTGATGATCGATAAGGCAGGTTTGTGTTAGGCGGAGGGGTCGGCGGTATATATACCTTCCATCAAGGAATACGTCTTCGCTCGTAGTAGAGGGACCCTGCTTGCCGCAGTTGTGATGCTGGGACTCATTGCTCGCAAATCTTTCATGGGAACTCGGTCGACCACTCTTGCCACGAGAATCTCTTTTCTCTGCTTGCAATTGTTCTTCGATTGCTTCGGTTTGTTGGAATACACAACTATCGAGGCTGCAATCGTTACATGAACCACAATGGCACAAGTCGTTATCTTTGGGACGCCATTTCGAAAGATCAAGTGCTCTTTTCAATAGTCGAATAGCTTCTCGAAACTCGTTTCCTTGTTCGATAAGAAAAGCTGCTTCGTTGTTGAGAAATTTTTCAAAGCCATGGGGCGAATAGAGTGCTTGTTTCTTGGAGCAATACAATTCCGTTGTCGTACTCTCTGTTTTGGGAGAGATGGTCGCGACTGGAATATGTGCAGCAGTTGTGGCAATAGCATTCATACTCGAAAAAGATGGTTTCAATAACGGAAAAGAAGAAAGGAAAGTGGATAACTTTCTTGATGAAAGAAATTTGTGATAAGGAGGAGAATATCTTTCCCAACCGAGACTTCGTTTGTCTTAACGAGTTCAACTTTCACGAGACAATTTATAGAGACCTCCTTCGGTTCTTGTGAAGGATTCAGATGATATGTTTTACTTGTGAGACTTCGGTTCTTGTGAAGGGTGCTGGTGATAAGTATTTATTAATTGACTTTGGGATATCTTGTTAGCGAGAGAACTATTTCTCCCGAAATCTGCATGCCATTTTGAAAAGAACACGAGTTTTATTTATGGTGCCTCAGAGGTTAAGCCTTTAGTTTAGTTTTCATTAAGCCTTCCAGTAGTTTTCATTAAGCCTTTTAATAGTTTTTATTATGCCTTCTGGTAGTTTTTTCTAAGCCTTAGCTACGGGAACCTAGGTTAAGTTCAAATGTAGCTATTAGTAAAGGACATACCATAGAATCATCCGCCAGAGAAAGTAAGATAAGAAACAATTCTGTTTTCCCAACGCAGGTCTCCAAAAGTTCTTTTCAACAAAAATTCTATTTAACCACCAACCTTAGCGTGAGGAGAACGAGACAAGAAATTTCTCTTCTTTAAATAGGCGAAATGTATTATCTTTAACTAATGATAATTGACCCCCGTCTCGAATATATCTGACGGCTTTTCTAGAAGCAATAAAGCTGTTGCGTGCCCATAATATATAAGCGTCGATGGAGTTCCAACAAACGCTTGGTACTGTCTCTGCCTTCTCCTCCCGAGTTGCTGATAATGCGAGTTTACCGATATTGCTTGACAATGGTCACGCACGATCTTATCCGTGAGATGCATTCTCTTGCTTCTTTTTTGTCTTGAAGTTTCGATTGTGTCCACAAAGCAGAGCAATAGGTGTCTTTGGGATTTCAAGTGCCAAGAATCGGTATACGAGATAGACTACCCCCTCCCGCTTATCCTCAGCTTCCTAGCTAGTCTAGGCCATAAAAGAAAAGAAAGGCGAGATTTACGTGAGTCGGCCCTTGTCATAAATAACAAAATCCACGTTATGAACACTTCGAGTTGATCTATCCAGAATCATGATGCAATTTGATAGCACGAAAAGCTGTCGTGAAACAATCTGTAAAGACAACGTTCAACCAGAAGACGTCCTCTTGGGGATTAACCCATCCCTTCGAAAGCATCCTGGCAACGTACAGCTTCGAGAGTTGGTAATAACTAGCTATGAGGATTACGACAATGCCACCAAAACCAAGAAAACCGATATAGCGAACGATGTTTTCCAATGCATTCATTCCGGTGGGGGGCGCTTCTTGAAACAGGTTGGGAAGCATAAGTGGAAATCAATCGACCAAATTGAAGCCCGTAAGAAGATCTCTTCCAGCTTTCGAGGTTTTCGCAAGAAGATCGGTCGCAAGCTGAGCAACGATTCCGAACACTCTGGGACCACCACTTCCATGGGAATTACGTTTGATAATAGAATGAATAGCGACATGGGGATGTTGGAGTGGTCTGACGTCACAGACCAAAAGATGGTCGATCATACTGCAAGTAGTGATTTAGACAAGTCAGTGCGCTCAGTGGCCATTGATGACTTTGCAACATTTTTGAAAAAACGAGCTTCCGCCCGCAAGGTGATAATAGGCACAACGGATGAGTTTCATCCTGACAAGACAGAAAGTGGCGACGCCAAAAGCCACCTCGGTGGTCAAGAAAATGAGGAGGAATTCGATGTGCTATGCTGTGGGTTCAATGAATTGGATGGAAAAATAAAAACTGTCGATCCCTCCGATCTCTCCACCTTTTAGCGCCAAATGCTAACTCGGAGAAAGTAATGAAAGTGTTTAAGGCAATGGAAGAGGATTCTGGGGAAGGCGATGAAAGTCCTTAGGACAATGAATAGGATTCCGATATATCAAGCTGTAGGTTCGATTCAAACTGTGGTCATCGATGCTTCATCACAAACAATAAACTTAAAACGTGAAAAAATTAGTTTCTCTATCTTCTAGCAAAGTAGATAATGGTCATCGATTCGATTTCTACGAAAAATAAACTTGGAATGTATGAGAAATCTATTTTACGACTCGATGATATTGCTTTTCTAAATTCTCTGCTGCAAAATATGTACATCGTTGTCAAATTACGACCACAGCTCTTGAACGTATCGACCCTGGCTGGATAGTTTCGCCATATAGTCTGTTGCTTCGTCCGGTGACATGGATCCCTCGGAAACCAGGATCTCCTTGAGTGTCTCGGTAACATCGTGTCCCATCTTGACACCTCCACACACATACACGTAGGCGCCCTGGGCTTCCAATAGATTGTATGTCGAGGCTCCGTTTTGCTTCAAAAGATGCTGCACGTATTCTTTCTGATTGGGGTTCTGTCTCGAAAAGGCAAGGTGCAATTCCTGCAGCGTACCGTCCTGCTGGTAAGCCTCCAGTTCATCGCGGTAAATGTAATCCTGGTCTTCCCTTTTGCATCCAAAGTACAAAACGTTGCACATGTTGGCCTTTCTTCGGCTGCTCTCAAACTGGTGCTTGCGGTCCTGCAACAGAGCACGCATGGGGGCGATACCGGTTCCAGGCCCCACCATGAGAACAGGAGTTTCCAAGCTAGAGGGCAATCGAAAGGTGGATGGGCGAACAAATACCCGAAGGCTCTGATTTCGTTTGTCGGCAATGTGGGTCGAGCAGACTCCCTCAAAGAAGCTTCCGTCTTGGAGTTGTTCCTTCGTCACAGCCACGGTGAGGTGGATGGAGTCTCCGTGAACCTTGGGGCAAGAAGCAATTGTGTAGAAGCGGGGGAGCTGCAAGCGACAGATATTCCCAATCAAATGCTCGAGGGGAATCTCGATGGAGGGACAAAGCTTCAAGAGCTGGGCCAATCCAATACGGCCCTCGACGATCTTTTCCTTGTACTCCGCCTTGCCCTCCTTCGAGCTCAAGCGCTGGAGGGCCTTTCGATCAACTGCCTGTCGTGCATACGAGCTAATCAGCTTAAGATCAGACCTCCTTGGAGCAGAAGTCAAATCGAGGTAACGTGTGAGACATTCTCGAACGGTAATGGGAGTAGGAAATGGCAGACCGTGCCACTCGTGGGTTTCGCCATCCCTGTTGGTTCCCTTGGATAGACAAAACACCTTGTCAAGATCGTATCCTAAAGAGTTGGCAACCGATTCTACCACCTGGGGTGTGTTGATGGGCAGAACTCCTAAGTTGTCGGCAGTCATATAATCCGTCACATTTTTCGACTTGCATTGAGAAATATCAATTTCGACGTGGACCGTGGAACCACCATCGGAAGGAGATCGTAGCTCTCGAATCACCGACACTGGACAATCCACAGCTGTAAAATGGTTTTTGGAAGAACCATGCACCTTGTCCAACGCGACAGAGGTGCGGTCGACATCCGATTGCATAGCATCTACACTCGACAAATGGGGCTGCCAATCGATTGCGTATTGGCAGTCGGGCAAGACGGTGGTATCCGTGGACACCGGCGCGGCAGCCATGGCCCCATCCGCAACGTATCGCTTTTTGAGCGAGGCCCACATGGCGTCCTTCCACTTTTCGAAATCCGCCTCCAGATCATCCGAATCGTCTCCCAATCCAAGCTCGTGGATGCGATTTCCTCCCAGCTTTTCCATTGCCGAATCAAAGAATTTTCCCATGGCGTTAAAAATCTCGTACTCGGTGTTGCCCAGCCCAAACACGGCATACTCCAGTCCCTGCAAAGGATCGCTCTCTTTCTTTTCTTCGCCATCCTCCTCAATCAATTCCTCCATGGCACGCACCAAAGCAGTCGCATTGTCGGTTGGCTCTCCCTCTCCGTAGGTTGCCGCCAAGATAATGGCACGGGTGGTCTCGTGTGGCGCAGTGTCCTTTCCGTAGGGTGATCGGGTATCATCGTTCATGGCCGCAATGGTAGCGTCCAGATCCTCCATGTCTTCGACCTTGACCATAAATCCATGGTCCTTACCCTCCCGCTCGATTTCTTTGGCAAAGGATTCGGCCGTTCCGGTCTGGGTAGCGTAATAAACAGTCAGCTTGCCACCGGGGTATTTGCTCCGATCCACAACTGCGTTCTTGGCTGCCAGTAGTGCCGCCTCTTCCGCGGCAAGGGTAGCCAATCGGGCCTCTTCTTGCCTGTACAAGTCAACCCATTATAAAAATTCCAACAAAACCAATCGATACGATTCAAAATTCCAGAGTGACCACACAAAAATTCTCGGTGAGATTTTCCTTCTTCTGTCAGTCATTGTTCGTCCAAGTAAGCATCTTTTTCTCATAAAAAGCTCTCTGTCCCTAACACACAAACCCTCGATACACAAAGCAGTTTCGTCATTTTATTTTGCATTGCTTCATTTAGTACGTACCTCCTTTTGGATTCTTTTTTCACGGCAAAGAGGGCACCCATCAATCCCACCGTGACACATCCTGTCGTAACAATCATTGGCAATAAATTGTCCGACAGGAAGGATGCCGGAGAAGATCCATCGTCCATTTTCGTGGCGCTTTCGTTCACGTACGAAGAAGATCCGTTGTCCATTGGCGTTATTTAATTCGAGGAGCGCAAGACTTCTTTTTTCTGGTATGTTGAATTGCAATTTTCGAATTGCTGTAGTGACGATTCAAATCGAACGATAGACGCTAACGTTAGTTTGACAGAATTCCATGCGGATCGCTCAATGACAATTGATTCAAAAATTCTGGAAAGAAACACAAAATTCGCTATCAATTTTTGAAAGTTCTTCCTCGATGCTACGTACCCTACCAGAGAAAAAGAATGCTAGCGGATAGAGCTTGTTCTTGGCCCGTAGCGCGCTGACAATGACGAGTGAAGGGATGGGTTAGTGGATTGGAACCGTGGTTGTATCGTGTTTCGTGCTTGTCGTCCCAAAACAATTCTCCAGTCTTTTCGCCGATGGTGTGGTGACGACGATGAGGGGATTTTCAGGAATCGGCATGACTCGCTGCTAGCGCAAATGCTCGCGGGAAATTCAAAAAATTGAGAGGCTCTGCGTCAGCCAAATGCGCCGTGCACGTGTTGGACATAGCGACGGAATTCTTCTTGGGAGTCGAATGATTCGATTCAAAATTTCCGAGAACGATTGATTGACCCATTCGATTTTAACAAAGAGTGTCATAAAAAGAACAACGCTCCAAAAGACCTCTCACCAAAATCTACGACTTGATGCCCAAATTCATTTCATCTTGAACAAGAGATATATATCGATATCCCGAGAGAGAGAGAGAGAGACCATGGCACAAAGTCGTCTCTTTCACTACTCCAATAGATGTAACTTTTGACAAAAACCATAAAGATGCTGCCAATATGTCGAAAATTGGAAAGGAAAAGACTCTTGTTCGAAAGAAACCATAGCGGTGGAGCAACTTTCTTGACAACACTGCTGTCCCGATCTACTTTGGGGCTATGCTTCGTGACGCTCGCTGTCACAATTTTCCATTACAACCATACGTTCCAGCTGTCGGATTTGTCGTATCTCGATGCATCACCGATCCATGGCGAAGGCCATCATCCAGCAACAACCAACAACAACCAAAAAATACCCGACTATCGCGTCGACGAGACCTGCAAGGCTCTTCCGACGATTCGACCGAGCGGATCCTACTTTTTGGATTCCAAAATCAAGGCAGGAAATTCTTCCGAGGGTGTATCTCCGTCTTTTCACGTAGGTTCGTACATGGCCGAAAAAATCAAGTATCACATGCAGGGGGATCGCGACAATTTCCAGCTCATCAAGGAACGTCTATGGAACAAGGCAGGAGGAATCGCACTGGACATTGGGGCGAACCAGGGCTTTTATACCTATTACTTGGCCTCGCTGGGAATGGACGTCCATTCCTTTGAAATCAACGCACAAAATTTCAAGGCCCTCCAGCACGGTGCCGAATTCAATCCCAAAGAAGTCTCTGATAGGGTCCATCTCTATCCGGTGGGCATGGGGGACAGGAACGCGCGATTTGGAATGAACGGGAGCGGTTACGGTGGATTTTTGAAGGGTGGTGACACTAATGATAGTGGCGGTGGACCCATACTGGGAGTCACCATGGACTGTTTCTTTCATCACACCTCACCAACTCTGGATTGGTCCAATCACGGTGTCGCTTTTGTCAAGATTGACGTCGAGGGGTTTGAGATTGCCGTCTTGAAGGGAGCCAAAAACAGTCTCTTTCGCCAGGGAGGAGGAGACAGAAAGGTGGGTGCGTTGATCATGGAGGTTGGGCCCGACCGGTGGGGACGATCGGGGATCGATTTGGAAGAGGGAGTACGGGAAATGATGGATCTGGCGACACACTTTCGAAACTCGTACATAATTCTTCGTGGCGACAAGAATTGTCCCTGGTCCTTGGCCGAGGAAACATTGGCTGACAAGAACCCGCGAACCCTCGATACCAACAAGCAACAAATGTACAAGGTTGCCACCAACGAGGAGTGGAAGAATCTTCTCCAAAAGATGGAAACCAATGGTTCGGATTGCAACTTTTTTTACCAAAATTGAAGAACCATATCGATAGTGTGTGCAAGACCAATCAAAATCGAATCTATCTGCCCAAGGGGGGGATTGATTGGCTTCTCGCACTCCCTTGGCAGGGACAGAATCCCACGCACTCCTTGCCATGACAGCAGGCAGTATTAGATCTTTGTGAATCGCCAGTATGATGCGAAACATTGCCAAAAGTGCAATGCGATTCGTCAGCCATGCTGTCTTTTTTTATGCAACATTTGTGACTAAAACGATGAATAAAACGATGAATAAAACTTTCGTGGGAGTATTCCTCTTTATATTTTTCTTCTTAATCTTTGATACATTTATTTATTTACTCGAACATGACATGGGACTTGCTATTAATTAAATACGAAACGGAGACAAGCAATTTTCGATACGGGTTAATCATCAGTACGGAATTGAACGATTAATCGTCATCACCGGTGGGCGTAGGAGCAGGTGCGTCATCACTGGGCGCATCATCACTGGGGGAGTCATCACTGGGCTCAACTGGTGTAGGAGCAGGTACATCGTCACTGCTGGATTCGGAACTGGAACTGGAAGGATCGGGGCACACGAACGGATCGAGTCCGGCGATCCCGTCGTTGACGCAACCATACAACTTTTCGTTGCGTTTGAGGGATTCGAACTTCTTGCCATTAACGCACAGCAGGGCCATAATGGCATCTTCGATGCAGGGACCGCAAAAACCTCCGCACACGGCCGCGAAAGTTCCGTCGCATATATTCTCGGCGCCCTTGTTGCAAGATGGCAGCAATCCCGCTACTTCGGCGCAACCGAGGCATGTTGGTATGTCCACATTGTTAAAGAACCCGCACGTCAAGGCCGGCAAAATGTATGCCTCGTAGTCCGGGGTAGGGGTAAAAGTGCCAGCAACGATATCATTGACGGCGGGAATGTCGCAGTAGGCAAAATCCTCCGGGCTTCCGTCTTCTTCTCTGTAGTACAAGTTGAACCAGGTTTCCTCGTTCCCAGGGGGCGGGCGGGCGCTGCCGTCGACTTCCGCCTTGAAGACGTAACCCTTGGCCGTCGAGTAGAACGCGCAGTAGTTTTTAGGAGGGGTGAACATAACTTCAAAGACGTCGCATCCCGGACATTTTCCGTCGCACTCGCAATCGCACTGGGCTTTGCAAAAATCCGCAAACCCCTCCTGAGTATCGAACTGGTCGGAGGTAATGTCGACGAGATCGGATAGGTCAAGTCCGTCGTATCTGTCACCAGAAGTGTTGTTGGCGATGTCTATTTTGTTCGTAGACGTAAGATAACCGTCTTCGCCCACGTAACCGACGATACCGCTCGCCGTGAGGGTGTAGCGGGGAAGTTCGGCCCACGACGACGTGATCGTGCACGATTTCGCCGATTTGCCTTTCTTGCCTTTCTTGCCTTTCTTCGACGACTTTCCTTTCTTCGACGACTTTCCTTTCTTCAAGTCCCTAGAACGGAGTAACGACGACGCCTCCACGTGGTTGTCAAGACCCTCAATGTCGACTGCAGGTGAAGCCAGGTCGGCGGCGATTAGGCCGTCGACCAAAAAGAGTCCGACGAGGGATACCGATTTTAAAAAGATCTTGGATAGAGAAGAGAAGACGATCGTAAAAAATAATGGTGTTAGCGTTGTGGGTAAGTCATGGATGGAATACTGGCGTCGTTCTCTACCTATTCGATTATCATAGAGCAGAGTGCGAACGTACCGTCTTCATGGTTGTTAGCTTGGTTGATTCTTTTTTTGGGAGGTTGGCTTTGTTGTAAGTACTGTAGTGTAGTTATAACGCGTTGGAGGAGTGCTTCCAACAGAGGAAGTGCTTTTCTACACTTCAAATTCGGCTGACAAAATTCGTTGAATAAGTACATTAAGCTAATTTGTCCGGGAAATCGGATGAGAAGAAAAGCGGTTCTCACTCTCACAAGTATCATTAGGCAGTGGGTCCGTAAGAGCGATAAGTAGATTTTTTGAGCCGTTGCTATAAGTAGAGTTTCAGAAAAGAGTCAGTGTGTGTGAGCTATAAATGATTTTTTGTGACAGTGTGAGCTATAAGCAGAATTTTTTTGTGACGCATCCTTCATAAGCTGATTTGAGATTGTCCGGGAAATCGAGTGATAAGAAAAGCGGTTCTCACTCTCACATATGTTTGTTTCTTCTCACTTCATGATTCATTGCACCAATCGGATTCTCCGAAGCGGTTCTCTGTGAAAACCCTTCATCATTGGTCTCGAACATGAATTTTGAAGGCTATATGTTTTTCGACAAAATTATCAACGGGACACTCTCGTCCGACTGTTTTTCGACAGAAT
>Ga0115013_10002032_pt1 | contig 11421 bp, 3 predicted proteins | sample SouAtlMetagenome_2_FD_88686 | JGI IMG/M metagenome (GOLD analysis project Ga0115013, IMG submission 88686) | Marine eukaryotic phytoplankton communities from Atlantic Ocean - South Atlantic ANT15 Metagenome | ecosystem: Environmental > Aquatic > Marine > Oceanic | place: South Atlantic Ocean...
TTATTGAATTCGTCTGGTAGAAATGCCTGAAAAAAACTGTTTTCGTCCATTGCTATGGAATCTGAACAAAAGTCAAAAACAGCATTTTCCTGGATGTTTGTACAGTCCATAATTGGAGCAAATATCCCGCTACCAGTGTTCCCACATTCGGTAACCTCGCAGAAGTTGCACTTCTTACCACCAAAATAGACATTACATCTAGAACACCGGCCCATTTCGTATCCATTGTTGTTTTCTTCTTCATTACAATCAAGTTCTTCGATGCCTAAGATTATACCATCCCCAGCTTGTGATTGTTGCTCAGTTGGTAGAACACGAGTCATCGGCCCGAATTTCAAATACTCAAAGACCAGACCCATACCTATTTTCAAACCAGATTTGATGTCGTACAATGCTTCTTCAGATTTGATTCCGCAAACTGTCCGTTCTTCATTGCAAAAGGCGCACTCATCCGAACATACAAGAACGATTCCTTCGTCATCGTCGTTTGCGTTGTCGCTAGCCTTGTTCTTACAAATACACTGGGTACCGATTTCTACTCGCTCTGAAAATAGCTTGTCTTGGAGGCATCGTTCCAAACCACGACTATTTTTTGCATCTGCGCCTAATTTTCGAAGACTCTCTGATCGATCAGATGAAAAGACGCGTGTTGAAGACACAGCTAGCTTCGAAGACGACACGGCTGCTATCGCAATTGCAAAGAATAGACATAGCAATACCGAATGTATCATTATCGTCGTTGAAGTTATTCTTGGTGGTTTTGATGCAGCAATGTTGATGGATGAAGAAGGTACAAGTTAAGATGGGTGATTTCAAAAAAAAGAAATGATTATTTTGTGAGCTGAAAAATTCATCCAACCGACGGATCGAATCGAATCGATTCGAATCAATCGTATTCCATTCTCTCCAAATCCGATCGAAAAGTACTCTAAAGGGGATCACGTCGTACCCTAAATTATCGCCCCCGAAAATACTGTCAATTCGAATCATCATCTATCGCAAATCAAATTTTGTTAAAATCCATCTCCGCAGTATTAGTTGGGCACATACCTCAGACCAGAGAGAGATACAGTGAGCAATTTCATACATTTACATGAAATGGATTACGGGCAAGGAGAAGGAACGGTTCAATCGACTTCAGCTACAACGAGGAAGGCAACTGATGCCGATGCGGAACGTGATGTAAATCGGGAGGAAGAAATTTGCATGAGCGCTGATTCTATGAAACCAAAAGCGTCTGATTTGTCGATATCGCTTCACGATTGCATTTCCATTGGTGAAATTGAACTTGGACTCGAAAGATGTAGAACTTTTCAAACGATCCATGACGACAGTTTGCGACAAGAAGAATATTCAAGATCAGTCGAAGAAGTCTGTCGGCTTCCATATTTATTACGAATCCTGTCAAGTACTCGCCCTTTAGCCTCTATTACACCTTTTGTGGCCCCAAACTCGAAATTAAAGGGAGAAAATACTGTCCAGGAATCAGGTGACACAGAAGATGAAAATAGCAGTAACAATGATGATTGTCTTGATCGGATAGTTGATCATCTTGAGGTTGTAGCAGCAACCTACTCTGTAGCAGAAGATATTGATGTAGTCACAAACTATTTGGCTCCCTATGTGGCAAGAAACCTTTCTCGATTGCCACAACTATATAAAACCCGAGTTGACGAAGAAAGCTATTCATGGGATACAGAGGATCTGGTCGCGATCGCTCAAGATCCTTTCACAAAACGAAAGCGACGGAAAAGAGGTCAGCCTTTGCACTCAAGTAGAAAGAAAATAAAACACGATACGGATGATATAGATCCTCGAACTTCATATTCAGCAACCGGGTTTGAAGAAGATCTTCTAACCAGTTCAGATGACGAAGACCAAAAGAAAGGCAATATGGACATGGCGTTTGATGATCAAGTAGACCCGAGAATATTAGCTGCAGATGATTCACAAGAATCTACGGTCATCAGGACTCTATCAGAACTCGTAACATTAGTCGTTTCATCTCTCGATTATCATAAGAAACACGATACCGAAGGTGAAGAGGAACAGCAGCAACACTCAATATCCTTAAATACAGGCGATATCTTAAGTGAAAAGACGATATCGACTTTGACATCTGGTCATCCAGGAGACATTGGCGGGGACCCCATAGGTGATGAACTATCTTCGAATATTGTTGCTATTATGCATAATGCACCAGTCTTACAGTCACGGCACGTGGCTAATGCATTATGTCGAGCATCCGTTCATCAAACTGGAAACTTGATATCCCGATTGGGCGCTAACTCACCGGCATCGGTGCCATCGTTATTGCTAGGGTGTATTGAAGCCTACTCAATGTCACTTGAGTATCATCATCGCGGTAAAAATGATGGACTCCGAAGTACCATTGCTAGAGATTCAAAATCCAATCTTTCGTGTCCTATCGTTACTGCAGCTAAATCGGCTATAGTGGCTTTAGCTAGATTGTCGCCAAGAGAATCTTATCGAGTTCAAAATAAACTTCAATCTCTGGGTATAATGATTGATCTACAACTCAAACTTGCTTTGGAAAAAGTAACGTTACCACCATCAGGTAATAAAGTAGATATCGGGATCGTCTCCGTCGCGTGTTTACTGATAGATCATCTATCCATCACAGCATTAACCAAGCTCGAGACCGGAAGTTTGAACTTATTTACATCAAACTCAACCAGTATTGATGATATCCCTGTTGAAGAAAAGATGGAATCAGAGGCTACTGAAACAAAAAGAGCTAATAATATTGATTCCGTTTTCGATTACGCAACAGCTTCTTCAAAAGGTGGAGAGCCATCTTTGTTACTCCATTTCCTTCTGAATCCAGACTTGTACACTCAGTCTCTGGACTTTTTTTCCCAAAACATGAAGGTTGGGAAGTCGGAAGATATTGGAAAATCTCTAGGAAAGTGGAGTCTACTCGTGAGATCATTTGCAGTAGTCCTATTGGTGCCTTTGCCGAGAGCCAAAACAGGTTTTGACAGTGATTCTTATTCAACATGCAAAACTTGTATAAATTCATTTGAGGGGTTGGTAAGAAACCTAGATCATGCATACGAGATGAAGACAAATGATGCCGATATACATCGGCCAAAAACGTCTAAAATGGATACTTTTGTCGGTATTCTGTCATCTTGTGCCATACTATTGTTGTCATGGAATCTTGCGATCGAAAATAAGCAAGGAAATGTTGAAACTGGAAAAACAGCACAAACTATTGAAATAATGAAAACAGTTTTCAAGATTTTGCGATCGACATCTGAGCAAACGAACAAACTCCGAATAAGTATTGAGGATCAGTTGCAAAAGCAAGATACAACTGGGATGTTCGAACGTACTTTGTACCCCTTAAATATAGCATTCAACATTCAAGAGGGTTATGCAAAACATTCCTACATCTCGAAACAAGGAGGATTGGTTGAATTTTGTAAAGTAATGCGACCGACAAATGGTGCCACGAAAGAGGAGATCGAGCTTAATATTTCTTTTGATATACCCTTTCGACTTCATGCATTGAGGAGTGGATTGGACTCTCCTAGTGAGTCATTATTGGCAGTGACGAAAGAAATTCTCCGACACATCCTTGAGGGGGAGGACGATGGTGAAAATGTTGTACTGATGAAAAATGTCCAAAGTGCTCAATTTGTTGTAGAAGCAACAAACGCCGTTGTGAAGCAGGGAAGCTCAGAAATTCCATTCGTACTGCAAGCGCATATTGACAAATCTTGGTCCATAATGGCTTCTGATTGGAAAGCATTGAATGTAAAACCGACAGATGGACGTAAATACAATTTCATCCTTCGATTGGTATATTCGTTTATTTTCCTCGATAAATCACCGCTGTCACCATTTGTATTCGATCCAAGGTCATCACCAATCAAGGAATTACTCTTCATGATCCAGAATATACCTTCAAAATCTACCAGAAGCTATCTTCTTTCTGAGATACAAGTATTGATCAGAAAACATTGTCCAGAATTGATCCTTTGTCAATCCAAAGAATATCTTGATCTTGGGATGTATTCATTTTTTGATACCATGGATCGCAAGAGTATTCTTGCAGCACTTTGCCGCTCTATTCGGGCTGATTTACGTGACAATAATTCACAACACTGTGGAAACTCGACAGAATATCTATTTCTCCTGGCGAAATCTAGAATATGCGATTCTGACGTGATTTCCGTGGTCACAAACACTTTGCTCTCATCATCTCATTCTCCATCACCAGCGTACAGCTATTATCTCTTATGTCGAGATCCAATAGTGTGCTTGAAATTTTCCCTTTGTGTTTGGAAATGCAGAAATTTGCGACGAATTGCATTGTCAGTTTTGGAGAATTTGCTCGCGTCCAATAATGCTATTACTCTGGCGAAATCAAGACACAGAGATACAGCATTCGAACTTTTAGCGGCACGAGACTCCATTGTTGTCCGTTGTCTCCTTGCTGTCTTGCATGGAGGAGACTCAAAAAGTTTGCTTATTTGTTCAATGACGACCAGCTTTATTCGCTGGATAATTCAAAGTCATTCTGGGCTCGTTGCTTTAATGGTGAAACAAGGCCTCCGTGAACGAGACCTTGACTGGCTTGTTGAAAATGTTCCAGAGACTATGAATGATTCGCAATACTTACTCCAGGTTTTCTCTGATCGAAATAATATGACGGCAGCCGAACGCTTAGTTGTGGCCGATTCTACAGTCAGAATTGCTATTGTCCATGGTAAAACAAACGAGGCAGCTGCTAGCCAATTAATCTTCACTGCCGTCTCCCAATTGGTTGATTCGTTTTATCTCATCCTTGGACCTGTCGGGCTTCTTCCTATCGATGCTTTATTTAATGCTGATTCTGGCACTCCAATTACTCAGACATCACAGAAAGCGGCTTTTCGAATATTAAATGCGCTTTCGAAACTCAGGGGTCCGGCAAGATACCATTTTCAAAAAGATTGCAACATTGTTCTTCAAAAACTCATAAATCTTTGTAAGGTAGAGCTTCAGGGAGCGGTTGTGGGGAGAAGAAAACAGCTTGTTAAGGAACTATATGATGCAACAATTAAATTAGAAAAATAACGGAGGTGGTGCAGAATTCCCTTTGCAATAAAATAAGAAGCAGATAGGCACTCGTCGGTGCTCCACAAGAAGATGCTGCGACGTCGAGATTGTCGCAAGACGTATTTATAGAATAGAATAGAATGATTACCGGCTGTGCCGATAAAAAAGAAAATAGATTTTATTATTATTTGTTGTTAATTAGTGTGGCCTTCAACTAGAATTCGAAACTCATAACATGACTCGAGAGCTTACGAATTTAAAGTGTTGCTTCTTTATTTTCGTGATTTTGATAGCTTGTATCTTCTTTTATCGACACGCGAATAAATTAGTGATTTATCGAGTAAGATGATTCTCACGGCAAGAGATGACGGGGATGCCTCTTCAAGAGCCTTCATTCTTAATGGTAGTCCAGTGTAAATATTTCCAATATCAGGGTGAATCCATTCATCGTTTATATTTTCTTCGAGTAGAATCACGCACCGCATAAGATCCCATGGACCTTTCGAATGTAGGGCATTCAATCGCCATTGATTTGCAAATTCAGGCCTCCACTGTCCTTTGGCAGTATTGTTGATAGATCCTATTGGCAATGCTGATTCTATTGCTAGTAGAGCCGCCTTCATTTTGGCAAATATTTTTTCATTTGCAGAAGCAGTCGGGGGAGTTTCAATTATTTGTGAAAAAGGAGGGAGGGGTAAGATTCCTCGAATACGATCTTTTGAGTTGAGATACGATTTCGCTTCCAAAAAATCAAGTGGCGGTGGAAGACCATGTTGCAAGGCGGTGAATTCTTCCAACATTTCCCCTTGAACTTCAACATTATTGTCGCTAGGTTCAACTACTCGATCACCGGATACCCATTCGTCATACCGACTGCTCCATGATTTATAAGAAACCCGATATGAAATGTCACGTGGTTTATTACTACCCTTGGGCTTAGAGACACCCACGATCCTTGCATCCCAAAGTCTACCACCGCATTTTGATTCCACGAGAACATGTTCTCCTTCTAAGTAAAGCTGTATCCAAACAAAATGAAAATGTTAGTCGAAAAATGTAACAAAAAATCAAGAATGAACTTCGAAAGAATTATGATTAATGTCTTACCTCTTCATCGTCGCTGGAGTTTTGTTTTTCATCTGCATTCAATTTTTCTTTTTTCATTACGGTGTTCATTGAAGAATCATTCTGCAGCGGCGTATTTTTGAAATGACGCTTCATTAGAAGATCAGACCATTCTTTATTACGAATCAGTTTTACAGAGTTTGGAAACGCATTTTTAAGGTCTTGGACGATCGAATCCTTGCCAAGAGATACAATAATGCTGCTTATCGTTTCAGGTTCTGTATATTTGTACCACGTAACAGTCCCATCTGACTTAGGTTCGCAAACATAAAGTGATTCAAGATCGTTGAAAAAATGCCAGTACGATCTACCAATGCTATCTGTTCCGAGTTCAAGAGAACGGCCGCAACGTATCCCAGCTTCCCTTTCAGCAGTGAAGGCTTGCTTTTCTTTGAAGTTTTCAACCACTTTCTCCTTCCTTGCTTTGTGAGCAGCTGCAGCACTACATTCATGAGCAATCATAGAGCCAGAAACGACAGGCAAGCCAGATTCGTAACGAAAAGCTAATTCTTCCTGAAAGCCCTCTGGATTTAGAGGAAGAAATTCGAGCATCCCTCCGTCTTTAATACCAGTAAAGAATCGTTCATCCGGTTCGGCAGAAACCAATTCATCTCCAACTCTAACGGTCAGTAACATCAGCTTCTTGTTACTACGACTTTTCTGTGCTGACGATGTAGACTTTTGATCCCGAAGATCTGCAATGAGATGAGTACGACGTGATCTTGCAGCATGTTGAATCAAATCATCCCACTCTTTTTGATTTGGCATACGAACTAAATTTGTTCCTAGCGCTGTGTCTGATAATCCACTTAGTTCACAAACCTTGCCTCTGCATCGTGTCGATGCAAAGGATAACCCAGGAATCTTCGATGACATACAAGACTCAATAGCCTGAGAGACATTATCTTCTTCGAATGCGCTAATTGTTGACTTCAGCTGATTTTTAATACAAAACGCAGCAATGCTGTCTTCCCTTGCTTTTTGCCTCTTGCTTTTCTCCTTTAAAAAGGCAGTTCTAGCATTCTTCCATATTTCTTCTTCGGTTGGTGGAGTGGTTGCCTCTACAATAGCAACATCCGTCTTGCTTGGGACTCCGTCAACTTCCATTGCTACAACTTGAATGGCATTGTCTCCTACAACAACAGCAGCAGGCGCCGAAACCTTCGTATCAGAAGTCACTGGTATTGCCTTCGATTCCTCCACTTTAACTTCTTTAGGCTCTTTGTTGATCTCCGTGTCAAATAATGCAGCTGCATTTGACTCGTTAATGTCGGGGCTTTCTTCATCGTCAGCTTCTTCGACTTTCAACCCTTCGTCACCTGTTTCGAAAGGCAGTGAAAATAGCGCCTTTTTAAACATTGAAAGCTTCGAATTCGAGTCTTCCTCTTTTAGTAATTTTAATTCCTTGACCATCTGCTCGTTAGATTCGTTTTCCATTTTGCTCGCAAAGGTTTGGAATAGATCACTTGATGAACATCTCATCATCAAAAGCGTCAAAAGCCGGAGCCATTCGCTCGCTGTCATTTCCTCGGTATCGATAATCATCAATGTCGCAGCAGTCGAAACCGATTCCCGAAATACAGAACTCGAAAGCACAACCTGTGCTGCCCCATCCGATATGTTGGGATTAACCAAAACAGGGACAAGATCTCGGCGCAACCTATTATCAACACCAGGGGAGTAACCGGTACTTTCTGCAACTGCTTCGAGACATCGTATTCTAGATGGCGGCTGGTCTGTTTTGCTTAATGCTTCATCAACTTTCTCTAAAGGCAACATCTTCGTCTCACCATCTATTGTCTCGACTTCATATATAAGTGTCGGATATTGGTTTTCTGGATGGGAAAAGTAGCATCTTTTAATTTGGCCTGATTTATTGTCTTCGAAGGTTATGGTGCGCAATATTCGAGAATCTAAATCGCCCCACCACCGACCACTAAGGCATCTTGGACAATACCAGTCCCCCTTTGGAATGTCGTACAAAGGAGGATTCAACCTTGAAATGTTATACTTTCCCTCACATGCATCACACACGAGAACTGTGGAATCCACATCAGACGGGTGAGGCTCGACGCAAAGATCGTCATCGAGCATTTCAAGAGGTTGGAGGTGCGGCTCTGGGGCTAGGACCCAGTCTAACAGCAGTCGCTCAAATACTCTGAGCATCTCAGCACCGGCGCTGACAATCATTGGACCAGCATTGCCATACGAAAGAGTATTGCTCACAATAAGGCGAATGTTTCTTCCGAATTGGGCTACAGTTGACTCAACAAACTCGTTAACTTCTTCAACTTCCATTTTGGTGCATTTCTTTGCAGCTGCTTTCAGTCTCAATCCTGCCGTACGCATACACATAGGGCGCACCAAAACATCGTAGTAACCTGGATTAGTGTGTGGATCAACAGGCAGTAGAAAAGGTTCTGATGGCCCACTTTGTATCAGGGTCCTTAGAACAGCAAGACATCGCCGAATTAAGTCGGGGGCTTCGGGGATGTCACCGCAGAAATCATCATGTTCTGTCGGTTTCCCAATTTTCATCGGTCCCGTGGGTGCTGCAACTTCAGCCTCGGTGGATTTTTTCAATGTACTACTATCGTCCGACTTTCCCTCCTCTACATTATCTCCAGCTTCACTATTTGCAACGATATTCACTTTTGTGTCCTCCTTATCGCTCTGTCCACTTTCTTCAGTTTTGGGCACCGCCTTTTCAATTTTTACTTTGTTTTCTTCATCCATTTCTTTTGCAACCTTTGACTCCGCATCATCCATCTTCTTATCATCCTCATCCTCATCGTCGTCATCATCATCGTCGTCGTCGTCATCGTCGTATTCTCCTGCTTCTTTCATTTCTTGACGCTGCATTTCTTCTTTTAACTTCATTGCGTCTTCCATGTAGTCTTCACGAATGTGAGCAAGATCTTTCTTCCGCGATTTTGAAAATGCAAGCGACTCAAGCTCTCCCATTCTACTTCGCTGATGTGACTCATTTCGAGTTACATTAGCTTCTTCGGAAAATTCACTTTTTGACTTGAATTCTCTGACAACATTGAAACCAATCGTCTTCCTGGAGTATATTTCTCCTGTAGCGTCGTCCATAACGGCTAGCACAAGTTCCCGAGCTTTTTTGCCATCAATCGAATCCATATCCCCGTTCTGTATTGTTACTTTAGAGAGGGCTTTTTCCAAGGTTTTCATAAACTTATTCTTAGAGTCGTCGTCATTTTCCTTTTTTAAAATTTCCAAGGCTTTTGTAAGGTTCATTCTTATTTTCGAAACATCTCTTGATTTCGATGACTTAACGTTGTGGAGGTAAAACATCCAATCAGAACTTTCGCATTGTGGTCTTGATGGGGTCAAAAGACGAATGATCTTGTTGGAGAAGGTTCCGTCGTCCGATTTGCGAAAATCTGAGATGCTCTGTCTTAACAAAGCGATATCCATATCCTGCACCTTACCAAGACGTTTGGCTTCTTTAGAATTTGGATGACCTGTACTTCGATATCCGCGAATAACATGGGCAGTTTCTTGTCGAGAATAACCCAATTCTCCAAGAGCATCATTCAAGAATGCTAACCGAGCGATTTCTACCCAAGTCATGTCGTTGACTGGGAGAATAACTTCTGTTGTGAAAGCAGTCATTAAATCGCCATGGCTGTCGTTATTCTTCGCATCTCCCTCTTCTGTCCAAAATGCAGCATTGAATTGCTTCTGTAGAGAAGGATTCAAAGCGATTAGGCTTGCGAAGAGCATTCGCGATAATCCAGCCGCAAGGGGCTTGCAAAGTGACACTGCAAGATCCGTTACGACTTGGATGGACTTGTCTTTATTAGATCCCTTATCTTTAGAAGCGCCACGTAGAGCATCAATTGTGGTCTGTAGACGATCAAGAGAGGGAGGTTCCTTAAAGTAGTCGCGTTCAATGAAAAATTGTTTGAAAACATTCAGAAAGTCCCAAATACGTAAAATATCTTCGTCATACTGTTTCCCTAGATTATGAGGAAGTTCGTGTAGGGAACCAGGCAATGATGGTGGTAGACTTTTTGTTTCTGAAACAATTTGCCCTGCCACTGTTTCGGCAGCCTTCCTTCTCCGATTCATTTCTTTGCTAAAATTCTTCGCCATGATTAGAACTACCTTCTCTCGTTGGGAACACGCTTCTTTTTTCAATCGATCATCGACTTGTATCGAAAGTTTTGCAAGGCGTTCCTCTGCTCGTTTCTTCCTTAACTTTTCTTCCTCGTCTAATCTCTGTCGCTTCTTTGCGTCCCTTTCGTCTTGAGCTTTCTTGCGTTTTATTTCTTTTTCGATCATCTCTTTCTCTCTGGCCCTGGTTTCTCTCTCTTGCTTCAGAAACTTTGCTTCTTCAGCAATTCTTTCGCGCTCAGCTTTCTTCTTTTGTTCTTTGAGTCTATTATTTCTAACTCGTTCACTGACACCTGCTTTTCCACCCGTAGCTTTGTCTTTCTGTTTGACGTCTTTTTCACCTCGCCTCTTCAGATAAACATAGTCGGTACAGTATTCGCTTCCTGGAAGTCCTTCGATAAGGCCTTCGATCTCTGGATTGAAGAAAGTGTCGTTCTTTCCAAGCAAATCAGTGGGCAGTACAATTTTTCGTTTATTTCCAGTGCTCCCCATTTTCGTCTTCTCTTTTCTCACTGCCACTCCTAGGAATGAAGCCTGATTATTGGTGCTAGTTTCTGAATTAGGAAATGGATTGGTTGCCATCGGCCCCATTAAAGCAACTCGGGCGTCGATCAACGCAGTCGCAGCATCTTCGTCTTCTTTGTCTGCTTGAGCATACTCTTTCTTCAAAATAGCAATTTTTTCTCTTAAAAGATTTTCTTCCTCGTTGTAAGGTTCTGCATCTGAATCAAGAGAGTCTGGATCTTCCTGATCCTTTTCATACTCCTCTATAAGAGAATACATTTCCATTCTAGCGTCTTCATCGCCACCCTTCTTTTTTTTGTTTCCCTTTGCTTCGATTGCAGCTTTCTCCTTCATACTCGCATCTAAGGCTTCCCGGGCCCGGATGACAATCTCCTCATCTACAAGGCCCAGCTTGGTCAAAGTCATGCTCCATGCCTCGAGCGGATTTCTTCCAATGACTGTATGAACAGGTTTCCCCTTCAGTTCTTTCAAATCATAGCTTCCATTTTCATCAACTTCATCATCGTTACCTGCATTGGATAGTTGGAAGGAGAAAACGTGAGAGCTTCATTCAGTAAA
>Ga0115013_10002033_pt1 | contig 11420 bp, 7 predicted proteins | sample SouAtlMetagenome_2_FD_88686 | JGI IMG/M metagenome (GOLD analysis project Ga0115013, IMG submission 88686) | Marine eukaryotic phytoplankton communities from Atlantic Ocean - South Atlantic ANT15 Metagenome | ecosystem: Environmental > Aquatic > Marine > Oceanic | place: South Atlantic Ocean...
AAGGCGCTCGCGGTGGAAGCGGTCCATGCGAAGTGGATGTCGCCTGTCCTGAGATCCAAGGGTGGGAGTGCCAACGCGATGCCACCGTTCGCCTGTCCATCATCGAGAATGGAGGGTCTTACCTGTGTTCTGGCGCCATGGTCAACACGACCGCTTTGGATTGCCGTCAATACATGCTAACCGCCCTTCACTGTGCCAGTGATGTCGATGACGATGAGTTCGCTCTGCTCAAGGTGTACTACAACTACGAGCGCCCGGAGTGCGGCGAAGGCAATGGCTTATTGAACCGAAGAAGAACCGGGGTCATTCGCTTGGCCGATTCCGACGATGTGCAGGGCAACAACTTTCAGGGTTCAGATTTTCTGCTCGTCGAGGTGGAGGACGCCATACCGAGCAGTTGGGATATCTACTATGCAGGCTGGGATGCCAGCGGCTCCGGTTCAGGCGAAGGCGTGGGCATTCACCATCCCTCCGGTGATGTCAAGAAAATCAGCACCTACACCCAAAACACCTCCAGCATCAGCCTCGGCGATTTTGGTTCGCATTGGCGCGTTTACTGGATCGAGACTGTGACCGAACACGGTGTGACAGAAGGGGGTTCTTCCGGCTCTCACCTCTTCAATGAGGAGGGGCTTTCCATTGGCACGCTGTCTGCCGGGCTTTCGGCCTGTTCCAATGGTGGGGCAGGGAACGGCACGGGGCCGAACCAGCCGGATTATTATGGCAAGATGTCCTTTCACTGGGATGACAACCCCAACCCGGCCGACGAGAAGCTCGAGTTGTGGTTGGACCCCCAAAACACAGGACAGACGGCCTTGCATGGAGCTTACCCGGATTTCGATGCGGCTGTTCCCTGCGGACCGGACCAGGCCTGCGAGGAGATTGCCGACGTGGCTCAATTGCAGATGGCACGGGAACTCAAGATGGTGCCCAATCCCGCGTCAGATCAGCTTCACCTTCGGTTGCCCGCCCAGGGATGGACCGATGCAGCAACCATCACTGTGCACGATGCCATGGGGCGCATCGTGGCGTCAGAAACATGGTGGGGAGGCGCTGCTGTCCTCGATGTTTCTGGACTCTCCCGCGGGTGGATCCTGGTTTCAGTATCCCTATCCGATGGGTCACAAACGACCCGCCGTGTGGTTCTGAATTGATCGCGTCAACGAATCCAAACCAAATCCGCGAGCTCAACCCGGGTTCGGAAGTCGCCAAAGGCCACGGTTGCCCGTTTGCCTTTGATGTCGAGTACTTCTCCCCGCTGTCGCCCCTCGCGCAGGCGCACCGTGCTGCCGACTTCGATTCGATCGAGATTCTGGCGGTTGCGCGCTGACTTTCGCTTGCCGTCTTTTGCCGCTTTTTTTCTGGCCGCAGCTTCTGCTTTCTCCGCTTTCTTGGTGGCCTCAACGGAAAGGTATTTTCGAAGGTCTTCCAGCAGCCCCTTATTGCCCTGCCCAGTTTTGAAGCGGTCGATGAATTGCTGCAGTTTTCGCCCGCGAAGGAGCGCAGCATTCTGTTCTTGTCCGACCTGTTGGACGGCGTCCTGCCTTTCATCGAGGCGAGAGGCCCTCCGTTCGTAGTCTCGCTTGGCCTCCTCGGCCTCGTGTTCGGCCTTGAGCTTTCTGTCCACCATTCTGGCGTGACGCGATTTCTCTTTTTGCAACCCGGCGATGAGCCCGTCCAATTTCACTTTTCGGGGGTCGAGCTTGTCCTTGGCTCGGTGGATGATTCCTTTGTCAATCCCATTCAGTTCCGCCACTTCGAATGTGAAGGAGCTTCCGGGTTGCCCCAGATCCAAGAGGTATGTTGGGGAGAGGGTTTCCCCGTCAAACAGCATGCTTCCGTTGACGGCTTCCGGCATGGAGGTCGCACGGGTTTTGATGTTGGCGTAGTGGGTCGTGATGACCCCGAACACCTTTTTCTTGTAGAGTTCTTCGAAGAAGACTTCTGCGAGGGCCCCGCCGAGTTCAGGGTCACTGCCCGTTCCGAATTCATCGAGGAGCAGGAGCGTGTTTCTGCAGGCATCGGTAAGAAATGCCTTCATGCGCTTGAGGCGGTAGCTGTATGTGGAGAGCTGGTTTTCGATGCTTTGGTTGTCTCCGATGTCGGTCAAGATTTGCTTGAACAACCCCAATGCGCTGTTGGGGTGGACGGGCACGAGCAATCCACTTTGGGCCATGGCCTGGATCAGCCCGACCATCTTGAGTGTGATGGACTTTCCACCGGCATTTGGGCCGCTGATGACCAACATCCGTTGGGCTGGGAGCAGGGTCAAGTTTTGGGATTGAATGGGCAACCCTTTGCTGCGGTGGGTGAGGAGGAGGAGGGGGTGGTGCGCCTTGAGCAGTTCAATTCTGAGCTCCTTGACGATGTGCGGCTTGACCCCGTCCATGTCCAGGGCGAGCTTAACCTTGGCTTGTAGAAAGTCGAGTTTGACCAGCAGCCTCTGCTGGGCCTTGATCAACGGGGTGTGTTTCCGGATGCGCTGGGTCAATGCACGCAGGATGCGGACGATTTCCTTGCGTTCGTCGTCTCTGAGCATTTCCAGCTCGTGGTTGACCTGGTGACAGTCCACCGGTTCGATGAAGGTGACTGAGCCAGTTTTGGACGTGCCGAGGGCCGTGCCGCGGAGCTTTCGCTTGTGGGTGCTGGCGATGGCCAGCACCCTTCGGCCATTGATATAGCCTTCTTCGGTGTCGGCGAGCCATCCCTGCTTGGCGCAGTTTCTCATGGCTTTGTCAAACAACCGATTGACCTGGCGGCGTGCGGTCTGCATGTCGATGCGAATTTTCGCCAGCTCGGGAGAAGCTTGGTTCCGCACCCCGCCCTTCGGGTCAAATACAACCTCTATTTCCTTGACGATTTCCGTGTTTTCACTGACTGTGCCTACCATCCCGCAAAGCCGGGGAAAGGCGCGCTCTCTTTCATTCAGGGCCGCCACGATGTCATTGACAAGGCGTGTGCACTGAAGGACCCTCATGAAACCGGCTTCGGTCAGGGCAGAACCGGAAACCTCAAGCAACTTGATCTCCCCTTTGATTTCCTCAAAAATCAAGGTGGGAAAGGCGTGCCCCTCCACTCGAATCCTCCGGAGTTCATCTGTGGATTCCAGAGCGTCCAACACGGTCGGCCGGTGTGTGCTGGGTGCAAGGTCCCGGGCGCGACGAATGGCGCTCTCCGTTTTGCAGTGGTCTGCGAGGCGCTCTCGAATCTCGTCGAACCCCAAGTCTTCAGATGACTGGGTGTCGAAGGCCACGTTGCGCTGTTTCGCTGCGCTGTGTCCACGTTTTGCGGCGCGGTCAGACGTGGCCATGTTGAATAAACTGTTGCACCAAGGAAAGGCCGTCGTCGAGACGTCGTGCGTCGATCCAATGGACATCCTGCTGTCGGTGGAACCAAGTGAGCTGCCGCCGGGCAAACTGGCGTGTGGCTTCTTGAATTTTGCGAATGGCGGTGTCCATGTCCGTGTGGCCTTCGAGCACATCAAACAGCTGAGGATACCCTACGGTTTTCAAGGCGTTACAATTTCGATGTGCCATGACGGCTTCAGCCTCGCGCAACCAGCCCTGCTCCAACATGACGTGGGTTCGGCGGTTGATTCGGTCGTGGAGGTACTCCCTTGGAGATCCAATGCCGAGGGTGAGGGTGTCCCAAGGCCTTCGAATGTGGCGCCCCCATCCACCGAGATGGATGGTTTTGAGGTTCTCTTGGCTTTTTCTGAATTCGCTGTACGGTTGGCCAGAACAGCGGCATACTTCCAGTGCCCTAATGACCCGGTGTGGGTTGGATAAATCTACTTTTTCGTGGTGTTTGGGGTCCAGCCTTTTCAGCTCGGCCAGAAGGGGAGCAAGTCCTTCTGACGCGTAGATGGCATTCAACGCGTTGCGCACCATCTCGTCTGAAGGCATGGCGTCGAGGCCGGAGTGAACGGCTTGGACATACAGGCCGCTTCCTCCGGCCATGACAGCGATTTGTGGCAATCCGCTTTGTTTGCGCGCTGCGAAATGGTCGGAAAGCCAAGCCACCGCTTCGGTTTCGAAACGGCCGCTGCTGTAATCGTCTGTGACTGAGAGGAAGTCGATGAAGTGATGGGGTGCCGACGCGCGTTCGTCTTGCGTGGGCTGTGCTGTGCCGATGGGAATCTCTCGGTAAAACTGTCGGCTGTCTGACGACAGGATTTCCGCACCGATTGCTTGAGCGATTCGGATGGAGAGGCTGGTTTTTCCAATGGCGGTGGGCCCGACCACTGTGATGAGCAATGGGGCCTCCGCCCGCGATGGGATCGAGGCCATGGGGCTCAATAGGCAGCGTCGTCGAGGTCGTCCAAAGAGGTGAAGCTCGGACCAGAATCTGCTTCGTCTTCCTCTTCTCCAGCGAGGTAGGCATCCAGTTCCGGATCTCCGGTTTTGAGCGGCCCTTTGTCCTCTTCTTCGGGTTCCTCCAAGTCCATTCCGAGATCGACTTCTTTGCTGAATTGGTCCGGCGCCTTGCCAAACTCTTGAGCCAAGAGCGGGAATTCAGGGCGTTCACCTTCCTCAATACCGATGACTTCCACATAAAAGCACCACATGCGAAGGAAGTCATAGACGTAGACCATTCTGTCGTTGGCAGCCGAGGTCAGGTCTTCGATGGCCGTCGTGCGCATCGAGGGGTAGGGGTTGCCCTGGTCGTCGGTGCCCATGTCCATGAGTGGAACCTCGCGTCCCCGTCCCCAGTCTTCATCTGATTGGAAAAACGACGCCATTTCACCTTCTCCAAAATCGAAGGCGGCGAGGATGCCGCGGTGGAGGTCCTCCAATGTGGAGGTCCTGTCGATGAGGATATCTCGGAAGACGTCGTCCTCGATGTCGATGATGACGCGGAATCGGAGGAGGTTCATGGGATGCAATGAATGCGCTTGACTCTCTGCGAATTTAGTTCATCTCTGCCTCGGACTCTTTAGTTTCGCGAGGCTTATCGACGTGACCGGTAAACCTGCAGACCTGACCATGACTTTTCCCTTTGACACACGCTTCTTGAAGTTTGCCCTCGCTGGCGGGGCCATTGCCTACTCAGTAAAGCTCTACTCCACCGGATACATCGGCAGTGGAGTTGGAATGACCATCGTCGGAGTGCTCATCGGCTTGACCGCGCTGCGCAGCATCCGGATGATTCTTGTGGCACTGCGCATTCAGCAGCAGAAAATGGAAAAAGCCAGGATCACGCTGGAGGGAATCAATCCCAAACACCTTTGGAAAAGCAGCCGAGGACAATATTGGTTTCTCAAGGGAAACCTGTTGTTGGAATCCAGCCTTAACGAGGCAGAGAAGGCCTTTCGACAGGCGTTGGAAGTGGGAATGAGGCGCGATGAGGAGAAGGCGGCAGTGATGCTCAACCTGGCCGCCATTCAGAGTTCAAAGCGTCGGCCAAAGGAGGCCAAGGCGCTGCTGGCCAATGCAAAGCGATTGGACAAAAAAGGAATGCTTAAATCCGACATTCGCACGATTGAGCAGGCCATTCGCAATCCGCAACAGGTGGTGCGCCGCCGGTGATGTCGGTGCGTGTTGCCTGATTTCAGGCGACGACGGCCTGATGATCTGATTGGGCAGACTTGGCCCACTCCGGGACGGGCGTTGCCGGGGAGGCGCAAGCAGTGTCTCGACGGATGTCTTGAATTTGGATCAGCCAGTCCAAAACACGATCCTGGACTTTTCTGTACGGTCCCCTTTGGGAGAGTCCGCCCTCGACAGCGGATTGGCTTCGAATCTCAAACTGGACGAGGCAGTCGTGTGCTGACTTGGCAATGTCGTCCAACCGATCTCTTCCATGCGGACAGGATTCGATGTGTCGCGCACATTGTTCCATCACATCCAAAAGCAACACGCGCACTGCCCTGTGCATTTCGAGACCATCTCGCATAGTCTCAAGTTAGAAGCGAATCCTCGCCCTGCACCTGATGTGAGTGGTGTGTTGAAAAAGTGGATTAATAACCCAAAAGGGCGTCAAGCGCTTCGCCCAATTGAGCATTCCCGAGGTATGCAGCCTCCAGCGTTGGCGCAAACGGGATGGGGGTGTCAATTGAGGCCACCCGTGTCACGGGTGCGTCCAGTTGTTCGAAACAAGCCGATTGGATTCGAGCCGTGAGCTCGGCTCCAATGCCGCCGGTGAGGTTGTCTTCATGCAGCACCAAGATGCGGCCGGCTTTTTTCGACGCAGAAAACACGCCGTCCCAATCGAGAGGGGCCAGGGTTCTCAGGTCGAGGACACCAATTTCTGTCCCGTCTTTCTCTCGGCGTCGGCTTGCCTCCTCGAGGGCCCAATGAACCCCCATGCCATAGGTGACAATGAGGGCGTCTTGAGCCCGTCCAATGAGACGGGATTTCCCAAATTCTAGACTGTAGTCGTTTGTTGGGACCTCTGCGGTCAGGCTCCGATAAAGGGCCTTGTGTTCGAAGAACAGGACGGGGTTGGGTGAGTCTATGGCTCGGGCGAGGAGCCCTTTTGCATCCTCTGGGAAGGCTGGATAGGCAATCATCAGCCCCGGCACATGGAAGAACCACGCCTCGTTGGACTGGCTGTGGAATGGACCTGCAGCGACTCCGGCCCCTGTGGGCATCCGCACGACCACATCTGCATTTTGACCCCAGCGCCAATGGAGCTTGGCCAGGTTGTTGACGATTTGGTTGAACCCACAAGTCACGAAATCAGCGAACTGCATTTCGACCATCGCTTTGGACCCTGCAATGGACAATCCCAGTGCGGTTCCAATGATGGCGCTTTCACACAGGGGTGTGTTGCGAACGCGGTCACGCCCAAAACGGTCGACAAATCCGTCCGTGACCTTGAATACGCCGCCATAGTCACCAATGTCTTGCCCCATCAAGACCAAATTTGGGTGGCGCTCCATGGCCTGCCCCAACCCCTCGGATACAGCGTCGATGAATCGCATTTCACGCGAGTCCGTACCGGGTGACCTGAGCACCACGGTTTCTTGACGAAACAGTCGGTCGAATTCGGCTTCTTGGTCCGGTTCAACAACGGGCTGCGCTTCTGCCGCTTTTAGTGACCGCGCGATGTTGTCCTTGTGGGCCTTCTTTAGTCCCTCCAATCGGTCTTCATCAAGGACGCCCTCTTGGAGCAGGAATTCAGCGTAGCGGTCAACCGGGTCGTTCTTTTCCCATGCTTCAATCAGGCCTTCAGGGTAGTATTTGGTCCCACTGGCTTCTTCGTGTCCACGGCGCCTGAAGGTCTCGAACTCGAGCAAGATGGGGCGGGGCCTTTTTCTCACTGAAGCTGCAACTTTGGAGACGGTGTCATAGACGGACAGGATGTCGTTGCCATTGACGCGAATCGCGTCCTCTTCCGGAATTCCATACCCTGGGGCCTTGTCCGTGAAATGCGCACACCGAAACTGCTGGCTGCTCGGGGTGGAGAGTCCCCAGTGGTTGCTTTCGATGCAAAAAATCACCGGCAACTGCCACACGGTGGCCACGTTGAGCGCCTCGTGAAAGTCTCCCTCGCTCGTGGCGCCGTCACCAGTGAAGACGAGCGTGGCCTTTCCCGAATCCCTGAGCAGAGAGGCGAGCGCAATGCCATCGGCGATGCCAAGCTGTGGACCGAGGTGGCTGATCATGCCGACAATGTGGTGGGGCATGCTTCCGAAGTGAAAGCTCCTGTCGTGTCCTTGCGTGAAGCCAGAAGCCTTGCCTTGGAATTGGGCGAACAGCTGGGTGAGTTCTATACCTCGCGTGGTGAAGACCCCAAGGTTGCGGTGCATCGGCAGGATAAACTCATCCTCAGCCAAGGCGGCTGCACAACCGACGGAAATGGCCTCTTGTCCCATCCCGCTGAACCACTTGCTGATTCGCCCTTGCCGGAGGAGACTGAGCATCTTCTCTTCGATGAGGCGCGGCAACAAGAGTTGATCGAGCAGCTGGATCATGCGATCGGCGTCCAGACCACGGTCTTTGATGCGCAGGGTGGGAATGTCGGTGTTCGACATGCGTCAAATCTACTTCCGGCCAAGGGTGTCCTTGCATGGAGCAGGGTGTAATTTGCCGTTGGAAATGAACAAACGTCCGACAGCCAAGGAGACGGGGGCTTCTCGCAGGGAGGTCACCCTTCGACTTCCTCCAGATTTGGCGAGGGACGACGAGGCTATTGACCGTGCGCTGCGCCGTCAAGTGAATGAATTCAAAAGTTGGGTGGTGTTGCGTCGGAGTTTGGATGCACGCCGCCAGCCGGCTAGTGTGGAATTGAAGGTGGCCCTTGATTTGAGTGAGGTCCCCGTGAGCAAAGGAGATTGGAAGTCTGTCCACGGCGCTCCTCAGGTGGTTGTTGTGGGCGGCGGTCCTGCGGGGCTGTTCTGTGCCCTCCAGTTAATTGAATTGGGCGTCAAGCCCATTGTCATCGAACGCGGGAAGGCTGTTCGCGATCGACGAAGGGATCTGGTGGCCTTGGTTCGGCAGGGACAGGTGGATCCGGAATCAAACTATTGTTTTGGCGAGGGGGGAGCGGGCACTTACTCCGATGGGAAACTATACACCCGGGCCAAAAAACGGGGAGACTGGCACAGGGCATTGGGGTGGTTTGTGGAGCACGGTGCCGACCCGGACATCCTTGTGGACACCCACCCCCACATTGGCACCAACAAGCTGCCGGGCATCATTGAGGCGATGCGACATCGCATCGAGTCGTGTGGAGGCGAGGTTAGGTTTGGCGTTCGCGTAGACGGCTTGGTACGCGATGAATCTGGTCGTGTTCAGGGGGTCCAAACGGGGGTGGGACAGGTGCTGGCTGAGGGCGTCGTCCTGGCCACGGGTCATGGCGCGCGGGACGTGTTTCAATGGATGGCAAAGGAGGGCCTGCGCATTGAGCGAAAGCCATTTGCCATGGGGGTGCGCATAGAGCATCCGCAGACTTGGGTCGACCGCAGGCAGTATCGGCTGTCTGAATATCAAGAGGCGGCACCGCTGAGTTTGCCTCCGGCTGCCTATTCCTTGGTGACCCAAGTAGAAGGTGGAGGCGTGTTCTCATTCTGCATGTGTCCCGGTGGAGTCATTGCACCTTGCGCTACGGCTGATGGCGAGATCGTGACCAATGGTTGGAGTCCTTCCAAGCGCAACAACCCTTGGGCCAACAGCGGAATCGTCACGACGGTGGAAGAAGCAGATCTCGATGCGGCGGGACACCACGGCCCATTGGGTGGTGTGGCCTTTCAGCGGGAAGTCGAACAGACATGTCACCGCGCCGGTGGAGGTGGCCAAGTGGCACCCGCCCAAAGGCTCACCGACTTTGTAAAGCGCAGAAGGTCCAAGGACCTGCCGAACTGCAGCTATCTGGCGGGCTTGAAGTCCGTTGATTTGACCGAAATCTTGCCCAGCTTCATCGTGGACCGACTGATCGCCGGAATTTTGAACTTCGAAAGAAAAATGCCGGGGTACTTGCACCCAGAAGCCATCGTGGTGGCCCCGGAAAGCCGCACCTCCAGTCCAGTTCGGATGGTTCGCGACCCCCAGAGTTGCATGATGCCCGGTGCCGAAGGGCTGTATCCGTGTGGTGAGGGCGCTGGCTATGCAGGCGGAATTCTGTCCGCTGCCATGGATGGAATGCGCGTGGCCACAGCGTTGTCTACTGCGGTTTTTCGAACCTCAGATTCAGAGGGCTAAAAAGTGCGTGTTCCTCAGTCCTCCAGCAAGATGAGGGCCTCAGCTACAGGGACGATCCTGCCTGCCACTTCACCCACCACAAAGGCATCGGGGAATCCTGCAGCTTGCATTTCTGGCAGGGCCAAACGCGCCTCCTCCGCAGAGGGGTATGCACCTTGGAAGTAGCGGTGCCAACCTGGCGCAGCCCGGTGCTCAACTTGACCCAACGCGAGGAAGGCATTGAGTGCTTCTGTGGAGACTTTGTCTTTGAGGGCGCCAAGCTGAATGCGAAAGCTGACCTTGTCGGAATCAAACTGCGCAGCATTTGACTGCGCAGTCGCAGGCACAATACTGCCCTCCGTGGGGTCACCACTCACATAAGATGTGAGGAATGCGCCAATGAATCCACGGCTTTGCATTTCCAATTTGTGCTCGATCGCATCGGAACGATTGGCAAAAGCACGGCTGACAACACGAGTCAAGCCATCCTCACCGCGGAATCGGATCACGTCGATTCCTGCAAAAAGGTTGTCGAGTTCTTCATCTGCGGGAGCCTGGAAGGCGCCGAGTTGAACGCGATGGTGCTCAACACCGGCCTCGGAGGGTGTGGTGGCTGCGACAGCCACTTCAATGGTTTCCGATGTTGGTTCGATGATTTCTGGCGCCAACCCTTGTTCTATTAAAGCGTCCGCAGCAAGCCCAGCCTCAAGTGGGTCATGTCCAATTTGAACCTCCATAGCACTGGACGTTTCTTGGAGGTTCGCAAAGGCCATTAGCGAGTGTTGCTCGGCTTCCGTCCATCCTGCCTCTGGCTTGGGGACGCGCAGAGTATATCCGCTCCAGTCTGTCAAGTCGGACGCGACTTGGCCCCGGACGGTGTCCCAATCGGTGGTCATCGGTGCCAAAGGGTTGATCACCACGCCCCGACCGTCCACACGGGTGTGACGGGAATGCGGCTCTGAATCTCGGTAGTCAGCATAGCCGTCGCCATCGGAGTCCACGGGGCATCCGTTGACATCGACTTCCACATCAAGGGGGCTTCCCGGGCATCGGTCGTGCAGGTTGTCGACGCCATCACCATCGGTGTCCATGGAGGCGAGCAAGGCCGCGTCGACCGAGGTCATGCCGGGCACAATGGGTGCAGGGGCCGTCTTCTTACCGAGCTTGCCCAGTCGAATGCCCAAGCCAAAGAAACCGCTGGCTAAAGCGTCTCCCGACAGCATTTTTCCTGAGGCTTTCTGGTCGATGTTGTCGGTCAGGCCAAGCCATCCGCCCACACCCATGCGCATCCTGACACGTGGGCTGATGTCCATTCGCACGCCAATTTGAGCAGGTATGGCAAGGCTGCGACCCGTTCCCGGTGCATTTTCTTGGTCAGCGAGGTCACTTTCGTATGAGTAATCGCGGCGCAGAATGTTGGCGTTTCCATCGTGATCACCGGCTTCATCGATGTCGCGCAGTGTGCCGTCCGACCACAGGTGGTAGGTGTTGCCGTAAGCGTCTTCGAGATCCTGTTTAATCAGGTGGTCCACATGGGCGATGCCCAGGCCGATGAAGGGCTGAAATCCTTGGGTGATGCGGGCATTGCGTGTGGTGGCCTTTTGTGTCTCATTCCCTGCAAGCAAGTAGTTGCACATCACCGTGGCCGATTGAATTTCGGTTTGGATTCCGTTGACATAGCCATCATCGGTGACGATCTGGGTTCTTGCGCCTTGAAATTCTATTTCCCAAGGTCCGTTCCATCGGGCCTGCACAGTCACCGCGTGACCAAATCCCGTGTTACCGAGATGGTGGGCT
>Ga0115013_10002035_pt1 | contig 11418 bp, 10 predicted proteins | sample SouAtlMetagenome_2_FD_88686 | JGI IMG/M metagenome (GOLD analysis project Ga0115013, IMG submission 88686) | Marine eukaryotic phytoplankton communities from Atlantic Ocean - South Atlantic ANT15 Metagenome | ecosystem: Environmental > Aquatic > Marine > Oceanic | place: South Atlantic Ocean...
CGACTCTAACACTAACCTAAACCTTAACTCTAGCCCTGCGCAAGGTAAGTACACAATAAGTACTTAGCGTTACACACAATTAAACACTAACCCACTTCATTTTATTTCTATAGGATGACACGCAAAAATCGAGAACTATTTTCCACTACTTTTTTACGACCGATGATTCCGAAGGAGAAGGTTTGATTCCTTCTGGTCGTTACAAGTCTATTTAATCATGAAAGTGTGCTCCAAAAAATCCTGCAAGCGGGAGGGAGGAGGAAAATTCAAGCTATGCCAAGGGTGCAGGGACACAGCAACGAAATCCAGAAACAAAAGGAGGAAAGCAGCAGCAGAGGCGGTAGCCAAGGAGGGTCATCGATTCTGTACAATGTGCTTCCACGAATTCCCGCTCACAGAAGGAACATTCAAGCTATGCCAAGGGTGCAGGGACGCACTGAAGAAATCCGACAGAAAAAGGAAGAGGGCAGCAGCGGAGGCGGTAGCCAAGGAGGGCCATCGCCATTGTATGGGCTGCTGCCGCGAGTGGCCCTTGGAACAATTCGAGTCTTTTGTAAACCGTCGTGCGAAGCTGACTACATGGTGTGCTTCTTGCCGCGCCATGAAGAGCAAATGCCATATATCGGAGACGACCAAGGTGGGCCAGTGCAAGAAGTTGTGGGAGGAGTGGCGCGATTCCCATGGATGCCTCCATTGTGGAACAACCGATTGCATCGAAGCGGATCACTTGGGAGAGAAGGTACACGAATGCTCAGACTATCCATGGTGGGCTTGTCACGGCGGCGTGGAAGCCCTGAAGAAGGAATTGGCCACCAAGGTCCGCCCCCTCTGCCGCTTTTGTCACAGGGTCCACTCCTCTGTACAGCGCGGCATATCGAAAAATCCAACGAGGGCAAAGAAGCGCCGTTATGTGAATGCCCTTAAGATGAGAATCGGGTGCTGTCAAGTATGCAAGAGGAAGGTGACGCCGGAGACCCTCTGTGCCTTCGATTTCAATCATCTCGATCCTGAAACAAAGAGGGATGATATCTCGACAATGGTGCGTCGGTACAAACTCAATGAGTTCTTCGAGTACATTGATCCTGAAATTCAGCTGTGTCGTCTCGAATGTGCAAACTGTCACAGGAAGTTTACAAACTCGCAAATAAAGAAGGTAACTCTGGCACTGCAATCGCTTGCCAAAGCCTCTTAAAATTGTGTAAAAATATAAAACTTAGAAAAATTATCTTGGTACATTTACAACACTTCTACGCCAGTCTTTTTGAAATCCCCGCAAAGCACATGTATAAACTCCTTGCCTTGTAAATGCTTCTTGATAATACGATTGCACTCTTCATAAGTGACTTTCTGTGATCTGTCCATAATATCCTTAAAGTTTGTCTTGCATCCATTCAAAACTGCTTGATGTGTTAGACCCAATAAGGCGGACTTGTTTTCCATGCGAACTTTCATGCTGAGTTCGAAGTTGGAGCGCTTGACCTCAAAGTCTTCTTTGCTTATGCCTTCATTGCAAAAATTCTCGTAAATTTGCCGCATCTTCGGCACAGCTTGAGGCATGTTTTTCATGTCAAACGAAGCGAAGGAGTACACCCAAGAGGATGATGAGTGATCCCCGCCGCGCATCCTAGCATAGGCACCGTATGTCCACCCATGCTCCTTTCTAAGGACGTCGTTGTAGAGCGAGTTCATGCCTCCCCCAAGGCACATTAGACCGACCGCCAAGGCAGTGTATTCTGGATCGTTCTTGTTCAGGTCTACACGAGTACCAATGGCGGAGAGACCCTCCATACGTCCGTCTAACTGACGCACAAGGTACTTCTCGTTGGAGCTTACTTTTTGCTGTACGGAAGGCATGAGTCCAAAAGGCAAGTGTTTCTCTTCATATTCCGTTTCTTTGGCGTAGAATTTGGGGCTAAGGATCTCATGAAACTCCTTTACCGCCTCAGCGAGCTTTTCGTTGGCAAGGTCGGAGCGCGCAGCTACACTCACCACCAAGGGTTTCTCTTCCATGGAGAGGAGCGAATTCTTAAAGTCTTCAATGTTGGAAAAGGTGATACTGGAGAGCTCCTTCACCAGCTCTTCAGGATCGATGGATCGGTTGATGTCTTCCTTCGCAAAGAGGCGCTCGGTGATCTCCTTCTCGGACAAGAAGCGAGGGTCCAAGGCAGCCCCTTTCCATTTCCCCAAAAGCTGCTGCGATTTCATCTGTATCTCTTGTGCGTGTTCTTGTGAGGTGTAGTCGAGGGACTTGATGGCCTTGGCAACGCGCTGGAGCACTGTGCTCGGGTCGGAGCTGCCGTCAAAAGCAATTTGAAACTGGAGCTTTCCTTGGGGTGCGGCAATCTCGAACTGTATGTTGTTCTCGATCATGTAGGTCTGGAAAGAGTCCTTGATGTCTGCAAAGGCGGCCGGCTGCTCCGCGCGGTACACAGACAAGGGTGCCGCTTTGGAGTGCGATAGCTTGATTTTTGGCAGGCCCTCGCGGATGAGGGTGGCGGCAACCTTGGCAAGTGCATCATTCTGGGTGCTGGATTTCGCGGTAATGAGCATTTGCACACGATCGGAGGTGTTCAGCTCGAGGCGATGGAAGAGGCCAAAGGGGGCATTCATAATACCTTGCTCTTTCATAGGCTTAAAGGCGTACTGCTTAGAAGCCTGCAAGTACATGTCCACAGCTCTGGGTGCATTGAACTGGGGCGTGCTCATGGCGGTGATGGCTTCGGGGCGTTTCACAGAGGGCTTCTGCCTTCGCTTTATGATGCCCAAGGTCATGCGCTCCTCTTGGAAGAGGTACTGGGAGACGCGTTGGATGTCGTCCACGCTGACGGTATTCAGCACCTTATGCCTTTGCCACACATCGTCCAGATTGCCCATGGCAATGGCCTCCGTAAGCTGGGAGCCCAAGGCCTCCACATTCTGCACCGAATTGTTCCATTTGTTGCTGATTTGCTTTTTCACGATACGCAGCACCTCCCTGTCGATCGGTTGCGTTTTCAGTTTCTCCAGTGCCGCATGAATCATTCCGATGGTCACTTGTTGCAACTGGGGGACATCTGCGGAGAGGGCCCCTACGATGCTGAATAGGAATCGATTCTTTTGACGCCCATTGTCGCAGGTGGCTTCAGGCACAATGCCCATGTCGGACAGCTGAGAGAGGACACCGACGCTGGGGTGCGAGAGGTAGGCGGCGATGACTTCCGAGACGATGGAGTCGCGATTTGTGCCGGCCACATTTCGGTACGACATCATGAGCATGCACACTGGAATGTCTGAATTGACAAGGACTTGGCGCGTACCGTCTTGGACTTCTTCAGAGCGTTCAATGCGCTTTGGGACTCTGCCTTCGGAGGGAATGTCCTTGAAATGTTCGGCGACATGCTTCAAGATGGCCGCAGGCTTCATGCGTCCCACCACGACAACATGGGCATTGTTAGGACCATAGAAATCCTTGTGGAAGGCCTTCAGGCGATCGAAGCTTACGGTGCCCACATCTCGGGCAAAACCGCCAGTGTCGATTTCGTAGGGGCCCCTCGCAAAGGCCGCTTGCATGACCTGAGAGCGAAGGATGCTGTACGGGTTTCCTTTTCCTATCCGTAACTCATCTTGGACCACAGCGCGCTCCTTAGAGTCGAATTCTTCCGTAAATGGCGCGGTCTGCATCCTCGTTGCCTCGGCCTTGCACCATTTGGAGAAGAACTGGAACCCGTAGGTGCAGTAGAAGTTGGTACGATCAAAGGAGGTGGTTGCGTTGATGGTCGCCCCCGCCGGTTCCATGGCGGTAAAGATGTCTTTCCCGCTGGGGTTTGCACTGGACTTGAACATTAGGTGTTCTAGGAGGTGGGTCGAGCCGGTATAGCCGACACGCTCATCGCCTGAACCGACATGGTAGATCACCTGTGAATGCACGGTGTTGAAGGGGGAGGGGCAAGGCACCACCGTAACCTTTAAGCCATTGCTCTTCAGTTGGTAGGTGGTGTAGTTCGAAGTAGACGATAGGACCTGAAAATGTTCGCTCATGCTAGTAGCTTGTCTCTATGGCACAGAAATAGTTATATATAGTGTAATTTATTAGCGAAACCTAGCCTTCATCTTGGAAGGGTACAGTGGGTGCGTGTCGTCCGGCAATACCCTAATCGTGTCGCCACCGTAGCGGCGCTTCAGGGTGTCCTCTTTGTAATTTAAATGGCCAGACCAGAATTCGGAGCGCTCGCCTGCTTTGGCAATGGTTCGTGGCAACCTCTCCGTCCTGTAGTCGGTCCCGTAGGCTTCCGGTGTGACAACGGAGCGCTTCTGGACCACAGGGTAGCCTTTTTCCTTGCTAAGGCGTAAGAGATAAAAGAGGTGCCTTAGGCGATTGCAGGCCTCTCTTTCTGTCTTGACTTGCAAGTAGAAGGACTCCGGAAATCGGGCCTCTACGAATTGGGAAGGGTAGTAGGTGCTTCGTGCATTCACGCGTCGCAGTACCTTCTTTGTATCCGGCCACGGTGTCTTGGTCAGGTTCAGAAATTTGGACACATCGGCCTTGTGGCGCAGGTCCGTGGCAAAGTCTTGGGCCAGCTCGTTGTCCGCCGAAGCAAAGGCTTGGCTGTGCATCTTTTCCAATTGACCTCCTTCGTATAGCGAGGGGTACCGGAAGAGGTGGCGCACGATGTCCTTCTCGTAGGCTTTGTAATTGTCGTAGTGCATGCTGTTGAGGAGGGCAGACTCCTGCACTGCCCTTTCGGTAATGTTTCTGCGGTCGCCGTGGTACACAAAGGAAGGCTCCCAGTTCTTTGCCTCTAAGCCTTTGCGTGCATTGAAGATTCGAACCACCTCCGTGATGGCCTCTTCAAGGGTCCGTCTTTTGTCAATGGAGAAGAGTTCGAAAAGATCGTAGATACTGGGATCCGTGCGCCGGCGACTTTCGTCCTTCATGCGCGACCAGAGGAAGGCATCGAGTTCCAGACGGTAACGGTCGATCTCGTCTTCGTCGAATTTCTTCAGCTCCCTGTTCTTGTCCTTGCACTTTTTCAACATATCCTTCAGTTGCTCAATGCTTTTTTTCCCAAAGCCACCTGTTGAGATGTCCTCTGCACACCCCTCCTTCTCTAATTCGGCAATTAGTTCGTCCTTCTCTTGGTCTCTCTTTATGTCTTCTGTGCTGTTGGACAGGTCCAGCTGGACGTAGCGGACCGGCAAGTTGTTGATGTCCAAGCCACAGTTTACGAACAGGCGACGGAGTTTCTCCAGCTGGAACAGGACTCGCTCCTCTACCCTGCAATCCGTGGGATCCAGCTTGAACAGTTCGTCCACAAAGCGCCGATACTTTAGGTACGGGCGAAGGATTTCATTCTGGAGGACATCGACCTTCTGTTTGTCTATCGATATACTCGTGCCAACAAACTCAAAGCCCCATTTCTTCTCTTGGTAGACTTTACAGCCATCGATCTCGCTCACGTAGTTACCGTTTCCGCGGAACTGTGTCAGTGTGGACTGTTTGAAGAAAACTTCTCCGTCCCGCACCCTGTCAACCTGTGCGTTGAAACGGGTCCCCTTGTGCCAGAAGTTGTAGTATTTCCCAGCTTCAACAGTATAATCGCCGTATGTCTCAGGCACCGGAAAGGGCGCGACCGCAAGTTTTGTGTTCACCGGCGTGATGGTTTGATCGTTCGACCAAGCATAGCTTTTCTTCTTTTTTTCTGTGTTCAAAAAATCTGCGATAAGTTTATTTGCCTTTGTTGCATTGGGTCCGGTCTTATCGCTCGCGTACTTTTCGAGATGTTCCCATATTCTGTCATCGTTTCTCGTGGCAGACGAATAAAATTCCCACGTTGGATAGAGTAGGGCCATTCTTGGAGTCTTTGGTTAGTGAATATGCGCCTTGTCTATATATATACATATTCTTTGTCAGCAATCAAAATACAGGGAACGATGCGCCAACGCAAGAGCAGTGTGTACAAGAACTGGGGCATCGACATGAGCAAGAGTGAGATGTTTGGACCAGCAAAAGCCTTTACGAAAAAGTACCTGAAAGGCATGGACTACAAACGCAGGGGTTGGCAACTGTGTTCGGTGCTTCTGACCGTGTGCATCCTAGTGTTCGTGTTTTCAGTGTCCCCAAAGCATTTGGACATCCGCCTGCCGGAGGACACGGATCTCTTGGGGACGCCCATGCTTCGTGGCCAAGAGACCGCCTTTGACTTCGAGGAGAATCGTTTTTTGAAGCAGCGCATTGTGGAGTTTATGGAGGAATCGTGCGAACAGTTCAAGGACAGCTACGACATCCTGTTCTGCCACAATGTGGTCATCAACGAGGAACCCTTCTCGGAGCCCTGCTTCATGCTTTGCAGGCAGAAGGACTTTTACGCAAATGTCGTGGTGTCCATGACAGAGGATAGCAAGACCATCGAGTGCACGGAGACCTACGCAACGACAAAACAGAAAGTCAAGCGCGAACAGTATGTCGTGTTGAGCGGTGAGCGGTACGTGAAGGAGGAAGAGGCTTCGGGCCACACGGAGAGCTTTACCAAAATTCCAAAGTCTGGCATTGACATTTGTCTGTTTCAGCATGCTGTTGCCATCCTGAGCGGCAAGTGGATTCAATGACGGCCCTCCACAAACTATTCTCCCTCCTCGACAAGGACAACAAGACGGATATTGATTATGTCGTCGGGGACTCGTCGCTTGCCTCCCTCTACAAGGAGTACCGCAGCATAGAAGAAGCTTGCGTAGGGGGCTCTGCGAAACTTGCGCCGTACGAACGCAGCATCGAGGTGGATCTCCCCAGAACCTTCCCAAGCTCGGTGTTTTTAGAGAAGCACACAAGCGACTTTCGAAGGCTCCTGCAAGCCTTTGTCGTCTACAGCCCCATTGCGTACGTTCAGGGGCAGAATTTTCTCGCCGCCGCCTCCTTGTACTATTTTTCCGGCAAAACCCCGTACCTGTCGTTTTGGTTGATGGTGTGCCTGTGGGACAACTTGAAGCATATCTTTCTTCTCCAGATCGACGACAGCTTCTACGCCGAGGGCAAACTGTTCCACGAATCGACGGAGGAGGTCGTCCGCGTGTTCGTGGCCTGCTACGAGAAGAAGCACAAGAAAAAAGTGTCTGCCTTGATTCGGCTTACCTTGAAGAATCTGGTACAGTGGAAACTCATCGGGACGCTCCTCCTGTCCTCCTGCGGGTCCGACCTTCGCAACACGAGGCAAGTAATTCGTTTCTTTTTGCCCTACCTGTACGACACAGAAGGCTTTCGAAGGAAGGCCGCGGCGGTCGCCCTGTCTTTTCTCTTCTGTTGCTTCATGGAGAAGGAACTCAACGAAGAGGTGGTGCTGCGTATTCAGAACAGCAACCTGACGAGGACAGGGCTGTTGGAAGTCCTGAAGGCCTCCAAAGAGGTCGGAAAACTACTCTCCTGAGCACACTCGACAAGTCCATCCAGCGAAATGGCCTCCTTTCCTCTGCCAGTGTCCAAGAACACGCACATCAACGGCGTTATCCTGCGCAACGGCATCTTTGCGCAGTACACCATTGTCTGGTCGGGCGAGTTTCTGAAGGAGGAGGAGATGCCCACGGAGGAGAATGTCTTCATCTTGCAGCACATGCACGACAACAATTTCATCTTTGCCTTCTGGAAGAGTTCAGAGAACCAACCGAGGATCCTCACGCCGAAGCATTACAAGGGCTGCTTCCAGAAAGAGAAGAGTGTCTCTGCCTCCAACCGGTACTTGTTCCAGCTGAACGACAAGTACTTGCTTCTCCCGTACCTTCCGGTGGATTTGTTCCAAGAATGGACAGACTCCGTGCTCTACAAGAAGGATTCGCTGGCCCACTCGTACCTCGCTGGACTGTTTCAGGAACACCTCGGGGGAGAATTCGGGGCGATCGAGCGGAAGCGCATCACGAGATTCTGCGGCTGGTACGCCAGCTACGAAGACATACCCATCGATGCCTACCGGAGGCTGTTCGTGCAGGTCGCGAAGGAGAACAAGGGCCACAGCATAGACATAACGCAGGACCCGAAGGAACTGTCCACGGAACAGGTTGAAAAGGTCAAGGAAGCCTTTCGAATCGTCAAGAGTATTTTTAAAGGTATTATCATACAGTAAGGGTATTCAGTAGTATATGGTAGTAGTATTCAGTAGTATTCAGTAGTATTCAGTAGTATTCAGTAGTATTCAGCTTGCCTTCTTTTTCAATTGTTTCGACCACCTCACCATCAAGGCCACGAACAAGGCACACACGACGATGGTCGTTCCCATAAAGACAACATAATCGAAGAAATGCGAGACATCCACAAAGACCTCACAATCCTCAAGGCACTCGTCCTTGCATTCAAGCCTGACCTGAGCCCAGTCTGCGACAAAGGGCACCTCTGCCTTTCCCTCGTCGGACAAGACAATGCTCAACTCCTTGATCAATTCTTCCAAGAAAGGGTGCTCGTGCCCGACCACCTTGAACTGTTCGGTTCGGTAGACGCGGCCTGTTCCCTTGCAACGCTTCATCCAAGGAAGGCTGTGGCATGACAGCAGCGCTCGAAGCTTTATAGCAGTGTTGGGGGAAGGGGAAAACGGAACAACCCGTGCCTCCCATTCTTTTCGAAATAACAAGCGATAGAGTCCCTCTCGGCGGAAACAATCCGGAGGTGGGACAAGTGATCGATCGGGCAAAAGTCTTTCTCCAACGCTTTGTGCGTCTCTGCCTTCCCCAAATCCTTCTCGAAGTCGAAGCAGTGCAACTCCGCACCCTTCGTCAGGTAGTAAAAGAACTTCTTTTCCACGAAGGGTGAGGCACACACGTAATCGTGCAAGTTCGGAAGGCTGTACTCGAACACTTCTTCCAACTTGTTCTCTAGCTTCTTGTCCACGGACACTGTGCACGCAATGTTCAACACGAACAGTTCCGGCCCCATGCGACAGACAAAGCTGTTGTGGCGCACCATCGCAATTTCCACATCCGATATAGGCCAGTGACAGGCTTGTTCCGCCAAAAGCATGGAAGAAACGCTGATGTGGCCAAAGCGGTGCTTTTCCAAAGACCTGTTGTACTGCTGGTTCTTCATGCGCTTCGCTGCGAGCTGTTTCTTGATCTCGTCGTCCTCCACGCCCTTGTCCATAAGCTCGTGGACCTCTGCGCAGAAACCCCTTCCGGTGCAGTACTGCGAGTTGCTCAGAGAGGCAGAACAGTCCACGCACTCGATCATGAACAGTCTGGGCCACTCTATCGAAGCGTTGCAGGCAAAGAAGTGCTGTGCCTTGTCCTCGTCCAACACCACATTCGTCAAGTAAAACTCAAGCATGGGATAACCAAGCTCGCTCACCAACAAGGCTAGATTCCAGTTGGAAGTAAAGGTGAAGGCCTCCTCGCTCTCTGTGCCGAGGCTGCCTTCCAAACGGTGCTCTTTGCCCTTCTCGTCCACCAGAATGACGTAGAATTTTGGCGAAGTGTGCTTTCCAAGCGGAAGGTAGAAGAAGACGTCCGTTTCATCGTCGAAGTCCTCGTCTCTTACTTTCGTGTACAAGGGCTGAAACCTGACGTAATCCAGCGCTACCGCCACTCGTTTGGAGGTGCCCTTCTTCTTTGCCTGAAGAGGTTGCGAGTAAAACAGGCGTCGCGCTCGAAAATGATCCTCAAAGCTGGACTCCGGCATCAAACGCTGCGGAAAGTCCATCGGAGAGACTCGCTTCGAAGCGAGCTGAACCATGTCGTTGCCGAAGGCCTCCCCCTTCGATTGCAAGGTAAGCGCCGAAAAGTACTTGATCTCGTGGAAGAGCTGTCCGGAAGCATTTGGTATGGCCGCCGCCGCCGATGCCTTCCTCTTGCCCTTCAGCTTCTGCTGCATGCCCTCGGACAGTTCAAAGGAATTGCCGTGGAGTTTGAAATACACGGACGAAAAGGTGCGCACGGCCGGTGCCATGTTGTTGTTGTAAAGCAGCACCTGCCCAATGCCCGCCTTCAGATCGAAGAAGTGGGGCAAGTCCGAGCACGACTTAAGTTTTTGGATTGTAGTAAATTGCATTTCTTTTCAATTCTTTTTTTATTTGTTTTTATAACTTTCTGGGGCCTTTTGGAGCAATTGGATTGCAGATTTGGGAGCGCACACGAATTCTGTATTCATTTTATTTGTTTCTTTGCCTTCTTGTGGTCGCATTCAGACACACGGACGGATAGTGTATGGATGTGTATGGATGTGTTTGTATTTTTTTTATTTTTTTTATTTTTTTAATTTGGATGCATGGAGAGGGAAAATGAGTGGACTCGACGAGGTGTGTTCATAAGTTTCCCGCCAAAGTGTACACCATGCTGTGTATATGTGTACGATCGCGCGTATTTGAATTTCGGACAAAACACGCCATTCACGCCAAGCCGGTCGGTCGGTCGTATGAGAGATTTTGCAGGCACACAGCATTGTAAAAATGGACCAATCAGAGCAGGAATACGATTGCGGTAAAGACGGACACGGACGACAGCGTTACGGTGGCAGCGCTGACAATGCTGCTGACAAGAAGGAGGTCCCGCTTGCAATTCGCCTCGTACGCGCTGCTGCTGCTGTTCTTCAGGATGTAAATTTTCTGGTAGTACCAGACTACCATGGCAAGGAGGAGGTAGAAGAGGGATTGCCTCTCCGCGTGCCTCAGGGCCACGAATTGCTTTTCGGCGCCAATGATGAAGAGTGAAATGGTAATTAAAGTAAACAGGTAGAAGAACAGCCATGCGTTCGTATTCAAGAAGCCGGACCACTGTTCCAGCTGCCCGATGCTGATGGCCAGCACAAGGGCGTAGATGATGCCATCGCTGAGGGTGTACACGGAGAGCTTCATTGTGTTTAAGAGACCTTTTTCCTTTTATATATATGTTAACACGCAGTCAAGTGAAACTATTGAACGAACTCAGTATTGCCGAAAGAGAGGCCGTAGAAGTGCTCTTGTCCTTGAAGGAGGCACCGCATGGCAGCAAGAAGCCCAAGAGACGAGGGCGTGCTCGTGCCGAGCTGCCTCCGGCTGTCCGGTACTCCAAACGCCTCCGAAGACGAAGAAGCCAAGAAAAAAGTCGTGGCGGCAATTAGTAAGGTATTCCAAGCGCTGGGGCGGGGCAGAAGGGAATCCGTCTACCAGATGGCCTTGAAGCATGAACTTTCCCGCCAATTTCAGACAGTCTGTATGATAGAGTACCCGCTGCCAATCCTCTACGAGCAAGAGCGTGTTGGTGTCTCGTACATCGACCTTCTGTTGGCCCGAAAATTCTTCGTAGAGGTGAAGAGCACCGCAAAAATCTCCATTAAGGACACTTTGCAGGCCATGGCCTATGCGAGGGATTTGAATTTGAAAGGAATTTTAGTGAATTTCGTGCAGAGCAATTCCGAAAAAAAAATCGAGGTTGTCGTGGTCAATGGGCACAGCATAGTGGAACAACTTGCCTAGGCCACGGCGGCTCAGCGGC
>Ga0115013_10002036_pt1 | contig 11418 bp, 15 predicted proteins | sample SouAtlMetagenome_2_FD_88686 | JGI IMG/M metagenome (GOLD analysis project Ga0115013, IMG submission 88686) | Marine eukaryotic phytoplankton communities from Atlantic Ocean - South Atlantic ANT15 Metagenome | ecosystem: Environmental > Aquatic > Marine > Oceanic | place: South Atlantic Ocean...
AACACCGATAGCGTTAGAGCTTGGTACTACAGCACCAGAGATGATGTTGTTACCGTAAAGTAGAGAACCAGCAACTGGCTCACGGATACCATCGATATCTACTGGAGGTGCTGCGATAAAAGCGATAACGAAACAAGAGATTGCTGTAAGTAGAGTAGGGAACATTAGACAACCGAACCAACCAATGTATAGTCTGTTCTCAGTTGAAGTGATCCATGCACAGAATTGCTCCCAGAAGCTTGCGCTCTCGCGTCTTTGTAAAGTTGTAGTCATGATTTTTTTTTTATTTAAATGTTTTTGGTCTTGAAAACCTCCCAGGACTTTGCCTGTTATACTTATTATCAATTCGGAAAGGGTAAAATAATATTACAATAAATTAATAAATTTTAAGCTTACGAAATAAATAAAAATTTTATGGTGGTTAACAGTTTATGTCAAACTGAAAATAAAACTTTAGCTCGGGTTAGTTTGCTTTGTACGATTATTGCACTTGATGTTTCGAATTCTATATTTCAAACAACGATTAATAATAATGAGGAACCAATTGTTGATTATGAATATTACTTGACAAATATTTTATTTAATTATCATTTTAATTTTCAATCGGGTACAGCTTTGCGCGAAATTGCTTTATTATTGGTACAAACATCAAATGTTACTTTTAAATATGAAAATATTTCAATGCAAAAGGATAGTCAGGAAATTGAAATTGAACGTTTTAAACAATATTTGCGCAAGTTTACATTTTTTTTTCATAAATACATACAATATTATCCAAATGAGCTTTCTACACTTTCAATTAAAAAAACAAATATGTTAGCAATTAAGAATTTGTTCTTTATAAGCGGTTTATAAAAAAATAGTGTTCTTGTTTTGAAAATATATAAATTTATTGGTTTTTTTAGTGGTTTCCTAGTATCAAGTATTATTGATACAACTTTAGGTGAATTAAATGAGTGGGCAATTGTTGGGGCTGCTCTTGTTGTAGCAAGTTTAGAAACGACAAGTAAATTTTTTTATACATCGATATCACGAATTCAAAGTGGTTTAATTCGAACATCGTATTTTATAAATTTAATGGTTATTTTAAATGCAATTAAAGTCGGTATTATCTATGGTCTAATAGTGGATGCTTTCAAGTTAGGTAGTTAATTTAAAATAATTTATGGTGACTATGTAAAAAAGGTGAGAAAGTACAATACTATTATAAGTAGTATAATAAGATGAGTTAACTATTTAAATTTCATGATCACAGATAGCCAAATTTTCTTAGCTTTGACAATAGCGCTGACAGCTGCCGTTTTTGCGATTGGTTTAGGTAGACAATTATACGTTTAGAGTTGAATCGTGGATTATGTTTATATTTCACATATAACGTATAACAAAAAAGAAGATTCAAATATTATTTAGATTGGATACATAGTTGAATCTTCTTTTTCATGATAAACAGAATTACAGTATTTGGCCGTAGGTGTGAAGTCCTTTACCTAAAAAATTAACGCCGAGGTAGCATATCCAAACAACAACGAACCCTAGTGAAGCAATGATTGCTGGCTTTTCACCTTGCCAAGATTCAGTTAATCGGGCATGAAGGTATGATGCAAATACTAACCATGTAATTAAGGCCCATGTTTCTTTCGGATCCCAGCTCCAATATGAACCCCATGCTTCATTTGCCCAAACAGCACCAGCAATTATTCCAATAGTTAAAAGTGGAAAACCAAAACTTATAGTTCGGTAACTTAAGTTATCGATACTTTCTAATAGGTTTAGTCGTTCATTTGCAGCTTGGTTGTTAACCCCATTTTGATCAATTAGTAGGTTGCTATAATTTTCAAGTGTTTCATTTTTATAAAACGCTGTATCAGTAAGATTTCCATTTGGAAATGGTACCCCATATGCATTACCTTGCAATTCAACACTTTTGCCTCGTCCTCTTGTTAGTAGAAGAAAAAAGATCCCAAGTAAAGAGCCGATAATTAAACTCGCGTAACTTAACATCATTACAGTAACATGCATCATAAGCCAATTTGACTTTAATGCTGGCACAAGAGGGGCTGGAGCTTGCATACTTTCAGGTAAAGATAAACTTGCGAACCCTGTTACAAAAAGTGCAATTGGTGTACTAATAGATCCAACTAGATTAATTTGAGAGCGGTTTTCAATTATTAACGTTATAAACGTAATCCCCCAGGCTAGAAAAAGTAATGACTCGTATAAATTACTTAATGGAAAATAACCAAAGTTTAGCCAGCGTAGGCTTAGTAAGGCAAATAGTGAAAAATTCGCGAAAATATTTCCATAGGAGCTTAGCGTAGAAAATATTTTGATGTTTGGGTATATTAAACTAGCCCAATAAATAATCGTTAAAGATAATAAATTTAAAAAAATTATATTATCCAATAGTGATTGGATGTCCATTTTATTTTAATTCGTCTCGTATATGTTATTCACGATTTTACAAGTTAAAGTTTCTCTATGCTACCTCTTCTTGCTCAATTAAAACAAAAAAAAGGGCAAACATAAGTCCCGGAAAAACAAGTGTTACAACCGGTACCAAGATTGGTGGTAAAAATGCTGCTGTCATAATATTAATATGTTAGTGTTTTTATCAAAATTACATATTCGACTAATCTATAGTTTAGTCTTTTCAATAATACGATTTTTTAGAATATTTAATATTCTCAATTTAACTGAATTATAATCCCAATTGTACTAGAATAAGTTCCAATATTAATTTTTATTGTTTACACTTTTTGACAGTACTTTAACTCTAGCTAAAACTTATAAAGTTTTATTTGTGATCCGGGTCAGTTAAAGTAGGCTTTTTACAAAGTGTTTTCTTTTTTATATGATTTATTTTAGTACGTAAATTTTATTGGCAAGTGTTATAGTCTTAATTCTAATTAAGGTAAAACAGGTCAGTAAAATTAGGTTATCCTTTAATATTTATTATTGTGTAGAGGGGAATCTTAGATTAAGGATAATTAATAGATTATTACTCTAGCAGACTATGGTGTACTAAGATTAGGTTAGTATAAGTGTAAAAAAAATGTAAAAAATATAAAACTGAAAAATAAAGGGTTTAAATTTTATTTTTCAGTTTTATTTTTTCTTTAAAGTAAATCTATTGGTTTAATAATAGATTTTTCCACCGCCCCATTTTTCGTTTACAACCTTAGGTTGTAGAAGAATGTGCCCGGCAACGGCAAAAAGGTCTTCATCTGTAAATGAACGCATCTTCGGAAAGATATCAGCACTCTTAATACTAGGGTGTAGTTCCGATATAGAATCTAACCCATCGTATGTCATTGGATCTTTAAAATAGCTTACTAAGTTTGTGATATTGTCACGTGCTGGTGTAGCTAAACTAAGTGATTCTGTATCTAAACCAACGTTCGGGTTTGTTTTTGTTAAACCACCAACGTGGCAAATAGCACAAGCGTTATTAAATAAACGCTTGCCTCGTTTAACCTGTTCAGGAGTCATAACTACGCTGTTCCCTTTGGCATCAAGAGGAACGGTTCTTGTATCTTCGTCTAACTCTAATGCGTTAACAGAAGAGATATTAGTACTAAAGAAAAGAGTAGCTAAAATGCTGCCTATTAAAAATTTATTTTTTAGCATATTAGTTTAATTTTTTAATCAAACAATAAATATAGTTTAACGCTAAACTGTTAAAGATAATTATAGGGTCTATACTAAAATATTCTTCAAGCCTTTGAAAAGTAATATAACTTTTGAATATGTTTAATTTAAACTTTCTAAAAAATTACAGTTAGTTAATCAAATGTATTACGTCCAGTAAATTTAACATTTACTGGTTGTGGATTCTTTCCGATCGAGTGGTCTACGTTTCCTACTCCAATACGACCTTCATTTAATTTTTCTGGGAATACACCATCCTTAGGATGTAAATATTGTACTTCGCTATTTGGAAAAATACGGTAAATCTTATAGTCACTAATTTTAAATAAAGTTCGTAACTGCGTACCGAGAGCTAAACATTGTTCTTTTTTAGAAAGATAGAGAAGGTTTTCACCTTTCTGCATTATAGCTGAACCACTTGTTGGCATTTCGAAAATTTGCTCTTTTTGGGCTGTCCAGGTGATAGCGTATTTTTCTTCCGTTTCAGCTGCCCGAAGCCAACCGCCTGTACTTCCACCAAAAGTTGGGGAAGGTATTTGTAAATTTAATGTGTCTGTCATTTATGTTTAGATATTTTAAGTTGTAGTTTTAACTAAAAATTACTGTCACTAAATTCATATTCTTAAACATTAATTATATTTCCATTTATAAAAAATAAATAATGTAAGTCAAAACTACTTCTTAAAAAATATTTTCTTAATTTAATTTAAATTTTAATTGGGCCGAGTTGGATTTGAACCAACGTAAGCTATGCTAACGGATTTACAATCCGTCCCCATTAACCACTCGGGCATCGACCCTATATATTATGCTTGTACGAACTTTATCATAACATATTTAAGTAATGTCTGCAAGTTTACTATATTAAAGTTTACCTTAGTCTTTAGTTTTAATAATCTTCTCTTAAAGTAGATCGGGTTCAAAAACGTTGCAATCAAAGTCATCTATTAGAGCTGAAAAATCTTCTAATTCAGTTAAATTTTCATCCTCTACCTTATCAAACAACTCTTTCAAACTATTATTTTTATTGCGTACTACCCTCCACATTTGAAAGAATTCTCTACCGAATTGTGTACCATCAATTTTTTCATTAACTGCAGATACGATTTTATTTTCTCTAAGTAACTAAAAACATATTAAGGATTATGTGTTTCCTGGTAGGCAAATTCATGAACTATTCAATAACGATAGGATCTGAAAAAAATTCATAAAGAAAATGTATTTTCTTTATGAATTTTTGTTTGTCTAAATGTGAAAGTTTAAGGCTGTTATTTTTCAGTTGAAAAGTCAGTTTCGATAGCATCATCACCTGATGGGCTAGTTGAACTATTATCGGTTCCATCCGTATTTTGACTGTATACTTGCTGACCGATTTCCATCATACGTGTTTTAACACTCTCATTTAGCTCTTTCATACTTGTATAATCTTCGCTTTTTACTGCTTCTTCTAATTTAGTAAGAAGATCGTCTAACTGAGTTTTATCATCCGCAACGATTTTATCGCCTAGTTCTTCTATTTGTTTACGTGTTTGATAAACTAGTGCATCAGATTGGTTCTTTAAGTCAATTTGCTCTGACTTTTCTTTATCAGCTGTTGCATTTGCTTCAGCTTCTTTAACCATTCTTTCAACTTCATTTTTATCAAGCGTAGATGCGCCTGTGATAGTGATAGATTGTTGCTTATTTGTAGCCTTATCTTTTGCTGTTACTGATAGAATACCATTTGCATCAATATCGAATGTTACTTCAATTTGTGGAACTCCACGGGCTGCAGGAGCAATGCCATCTAATCTAAAAGTACCTAAACTTTTATTATCTTTGGCTAATTCACGTTCACCCTGTAATACGTGGATTTCTACATTTGGTTGGTTATCAACCGCTGTAGAGAATGTTTCAGATTTTTTAGTTGGTATAATAGTGTTTCTAGGGGTAATTTTAGTTGTAATACCACCCAATGTTTCAACACCTAGTGATAATGGTGTTACATCTAATAGTAAAATATCTTTTACCTCGCCACCTAAAACACCTGCTTGAACAGCTGCTCCAACAGCTACGACTTCATCTGGATTTACCGTTTGGTTTGGTTTTTTGCCTAAAAGTTTTTCTACAAGTGTCTGAACTGCAGGTATGCGTGTTGAACCACCAACCAACACATTTTGGTCAATTGCATCTGCATTTAATTCCGCATCTTTTAAAGATGCTTGAATAGGTGTTTCACAACGATCGATCAATGTTGCACAAAGTTCTTCAAATTTTGCACGAGTTAATTCTTTTTCAAGGTGTTTTGGTCCTTCTGGTGTAACAGAAATAAATGGTAAGTTAATTGAACTTTGAGTTAGCGTTGATAATTCAATTTTAGCTTTTTCTGCCGCTTCAGTTAAACGCTGTAAAGCTTGACTATCTTGAGTCAAATCAATTCCTTCTTGATCTTTGAAATCTTTAATTAACCACTGTACAATTTTTTCATCGAAATCGTCACCACCAAGGTGAGTATCTCCTGAAGTTGCTAATACTTCAAATACGCCATCTCCAACTTCTAATACTGAAACATCAAAAGTTCCACCACCTAAGTCAAAAACTAAAATTGTTTCATTGTCTTTTTTATCTAAACCGTATGATAATGAAGCAGCCGTTGGTTCATTAATAATTCGTAAAACTTCTAACCCTGCAATTTTTCCTGCATCTTTTGTAGCTTGACGTTGTGAATCATTAAAATATGCTGGCACCGTAATTACGGCTTGAGTTACTGTTTCTCCAAGATATTTTGATGCATCGTCAGCTAATTTACGTAGTACTTGAGCTGAAATTTCTTCTGCAGCGAATTGCTTATCTAAAGCTGGACATTCTAACTTAATAATATCTTCCGTTTGGAGAACTTTATAAGACACTTGACGTAGCTCTTCTTTTACTTCATCAGTTTTTCGACCGATAAAACGCTTTACCGAATAGAATGTATTTTCGGGGTTAATTACTGCTTGACGCTTAGCAATTTGACCTACTAGAAGGTCGCCTTTCTTTGTATAGGCTACTACAGATGGTGTTGTGCGTTGACCCTCGGAGTTTGTTATTACTTCTGGTTTACCCCCTTCCATTACTGCAACAACAGAGTTTGTTGTTCCTAAATCGATTCCAACAACTTTTGCCATAATTTGTTACGTGTTTATGATGATTTATTACTCTACTCTAAATATTAAATCTTTTAAATTAAACAAAACAAGGGGTGTTTACCACACATTTCTATCAAAAATATTATTATTATCTTTTCGCTGCGCGTTGCTTTTGTTGAAAATCTGGACAAAACTTTTGTTCACAGTTTATAATGGAAGCATTCTTGTTTTAAACAAGAAAATGAAAAAATAATTGTTTTTTCTGTATTGAATACTTAGTAGATTAAATATCTAAAGACGATTTTTAGTTATGTCTGTTGGCCTGTTTGCAAAAAAACTTGGAATGACACAAATCTTTGACGAATCTGGAATCATATTTCCTGTGACATTACTTAAAACGGAAGAATGTCGAATTAGTCAAATTAAAACAACAACTACAGATGGGTATAATGCTATTCAAGTTGCTTATGGCCCAGAAAAAATTAATAAAATTACAAAGCCTCAATTAGGACACTTAAAGAAAATTGGGGAAAAGGGTTTCAAATCATTTGGTGAATTTCGTGTAAGTGATCCGCAGAATTTTAAACTTGGACAGAATATTACTTTAGATTCTTTTGTCGTTGGACAGAAAGTTCGCGTGACGGGAAAAGCTATTGGTAAGGGTTTCACTGGTAACCAGAAACGACATAATTTTAGTCGAGGTCCAATGACACACGGTTCAAAAAACCATAGATTGCCGGGTTCTGTTGGTGCAGGAAGTACGCCGGGTCGAGTATACCCAGGAAAAAAGATGGCTGGTCAAATGGGTGGCCAAACAGTCACAATAAAAAATAGTGAGGTCTTATTTATAAATAGCGAAGAGCAAATTTTAGTTTTAAAAGGTTCTTTACCTGGCAAGCCGAACACGCTTTTAAAAATTCAACCAAAAGATTAAATAGCCTTGCCTTGCAGAATTAGTTGATTTCAAGCACAAAATAGGCTTTTGACATTATTAATAAACTTATAAACTTTATATGAGTTTCGATCAAAAAGCATTAATTGATTTAGTAAAATATCCCCTTCTGACAGAAAAAACAATCAAATTGATTGAACAAAATCAATACAGTTTTGCAGTAGATGCGAACGCAACAAAAACTTCCGTAAAAGCTGCTATTGAAAGTTTATTTGACGTTAAAGTAATCTCGGTAAATACGTCATTACAAGCTTTAAAAAAACGTCGAGTAGGTAAATTTATTGGGAAAAAATCTCAGTACAAACGAGCAATCGTTACACTTGCGCCCGAGAATTCTATTACTCTTTTTGAAGATGTTTAAAAAGTCTCATCTCGGGGTTTGATATTAGATTGTATTAAAAATAACTAGAATTACTTTAATGGCAATACGTTTATATCGGGCTTATAGCCCAGGAACGCGTTCTCGTTCTAGTTTATTCTTTGATGATTTAGCAAAGAATAAACCTGAAAGGTCTTTAACATTTGGAAAAAAACGTTGTAGTGGGCGTAATCATCGAGGTGTTATAACATTAAACGGTCGTGGTGGCAGTCATAAGAGAAAATATCGTATGATTGATTTTCGCCGAAAAGAAACAAGTTGTGTAGCACGAGTAGTTAGTATCGAGTATGATCCAAATAGAAATGCTCGCATTGCTCGTTTACACTATTCTGACGGCTCTAAAAAATATATTATTGCACCTCGCTCTTTAAAGGTTGGCACAATAATTTGTTCGGGAAGCAATAGCCCAATTGAAATCGGTAATGCAATGCCTTTGGAATTTATTCCTCTAGGTAGTATTATTCACAATATTGAATTGACTCTTGGAAAAGGTGGTCAAATTGCAAGGGCTGCTGGTACTTATGCACAATTGATTGCGAAAGAGGGCGATTTTGTAACGTTAAAACTTCCGTCTAATGAGGTTCGTTTAGTTAACAAGAAATGTTATGCAACTTTAGGTCAGGTTGGTAACGTAGAGTTTGTAAATGTTACTCTAGGAAAAGCCGGTCGAAAAAGATGGTTAGGTAAGCGACCAAAAGTACGTGGAGTTGTACAAAACCCAATTGATCACCCACATGGAGGTGGAGAAGGGCGTTCACCAATTGGACGTGCTAAGCCTGTTACACCATGGGGTAAACCTGCTTTAGGTATTAAAACGAGAAAACCAACGAAGGCAAGTAGTCGTTATATTCTACGTGGTCGACGTTAATAAAAATATTTAAAATAAAGCAATCACCCAAAATCATGTCACGTTCCTTAAAGAAAGGTCCTTTTGTCGCATCATATGTCTTTGAGCAAGTTGAAGCGATGAACAGCCAAGGGAAGAAGGATATTATTAAAACTTGGTCTCGTTCAACAACAATTTTGCCAAATATGATTGGGCATACTTTTGCTGTATATAATGGGCGTCAACATTTGCCAGTATTTGTAACCGATCAAATGGTTGGTCACAAATTAGGTGAATTTGCACCTACACGCACATTTAGATCACACATTAAAAAAGATAAAAAAGGAAAACGTTAGTTTGATATGTTATGAAAACAATTTCAATACAACAAAATGAAGCGCGTGCAGTTTCGAAATATATTCGGATGTCGCCAAGTAAAATTCGTCGAGTATTAAGACAAATTCAAGGGAAAAGTTATAAGGACGCATTAATCCTTTTAGAGTTCTTACCATATGCTTCATGTGAACCTATTATTAAGGTTTTACGATCTGCAGCAGCAAATGCTAAACATAATAAAGGTTTTGATGAATCAACTTTAACTGTTAAAGTTGCATTCGCTGATCAAGGTCCAACAATGAAGCGATTTCGACCTCGAGCGCAAGGTCGAGCTTATCGTATTTTAAAAGCTACCTCTCACATTACTATTATTGTGGCTGCGTAGTAATTTTATAATTTTATGAAGTTTATATAACTGTGGGACAAAAAACACATCCAACTGGTTTTCGTATAGGCGTAAATAAAGCCCAAAGTTCAACGTGGTTTGCGAATTATGGTGCATTTAGTGACGTCTTGAAAGAAGACTATCAAATTCGACAATTTTTTGAAAAAGAATTTTCCGTACTTTATAACAAAGCTGGAATTGCTAAGTTAGAGATCAAAAGAAAGGTAAACCAATTGGAATTGCTTATTTTTGCAGCCCGTCCAAAAGCGATTGCATCTGGCTCGGATGAAGAGGGGACAATTTTAAAGTTACAATCCAAGTTGAAAAAAATCCTGAAAGGGTCTAAGCAGATCAGAATTAAAGTACTCCAAATTAATAAAAGTGAAAACGAAAGTTCTTTAGTTGCGCGTTCGATTGCTGATCAACTTGAAAAAAGGGTAGCTTTCCGAAAAGCTATTCGTCAAACGACGCAAATGCTTCAAAAGAGTGGTGTTAAAGGTTTTAAAATTCAGGTTTCAGGTCGTTTAAATGGTGCGGAAATAGCAAGAGCCGAATGGGTTCGAGAAGGAAGAGTTCCTCTTCAAACATTAAGGGCTGATATTAGCTATGCAACGCAAAAAGCTTTTACAATTTACGGTGTACTTGGTCTTAAAGTTTGGATCTTTAACAAAGAAATTATCTAAATAAATTAACTCTTAGTTATAAGTTTAACAATATCAAAGAAATAAGTTTATGTTACTTCCTAAAAGAACAAAATTTCGTAAAGTCCATAGGGGAAGATTAAAAGGTGTTTCGACAGCTAATACTGTTGTTTTTGGTGACTACGGAATTCAAGCTTTAGAACCTGTTTGGCTAACATCTCGACAAATTGAAGCAACAAGACGAAGTATTACCAGATATGTTCGTAAAACCGGAAAAATCTGGATTAGAGTTTTTCCAGACAAGCCAATTACAGAACGTGCTGCGGAGTCACGAATGGGATCAGGTAAAGGTGCTGTAGATTATTGGGTGGCTGTTATTAAGCCTGGTGCAGTTCTTTTTGAAATAAATGGTTTAGAAAAAGAAGCAGCATATAAAGTTTTAAAGTTAGCTTCATATAAGCTGCCAATTAAAACAAAAATTGTTAGCCGTTAAATTAATTTCGCTTCTTATTAAGATTTTAAGACAGTAACACAAAATGACTACAAAAGAAAAAATAGGTATTGTTGTTAGTGATAAGATGGTGAAGACTCGTATCGTTGCAGTAAGTGATCGTATCAAGCATAAAAAGTACGGTAAAGTTATCACTCGAACTAAGCGTTATGCAGTTCATGATACAGAACTTAATGCAACAATTGGCGATAAAGTTCGTATTCGTGAAACGCGTCCTATCAGTAAAACCGTGAATTGGATTTTAACAGATATATTAAAGAAATCCTCAACATAATAAGAAAAAATGATACAACCGCAAACTTGTCTAAAAGTCGCAGATAATAGTGGCGCGAAAAAGTTAATGTGTATTCGTATTCTTGGAACAAATCGTCGTTATGGTTACGTTGGAGATGTAATTATTGGTGTTGTTAAAGATGCTACACCTAATTTAACAGTTAAACGATCTGATGTAGTACGAGCTGTTATTGTTAGAACAAAATACTCTGTTCGCAGAAAGGACGGTTCTCGTTTACGCTTTGATGATAATGCATCCGTAATTATAAACAAGGAAAATAACCCGCGTGGGACGCGTGTCTTTGGTCCTATTGCTCGAGAGCTAAAAGATAAAGGCTTTACAAAAATTGTTTCTTTGGC
>Ga0115013_10002041_pt1 | contig 11409 bp, 9 predicted proteins | sample SouAtlMetagenome_2_FD_88686 | JGI IMG/M metagenome (GOLD analysis project Ga0115013, IMG submission 88686) | Marine eukaryotic phytoplankton communities from Atlantic Ocean - South Atlantic ANT15 Metagenome | ecosystem: Environmental > Aquatic > Marine > Oceanic | place: South Atlantic Ocean...
CCCAGAGCATCACTAAGCATGCTTCTCGTTACTTGCAAATGAGACACAATTGCCGTTGCTTTCCCGAGCGGCAATCGAAGTAGCACTGCATCCCTATCTTGCAGCACCCGTTCCTTAAGAGTATTGAATGATTCACCACCCTACGTTCAGTCAAATATAGGATCAAATTGTAAGATGGCGTGACTACAGTTGTTTCAAATATAATGGCTTAAAGATAGGAGTGCTGACTTACCTCTGGAGTCACATCTTCATCGCACGCATCGAATCTCGCCATAGTTTCTTCGCCGATTTCTTCCTTTGTCAGCCCACACCATGAACCCCGATCTAATTCCCTGAAGCCCTCCATTTTAACAATTTCCACTTCATTCTTTTGGAAGTCTGATATTTGCCTTGCACCGAAAACAGCCCGTGATAGCGGGCTACTGACGACAAAATTTAGGTCAAACTGTTGAAGGTAAGTTGCTGCAGCCTTGGCTTCAGCTTCGCCAAGAGGAGACAGGGATACATCCAACGCGCCGTAATACACGGGTCGATCTCCACCTGATGAATTTTGGCAACACAACGACAATGTAAAAGACAGGTGAGAATTGTGGTAGTGTGGTATCCATTTATTCTCGTATCATGAAATTCTGAATCATTTACCTGGGTTTATCACTTCGCCGTGTCTCACTAGAAACAGCCTCTTCGCAGAGCCATCTAGTGGAGGAAGTTCCGGTCCTATGATATCGTTAAATGAAGCAGTCTCAGTATCTTCCGCCGACGATGATGAGTGGATCACGATAGTTTTCGAGAAGGGTTTGCTTGGTCGGTAATGATAGCATGGTTTCTTACTGTTATTCGTCACCGGCACGAAGGACCATGCTTGATAGTCAATCGAATTTGTGAATGTAAAAACCTTGAAAATGATGAAATAAATAGAAAATGTCCGCATCATTGTATACGAGTGAGAACAAAAATGTGATGACATGAAAACGTTCATTATCGGTATTGTCAGATTCCCAGACTGTTTGTTTGTTGTGACGAACGTGGGCTGGGAAATGCTGCTTCGGGGGATCCAACTCAAAACGGGGTGGGGGCAATCCGCTGCAAACATTCGCGACCACTTGCACAGAAAGAAAAGGAGAAGAACAACGATAATGCAGGACTGTATGCATTCTTTGATGAGACCACTTCGGATCGTGATTTCTTCCCTTCCGAAAATATTTCTACGATAGAAGATCGTTCAATATTGTACCAAACTTTATCGTTACCAAAGAACACTTGTTCTTTATTCTATTCCTTGGACAGCTGTTCCATCTGTGATACAAAATGACGCACTGCACTTTTTTACTTATTGTCATTTGTTTCTGTTTTGAAACAAAACTTGCGTACGGTTTCTTGATGTAGTAGTTCGTCGTACATTGAATCGGAAGAACATTGCGATTACGTAAAACGACGTGTGTTCTTTATTTTGTCGAACTCTTTTTGACACCGAGTGGTGTCTTTAGTTTCTACTTCCTTGCACCGTGTAGTGTTGCGGTAGGATGGGAAAGAACGAAGAGAAAAGCAAAAAAACACGAAAGAATCACAATTCAAACTCATTTTCTCTATACCTGGGAAGAGGCAATCGTAACCCTCAAGATCAGAAAGAATATACCAAGATGATGCGACCGACGTGCCCAGCAACAAGAGCTCTAGAGCTTCAGAACCACAAGACGACTACATCGAAGGGTTCTCAAGGGAGAAGTATCGACTCGAAATTATCCTACGAACTATTCAGCTTAAATTTCGATTCCAGTTTGAACGCATTTCCAATCATCGAATGGGACTCAAACGAAGATTCGGATTCACTCTCCGAAACTAGCTCCGTTCGGAGCATGGAATCTTGGAACTCGATATTGACCGACACCGAATCTTCCTTGGGCAAGAGAGGACGAGACAATCCCAAGACGCCATATCGCCGACTTGTCCGCTCAAAGAAGATCAAATCTGATCTTTCATCACTCGCTAAGGGAAGACCATGATAATCTCACCGAAGAACTCCTGGAGAAACTCTCTGCTCATAATCCGACCTCCACGAGTTTTCAAAAGATTACATAAACTCCCAAAGGATGCACGCATTCATCATATACGTTGCATGCATCCAAATCACATCATCCTAAACTGGCACCACATACTACTGCCAGATCTGTCGCTACCTTTTCAAACAAGTCGATTGTTCTTTGAAACCTTGTACAAAAATAAAATACCGTGTAGCGTTCTACACATACATCATGGAAGGTTTTCCCCTGCTTCCAATTAAGTATATAAATCAATATGTTAGTATTTATTCTTACTATTAGAAGACTAGTTTATCTAGAACTAAGACCACTATCACTCATTTTCGAACAAACAACCCACAGTAAGACACAAAGATGAAGGAAACGCTACGCATGTGTTGGCAATGATCGTAGGTCAATGAAACTCGATCAGTCTCTCCGCCATTCTGTTTTGTTTCCTCCAATTCAATCGATATCAGTGTTCTTGAGGGCAGATTTGAAGTTGCCCTGGTGGCCTTGGTGTTTGAGCAAATTGCGATTCGTCTGCCCGGGGGCGGTATGACAGTAAGCCTCTCTCAGCTGCTTGCCTGGTAGAGTGACCAGAAGCCCTGCCGAGCAGTAGCGATTGCTCCCCCGCAGTGCGCCATCTCGGTTTCTTGTGGCAGCAGCGCATTGGTTGCTTCATGCTCACAGCTGCTCCTGAAATTGGCAATGGCTGCTCAATTTTACACTGCCACAGGTTGCGCAATTGCAAATTGCAATAGCCAACGGTTGCCAATCAAAGGGGAGCACTCGGTTCTCTCTACCTGCCTGGCTAGCGCCGCCCTTTTGTGGCTTGTATTTCTTTGCGGTACGGAATGGATTCCGATACAAATGCACCAACCAGAAGAAAAAAAAAACAGTGATAGCAAATAGCTATGCCTTGACATGATAAATAATCTATATACAATCTTAAATGAATTGCGATAAAACTTTGCACGAAATCCATCACACTTGACTGGGGAGGGATGGGACATCGCCCCGCAGCAGATCGAGCTACACCGCTCACTTCCCTTCCTAGCCTGCTTATCGTGGTCCCCGGATCGAGCCGAACAAGTCGACCATGTCCGTGTACGCCTTGGAGGCGATCCAATGTTTCTCACAAGGTGACAGTTCTCGCTGAGACTTCTTGTACACTCGCCGGTTCTCGCCGCCGTGGTGATGATCCGATTCAATCGGGGCGTAATGGCCCTCGTATGGTGCCATCCGGTTCCAGGTCGTTCGAAAGTTTCGCACCAGGACGCCTCCCTCGCCATCGACCTCTCTGACGACCCGTAAGCTCGACGGCTGCCACCGGCGACACTCGTGGGGTTCCTCCGGACCACCGTCTTGTCCTCTCGAGAAAGCGTGCTGCCTCGTGAACCCGACAGAGTGTGGAGTGATCCACCAGCCTTCCCAGTGAGGCCCGTCACGATCATCCCAGTAGTAGAGATAATACGGAATGGTGTCATCGGTCGTTTTGGTGGCGGTCGTCGCGTCGGCAACGATATCGATCGCCCTGCGAAGCCGCCAGTATGTGTGCTCCTCCCGGATCGTGCTCGTCCCGCCGACACCCCGCGGTGGTGGCGGTGGAGCCTCGCGGTTTGCGGTTTCTTTGGCGGCAATCAGCCGGTTGTCCTTGCCGTAGCGCGAAACAAGCGCGCCGCAAATTTTTGCGCCCCAATCCAGCAGGTGTTCATTGTTGTTGTTCCCGCTACAAGCGGACGATGATGATTCGTTTTGGATCCTATCCATCCTCTGAAGGACGACCCGGACCTCATTTGGCAAGATGGCGAAACCGCCTGTTTCTCCTCCTCCACCTTCTCCTCGGGGCGGTGGCTCGAGAGGCCGAATTCGAACCAACCCGTACATCTTTCGGCACACAAGTGATAACGCCTCTAGGCCTTCCAGATCACAGAAATCGCTGACACACAAGATCAGCGGGTCAGGAAGAGTAGCTAGAAAAGCTCTTACACCCAGGCCACATGCTGTGGTGGATTGGGGTTCCATAGCCGGTGTTTCGGGTTCGATCTTTGGCGTCGTTGGGTTCATTCGTGACGACCACCATAGAGCGACGAAGTGCGTCTTGTTTTCTTCTGCCACGAAAATGCCTCTGTTTCTTACACTAATAGCTCATTCAATTTTTCTCGCGGTCGTCGTCAGTCTAGATACACAAATCTCGTCGGTCAGCTTGACGGTACTAATAGTCTCAGCCGCGCAGGTTGTGTTATTATTGAAAAGAAAATCTTTTTGGATTTTTGATCCTATCTGTAGCCCCTGTATTACGTGTTATTTTGTGCACGCATTGCGAGCAACATAATTTTTCAAAAAATTACCGTATCTAATGTTTCTGACTTCCGCCAGGTTAATCCTTTTGCTATCCTCATTGTCTGCAGCCTTTTTCCAATCTTCAAAAGCACTCCAAGTGAACAATAAAAGCAGGTGAGTTTCCAGACAATATGATGGCTAAAAAAAGACAAAAGATCGATTCTGTCGATAGGTATGTCCAGGAACCGATCAAGCACTTGAAACAGCCGATTTGTTTGTTTTACGGGGATAGATACAGAAAGAAGGATTTCGATTGGATGTTCAATATTGATTAGATGATTGTGCTCTATATACCTCCATTGTAATTCTTGGTGTCGATTCTCAATTCCCTCGCTCTCTTGTTATCGACTAGCAGAATTACAATGACTTCGGGAATAACCAGTGTAGCACGCAAATCCATCGGCAAACTCAGGCCTGAGAACACAGTGTTTTTGCTTTGTGATATTCAAGAGAGATTTCGTCCGATTACATGGCGTGGAGAAACTATAGTTCGCACGGCAAATTATATGACTTCTGTGGCAAAAGCTTTAGACATTCCTATCGTAGTGACTCAACAATACACTAAAGTGTTTGGTGAAACCGTAGAAGACGTATTTGCGGACAAAGAACACTTCAAAAGTTGCAAAAAGTTCGAGAAGAAAAATTTCTCCATGTGCACAGAAGAAGTGAAGAATCATTTAAATTCTTTGAATAAAAAGTCAGTCGTCCTATTTGGCATTGAAGCACATGTGTGCGTCCAGCAAACTTGCTTAGATTTGTTGGAAGAAGGGACAGATGTTCACCTCATTGCCGATGGCATCAGCTCCCAACAGCCCTACGATCGAGAAATTGCTCTGAATCGTATGTCACAGGCAGGCGCCTTTCTGACCACCGCTCAGTCAACTGCATTTATGCTGATGCAAACCGCAGAACATCAAAATTTCAAAGGTAAGTGCGCATCATCGTACGCTAAGTTTAGGACGATTATAAGAGTGTTCATATACTAATCACTTTTGGTACGTGTTGGTAACTTGAACGGTGGGTGGTTTACAATTTGCAAATGAAGCGGTGAGCAAATTGACAGTGGAACATATGAAGCTCCCGAACGAATTTAATGATGCCATCAAAGCCTCCGAGAAGTAATGGCCTCGACGCTGAATTGTATCCAAGTAGAGAATCTGGAATCGTTAAGATTCATTCGAAACAGGAAGAACCGTCGGCTGTTCCGTGACTTCGTTTGTCCCAACCGGAAAACTCTCCATATTTCCATTATTCACACAGTATATTGTTGGGTACTCGATAATCGTCAAACCACTTAAGACTGATTTTAGACAATCATTTCTTTTTAGTCGAATATATCTTGGATTGTTGGCTGAAGTTGGAAGCCGTTTGATCAGTAACTGATAACTATCTAGAGATGGAAGCATCTGCATGTTCGAATTATTGTCATATTTTTCTTCAAGATGTTTTGAGATATGGTCGATAATATTATCCTGTTGTTCCGACAAATTGAATGAAATGGTTTTCTTTATCGATACAAGGATTACTTCGATTTTCCATGTAATCAAGTCTCTAGAGCTGCAGTACCACGAAGAATTGTGTTTGTGTCTTTCTAGAATTGGAGGCATCACTTGTAGTGTGATTCCACGACGTAGAGCCTGTTGAGCTAAGCGTTTCGCCTTTTTGTTAATAGACGCAATCGATCTCGTATGCCCCGATCGATTTTCATCAATGGAATTTTTGGGAAATATCTTTCCATCTTCGGCCAACTTCGAGACCTTCCGAGCACGTGGCAATATATCCAAGATTTCTTCCATGAAAAAGTAGTCACTTCGAAGCGTGCCATCGTTCATACGGCAAAGTGGAAGATATGCTCCACGAGATCGTTTTCCGGAGCACTTAGTGCGCTTTTTGTGAGCTTTACAACAGTGCAAAGAGCATGTACGGATCGAGCATCCGGGACACTGATACAAGGACGGTTTCTCATGGCACTCTTCGCAGAGTTGGGGTTTTCGTCGAGTCATGGTTGATTTCGTATCATTTGCGTCGTCGTTGTCATTGTCGGATTCTTTCCTCGCAATACTCATCGCACTAAATCCTGTTATTGCTGGATATATCTAAGATTTCGGCGTTTTTTCAACGGTAGTCTAATCTTACTGACTAATTCCAAGCGGTTGCTTTCATTTCTTATCTCGATTTTAAATCAGAATCGAATCGCTCAGAACGATTTTTTCAAAAGCAGTGTCAAAATAATTGATTGGTTTAGGATTCATCGCGCGCTGCCGAGAAGATTGGTTCAAAATTCTTGAACTGGTTCCTTCCACATCAAAAAGTTTGGTCATTGCACAGCGCAGTGCCACATGGGAAGCACACCCAAGGCTGGTGGCGATAGCTTGCTGCCTGTGGCACACGTGAGTGGGGGTCTGTTGTGCAAACAAGGGCCAAATTGGCCCATTGCCAGTGCAACCAAGGGCACCACTGCCCCAAGAGGGCACTGGCCACCAATGGTCGTGGTGCAGCAGACATGCAATGCGTCTTGAGCCTAGAGGAATGGAATCACGGTGCACATTACAACAGCGGGCCAGACACGGAGTTGATAGGGGTGTTTGATTCCAAAGCCGCTGCGGTAGCAGCCGCAGCCATAAAAAACACAAATTATGGACGTTTTGATGAAGCTATAAACTCCATGTTCGTGGGAGGTGAATACATCGACAACCGGGAAAATCCGCCAGACAACGGAGTGCTTTGGAAGCTTGGTGGTCGGGATATAGGGGAGGGTGATTACATTAAGCTTTTGATAAAGAAAATGCCCGTTCGGGGATTGCCAGACCAAAAGGCGGCCAAGCGAACCTCCGAGGAAGAGGAGGGAAACAGTGGTTCCAGAAAGAAAACCAAGAAATCGCAGCGACCGAAAATTACGAGACACAAAACACATCCCACTTAGTGATCCCAGAGAGAAAACCAAGGAATGATGAGAGCAGGTGGGACGTAGTAGAAATACAAAAACAAGACGACCTGCAATAGCAGTAAAAGAACTAAAAAAACCTTCGATAATTATTATTGGAATCCTGCCAGAGTACTGCATTTTTACTCAGGTCTCCTGAGTTAGGATATACGTTCTGCTTGAACAACATACTTGCAACGAAATACTGTATGTACATTACATTTCCAGCAGAGTTTCATTAGGGTAGGATTTCCTATTTCCCATACCTTGCAACATCTAAAGCAGTTTTCTTTTTCTTGGGTATTGAATGAATCATCGGTGTGAGGGTTTTTCGGAATCGGATCTTCAGACATGGACTCTGCAGAAGTTCTCACGAGTAGCGTGTGCGACGAAAGCAAATGCGTTTCACAAGGTGGATGGAATCATTTTTCGAATGACACGAGACAATCCTTTCGAAATTCTTTCACCTGCTATGGTGACGAAGGAACCTTCTACCCAAAGATGTGTGCCGATGGATTTGTCCCCATTGCTGTGGATGATGAACCTACCCTGAGCTCCGCTGACTGGTACGGAAGGGAGGATGCCAACATATCGGTTTCCTATTTTACGTGCTGCCCACCAAGTCTGGCCACCGATGATGATGACACTTTCAAAGCTACGAGGCGGTGCTCAGACCCAACTATTGTGGCTTTCGATGACAAAATTTTCAGCAAAGACACAATATATCAAAAAGAAAGCTCATTTCCCTACTTACGTCGAATGAAAACGAATGACCTGCGTCTCATTAAGTTTGGCCCGCTGGCAAAATTTTCCGAATCATCAGACGGGATCGATTCCTACCTTTGTTGCAATTACGCAACTAATTCGACAACAAACGACTTTTTAGAGTCCACGGAATGTGTGCCCTACCGCAACGATATCTACAATGGATTTTTCCCGGAGAATCGAATGGGAAGTGTGTTCGAAACGATTCCACCGAGAACTTGTGACTTTCCCGACAATTCGTATTCGGTTCCACGTCCCTCTGTCATCAGTAGCCGCTACCAGTGCTGCAAGACCGGAACACCGCTGCCTCTCTATGTGGAAGATTCTATCTTCAACATTAGCGTGTACTCGAGCACAGCCCTCTTTGGTATTTCGGCGGTATTGTCTCTGATTGTTGTCCTGGGTCTGTGGATTCCGTTGATCAAGAGCAGGAAACGCAAGTTTGTCATGTCCTCGCGAGCTCGACAAGGCTCGAGTTTCAGTAATTACAATGTGTATCTGATATACCTCGCGTTTCTCGATCTGGTCTGGTGTACGTATGGAGTCATAGCTCGTGTGCTCTACATCCATCAAGTATACCTTCCGAATGCCGACTCCATTTGGATGACCATCGGCATTGCCTATTACGCCGGAAATTTTTGGATCAACGCCATTATTCTCTACGATATTTTTCTTTTGCTCAAGTGCTCCAAAAATGCTCAACGGCGAAGGCCGCCAAGCTTGAAACGGTCGAACCTGCAGGGATTGGGTGTCTACACGTTCGTGGTGGTGTACGGAGTGGTCGTGGGGCTCTATTTCATACCAAACGAAGCACTCTTATCGTTCTATGTGGTGAATTCCCTGGTAACCGGGCCTCCCTTGATGTTCGTGAGTGCTTTGCCGTTCTGGATCTGGTGGCATGGTTACCTGCCTCCCTTGAGTAGCGGGACAACTCCCTCCACTGGAACCTCTAAAATTGCCAATAGCGCTATGGTTCAGGTTGTAGGAAGAGACGCACTGAGACACCCGAATCCCCGAGACAAGGCGTTACGAGACCTAACTATCTACTTCTTTCGGGTTGTTTTGTCTTCATGGCAATGTACTTGCCTCTCAGTATATTCATGTTCATGGTAAAGCCCTGGAGAACATGGCCCGGATACGTCAACGAAATCATCTTGGCGATCCAGCCCACCCTGACATTTGTTTTCCTCCTGATGAAACCGGATGTGAAAACGTACATATTGGATCTGGTGACACTTTCGTGTCTCTTCAGTAGCAACGGAACGGTGTCAGAACCAATGGCATCGTCTACACTAGTCTCCAATATCTTTCAGAGCAGAAAGACTAATTTCAACGGCCATTTGTGTTTGTAATCTTCTGATCCTCATCTCCCGAATAGAAATTTCGCATCCGCTTCCGCCTTGCGTTGACACGTCATTTTCGCTATGGGATGATCAATAGCGTTGCACAATTGTTTCTTTTCTTCTAGCGCTTTCAAGTATTTATCATTCCTATCCTTAGCGTTGCACAATACATTCAGCAAGAGGTTGTTAAGTTCCTCGTAGACCCATGGCTGATAATGTACGGCGTCCCACAAGACGGTTTGGCGTTCATCCATCAGATTTCGATCGGGTGGCGGGTGAGACCATTGAAACAAACCAAATTCTTTTGTGATGTGATTGACGTCAAAGAACTCGCAATTGGCAGCATTGGTCACCTCGTACACGTCTTTGCGCTCGTGATCTCCAAGAGATCTCTTCGTCGATCGTTCACATTCGGTGGTGGTTCGGTAAAAGCATCGGCCGTCAGGCTTGCTCTTGCCCCCAGTAATCTGGTACATGGATTCCATAATCTGCTTGGCCCTACCCTTTGGAAGTTGTCCCCACAACCCACGGTTGTACAGCACGTAGTCAGTGTCTACATGATTCTTTAGAAATTCCGTTCCGTTGGAAAAGGCCTGTGTGAAGTTATCATAACGCCAATCAAAGCCAAAAAGTTGGTTGGCTTTTAGGTCGAGAGGATCCATTGATCGAAATTGCTCTGTGTTTTTTACCCTTTGTTGGTACATTTCGGACGTGTAACGGCAGGCTCCCTTCTTGGCACATCCGGAAAAGTCGTATCCAGTATATGGTTCATTTCCCTTCCAGCCTAGTTCCATGGCCAATCGCAACGTGACACCATCACTGCTGTTCGATGTCACGTACTCATATCCACCACCTCCATCCATTTCTTTCACATACGTAACCTCCATCTTTCCACCAAAGATCCCCCCATCCGTGCCACCACCCAAGGTCGTAAGAATCATCTCCCAGCTCGAATTCCAATCTCCCAGCTCCCATAACCAATCTTCAGGGACCAAAACATTTGGTTCCAATTTCGAGCAGTCATGGTTGCTGAGTTTCTGAATTTTGCAAGTGCGATCCCTGCCAAACGGATTGGGCCACTTGTTGTGTTCTAAGAAATATGCCAGACTCGTATACGTGTAGCGTGTCAAAGAATCGCCAACGAACAAGAGTTTCTTTCCTGCCAGGCATTGTTTGGCTTCTTGTGAGGTATATCGTTTGAGTTGGCAGGTGGAGGGGAGTGTGAGCTCTCGAGATCCGTCTGGGCGCATCTTCCATGCGACATTGGTTGTGGCGCGTGTCAAGAAAGCACCATTCGAATACGGACTGTGGGGTTGCCGCATCAGCTCTTGGCAGGTTGGAAGCTCTTGTTGTTGTTGTTGCACATATACAATATTTTGGCTGTGGTTGGACGAAACTTGTTGGCTTCCCTGCAGCTTTGGAAGGTATGCTCCCTGCATGCTTGAGTTAGCCATCAGATTTGTACAAAGAAACGACAGGAGAAAGATAAGAGCCATGCTTTTCGTAGACAGGCGTTGCGGTTGGCGATGTGGACCTTCCGCGATATCTTGATTCCTAGTCTGAGGATCCATATATCTTTTCATGATTTGATTTGATCTCGCGCTTTTCGGTTGTAATGTAACGATTGCTTGGCAATCGTTGCTATCTCTTTTGTTCTGAGGAAGGTTTGCGATCTCGTGATATGGCCAATCCAATAGGGTCGAGAATCAGGACTGCTACATTTACCAATGAAACCTCGAACAAAACTACCGGTCTTGGGACAACATGCCGGGACATAAATCCAAATTCAATATATATTTCTTGAGCAAAGGCTACATATTTTCTTCAACAGGATTAGAGGTATTTAAACCCGGTTCGAAACGACCTTGTGCGTTGAGTTATGAATTTTTGCAAGTTGGGAAGACAGACAGACACAAACAAATCTATTTGATTCGATTGACCGCTGTTCCTGCGGCGGGGACCAAAACGGCGCCATTGAATCCTTTAAATGACAGTAATCTCATTCGATGGCCCA
>Ga0115013_10002043_pt1 | contig 11403 bp, 13 predicted proteins | sample SouAtlMetagenome_2_FD_88686 | JGI IMG/M metagenome (GOLD analysis project Ga0115013, IMG submission 88686) | Marine eukaryotic phytoplankton communities from Atlantic Ocean - South Atlantic ANT15 Metagenome | ecosystem: Environmental > Aquatic > Marine > Oceanic | place: South Atlantic Ocean...
ATGCGGCAGAAGCAGGTGCACGGCTTTCAAACCGGCGACATGGTGCGTGCGATAGTACCCACCGGCAAGAAGGCTGGCACCTATACGGGCCGTGTCGCGATACGCAAAACCGGCAGTTTCAACGTCCAAGCCGAACACGGTGCAGTGCAAGGCATTTCCCATAAATACTGCACCCTCATCCAACGGAGTGATGGCTACGGCTATTACATCACACCCTTCACCAGCCTAACAGGAGGAGCGGGACAGGCGGTGGCGTAACCCAGTCGCCCTACGGGCGACGCGCTATTCCTCCCGGCACTAAAAGTACCGGGTATCCCGCGCAAAATCAGATGAATTTGATACTACTAGACCGGAGCGAGGTCGATGGTCACCACGCTCGTATTACCGATGCGCGCCGCCTGACCCATCTGCATGAAGTACACCGCGCTAACGAAGGCGATCGCTTAACCGTGGGTATTCAAGGCGGCGCTATGGGTAAGGCCACGCTAACGGAGCTCAACAAAACGCAGGCTCTGTTTGCGCTGGAAGATATCAACGAACCGCCGCCGCCTGCCCTGCCCGTTCATCTTGTCTTGGCGCTGCCGCGCCCGCGTATGCTGGCACGCACGCTGGAGCACGTCACGGCGTTAGGAGTCAAAGAGATTACCCTGCTGCACACCAAGCGGGTTGAAAAGAGTTACTGGCAGTCGCCGGAACTGCAGCCAGAAAAAATTCATCAGCATTTGATACTTGGGCTAGAACAAGCGCGGGATACTCAACTGCCTAACGTGACGCTCTGCAAAGGGTTTCGTCCTTTTATGGAAGAGCAGCTACCGGCACTTCTAACAGAACGAAGAGGATTGGTTGCCCACCCAGGCATGGAGAATGCCTGCCCGCGCGGTATTGATGAGCCAACGCTATTACTGGTAGGGCCCGAAGGCGGTTTTATCCCGTGGGAAGTGGAGCAGCTACTGACGGCAGGCTGCGAGGGAATGCACCTAGGCCCTCGTATCCTGCGGGTAGAAACAGCCGTCACCGCGCTGCTGTCACGGCTGTTTTGAGTGCTACCTGACTAATAAAGGATCAAGACTGGTCGTCTTCGGGGTCGTGGGGAACGTACGCAGCGTTTTCTCCACACTCGGGTTCCTGTAGAAACGTATTGCGTACGTCTAACAAGCCCAGGTGGCTGATGGTACGACGCCCCAATAGTAGCGGATAGATCATCTCTTCTCGGTCACGCAGGCTAAACTGCTCCTCGTAGATGGTATCCCCCATGCACACGTCCATCAGCACCACCGGGCGCTCGTCACGACCCCCAGCGCCACGCACGGTTTGCTCGCGATAGAGTGGACGCTCGATTTGGTCGCTAAAGGTGTCACCGCTCTCTTGATCTTCCAGCTTCAAACGAAAGCGCACCCACTCTTCGCCATCTTTTTCAAACATCTCGATATCACGGGCATCCAGTGATGAGGTAAGTGCGCCGCTATCCAACTTGGCCTTGACGGCAATCCCCCATGGCTCGATGTAAGCATTTTCCACCCAGCCGAAGACCTTATCCTCAGCCTGTACGGTAGCACTGACCAACAGGGAACCAGCCAATACGCTCGCCCCCAACACCCCTAGAAATGTTTTTCCCATTGCGACTCATCCTTGGTGAGAAGTTTGCCTAGCTATCAAAGAGATTCAAACAGCGATGAAAGCGCCCTGAGCTAGCGCAACCGCTCTAACAGCGACTGGGTAGCAAAGCCATCCGGCACTAGGCCTTGGTCGCGCTGGAAGGCACGCAGCCCCGCCTGAGTATTCGGCCCCATAATGCCGTCGGCAGTGCCTACCGCGTAACCGGCGTTGTTCAAACGCTGCTGGAGCGTTCTGACATCATCACGGGTTAAAGGTGCCTCATCGCGTGGCCATGCTTGCGAAATGCCCTCTCGCCCAGCAATGGCGTCGGCTAGCGTGGCAACCGCCAGCGCATAGCTAGTGGCATTGTTGTAACGCAAGATAGCGCGGAAATTGGGACCTACGATAAACGCGGGGCCATTCGCCCCGGCCGGTACAATCACCGCTGCACTATCGAAGGAAGGCAGGTCACCGTTCACCGCACGCACGCCTTGCGCGGCCCACTCAGCGCTGCTCTTGCGGCCGGTTTGGGCGTAATCAAAGGAGGTAGGCAGCACAACTTCGGTACCCCACGGCTGCCCGGCCTGCCAGCCCGCCCGCGCCAGATAGTTCGCGGTAGAGGCCATCACATCGGGTATGCTACCCCAAATATCGCGGCGACCATCGCCATCGCCATCCACCGCGTAGGCCTCAAAGCTGCTGGGAATAAACTGGGTATGCCCCATCGCTCCCGCCCAAGAGCCTTTCATCTGCTCTGCGGCAATGTCGCCCTGGTCAATAATACGTAGTGCTGCTAGCAGCTCCCCACGAGCAAAGTCTCGCCGACGGCCATCATAGGCCAGCGTGGCGAGGGACTCTAGCGTCGAGAAATCACCAAAGTTGCTGCCGTAATTACTCTCAACGCCCCAGATGGCCACGATGATTTCTGCTGGTACGCCATAGCGCTGCTGCATCTGCTGGGCTGTTTCACGGTGTTGCGCGTACTTCTCCTGACCATTGGTAATACGCGCGGTAGACACGGCACTATCCAAATACTGCCAAATGGCACGCACGAACTCAGGCTGGTAGCGGTCTAATTCAATCACCCGCTCGCGGTAGCGCAGGCCATCAAAGGCGGAGGCTAGCGTCGCTTCGCTAATCCCTTGGTTGGCGGCATAGCGACGAAACTCGCTTAACCACTGATTGAAGTTGGCATAGCGCACCTCTTCAGCGGCTCGTGCATCTACCTCGGTCATTAGTTGCGGGCTGGCGTGTGTGGCAGGGCTGTGGAGAGCAAGCGTCGTAGCGGCAACGAATAACAACGGGAATACAGCGGCTCGGCGAGTATTCAACGAATTGTTATGTTTCAGCGACACGGCGGGTAATGACACGGGTATTAACGGCATAGCATTCTTCTCTCAGCAATCCTTGGCGTGAGCTGGATGATGGCTCAGAAATGAGGGAGATACCACCCCTAGGCCGCTAAACCGAAGGGCAGAGAACAAGGGCTGGCAGCCAGTATGCTACGTAAAGCCCTTTGGGGTCGTAATGGCCCGCTTGATTTAGTACGTTGAAATACCTATCTTGGCGCGGGTCGCGGAGTCGCTGCCATGCTACGCCGTAATACATGGACACAACATCTTATGCAGTACAATTATTGTACATAAATTGACATAACAGTTTTTCAGAATAGCGTCTCTATTTCGGGTTTTTTAGGCATAAAAAAAGCCACAACGAGGTGGCTTAAAGAAGTCGTTGATAGTGCTCGTCGCGCTAATCTGGGTCGGTGTTACGCGGGTGCCGCTTGGCGTTTTCCTGGGTTTCCATGCCGCTTTTAAGCTCATGGGTAAGCGGGTCGTAGTTAGGACGCAATTCATCTTTCACCGTGCCGCTCCACAGCCTTGAGCCCACGAAGTATCCGGCCCTCCCAATCACGTGGGCGGCAATCGGCGCAGTGATTAAGATAAACACAATAATGGCAAACGAGCGTGCCACTACGCCCACTTCAGCAAAATGCATGGCCGATGCCAGCATGATTAAAATCACCCCGAGTGCCGCCGCCTTGGTGGTGGCGTGCATACGCGTCAGCAAGTCAGGCAAGCGAAGTAAACCAACGGCGGCTAACAGCATAAAACTAGACCCTGTTAGCAGCATGGCCCCTTTAATTACATCAATCATCCCGCGGCCCTCCACGTTCTAAAAAGCGCGCAAAGCCAATGGCGGCTAAAAAGCCCATCAGCGCAATCACGATCGCGGCGTCCAAGAAGCTCGAGACGCCCGATTGAATCGCATACACACCGACCAACCCCACGACCGTCGTCGAGAACAGTTCTAGGGCCACTACGCGATCTGGCAGACTAGGTCCGCGCACCACGCGAACGAAGGTCAGCACGAGCGCCAAGCCCATGATCACCTGACTAATTAAAATCACGGTTTCCATTAACGAAATAACTCCAGTGCCCTGTGTTCCATCTCTTTCAAATTGCGTCGAAGCTCCTCTTCGTCGTCCAGGAACATCGCATGGATATACAACACTTTACGGTCATCGGACACGTCTAGGCTCAGGGTACCCGGTGTGAGCGAAATCAAATTCGCCACCAGGGTGATCTCCATTTCGGTGCGTGCCGACAGCGGTAAGGCAATGACCCCCGGCTGCATGTGCCAAGGCGGCGTCAGGATATCGAATGCCACGCGTAAGTTGGCCTGAACCAACTCTTTGATGAAAAAACCGAGAAAGCCGATGAAGCGCGGCACACGAGCAGGATAGCCTTTCAACCCATCGACTTGAGGCTCAATCAGCAGCAACGCGATATAGCCAAAAATCATCCCCACCAACAAATTCAACCCGGAGAAGTCGCCGCTCAGCAGCACCCAGGCCAAACCAAGCAAGAGGTTCCAAATGGCGCCGGTCATGGTGTTTCCTCCAAGCGGTCATCGACACGTTCGGCCTGTATCTCAATGGGATCCAGTAGCGCTGCTTCCGCGCTTGCGGAGGCACCGAGTACCGCTTCGATATAGCCTGAGGGCGTCATCAATTGATCGCCTATTTGGTTCATCACCAGCATGATGGGTTCGGCAAACACGCCAATGAGCAGGGACATCATGGCCAGCACCACGACAGGCAGATACATCATCCACAGGCTGGGCTTCAGCAACCGGCCATCATCGCCTGTCGGTGTCGGTGTTTCGGGCACCTGGTTTTCTTCAGGTAGCGCCTTCCAGAACACTTCGTTCCAGATCTTCACCATGGAGTAGAGCGTCATCAAACCCACGGCCAGGGCGATGCCGGTCGCCACGTAAGCCTTTGCCTCAAAGCCTGCGCGCACCAGCACGAATTTGGCAAAGAAACCCGACAGCGGCGGAATGCCCGCCAGAGAGAAGGCGCTAATAAAGAACGCCACGGCCAGCCAAGGGCGTTCACGATATAGCCCGCCCATCTTTTTAAGCTGGTAAGTGCCCTGTAGGCGGTGGGTAATCCCGCTAATTAAGAACAGGTTCGTCTTCACAATGATGTTGTGCATGATGGCAAACACACCGCCTGCAATCCCCAGTGGTGTATAGAGCGCCAGCCCCAGGATCATATAGCCAATCTGGCTGACGATATGAAACGAGAGGATACGCCGGAATTCATACTGGGCGGCCGCCCCCAGCACGCCGGTCACCATAGTGAGAACGGCCCCCCACAGCATGATGTCCTGTAGGTAGCCCATGGTCTGATCGAAGATTAGCGTAAATACCCGGAACAGTGAGTAAACGCCCACTTTGGTTAACAGGCCTGCAAACAGTGCGGATACCGCCACCGGAGGCGTGTGATAAGAAGCAGGTAGCCAGAAAAACAGCGGAAACGCAGCGGCTTTGATACCAAAGGCCACCATAAACATCACCGCCAGCACTTCGACCATGCCGCTGTGCTCGGCTTCATCCATGCGCAGCGCGATATCGGCCATATTGAGTGAGCCCACCGTGCCGTAAAGTAGGCCTACCGCAGTGAGAAAAATGACCGATGCCAGCAGATTGAGCGTCACATACTTGATGGCGCCCTCCATCTGCGCGCGCTCGCCTCCCAGCGTCAGGAGCGCAAACGAAGCCACCAGCATGACTTCAAACCAGACATAGAGGTTGAAGATATCGCCCGTTAAAAAAGCACCCGCCACACCCGCCAACAGCAGATGCATAAGGGGGTAGTAGCCAAATTTTTCGTGGCCGCGGCCAGTCGTCGCCAGGGAGTAAATCCCCATGGCCAAACCAATGATCCCGGTGAGCAGAATCATCACAGCGCTGAGCATGTCAGCGACGAGCGTTATCCCAAACGGTGCTGGCCAACTGCCCATTTGAATGGTGATGTAGCCATCTTCTAAGACCGCAACGAACAGCCACAGGCTGACGACAAATAGTACGACGTTGCCAGCCACGGCAATAAAGCGCTGCATGGGCCTCGAGCGCCAAAACATCAGCGAAATGGCCCCGGAAAGCAGCGGCAGCAAAACGGGAAGTGCGACTTCAGGCCTCACGTGTCGGTATCCTTCATCTTGTCTAAATCATCTGCCTTAACGATTTCGTAGGCCCGGCGGATCAATACCACCGCAAACGCCAATACCCCAAAGGCAATCACGATAGCGGTAAGCACCACCGCTTGAGGCAGTGGGTCAGCGACATCGCCCAAAGGCTGCATCATCCCTTCAGGAATCAGCGGCGGTGCGCCACGAGTCATACCGGCGGTAGTAAAAATCAGCAGGTTGGCGGCATTAGAGAGTAGCATCAAGCCAATCACGAGTTTGACGATCGAGCGGCGTAGCATCATAAAAATAGCGGTGGCGTATAACAGGCCAATCGCCAGTGCCATTAACGGTTCCATGGGCGGCCTCCTGCAAACAGCGGGTTGGGTAACTTATGGCTCATCCTTATCCACCTCCATTAATGCCATGACCATGCCCATCACCGACCCCAACACCGCCAGATACACTCCGATATCAAAAATCAGCGGCGTAGACGCTTTAAAGTCGATCACCGGAATCGTCCACCACTGAGCAGTCAGAAAAGGCTGCCCCATGAACCAAGCGGGCACTACCGAGATCATCCCAAAAAAGAGTCCTGCGCCGATCAAGTCTCGCGGGTCGACCATGCGCAGCACCTCTTTGGTGGCACTGACCCCGAAGGCAAACAGGTAAAGAGTGAACGCCCCAGCTGCTACCAATCCGGCAATAAAGCCGCCGCCCGGTTCGTCATGGCCACGCAGCAGCAGAAAAACCGAGAACATCAGTTGCAGTGGCATCAGGAACCGCGCTGCCGTATTCAGAATAATCGTGCCTGATTTAACCATCGTAGGGCTCCTTCACGCTGGCTTTGTCGCTATCCGTCGCTTTGCCTTCTGCCTCCCTATGACGCAGCTTTAGCATCGCAATCACACCAATCGCGGCTAACGCTAAAACAAACATCTCGCCGAGCGTATCGAGGGCACGATAATCCACCAAAATGACGTTGACGATATTGCGACCATAGGCAAGCGGCGCGCTGTTTTCCACCATATAGGTAGAGATCGATTCAAACTGGTCGATACTCCAAGCGGTTATGATCAGCAAGAAGATTAATACCCCCATGGTGGCCGCAACGGCCCCATCACGGATGCGCTCAAGATTGGTGGAGAGATTTGAAAAACGCGGCAATCTGAAAAGTACCAATACCAGCAGGATCACCGTCATGGTTTCTACCAGCAGTTGGGTAATCCCCAAATCTGGCGCGCTAAACAGAATAAAGATCAGCGCGATAGAGAAGCCCATAATGCCCACCGATACCACGGCGCCTAAGCGGGAGCGTGAAATTGTGGCAAACAGCGCCCCCATTGCCATGGTGCCCACCACAATGACTTCATGGAAACGCACGTCTAGGGAGAGCGCCAGCTGCGGAGAGTGGCGCAGCAGTATTGAGTTGCCAATCAGCGCGATCAGCACTACCAGCATGACCAGGATGTAATTGCGCATATAGCCGTTTTGCAGCAGGCGTGTCTGCCATTCGGAGAAGCGCACGATGCCATTCATCAAGCCTTCGTACCCCGCCTCGGGGCCATGACGCATCACCGGTGCCAACCTGGCTAACTGGGCGCGTACGCTGTCCCACCGCTTGAACAGCAAAAAGCCGAGGATCAAGCTCACCACCGACATAATCAGCGCCACGTTGACGCCGTACCACAGCGACAGCGAGACCGGCAGCGTCTCCCCCGCCACCGCCGTTGCTGCCGAGGTCAAGAGCGCATCGGCCCCTAGCACAGCAGGGGCCAAGCCAAGCGCGAGCGACCCGAATGCCAATAGGCTTGGGCCTATCAGCATACTCAACGGCGCCTCATGGGGTATTTGGGGAGTTTCATGGCGTGCGCCGTAGAACGGCCGTAGCGCAACAATCGCCGCCACCGCAATGGTCAAGATGGCTGCCAGGAAGGCAAACAGCACCAGCAACAGTTGAACGCGCTCGGCGCCTAACGCTGCCTCCAGCATGAGTTCCTTACCGATAAAGCCAAACAGCGGCGGCACCCCTGCCAAGGAGAGCGCCGCCACAAAAGCGATTACCGCCGTGACAGGCATAACGCTTCGTAATCCGCCCATGGCGGTGACGTCTTTCGTGCCGGTTTCATGGTCAAGGATGCCCGCCACCATAAACAGCGCCCCTTTATACATGGAGTGGGCGAGCAGAAAGGTGACAAAAGCGGTCATGGCATATTCGGAGCCAATCCCCAGCAGCATGGTGAGCGTTCCCAGCGCCATAATGGTGGAGTAGGCCAGCAGCTTTTTGATATTGGTATGGTGAATGGCTAAGAAGGCACCCGTCAGCATGGTGGTCGCCCCCACCACTGAGAGTATTGTCACCCACATGGCCGTGCCACCCAACTCCGGCTGTAGGCGTGCCAGCAGGTAAATCCCCGCTTTCACCATGGTAGCGGAGTGCAGGTAGGCCGACACAGGGGTCGGCGCCGCCATAGCGTTAGGTAACCAGAAGTGGAATGGGAACTGCGCCGACTTGGTAAAGGCTCCTAGCAATAAGCAGATCAGCATAGGGGCATAAAGCGCATGCTGGCGCAGGTCATCGTCTGACTGCAAAATTTCACTCAGAGACCAGCTACCGCTGGCGATACCCAATAGCACCAAACCTGCCATTAACGCCAAGCCACCAGCAACCGTCACAAAAAGCCCCTGACGAGCGGATTTGCGTGCTTCAATATCAGTATGGTTAAAGCCAATCAGCAGGTACGAGGTGATGCTGGTCAGCTCCCAGAAAATAAACAGCGTCAGCAGGCCGTCCGCTAACACAAGCCCCAGCATAGAGGCCATAAAGGCGACGAGGGCGAGGTGGAAACGGGCAATATCTTGGTGGCCTTTTAAGTAGCCACCCGCATACACCAGGACACAGGTGCCAATCACCGTAATCAGCAAGCCAAACAGCAGAGAAAGGCCATCCAGTAAAAAGCTAAGGCTAATGCCTAGCGAAGGCACCCACGACCACTCAAGTAACTGAGGCCCGTCACTCAACACCAGGGGCGCTTGACTAAAAAGCCAACCAGCCAGCAACGCCGGAAACAGCGCAAGCAGCAGGCTTGTTCGCTCCCCAAACCAACGGTTGAGCAGCGGTGAAGACGCTGCCAACACGAAGCCCATTAACACGGCAAATTGCATCCGGCGCTTTCTCCCTAGTGACGTTCATTCATCCCAATAAGCCGCCTATACAGATGCACAAGCCGCTTAAACGTTGAATAAGTGTGATTTTATATGCACAAACCTTATACTAGCTTTTCTCACATTTCTAGAAAAGACGGCCCCAATAAAAAACCGCCTAACGTAATACGCTAGACGGTTTTTATAGCAAATACGCGACTTTACGGTGTCGACAACCAGCCAGAGAGCTCGTTATTGACTACTGCTAACAGTGCATCTATATGGTCATCGCGGTCATTCAAACAGGGGATATAGCTAAAGGTTTCGCCACCCGCTTCCATAAAGCTGTCGTGGATCTCCTCTTTGATCTCCTCAAGGGTTTCCACACAATCAGAAGAGAATGCTGGCGAAAGAATCGCAATATGCTTATGCCCCTGCTTGGCCAGCTCGGCAACGTGCTCCACTGTTTGCGGGCCAACCCACTTCTCGGGGCCAAACTGCGACTGAAAGGCGGTATCCACCTCCTCCTTGCTTAAGCCCAGCTTCTCACGCAGCAGCCGTGTGGTTTTCTGGCATTGGCAGTGGTAGGGGTCGCCTTCCATTAAATAACGCTCAGGCACCCCGTGATAGCTGGCAACTAACTTGGTCGGGCGGCTCTCAAACCCGTCATAAGCTTCCTGTACCGAATTCGCCAGCGCCTGGATATAGGCAGGATGCTCAAAATAAGCGGGCACGGTGCGAATATAGGGCTGCCACTTCATCTTCATCAGCGCGCGAAACGCCTGATCATTCGCCGTCGCGGTGGTGGGCGAGCCGTATTGCGGGTAAAGCGGGAAGAACACAATGCGCTCGCAGCCCTTCTCTTTCATACGCTTTAGCACGCTATCGGTGGAGGGGTTGCCGTAGCGCATGCAGAAATCAACTTCTACATCATCGCCATACAACGCCGTTAAGCGCTCGGTCATTTTTTCCGTTTGGGAACGCGTGATGGTTAGCAGCGGGCTTTCATTCTTCTCATTATTCCAAATACTTTTATACGCATGGCCAGATGAAAAAGGCCGCTTGGTGAGAATGATCAGCTGCAGCAGCGGCTGCCATTTCCAACCAGCGTAATCCACAACCCGTTTATCGGATAAGAACTCGCTGAGATAGCGGCGCATGGACCAGTAGTCGGTGGCATCGGGTGTTCCCAGGTTGGCCAGAACTACGCCCACCTTGGCGCGGGGAACCGCAGGGTGACTGCTGGGCGCATGAGTTAAACGCCCCTCACCGGGTTGATCCTTTACAACGCTATCGGCCATCTCGCTCACTCCTTAGGTGCAGTACATAATGGGCAAAATCTTAACACTTTTCGGCAAAGTCGCGGCATAAAGTTATACTATCAACACTATTTGTATAATCTCAGGCCAACTCATGTCTAAGCCGTTACTGCTCGTATTGGGTGACCAGCTCACGCTGACGCTTCCAACGCTTTGCGACGCGCCTTCCAATGCGGTGGTTGCGCTATGCGAAGTGGCTGAAGAAGCACGCTACGTGCCACATCACCTGCATAAAACCGGCAGGATAATCAGGGGAGATGGTTTATCGGCATGGACGCCAGCCGGGCCCTGTATGCGGTGTTGGGCTACCGGCGGGTGGTAAGACTTTCTTGCTTACCGGGCCTGCGAAGCATGATGGATGCAGGCTACCGTTTTTTTGCCCGACGCCGTATCCGGCTGGGGCCGTGGTGGGAAAAGCGTTAGGTTAAACCGTTACGTTAACCAGTGATTAAAAAACTAGCGGCATACGCGAGGTCAGCGGCGAGCTGTAATGGGCGTCGTGACCAATCACTTCATCCTGCGGCACATGTTGCACCAGGTAAGCGCGATGGATGCCTGCACGTTTTAGCTCCAGATAAACGTCATCTAATGAACGGAACAGCATCGGCTTATTACGTTGCATCAGCATATGGCGTTCGCCTTCTACATCTTCTAGCTCTACTTGGTAGAAGCGGCTTCCCGAATGGGTAATCACCCGAATCTCAAAGTTGTCGTGGCTTGCGACGAACTGTTTTAGCTCTTTCAGTTCCATGGTTCCCTCCTGTTATTGGTCATCGTCATGGAGCACAGCATGACGCGGCCCCATGACAATAATATTACCTTGGCACTAACTGCCTAAGAGGGCAATAACAGAAAAGAGTTCCTGACCA
>Ga0115013_10002044_pt1 | contig 11399 bp, 8 predicted proteins | sample SouAtlMetagenome_2_FD_88686 | JGI IMG/M metagenome (GOLD analysis project Ga0115013, IMG submission 88686) | Marine eukaryotic phytoplankton communities from Atlantic Ocean - South Atlantic ANT15 Metagenome | ecosystem: Environmental > Aquatic > Marine > Oceanic | place: South Atlantic Ocean...
TTCAACCTTCCTCAGCGAATTATGAGCAAGTTTCAAAAACGAAGAATGAAAATAAGCATACCGTGACTAATTTTGAAACCCGGTGTCGCCTGGCCTTCATCCCGTCACAATGAGCGCCCCAACCATTTACTTGCTTTTTCGTGACAAAATACCAAATGGGTCTCGTCACGGCGAAAAGCAGAAATGAAGTTTTGTTTCTGAAAATCATTTCTTTTGTCACCTATTATTCCTCCTACAAGCTGAGAAAAATCATTCTATTAGCACGATGACAGATCGTCGACGCAAAATCGATTTGGTTGGCTCAAGTAGTAAAAGAAATAAGGCAGATATTAATCCTTGGACAGGATCGCCGTTTTCCCAGAGATACTACGATATTTTGGATAAACGTGTGAAGCTACCGGTTTACCAATTCAAAGATGATCTCATCGCCAAGGTCCTGGAAAATCAATCCATAGTGGTAGAAGGAGAGACAGGTAGTGGAAAGACTACGCAAATCCCACAATTTCTTTTGGAGGCCGGGTTGGCGACCCAAGGAAAGACCTGCGTCGCGTGCACACAGCCTCGTCGAGTTGCTGCAACGAGTATTGCACAACGTGTTGCAGATGAAATGGACGTTGAACTAGGCAGGGAAGTTGGATATACTATTCGATTTGAAGATGTCACTGATCCTCACTCTACGGTGCTGAAATTTTTGACCGATGGTATGCTCTTGCGGGAAGCCATGCACGATCCCCTGTTATCGAGATATAGTGCTATTGTACTTGATGAATGTCACGAACGTACTTTGGCGACTGATGTTATCATGGGACTATTAATGGAAGTGCTGCCTAAACGAAAGAAGGGTTCAGAATATGGAGAACTCAAAGTTGTTGTAATGAGTGCCACATTAGATGCTCAAAAATTTCAAGAATACTTTCATAATGCCCCACTGATGAAGGTACCAGGAAGGACTTTTCCTGTAGAGATATTTTACACGGCTAAGCCTGAAAGAAACTACGTGGAAGCTGCAGTTCGAACGACACTCCATATACACCAATGCGAAGAACCGGGTGACATTTTAGTTTTCTTGACGGGGGAGGCAGAGATTGAACAGGCATGCGAAGAAATTCGAGAAAAAGGAAGGTCAATGGATTCAGAGTTAGTGGTTTACCCACTGTATTCTTCACTCCCACCTGAACAGCAACGTAAAATTTTCAGTGCAGCACCTCCTCCACGGACTCCAGGGGGAAAGCCCGGACGGAAGGTAGTTGTGTCAACGAACGTTGCCGAGACTAGTTTGACCATTGATGGAATTGTATACGTTGTGGATCCAGGGTTTTCCAAACAAAAAGTTTACAACCCACGAATTCGTGTTGAGTCACTTTTGGTCTCTCCGATATCTCGGGCCAGTGCAAAACAACGGGCAGGACGTGCGGGCCGTACAAGACCAGGAAAGTGCTTTCGTCTCTACACCGAGAAAAGCTTCCACGACGATTTGCAGGAGACGACATATCCAGAAATTTTGCGCTCGAAAATGAGCAATGTCGTACTTACACTAAAAAAGCTCGATATCAATGATCTTGTTCACTTTGACTTTCTCGATCCACCTGCTCCGGAAACCTTGATGAGAGCTTTAGAGCTTCTAAATTATTTAGGTGCATTGGACGACGAAGGAGAAATGACTGAAATAGGGTATCAAATGAGCGAGTTGCCTTTGGATCCTCAATTAGCAAAACTCATCCTCACCAGTCCTGATTATGGCTGCTCTGCAGAAATAGTAACTATAGTTGCTTGTTTGAGTGTTCCACAAATCTTTATGAGACCACGAGAAAGTGCAAAGCAAGCTGACGAAGCCAAAGCTCAATTCAGTCACCATGAAAGTGATCACTTGACTCTCCTCCGAGCTTTCAATGAATATGATTCTGTACCTGATAGAGAAAAGAGGCAGTGGTGCTGGGACAACTTCATCAATGAGCGGTCAATGATTAGCGTCGTAAATGTTAGGCATCAGTTGATTGGAATAATGAAACGACTAGACATACCGTTAATTTCATCAGATCTAAAGGGTGACGGCTCCTTTGCTTCCATGGACGTTCGGAAGGCTCTTACTGCGGGAATGTTTATGCAGGTTGCTTTTCGACAGCGAACTGGAGATTACTTGACAATCAAGGACAATCAACACGTGTCAATACATCCAAGCTCTGTAGTCAACAATAGACCGGAATGGGTAATATTTGAAGAATTTGCCTTGACAACCAAGAATTATATTCGGACCGTGACAGTAACCAATGTGGACTGGCTTGTTGAATTGGCCCCACACTACTTTGATCTTGAAAATTTCCCCAAGTGCGAGGCTAAAGGAGAACTTGAAAAAGCATACGTTCGAATGGCGCATAACCGAAGTAGACGATGATCATAGAAATATTATTTTTCCTCTTTTGTTTCCACTCTAAAACAATTCGTATCTTTCACTTAATTTCCCACTAGAGATGAATACGAGCACAGATAAGTTATTTCGAATCTAATATCTCTCCATCGATATGATCTATGACGCCGGAATTTACTATTTTGGGTGGGCCGACTCTCTGTCTCGCCAACTGAAATGTTGAAGCAGAGGCAAGTACATGTGTCAGTAGCAGAAGAAAATATCTAGACAGGCATACTGAGCCTGCAATATGATGGCTTTCCTTTATATCACAAATCTGTGTCATCAAGTCGTAACAGACTTACCGCTTGAAGAACCCCTAGGGAAGATTGGTCAAGACGACCAATCACGCCAGAGTTGATAAGCAATGTTTCTCTCCACTCTTTGGGAGACTCTTCAACCCTGACGATAGAAAATTTGGAAGTACCATACCCTGGTCCGACTATTGGGACCGTCAGTAGCACACCAGGATCATTTCCTATTTTGCTGTAAACATCTCCATAGTATTGGCCACCATATGTTGAATGGCAGCATCCTGCTTGCGATTCAGTGATGAGTTCACCAGGTTTGCCGATTCCATTCCTCCCTCTACCTTTTACCTGATGACTCCATCTATACCTTCCCATCCCATCTTCTATAGCGGCTGGTGAGAAGTCAAACTCGCATCCAATGTAATGGGCCTTGGGGTCAATTCCTCGCCTTGACCCCTTAGCGAGTTGAATAATGTTTTCGGCATGCTTTGGAAGGGATGATGGATTCGTAAGATGAAATATAAGTCGCCCAATTGGTTCGTTAGCAATTTCTATATCAAAGTAGATAGAATCCGCTGATATCATTCCCGGAACAGCGCTTTCATCATCAATTTTTTGGCCATTCACCTGGACAAAACTGCGAACGGGATCTTTACATCTTGATCTGTAAACAGTCTTTAACTGAAAGGCATTCGGTGCATATGATACTGCAAGAATTGAACAAACAAGGAGTTGAACTAATAAATACACCGACATACTGAAACGTCCGTGAGATAGTATTGCTATATTAATGCACACTCAAGCAAGAAACAGTGTGATGTGTCGTATATCAACAAAAATAAAGATTGGAATCGTTGAATTTTTCTTACGAAGATACCTTTTTGGAATTTTGCCTGAGATAGGCCAATCAGCTTTGTATGTTGTTGCCGGGGTTGTGGGGCTCAGCCAGGGCTCACACACATCCACAAGCACACAGACTCTTGACATCCTGCTCAAGCATTCCTGTCTTGCACATTGGCTTCTCACCCCATTGACCCTGCCCCCTGCCAGTGCACAAACCCAGTTTGGCCATCGTGGGGGCAGCCCCCCCCCTCGGGCGCTACGCCCTGCCCCCACAGGGCTGGGTGGCCATCGCAGTAGCTGTTGCTAGCACCCTCAGAGAAACTAGGCCCCAATGAGGCGCTGGTGGGCACCATACCTCTTGGAGGAGGGCGGGGTGAGGGCTCCTAACCGCCACCGCTGCCACACACTGGATCCACAAGCACCGGCAGTGGCACACACCATAGAATAGTCCTCCACTTGGGGGGGGGGAATATTGCTTTCGTTAGCTAAAGTGTATCTCTATTAATAAGCCTTAAAGGATTTGGGACGTTCCATTTCCTGGCTTTGGATCAAAAATATGAGCAGGAAAAGATTGGCGGAATTTATGGATCAAATTTTCCATCGGAGAAGCACACTGCAAAAATCCTCGCCTTCCTCGTTGCAAGTTGTTATGATTCACTTTGCTTACTATTGTCGATGCAATACCGTTTAGTGATTCATACTCATTGGTAGAGGGATTGTTGAAAGATGTGCCCTTCAGAAAAAAAACGCTTTTCATACGAGAGATGATTCAATTAATGAAAATGATTAATCCTCATCTTCCAGTGCAGCAATCTGTTCGTCGTAAACCATGTTCTGGAGGAACGGATAGAAAGTTGTAACGATACCATCTTTGGATCCTGCGTCGAGCAATTTAGAAATCCCATGTGTCGTATGCTTACAGCGGTGATCGGTCACTCGGTCCTGAGGAAAATTGTATGTACGGATTCTCTCACTACGATCTCCACCACCCAATAATATGCTTCGAGCCTCGCCATTAATCCTTCGTTCTTCTTCCTTTTCCTTATCGCGAACGCGAGCTGAAATCAGCTTCAGGGCTTTTGCTTTGTTTTTGTGTTGACTCCTTTCGTCCTGGATACTTGCAGTTATACCTGTTGGAATGTGGGTTATTCGCACGGCACTATTTGTCGTATTTACATGCTGACCACCCGCCCCTGACGATCTCATTGTATCTATCTTTAGCTCTGACATGGGCAATAACTCATCTGACTTGCCATTCTCTTGCTTTAGTGGCAAAACAGCTATCGAACAGGCACTAGTGTGAATCCTCGTATCGTTAACCGGAACTCGTTGAACTCTGTGAACTCCACTTTTCAAAGGATGAGATAAACAGGCAAATAAATCAATGAGACAAATAATGTGTTGACGCTTTCTCTTTGTCGAGATCTAAGACAATATTTAATCCTAACCTTTCGTATTTGAACAGTCCGTACGGTCCCAAATTTGAGAGGGCATTTTCATCCTCGTCATCGATCATACTAAAATGTGAACCCGCAGATCCTCTTCCACTTATTGACATAACAGCTTCTTTGATCCCCCCCAAATCGGTTGTACTTTTACTCATAATATCACATTCCCAATTCATAAAACTCGCAGTTTTTTCGTAAGCTTTTTGAAGTTCTGAAGCGAAAAGAGTTGCTTCGTCTCCACCAGTCCCAGCTCGTACTTCAATGATGGCATCACTTTGATAATCGCTCTCGTCTTTTGGTAAAATAGCAATCCGTATCCTTCTCTCTAATTTTTTCTGAGACGATTTGATATTTTCTAATTCTTCCTTGCATTCTTTTGCCATGTCATCGTCGCTACCGTCACGTTCTAACTCCTGTAGAAGATCGACAATGGAGTCCTCCTCTGCTTCTAGTTCCAGCTTCTTTTCGTGGAGTGCCATTGCATGTGACAGAGAGGCCAATTCCTTTGCGTGAAGATACCCATTGTCTGGAGACTCTTCGATTTCTTTTAGTAGATTGTTATGGCGTAACACCATGCTTTCGAGACGATTGTTGAATACAGGAGATAGGAACGAAGCTCGTCGAAAGCGAAACCTCTGTAGTGCGCAAAAGGCTTCGTCGGGTGTCTTCGCTGGCGGTCTTTTTCGAATAACGAGATTTCTTAATAACGAATGCATACTTGTGGTTCGCATGGTGGGTGATGTTGTGGAGTACTTTATTGTTCTTGGGCAGAGTGGTGAGTAATGGTAATGAAGACAATGGATGGCCTTCAAAATTTGTTTGATTCGTATCGGATTTTTGGTGAGACAGAAATTACCGGTGGATGCTTGCGATGATTCAAATGCGGTCAGTCGCATGAGTCGTGAGCTCCCTCCTCTGCATCAGCATCCAAGATCTCTGGCCTGTGGGAGCTGCTGGGAGGCCTGCCCCCAAGGCAGCCACCTTGCTGCTCTGGCCACCAGCGGGCTGTGGGGCCCATGGGGGTGGCAAGCCCCCCTGGCCGTGGAAATGGGATCTGCCAAGAGGACCAAAAGCCCCCAACCAGGGGGCCAAAGAGCCCCTCTGCACAGGAGCTCCCACCAGCCTGGCTCCTGGCCAAGCAATGCCACTAGTTCAAATTACAAGGCCCATGGCTGGGGTATGCCACTTGTCCTGGTGGGACCTGTCCCGGCCCAGAGGAAGGGGTTGGGCTCATCCCCAAGCTGGAGCCCCGAAAACTGCCACTCGGAGTACTTTTGAAGGCACAAAAATGGCCACGCCTCAGCTCTTTCGACATCATTCAGATTGGTGATCTGTCACGAACTGCGTACCGGAAATATGATCTATCTACGTAGTCAGATCATTCATGCGACTATCAGGGCTTAAAAATACGAAATAATGCTTTAACCCCAACCCATTATTCTATATTCCATGTCGATGAGTTACACTTAATCAGACCTCGCGAAAATGTGAGAGGTATGGACCAGCCATCAACAGCCAGGCGATCATTCATCTAGACAAAGTTTCTTTTCAAGGTATCCACACAAGGACTCAAGCTGATTGATATCTTTTTGCTGGCGGTCAATTTTGGACTGTAAATTTGCAAAACAAAGTTGAATCGTTAGAAACCAAAACGAATGTGCGGTGAGAAAGAGACCAACGAAGGCTTTCTACAGTATTGGACAAAAAGTCATATCGTACGTACCTCCACATCTTGACAATACTGCCGAGTCAATATATCAATTTGCATAGAATTATTTGATGGCGTAGTCTTGCTACCTTGCTCTCTCCACATATAACCGTCCAAGTCGAGGCGTTTTCCACTTATCTGCAATATATTTATCGCGTTGTGATACTCTTCTAACTTTGTTTTTGTGACCACATCGTTGATAGGAGAGGAATCATCTAATGGATTAGTAATACTATTGCCTAGGGTTGGTGAGAGGGGCGTTCGGGATGGGGAAGAGGAAAGACGCGTGATGATATCGTCTTCTCCATGACTTTCGTTGAGACGATCGTTCAAACGCTGGCATAGTTTTCGTCGTCGTTCAACGGATTTCCTTGGCGATACTTCCAGCCGATTGACAGCGTCATGCGGTGACATATTTCGTCGGAGAAGGATTTGCCTTCCAGCTGCTATCATAGATCGAGGTGGTCCATGTTCGCGAAGTGTTTTGGTCGCTGACACCGTCCTTTCATTGCTCTGAGTCAAAGCACTACTGGCAGTGTCTTTGGTAACGCTATTGATATCCTCATCGACAAAATGGACGTGTTTTGGAGAAGCAGTTATAGCTGGGCTTCGTTCCCCGCCGTGATTGTTTTTAAGCAATTCCAATTCTTCTTGAGATTTCAGCAAGGATTCTTCCATAATATCACGTTGTTCAGCACTATCCTTTGCTAGATCCAATGCTAATTGTGCGTCTTCTTCTGCAGCTTCCAACTTCTGCTTACTCAACCCTAGTTCTTCTTCAAGCTCACATATTGAATTAATCGATTTCTCCATTTCCGTTCGATGCTTCTCGACAAGTTTTTGGTTTATTAATTTAAACTTTCTCTCCACTGATCGCAACGAATCAAGCGAAGACTGGCAATCTTTGTGCAAACGTTGTTCTGTTCTAAGTGCCTGTCTGGTCCGTTCCAGTTCCAGAGAAATTTGCAGGACATCATCAGCATGATGCTGTGCTATTCTTTGAAGCGAAGTCGGAGAATGAAATCCTCCCATATTTTGAACAAGATTTGATGATCTGTTTGGTGTTTCTACCGAAATACAATCATCGTCATTTTTTGTTTCTTCATTGACGTCAATTTTGCAGTCGTTTTGTTTCCTAATTTTGGCAGTAAAGTCACGAATAATGGAATTTTGACTTGGACTAAGATTTTTGAATCTCATTATACTCGGATGCTTCGGACGGGGAGTAATAAATCTTGGCGAGGATGGTGCAGCAGCACCGGTGGTACTGTTGGCAGCAAGCGGATGCTCTAATTCGTCAACTTTGTCGCCGATATCAGCACTCTCCTTTTTTATATCAATCTGATTCTCTCGATTGGGCTCGTGATCGGGACCAGAATTGAATCTTAGTATTTCGGGATGTTTGGGACGAGTAGTAGTGGTGCCGTGAACTTTATCGGTGGCGAAAGCAGAAGTTCCCAATTCGTCAATTTTGAATGTCGAATATGCTCGGGTTTGATATCGTCGGGCTATCTCTTGTGCCGTCCGTGCATTTCGCCTAGCTCTCTCGGCGTCAACGGCCGCATCTGCTGCGAAACTTGCCATCTCCGTATGGGCAATATCGAGAGACTGGATCAAACTAGCTGCCACTCTCAACGGTGATGATTCGGATCTTGCTGCGACGCTACTCGACAATGACAATTGCGAAGTATCATTTTGATTTGCTTTGTCGTGGCGTGGAGACATCGACGACAAATCTCGATCACTATGAACGCTGTCACTGCATTGTGATGAAGAGGATTGGTTTCGCCGCCGAGGCGACTGCGGAGATAAATGCGGCGAGGACATCGTTGCACCAATCCCCGACGGTGTAGTGATGTTTTATGATGGTGTTATCGTTGTCAAAATCTTCATTTCAGGGGTCATTGTTTTTCGTAGTAGTAAACTTTCTACTCGACTTGTACGTAGTCAAGTACTACCATATCAAACAAATCGATTCATTCGACTCACTTGACTTTTGCGAGCAACCGTTACGTTTTGACGTTTTGACATTCAAAATTTTTTGACACAACCCAGACCAAAAAGGAGCGACCGATCAAAGGTGCCAATGGGAGAATAGACAAGAAGGGATTCCAACCATTATGCATGTACGGATTTTTGGAAATATCGTGGACTTAAAAGGAAGACAATCGGACTACAACTTGGGGGGAGGGATACGATGATACCTAATGGAAATTCCCACCAGGAACTGATTCGTCGTCGTGATGAATCAACAGCAAGTTTATCGACGAGTTCTATGCCGCTGCGCTTTCTAGACTCCCAAGCATCGTCCACATCTGTTATTTCTGCAGCGAAAAATTATGATCATGAATTTAGTCGGCAATTTTCTATGGCGCTAACGATAGCTGGAATGGGACTTTCGCTACTCGTGACAGTATTTGCGCTATTTCACGTTGATGTCTTCCTGCGAGTATACAGATTACCACTCCGAGCGTACAGTACTGGGAATCTATTCATAACGGTCGTGAATACTTTTAATGATCTCGTAGGAGCGTTCTTTCTAGATGCAGCTGCTACAAAAATGAACAGAAGTGACCTGATAGGCCTTGCCGGTGTTTTATTATCACTGGGATTTTTGTAAGTTCTGTATGGTGCCGCAGTTTATGCGGCTCTTTATGCATTGCCCGTCAAATTATCGCAAAGATTCCGTATCCCTGTGTTTCTCAAACATCTCGTCATGTCACAAAACGGTATAGGGGGCCATTTTTCCGCTGGAAGGAACCAAGCGAGAACGAAGCCTACGACGAGGCTCATTTCGTTGTTTCAATTAGCATGTATGATACATTATATTCATTCACAGCGATATTACTAGGTTCTTTGGTCACTGATAATCATCGCATGACCGACCAAGAGCGTGTAAACTTCATGGCGAGTGGGAAAATACTCAATCTATTCGTAGCCTTTTTTGTAGCAAAAATAGGCCTCGAAGTTTTCGAGACAAACAACATGAATCGGTTCAGAATATTCTTAGTTACATTATCACTGATCGTTGCTATTCTTTTCCTAATCTCCCAGATGATGATTCACTACCACATTGTTATAAATTGGAAGTCGAGGAGGATAAGAATTTTGAAGAACAAGAGACAAGAAGATTATGTCCCAAAAACGACTACAAGACTTCAGCCGAAGCAAGTGATCGCTGACTTTTGGCGATACAAAAACTTTTGGGCTTGGATTGGGATGGAGGTATTTTTAGAAAGTCAGATTTCTTTCTTTGATGCGTTTTTGAAGACATTTGTTGATCAACTGGTTCACGATGCAGGTGTCTCCAGGGAGATCTGCGATTGGTTACTTTCGCTTATCCGTCCAATTGGTCTTGTATGCACAATATTATGTTATATTCCAATTCGACGATTAGGATATAAAAAAATTTATCCTGTGCTATTCGCGACGAATGTCATACTTTCCCTTTGCTTATGGTTCGGAGCCTCCCACACATCCACAGGCGCTATAATACTATTTTTGATCCTTTACCCGTCGATTACAGGGGCTGTGGCAAATTCAGGGAAGATCCTTGTTATGAGTGACATGGTTTTGGAAATGAAAAAGACGCACGTTGTTGAAGGCCGTGAGGATGAAGCATCTCTTGCTGCTTTATTCCTCGGAGTGAATGCACTCTTCTGTCAGCCCGCTGGATCAATACTCCCCATCGTGGCGGCAAATATGCTTGATACACTTGACTTGACGTCAGAAGGAAATGAAAATGTCCAACGAGTCTTATTCAAGCTACTGGTCATACCACCCTTGGTACTATCCTTTTTTGAATGGATGTCTTGGCGTAGATACACTTTGACACCTGCTGCAACAAATAAAATGAGAGAAGACTTGGTGAGAATTGAATCGAAGAAACAACTGTACCACGGGGAATTTCTGGCGTGACCGCAATCCAAAATTCTTTCGCGCCTGTCTCCAATGACGGATTCCCAAAGCTTGTGAACATGTTGGGGATTCAAAAGGCTTTTGAATCTCTTGCCAGATACATTTGAACTCGTATGCTGTCTCTAGATTGTGTCATTATGAGGCATCGATGCTTGTGGTGGCGGTGTTCAATGCTCCACTAGCCTCAAATTTCGAAATAAATTGATCATAACACAGACACTGAGAATCCGAGAAAATTCAATATTACATTGAGAAAAATTATTTTTCCTATTTGCAATTAAATCGCTGCAGTTTCTTCTTCGGCCATTCTATTTGATATATTAGCCTGATTGTGCCATTGCCTATAGAGTTTGACGGAATGCTGCTCGTTCTCGAGTAGGTTTAAGTCTCTACAGCACTCCTCACATAGAGATCGAGGTCCATCTGTAGTTTTGCAATCAGCGGAAGTCTTGAAAATGGATTGGTAAACATGACAGGCTTCACACGTAGGCATAGCATATAAGTTCGAGGCCGCCCATTCATCATGAATAATTGGGTACGAAGTGCCTTCACATTTGTTGCTTTCTATTGACATCCTGTCGACGAGCATAAAAGTTGTTTCCACATTTCCATGACATGCGTGGTAATAGCGAGTATTCATACGAAAGCGTATTTGGCTCAGTTTGGTTTCTTTCATTGTCTTACGCTCAATCACGAAAGGATCTATACCAAGATATCTTCTTCGGATCGGATTAGGATGATTTAATTTATTACCGTCAATCCATTCTAGGATGGGCTTCGTGTAATCTACCGATCCCGTTTCATAAAAAGTGTTTTCGATTAAAAAA
>Ga0115013_10002045_pt1 | contig 11396 bp, 21 predicted proteins | sample SouAtlMetagenome_2_FD_88686 | JGI IMG/M metagenome (GOLD analysis project Ga0115013, IMG submission 88686) | Marine eukaryotic phytoplankton communities from Atlantic Ocean - South Atlantic ANT15 Metagenome | ecosystem: Environmental > Aquatic > Marine > Oceanic | place: South Atlantic Ocean...
ACCATGGTAAACCAAACCGGTGGAGTGATTGTGGAGCCGTCAACGATGGTGTCCATGAGACTCGATTGACATCCCAATATATCCATCATTGTGAGTGGAAGTTGAGAGACCATGGGATTGACGTTTGTGTGTTGAGTGATGGATATTACTCCCAACGTCATGACCGTGTCAACAAATACGCCCAAGGCCATGAGCGCTCGGTATATGTCTCATGCCATGTCAACGCCGGTGGTGGAGACTATGGATCAGTATTCTATGACCATAGATCCACGAGTGGAGAGGTGTTGGCCAATTGTATCACTCAACGTCTCCATGAGTGGTGTGGACCTCTCCACAACAAAACCAAAAACATCGCGGCAAAACCGGACCATTGGACATCCAACGCATACAACACCATCAAAGGAGTTGGAGCGCCGGTGGCGGTATGTTTTGAGCCGTTTTTCATTGACTGCGAATCTCACAAAGAACTCATGACCCATCATGGATGTGAGTTGGTGGGAGTTGCTTTGGCTGTTGGAATCAAATCTTTTTTATTGGAGTAAATCATGGGATCACTAGACTGGAACAAAATCAAAATGGTGGCCGCTATTCTTAAAACGATCCAACCGATTATTTGGGCATTGGTTGACGACATCATTGAGGCCAAGGATAAAAACAGTGATGGTGGTGAGAAGATCACCAAAGAGGAGCGTCAACAAATCATCATTGACAACCTGTTGGACATCCCGGCTAAAATCGAACCATTGATCAAAGGTTTGTAATGGGACACGAACAACTCATAACTCTCCTCATGCAAGGTGGGCCCAATGTGGCTTTCGCCGTGTTTTTGTTGTGGCAATACAAAGAGCAACAAAAGCGAGCGGATGACCGTGAGACCAAAAATGAGCAACGTGAGAAGGATCTCCGCGAGCGATATGACAAAATCATTGGGGATCTTTACGCTCGTGAGGACGCCATGAGAAATGATATCGTCAAAGAGATTTCAGACCTCGACAAACGGATGAGCCTATTGGAGCAAAAATTGGACATCATCAACAAAGTGGTTGAGGAGATCAAAGCCAAATTTCAAAGGGTGATGTGATGCCAATAGAGAGAGTAAGTGGTGACCTTGACAAACGGATGAGCCTATTGGAGCAAAAATTGGACATATTGACCATAATTATGATCAAAATCACCGATTTTGTGTGGATAAACGGACCATTTTGATCAAGGCGTCCACATCCATGATGGTGAGATAAACGTGATCATCTCCACGACGTCTCACAACTTCCACATGTTCTTTGATCGCTTCAATGTTGGGAGTGTGGCCAATGGTGGGAATGATACAAAGTTTATACAACCTGACCAAGTCCTCAACATCCTTTTGAGCGGTGTGGGCGTTATGGTGGGACCATCCAAGGAGAGTCCGGAGTTTGGACATGGACGCGCTCGGAGTTGGGATGTGTTCCCAAACTAGTGATTGGGTGTCCAACTTCCTCCAAGTGATCTTTTGACCGCTGGTGGATTTTATGTGGTGGTCGAGCCAATACCAATCAAATGACACATTGTGAGCGCAAAAAATACCATATTCCAGAATACGGAATATCTCACCACAAACATCCTCCCACAGTGGAGCCATGGACCATCTCTCATCCGTATATCCATTGACCTCCAACGCTCGTGGATTGGCCCGGTCGAGATGTTGTGGTTTGATGTACGTGTGATAGCGATCGGAGATGGTGTGGCCGCCATCTCTTGAGGTCCATATACAAACCTCAATGATCTCACCAACTCTCCAATCAAAATGGGTAGTCTCAATGTCCACAAAGTGGATGGGATAGTTGGAGTTTTTCATAATGCACCACGTGAAAAGATTACATATTGATTTTATCATGTTTTTTGTTTTGTCGGTAGTATCGGACCTATTTTGGTATCAATCAAAATAAAATGTAAATAATACTAGACAAAACTGTAAAGAATAGATTACACTTAAGACATGGACAAAACGTTCATAAAACAAACAAAATCAATCGAGGCCAAAATGACTATCAAAATCAAAATCGACAAAATCGAAAAATCAGACACTTACAATGGTGACACAGTATTTAAAATCGAAGGTTCAAAACTTAATTGGAATGGTACAATCGAAGTGGAATACGGATACACTAATGACAATAAACTTCGTATCAAATGTTATAACGTCACTATCGATGCCGAAAACAGTGTAACACGTGAGATGATTCATAAAGAATTCCCAGTTATTGGACGATGGGGAGAAAAACACATCCGATGGTGTACAGAATATCAGACAAATTGGTCGGGTTTTGGATCAGCCAAAGACGCCAAAAAAGCAATGATCAAATATATTCAACAATGGGGTAAGGTTGAGGAGACTCCAGTTGAGGAGACTCCAGTTGAGGAGACCACAGTTGAGGAGACTCCAGTTGAGGAGACTCCGGCATTATATAGAGATGAAGACGATTACATTGTAGTATCACTTATAGACGGTAGATTTGACAGTGTTCACGATTATTTGATTCAAGTATTGGATGAAGAGGCAGGGAGTGTTGATGTTGAATTTGGCTACAATGAACATGGTTTGCGTATTATCAAATCGTATTTTGTAGACATTGACTCTGAAAACAGCAAAACAAACAAAAGAGAGTATAGTCTTTTTGGTGTCAATGATGTCCAAGGTGGATCTGATCCCACTTACATCCACAAAGTTGGATATGATACACCGGTTGCCGCACTCAAGGCCACGATCCAATTTATCAAATCCATTGTCAAACGTTCAGACGACCCAGTTGAGGCCGTAGAGACTACCCAAACAAACAACCAATCAACAACGGAGGAACCACCACAGGTGACTCCACAACCAAAGGAGCCAACCATGGCACAATCAACCAAAATCATCGTGGTCACATATCACAGTTATGTCCAAAAGTGGTATCCACACACACCGGAAAACATGGAGTCAATCTTGTTGGACTTTGACAACATCGTGGAGATCCAAATCATTGAGCAAGGAGAGTAACATGAGACAACGTATCAAAGACACAATCATTGGGACCGCCGTGGTGGTCCTAGCCTTCTCAAGTGTTCCATTTACATTCGCGCTTTTGGTGTGGATGTTGGGGGCCTAGAATGACCACGGGACAAACCATCAAAAAGTATATGGATCAACTGGGGTGGAGTGTCATTGACCTCCACCGGTTGACTCTGATATCCATCTCCGATTTGGAGGCGACCATCAAAGGTGACTATCAACTCACCACCAATCAACTCATGATCATCGTCAACAAAATCAACCTCAAACAACCACAATCAAACCATGGGACCGTCTATCATGAGATCGTCGTGAGTCCAATCATGGAAGGAGTAAACCATGACAAACAGTAAACAATCATTATTTGACTATCGACTTCAAAAGATCCGTGATCGCCGGAGTCAAATCCTAGACACCATCCACAATCTCAAACGAGACACCAGCCGCTCACCTTACAAAATCGTCATTGATGAAGTGATCAAAGGTTTGTATAAGGACTCCGATCGACTGATGACAATCATTGACCACATGAGACAAAACCAAAGCACCATTGAGACTCTCAATCAAAAAACGATCGAAGTGATTGAACATCTCGCCTCCAAATCCGAGGTGGCATGGATTGAGGTGGCTCGAATCAATGATGATGGGGTTGAGGATCGTGAGTATCGTGAGTTGTTCAATCCTCTCCAAATGAATATCGCCGTTGGTATTTGGGAGACGTATACCAAAACACATCCCAAAAGTGAGATCAAGTTTCACATTGACCTTGACTCCACCGACCCATTTGAGTTTGATGATTTCAGTTATTATACGGACATCATTGACATTGGGTCAACCATTTTGACCATCGCTGAGATGATCGAAGTGTATGGAGGTGTACAATGACAATCAACAAAAATGAGAGATCATATATCAAACAATTTGGACGTGTAGCCATGTCTAGCCGTCAACCACAACTTGATGAGGTCCAAGATGATACTGGATATGGAATTGGTCAAATCGAGACCAATTGGAGTGAGTTGGGATCATGTTGGATTTTCACTGGTGTAGTGTTCCATGGTGAGGAGGTTGATTTTGTAGCCTCTAGATTGGACCACAACACGTGGGAGGACGCTCTCAAATGGATTGAGTTAAAGGGATTGGAATACAACCGTCATAGGTCATTTGGAGCCTATGTGGTGTACATGTTGAGTGATATGTCAATGTCAAAAACCCAACTCGGTCATCACATCAAAGTCTCACGTCAATCAATATACGATTGGATCAACAATAAATCACTCCCAGACGTCCCAAACTATCTCGCGCTCGCTCGGTTATATGCCAAATGGATGTCTCAAGATATCAACACCACATTGGTGGACATGAGCGAGTCAATCCAATAATGGAAAAAGTGTGGAGGACGCTGGCCGGCTTCCTCCACACTCAAACAACAAATCAATCAAGACATCGGAGAATCAATCACAATGTCCAAAATCAACATAACACTATTTGACACGATCCACCAACGGAGTGGACAAAATATCACCATGGATGTGGAGACCATTTGTCAAGGTCTCTCAATACCAATCCACACGTCCATTGAGGACAAATCCCGGCTCCCACTTTGGAGTCCCACCACCTTTGATGGAACCCGGTCAACATCCAACGCTCAATCCATCTCAATGTTGGTGTATGACATGGATGATGGAGACTCATCGTTTGACATGTGGGCGCTCTTCGCTCAACGTGGATGGACCACCATCGCTCACACCAGCGCCTCCCACTCACCACGTCACCACAAATATCGTGTGATCATCCCATTGGCGGTCCCACTTCCAAAATCCGATTGGGAGAGAGTGTGGCGCGCCTCCTTTGAGTTGTGGATGGATGTGGTTGGGATTGGAGTCCCAGACACCAAAGCCATCAAAGACATGGCTCGTGTTTACTTCCGTTATGGATGGACTCGTGACTCCAAAATGGAGACCGTTGATGGGTCCAAACAATGGACAAAATCCCATCCATGTCACCCATCCCAGTATCACCGGAGTGGATATTGGATTGGACGTCCTTTGGAGTTGAAGTATGACCACATAAAACTCCCAAAGCCAAAACCAAGACCATCATTTGACCGGAATAAACCACAATCGTTGGAGGGTGCTATGATGGACCCACAGTTGAGACAATCGGTTGGACTCAACGCCGGTGGATCTCTCGTGGGTCAATACATCAAACACATCCCATGTCCATCGTGTGGCCGGCGGTCGGTGTTCTACTCCGTGGACCCATCCATGACCGGATCCACATTGTGGCCATCATGCAATCACGCCAACTCATGTGGGTGGTGGGGTAAACTGGAGACACTATCATGACTGTAAAAATAGGATCATTATTTGCCGGGATAGGCGGTTTTGAGTTGGGATTGGAGAGATCATGGGGTAACGCTGAGACCATTTGGCAAGTGGAGAGAGAGGAGTTTTGTCAACGGATACTCTCCAAACATTGGCCAAAATCAACGATATACAACGATGTCCGAGACATCAACAAAAACAACGTGGAGCCGGTGGACGTATTGATTGGGGGATTCCCATGTCAATCCATCTCATTGGCCGGAAAAATGGAGGGATTAGAAAATGAAAACAAATCAGGTTTATGGTGGGAGATGTGGAGAATTATTAGCGACCTTCGACCACGAGTCATCATCATGGAAAACGTTGCAAACATCATTCGGTTGGGCGGAGTCGACGTCATTGGAAGTCTTACCCAAATCGGGTATGACTGTGAATGGACGGTTATATCCGCTCGTCAGTTTGGAGCGCCACATCTCCGAGAGCGTTGGTTTTGTATTGCCTACTCCAATGAGACACGATTCCAAAGACAATCCCAGTACTCCCACCAGTTGGAAACGCCATTCATCAATGAGCGTGGAGATAGCGATGGCCATGGGAGTGACAATGGACGAGGCTATTGGAAAACAACTCCGTATCCATCCCCATTTTGTCGAGTGGATGATGGGCTTCCCAATAGGGTGGCTAGATTGAAAGCACTAGGTAATGCCATCGTCCCACAGTGCTCACAATGGGTGGGTGATCAAATACTCAAATCGGGTCTATTGGATGATCTTTTGGAGGGTGAATGATATATGACATCAAAATCCCAGCCGGGTCCACACCATTTGGAGTGTGGTTGGTTACAACATTGGCCAAACAAGACAAGACCATCAAAGATTTGGCCAAAGCCATGGAAGTGGAGCCCGCCACCGTCCGTCAATGGTGTAGATACTCGGAGCGGCTATCCATGCAACGTATCATTGACATTATCAATCAACTGGTGGATGATGAGACATTGTGGAGACCACATATGGATCACGCCACAAGACTCATCACCCAATCACACGATCCAAACAACAAACAAATCAATCAATATAAAAACCGGAGATTATCACGATGACAACAGACAAACAAAAGGAAGCACGCGAGCGACTTTTGGCGATGGCCAAAGAGTTGGGGATCCGTATGGTGGATGATGTGGAGTCCACAGTGGATCCCACCATCCCATTGGGCGCGGACCCATCCACGTGGGACAAACTACAAAAGCCGGCTCCACAATATGACGACCATGGCAACCTCAAAAAACCGGTCCGACCTCGTACAAATCGAATCAACACCAATCTCATTTTGGAGAATGATCCACAATACAAGTCTCTTTGTTTTTGGGAACACGCCAACCAAATATTGTGGAGAGGTCATTTGGTGAGTGATGACGTGATTGAGGAGATGGCGTTGGACATGGAGGTCCGGTATCGTTACACGGTCTCCAATAAGGCCCTCGAGGGAGCCGTTTTGAGAGTATCCCACCTTAGAGTCCATACACCAATCAAAGATTGGTTAGAGAGCCTCCCAGCGTGGGACAATACTCCACGGATTGAGAATCTCGCCGAGGATGTGTTGAGGTGTGAGACGGCAAAAGAGTATCGTCCACTCATCCAACGGATGTCCGCTCTCATGTGGATCTCGTTTGTGGCTCGAATCTATGAGCCCGGCTGTCATGTCCACACTCTCCCAATATTTGTGGGTCCCAAAGGTGTTGGAAAATCGATGTGTATGGAGATCATGGCCGGTCAATACTTTAACCGCTCGGACATCCCCATTGGAACCAAGGACGCTTTGGAGAAAATCCACCAAAGTGGGACATGGATTTGGGAGATCGCGGAGTTGAAGGACCTCCAAGGAAAGTCCGCGGATTTGGCCAAACAATTTTTCTCCACAAGTGAGGATTTGTATCGTCCCAGTTATGGCCGTCTCCCAGTCAAACGGAAGCGCCGAACATGTTTTGTGGGTACGACCAACAATTATCAATTCATGGATGACGGTCCGGAGCGACGTTTTTGGGTGTTCAAAATCCTCTCCAAAATCAACATCCAATATCTCCAAACCCACAAACAACAAATATGGGCCGAGGCGGTCCACTTCTACAAAACCGGACTCAAATGGTGGTTGGATCCGGAGTTTGAGGAGATGTTGAAGGACTATCAGACCGCGTTTTTGGTGGATGATCCATGGGCCTATAAGGTACACAAAATCATGAGTGATCGTGGAGAGGGAGCACGAGACACCACCACCAATGACATTGTGGAGGCGCTTGATTTGCCAATGCACATCTCCCACACCGGTAACGCCAAAAGGATAGCCCAAATCATGACACTGTTGGGATACGAGTCCAAAAGACGTGGTAAAAATCGAGTGTGGAAGTTGGTCAAATGAGGATATACAAATGTTGGTTGTATAATGATACGTTGAGAGGCTGGGTATTGACTCCACAAAATGTGATTGAGAGTCCAAAACCTTTGGAGGACATCCAAAATCATTTTCTCGGTTTATATCCCAATAGAGCAATAAGGATCGAATTTGAGACCATTGAACCCATCATGACTCAACTCTCCCTCTTTTAAGTTATCCACAGGTGTTGATAAGTTATCAACAGGTCTCCAACCTCGCTAGGTTGGGGGCCTTTTAAGTTATCCACAGAGTTATCCACAGGTGTTGATAAGTTATCCACAGAGTTATCCACATAGTTATCCACATGTTGATAAATGTGTTACAATCACACCATGAGTCAATCAATAGTCCAGTTGGTCCAAATGCTACTCCGAGGGATCTCCACCGATAGTCCCATAGACCAAATCAAAGCCGGTGAGCACTTTGAGACGGCTGTGGAGTCCCTTGAGTTGTATTACGTCCACCATGATGGGATTGGATACGTCATGGATGGAGACAAAGAGGTGATGTTGGTCCACTTCACCAATGACGGTGTGGAGTTTGATGAGCATCATGAGCACCCATCCACGTTGAGAGTCATCCAAACCGCTCTCCACACGTTGACACATTGTGAGCAACAGTATCTCATGTGTATTGAGGATGATGACGATGATGATGATGATTGGGAGTGGGTCTAAAACCAAAAGAGCCACCCATTTGGGTGACTCCGATTGGATGAGATGTGGTTTGGTTATTTTAAAATAATATGAGCCAAATAATCACCTAATTGTATTGTATATTCGTGTTCTACGATAGTGTATTCAATGCCCAAGTCTGAAAGAATACAATCTAATTCATCAATTTGACATTCTGATTCAATGTAAATTTGGTTATTTGGCTCATAGTAATTTGCAATGTTTTCTTCCATTAACCATTGGCCGATTTCTTTGATTTGTTCTTTTGTCATTTGAGACTCCGATTGATTTTGTTTGTTTGTTGTATGAACTTCGTTGTCCATGTCTTAAGTGTAATGTATTCTTTACAGTATTGCAAACAACTAGTAAAAAATCACACGTAGATCACACCTATTTCACACCTATTTCACACCAGTTTCACACGTGTTTCACACCATCGAAAAACTCTACAACATCGACAACATCGAAATAATAGACAAATAGTATACTAAAATATATGATTTTTCTACTAAAAACATTTTTTATCTTATATTCATGGGGTTGATGTAAGTTGACACGGTGCAAATGCTCAAAAGTGGTGTATTTTGGTCTATTGTGCCATAAAACTCGATATGATAGCCGGTGGAGGTACGTGTGAAACTGGTGTGAAACTGGTGTGAAATGATTTTGAGACCATCATGGGTGGAGATGTGTTATGGTGTGGACATGAAAAGAGAGTCCAACACATTTGGAGATTGGATACGCTTCCAACTCCACAATCACCAAATCACCATCATCAATCTCAGTGATTACAGTGGGATCCATATCCGTAAACTTTACAGGATTATCAATGGTGAAAATAAACTGTACCATGAGGATTGGATTTGGCTGGTGGAGTGCATTGGTGACATGACTGATCAACCGTTGACGGAGTGTGTCAATGATTGTGTCCAATATATGAACCCACCAAAATGAGATACAATGATAAATAAGTATTGTCCAATATGTGGATGTGATCCATGCGATTGTCATCCTCAAGGAGTCCACCATGGCCCAAAGTATATACATTCCGTCCAGCGATCGGAGCGCTCACAATCGAATAGAAAGAGCGGTCCCCAAATTTATGGCTCGCTTTGGCATGGCCAAAGACCAAGCCACCGCGGTGGCCATCCGATTGGAATCACTCGGACGTCTCAAAACGAGTGGAGCACCAATCAACAAACCCAAGGCCACACGAGGTCTCCCAATCCCGGTCCAACCGTTGGCGGTACTTCAAGCGATAACAGCCATGAAAAAGGACAACACACCAAAATCCACAGTGATTCGAGAGAACACGGATGGAGATTCCTATGACAATGCGTTTGAGGCGTCCAGAGCCACACGACGTCCCACGAGATCCAACCGATTGAGAACACGAGTAACGAGAGGACGATGATGGACAAGGATAAATACACCAAACCGGCGCTCCGTGAGCGACTCAAACGAAAAATCATGGCCAGTTCAAAGGGTGGAAAGCCGGGCCAATGGAGCGCGCGTAAGTCTCAACTATTGGTCAAACAATATGAGAGCGCCGGTGGTGGGTACAAGAAGCCCAAAGGAAGGACCAAGGCCCAACGCTCTCTCTCACGGTGGACAAAACAAGAGTGGGAGGCGGCTGGAAAGGATGGAGTATATCTCCCAAAGCGCTCCATATCAGCACTCAAGGCGACTCCAAAAGGACGCGCCAAACTCGCCAAAGCCAACCGGGCCAAACGTCGAGCCACATCCAAGGGACAACAGGTGGCCAAAACTGGAGTCCATAAAGGAAAGAAAAGATGAAACCAATATATATCATCGGACCACATGAGGAGGATCCACCAAAATGGACGGAGCGGTTGACCAACATCACACGATTGGTCTCCACATCCGACAAATCTCATGAGGTTGTCATCATGTGTCCACAACCAATGATCCATCTCAATGGATATGGTGATACTGTCAACGCGGTGACTCAAACGCTCAACGGTCTCATGATGGCCGCTCACTTTCGTGAGAGTGAGTTGTGGATCGTGTTGGATGATGATGGTCAATACACTGGTGAGATGGAGATGGAGATTGATATGTGGAGGCTTTGGAGGCCACCGGAGTCCATCAATGAGATGAAATATGATGATTGGGTCAAACATTTGGAGGATACATGGCACGAATAGACAAGAAAAAACTCAAGTGTAACAAACCACGACCGCTCCGAAGGGGTGAGGATGGGTATGGCAAAAAGAAAATGGTTGTCAAAGGTTGCAAAGGTGGAGAGGAGAAGTTGATCAAGTTTGGAGCGGTTGGATATCGTCACAACTACAGCGCCAAAGCCAATCAAAACTTTCGCGCTCGGATGAGATGTGATACGGATCCGGCCACACGATTGGAGGCGAGATATTGGGCCTGTGAGTCTCTTTGGAAGCGCCGCAAACGTAGGACATCCAAATGATGATCAAAATCCACAACTATGGAAAGATCCCAGCCAAAAAGAATCGGATGAGAATCTATGGCAAACGGATGATCAAAGACTCCACCGTGAGAACCTTTGAGGCGATGTTGAAACAACGAGCGATCGAGATCATGACCGCCATTGGACATCCTGTCATTGATGGTCCGGTCAAACTCCATTTGGATGTCACCTTTGGAGACCGTCGCCGCCGTGATCTCCAAAATCTATTTGGATCCGTTTGTGATTCTCTCAATGGTGTAGTCTATGACGATGACCACCAGATCCAAAAATTGTCCGGCTGTAAAAGTTACAAAAAGGGTCATTGGGAATACACTATTGTTGTAACAACTCTTAAACAATCAGAGGACACGAATGGGAAATAAGAACAGCGGCCGCCGGACTCCACAAATCAAACCATCTCCAGATCAATCCAGTTTCGGTATTTGGTTAACGTCATACTTATCCAAACACAAACTCTCCATCATGGACCTAGCCCG
>Ga0115013_10002052_pt1 | contig 11366 bp, 11 predicted proteins | sample SouAtlMetagenome_2_FD_88686 | JGI IMG/M metagenome (GOLD analysis project Ga0115013, IMG submission 88686) | Marine eukaryotic phytoplankton communities from Atlantic Ocean - South Atlantic ANT15 Metagenome | ecosystem: Environmental > Aquatic > Marine > Oceanic | place: South Atlantic Ocean...
AGGAGCGGTGGGCGCTCGTGCTCGAGCTGGGCAAGTACGTCGTCTTCATCACGCTCTACATGTTCGTGCTCTACTCGCGCCGCTCGGTGCGCGAGTCCTTCGAGATCGTGCAGTCGCTGCGCGCGGTCTTCGCCGAGGAGAACTTCGGCGACTACAACGAGAAGGCCTTCATGGACATCGCCACGATCGAGGAGTTCTACGACTGGGCGCAGGGCCCCTTCACGGAAGGGTTGCTGCCCGCCGAGCTCTACGACGGCTCGCCGATCACCGAGCAGCGCGTCGCGTACTACAACAAGGTGGTGGGCGGCGTGCGCCTCCGCCAGAACCGAATACGCGGCGACAGCTGCGCGATCGGCCTCTCGGTGCAGGAGGAGTTCACGCCCACGCGCGGCCCGACCGAGGGCATCCTGCAGAAGCGCAGCTTCGTCGACCTCGACATGTGCTACTACCGCTACAACCCGACGCTCATGAGCAAGGAGTCGTACGGGCCCGGCAACGCCACGGACGACACGAGCGACATCAACGTCAACGCCTTCCGATGGCGATCTCCGGCCGAGAACGACCTGCCCGAGGCGTACATCTACCCCGGCCAGTTCGGCCGGTACGACGGCGGCGGCTTCGTCCTCGACATCGTCAACCTGACCACGGTCTCGCTCGTCGAGTCGCTCGACTTCCTCAAGGAGGAGGGGTGGCTCGACCGCGGCACGCGGAGCATCTCGATGAGCGTGCTCGTGTACAACGCCAACTACAACCTGTACGCCCTCTGCTCCTTCTTCCTCGAGCTCTCTCCCGCCGGCGTGATGGCGCCCGACTACACGATGAAGACCGTCAAGATGGACATGTTCGTCAACGAGGAGGACCTCGTCTTCACGGTCTTCGAGGCGATACTCTACCTGTACTTCCTCTACTTCGTGTGGGTCGAGGGCTCCGAGCTGTACGAGACCTTCCGCCAGACGGGCTCGATCAAAGGATACCTCTCGGACGCGTGGAACGTCGCGGACTGGGTGGTGATCCTCGTCTCCTTCGCCGCGTGCGGCATGCGCCTCATGTTCTTCTTCGACACGAAGGTGCGCAACTTCGACGCCTTCACGCAGGAGTACGTCGAGCTCTCCGCGGTGGCCAACCTCTTCGAGCAATCCTTCTCCGTCGACAGCTTCGCCGCCTTCCTCGCGCTCATGAAGCTCTTCAAGTTCTTCGGGCTGCAGCGCAACCTGCTCATCCTGCGCTCGACCATCAAGCGCGCGATGGCGGACCTCTCCGTCTTCACCATCGTCATGCTCCTCTTCATCGCCGCCTTCACCATCTCGGGCAACCAGATCTTCGGCCAGGAGAACGAGGAGTACGTCGACCCGATGAAGTGCTTCATCACGCTCTTCCAGATGGGCTTCCTCGGCGAGTTCGACTTCGACGGCATCTCGCGCGTCAACCCCACCATCGCCATCGTCTACTTCTGGGCCTTCCAGTTCCTCATCTTCTTCATCATCGTCAACATCTTCCTCGCCATCCTCAACGACGCCTACATCGCCGTCAGCGAGTACTTCGCCGATATCCCGATTGAGGAGCAAGATCACGTCCCCATCTCGGAGCGCATCCGGCGGCTCAAGGCCGCCATCCGCCAGCGCAAGATGGAGCAAAACATCGAGAAGCTGCGCGCGGTCCAGCGCAAGCGCGAGATGGTCGAGCGGCGGCAGGAGCGCAAGCACGAGGAGGATCGCATGCGGGTCATGAAGAGCATGGGGCAGGCCAGCGCCGCCAACAACAAGAAGGGCGCCAAGGGCGCCGCGACGACGACGCGCGCCGACTCCACTCCTGTGCCCGGGGCCGCAGCCGCCGCTGCGCCCGCCGCTGCGCCCGCCGCTGCGCCCGCCGCTGCGGCCGCGCCGGGGGAGGCCGCGGCGCCTGCGGGCTCGCCCCGCGAGAATGGTGAGCGAGAAGACGGCGTGCGCGAGGACGACACGCAGCAGCTGCTATAGTATAGGGACCCAGACCTTTTCTCGCACTCTTCCACCCTGTTGCCCTGTAGAGTGTAGTCGAGCTACCGTATACGGTACCGCGTCGCGTCCCAGCGAGAGTGCGAGAGGTCTCACGTTTTCGTCTCTCTCACTCTCTCTCTCAGAGATCAGCATCAGAAGCGACACAGAACCCGCGCCCGCCACGCGCCTGCGATGCGCCGGCGCGCAGCTCACTCAGAAGACGGTCAGACCTCAGTGTCAAAGTGCTCAGTCAACGGTGCGCCTGTGTGTGTGTGCCTGCGTGACTTCTGAGCGCCAGCCAGAGCCAGCGCGCCACGGCAGGGGCACACGATCGGATTACGAGGCATACGCCAGCACACACGCGGGGTGCACACTCCACAAAACATCACACGCACAAAAATTCCAAACGTATCCCGCTATAGCGCTATACAGTACTCAGTAGGAGTACGAGACACACACCTGAATGAAAGAATGAAGCCTGAGTCCTGAGCCTCTCTGTGAAGTCTGAAGTCGGCGTGTGCCTCTGCCTGCTGCCTCTCTCTGTACTACCCTCTATCCGCCCACAACCCAGCCCACCAGTCGCGAGTGTCAAGGCGGCCTGAGTCGTGTAGGTCCGTGTACTGACGTGATCTGCAGTGTAGTTGCGCACGGCATGCCATCGGCCCTAGGCGCGGTCACGGGACGCGAGCGTAGCCTTCATCGCCAAGGCACCCTCGCCGAGAGAGGAGCCTAGTGGCGACCCTAGTGGTCCACGTTGCCCGCGAGCGTGTCCTTCATCCGCATGACGTCCTCCGCCGTGAGCACGCGCGCGAACTCGGCGTAGTTGATCACGCCGTCGCCGTCGTAGTCGGCGAAGTCGATGAGGGTCTCGATGGCCTCGTCCTTGATGTCGGGCACATTGAACTCGACGAGCAGCCGCTTGACCTCCGCGCGCTCCAGGTAGCCCGTCCGGTCGGCGTCGATGAACTTGAAGGCGTCCGTGATGCGCGAGTACTTCTCCATGAACTGTAGGTGGAGTGCGGAGGTATGGGTGGGTGGAGTGGGGAGGTATGAGTAGGTGGAGTGAGGAGGGTGGGTGCAGTGGGTAGGAGGAGTGGGTGGGTGGAGTGTCTGGGTGGAGTGGGGGTAGTAAGTACGTGTAAGCGCCGTACTAGGAAGTATAGTGGGTGGCGGAGTGGGCGAGCAGGCAGAGGAGAGATGGCGGCGCTGTGTTGGCGGCGCTGTGTTGGCGCGCCTGCTCCTGGAGCGTCTGCTGCGCGTACTGGACCTCCTTGGGGCTCACGCCGGGGCGGAGGGTCGGCCCTCCCACGCGCCTGGCGGGCGGCGCCTTGAGGTCGGCGAAGTTCTTGGCGTTGGCGCCTTTGTTCATGTCGAAGATGTTCTCGATCGTCATGATCCTGGTGGTGGTGGTGTGGTGGTGTGGTGGTGTGGTGGTGGTGGGGTGGGGTGGGGTGGGGTGGGGTGTGGTGGGGTGGGCTGGTGGCTTGGGGTGGGGGTGGGCTGGGGAGTCTCGCACTGTGCGAACTCAGCGTAGTCGATGTCGCCGCTGCCGTCGGCGTCGGCGATGTCGATGATCTTGTCGATGAGGTGCGACTTGATGTCCAGGTTGAACATCATGAGCACCGCCTTGAGCTCCTCGCGCGTGAGGCGGCCCGAGTGGTCCTCGTCCAGCAGCCGGAAGCCGCGGCGCACCTCGGTGAAGCGCGTCGCGAAGTGGTCGCGGATCTTGCCGTGCGCTGCCTTGAGCTCCTTCTCAGTGATCACCGGGCCACGGCTGCTCTTGAGGGCGTCCGCACCCGCCGCGCCCGCCGCCGCCAGCTTCGCCGATCTCTTGGCCGCGTCGGCCTTCCGCTTGGCCTTCGCCTTGGCCGCGTCCGCCGCCGTCCTGGGGTGGACGGGCTCGAGCGCCTTGACGTACTCCTGCCAGCAGACCTCGCGCGGCGTGCCGTCCTCCGCCTTGCTGCTGATGATCTTGCTGCTGCGCGCCGACTTGGAGATGACGCTGTCGTCGGGCAGCGTCATCTTGGCGAGCTTGGCGGCGAGCTTGAGCTCCTCGGTGCTGATCGTCTTGCTGTTACCCGCCGAGAGTTGCAGGAAGGCCTTGAGCTGCGCACGCTGCTGGTTGTGCAGCTGGCGCAGCTCGGCCTCTCGCACCTGCGCGGGGTTGGGGGGATGGGGCCGGCTCAATAATTAGAACGCGCGCGGCGCTGGCTAGGAGCAGGGGTGTGCGAGGAGCACGGCCATGCGATGGCTTTATGCGCGCACCGTTTGCTCCTGCTCCATGCGAGACACTGAAGTGCCGTGGGGAATGCGAGGCGAGGAGGGCCGCCTCGCCGCCGGCCCGCCCGACCCACGAGGCGAGGCCGACATGTTGCCGGGTCCCGACGCCGCCATGTACAGCACGCCGGACTTGAGCCGGGCCACCTCGGCCCGCAGCCGGTCGTTCTCCTCCTCCATCCTTTGCAGGCGATCCGCCTCTGACCGGGGCGACTCCGGGCGCCCAGGGTTTCGAGGGCTCCCAGCACGCGGCGACATGGATGCTCCCGGGTTGAAGACGCCCGCGAGCCCCGACTGAGGCGTCCCGAGCCTCGACATGGCCTGTTCGAAGGACGAGCTCCGGGACAACAGAAAAAGTAACGGGAGAAAAGCGCGGACTTGCAAGTCAAAAAAAAAACAGGCGCAGACCTACGACTAAGCTTCCCCCCACTTCCTGACTGTTCTCTTCCGTTAGTAAGAAGACTTACCAACACAGCGCCTCCAACCCCGAGTTCGCCGTCGCCGCCATGCTCTCCACGCTGCTGTCCGTCCCGGCGTGGCGCGCCGCGGTGCCCGCGCAGCGCTCGCTCGTCCGCCGCCGCGGCGCGTGCGCGATGGCGGCGACCGCGCGCACCGCTTTCAGCGCGGCCGACTTTCCGGCCGAGTGGCCGTATGCCGCCGAAGACTTCAGCCGGTTGGACGAGCAGCCGGACATCCAGTTCTACTCGGCCCCGCGTTTCGTCACGCACATCGACGACGGGGCCATCGCGACGCTCAAGCAGTACTACGACGAGCAGCTGCCCGAGGGCGCGGACGTGCTCGACATCTGCTCGAGCTGGATCTCGCACCTGCCTCCGGACAAGCCGCTCGGCCGCGTGGTGGGCGTGGGCATGAACGCGCGCGAGCTCGAGGCGAACGAGCGGCTGACCGAGTTCGTCCAGGAAAAGAAGAAAGAGAAGAAAAACCCAACCCTAACCCTAACCCTAACCCTAACCCTAACCCTAGCCCTAGCCCTGACCTTAACCCTAACCCTAACCCTAACCCTCGCCCTGTCCCTCACCCTAGCCCTCACCCTAGCCCTCACCCAAACCCTAGCCCTAACCAGGCCGACCTGAACAGGCAGCCGGTCATCGAGTTCGCCGACGCCTCCTTCGACGCGTGCCTGTGCGTCGTCTCCATCGACTACCTCACGCAGCCGCGCAAGGTGCTGGCCGAGGTGCACCGCGTGCTCCGGCCGGGCGGCCGCGCCATCTTCTCGTTCAGCAACCGCTGCTTCCCAAGCAAGGCGGTCAAGATGTGGCTGCAGTCCGACGACGCCGCCCGGCAGAAGATCGTCGCCTCGTACTTCGTCTTCTCCCCCGCCGGCGGCTGGGAGGACATCGGCGGCGAGCGGCTGCCCGAGGTCCAGGTGGCGCCGCCGACGACGATGGAGGGCTTCATGGGCAGGCTGCAGGCCGCCGTGGGCAAGTGGGCAGTCAACGGCGACCCCATGTTCGTGGTCAGCGCGACCAAGAGGCGCTAAGTCATAGAGGAACAGCAAAGAAAAAACGTGGCAATTACTGTCCGTTTTGCCCTCCCTCCCTGGCTTGGCGAGTTCGGAGAAGGCTGCTCGAGGATCGCACCTCCTCGCGCTCCTTCTTGGGCGCGCAGCACCCCATGGCCAGCAGAGCGCTCGTCCTGCTGTCTTTGCTTGTGGGGGCGGAGGCGTTCGCGCTCTCCTCGCCCAGTGCGGCGCTGGGCAGCCGGCGGCGGCCAGCCGGCGCTGCCGCTCTCGCGCCGCATCAGCGCGCTGGCCCGGTGCGGCTGGCAGAGCCGCCCTCGGCGGGCGGCAAGGGTGGGGGGCTGGGCTTCCTGTTTGACATCGGGACCAAGGGCGGCATCATCTTCTACAGCATCGTGGGCATCGTCGTGCCCTTCGTCGCGTACGGGTACATGACCGGCCCGATGGGCGTGGACATCGTCACCGCTGGCAACGTCATCTTGGTCCTGTATGTAGGGGCCGCCACGGTGGCGTGGACGGCCAGCTACGTGTTCCGGGTGGCGAACAAGGACATGACGTACGCCAAGCAGCTCAAGGACTACGAGCAGGCTGTCATCCAGAAGCGGTTCGACGAGCTGAGCAACGACGAGGTGGACGCGCTCATGGGCGAGATCTACCCGTCCAAGCCCGGCGCCCAGGCCGGCGCCCCTTCCAAGGAGTGAGTGGGCCCCTGCGCCCCAAATCTACTGGTAGGCGGCGTGCGCTGTGCGGGCCATGAGCATGACTCGTTTTTGAACAAACACAGAGGAAGTGAGAGAGAGATGATGCCACTGACAGAGAGTCAAAGAAACACTCCTTCTTTACACTTACAGCGTGATAAAGCCCGTAACCGCGCCAGCACAGCGCGCCCTTGCCTGCGCCGCCGCGGCGCCGCGGCTCACACCCTTGGAGCCCACAGACACCCTCTGTTAAAGACGTGGCGGCCGTCGGCTCCTGCGCCACGGGCCACCATGGCCAGCCCAGAAAGCCCTCGCTTCCAGTCGTTCGGCTCGCAGGACGTGGAGTCCTCGGAGGCCGACGACCGCCACGCGCTCTCGCCGTGTGTCACCAGCCCTCTGCTCGACGACAGCATGGAGGTCATCTCCGGGCAGAGCGGGTGCCTGCACCAATGGCAGTGCTGGCTCGCCACGGCCGCCGTCGTCGGGATCATCCTGTGGACGCTCAAGGCGCACATAGGCGTGGCGATCATGTCGCTGGCCACGCTGGCGGAGCATGCCGGCCCATGGGGCATCGTGGCCACGGTGTTCGCGCTGGCCGCTTGGATCATGCTGCTCATGCCGATCAGCCTCTTCGAGGTCCTCATCGGGCACGTCTTCCCGCTGCGCACCGCGCCGCCGCATCGTGACAGCGTGGTGGCACCAGTGGCACACACCGCTGAGAGAGGCCGCGTCGGCGCTCTGGTGCCCCCCGCCCCCGGCGTCGCCGATGGCCCACCCCGCCTTTGGTCCTCCAGGCGCTCGCCGTGTGCGTCGCGGGCAAGATCCTCGGCGCGCTCGGCTGCTTCGTCCTCTCGCAGCGGGCCAAGCCGCTCGTCGAGAGGCTGATGCGCCGCCACCGGCGGCTGCGCGCCCTCGAGCGCACTGTGCACGCGCACCCGCTCAAGGCGACGCTGCTCGTGCGCTTCTCGCTGCTCCCCGCGCCCATCAAGAACTACGGCTGGGGCAGCCTGGGCGTCGACTTCCGCGTCTTCCTCCTCGCCACCGTCTTGGAGGTGCGCCACCCCTAGGCACCATCTTGGAGGCGCGCCACCCCCCCCACCACTCCACTGCGGGACCCGCGCCTCGCACCCCGTGCGCCGCGCGTGGCAGGCGCCGATGTACGCGCTGCCGCCCGTGCTGCTCGGCAGCCAGTTGCACGACCTCGCCGACCTCGCCGCAGGCCGGCAGCGCATCGGGCCGCACCCCGTGCAGCTCGGGCTGGGCGTGCTCATGCTGCTGCTGCTCGTGCTGCTCGCCACCACCTCGCACCGATGGCTGGAGGCGGAGCAGCGCGGTGCCGCTTCGGACCCGCCGCGCGGCACCGGTGCCGTGGGGACCGAGCCGGTATAGCCGGCGCTCACGGGGCTACGCGATCACCGAAGGAGTATAAGGGGCTACGCCTGTGTACGGTTCGTATCGCCTATCCGTAACAGGCCGTGATCGATCATATTATGCATCCTATGAGTGAAGTCTGAAGAGGGCGTCTCATTTTATTGTACATTTATGAGTTTGAGTATGTTGCTTATTCCGTTCCTGGAAGCTGGATCGATATGGATAATAACGATATCTTCTCGGCCCGCACATGCAGGCGCACAGAGGGCCGGCGCGCGCCCCGCCCGCGCGCGCCGCCGGCGCGGCCCGCGGCCGCGCGCCCGGGCCCCGGCCCCCGCCGCCCCGCGCCCCGCCCCCGGCGGCGGCGCGCGCGCGGCGGCCGTGGCCCGACCCCGCACAGTCACCGTCGGTGTGCGTTACATTTCTCCTAACCACTGTACTCTCTACAAACCGCCGTCTAACTCTGCGCTTGCTCTGTCGCCGCCTCCAGAGCCTGCTGCAGGTGCGCGATCTCCCCGTCGATGAGGGAGAGCTCGCGGTCGAGAGCTGACCCCTCCTCGCGCTCCTCCTCACAAGGCGGCACAGGCCCGCCCCGCTGCGCCCCCCATGACCCGCCCAACGTAGCCGCGGCGTGGGCATAGGGGGGGGCAGCGACGGGCGCGGACGGCGCGGGCGGCACGGGCGGCAACGAGTTGGCGGCGCGCGGCGGCGCGGAGGCGGCGGGCACAGCAAGGCCCGCGGCGTGCGCCTGCAGGGTCGTGCCCGATAGGCGGTGCACATGCACATGCTGTGCACGTGCTGTGTGTGCGCGCACGTTGCATGTGTACGCGTACGCGCACGTGTCACGTGTGGTGCACATGACATGCGGTGCACAGGCGGTGCACGCGCGCCTGCTGCTCGGCGAGGCGCAGCTGCTCCGCCGCGCACATGATCTGCGACATCATCAGCTGCGCCACGCCGTCGGCAGACACCGGCCCGCCGCTCGCTAGGCCCGCGGCCGCGCCACCCGCGCCGCCGCCGAGGGCCGTAGCCTCGCGCATCGCCCCGCTGTGCAGCCCCGCGAGCGGCGGTGCGCTGCGCTGCGCGGCCCCTCTGACCGCCGCTGCCGCCTCCTCCCTCCTCGCCGCGGACAGCGCCGCCTCTCGCAGCGACACCTCCTCCAGTTCCCTCCGCATCGCCGCCGCCGCCTCGCGCGCCGCCGCGTCCTCGACCCCTCGCCGCGCCGCCGCCGCCGCCGCCTCGCGCGCCGCCGTCTCCTCGAGCTCCCTCCGCATCGCCGTCACCGCCGCCTTGACGTCGCCCGCCTCGCGCCTCGCCACCTCCAGAGGGCCGCGCACCAGCTCCCCCGCCTCGCGCACGAGGTTGCCCAGGTAACCCGCCTCCCGCCGCGCCGCCTCCGCCGCCTCGGCACGCGCCCTCTCCTCCGCCTCCCGCCTTGCGGCCGCCTCCGCCTCCCTCCGCATCGCCTCCTCGGCCCGCCGCTCCGCCGCCTCGAGGCGCGCCTCGGCCTCGAGCAGCCGCCTCGCCTCCGCGGTGCGCCGCGCCACCTCCTCCTCCACCTCCCGCTCCACCTCCCGCTGCGACGGCGCCTGCGCCTGCTGCTGCTGCGCCTGCTGCTGCTGCGCCTGCTGCTGCTGCGCCTGCTGCCGCACGTGCTGCGCCTCGGCCTCCGAGGCTCGCACGCGCAGCTCCGTCTCCCACCGCTCCTCCCACCTCTCCCGCTCCTCAGCCTGCCGCTGCCGCTCCTCCGCCGCCACGCTCGCCGCCGCCGCCGCCGAGCGCGCTGCTTCCTCCGCCGCCCGGGCCGCCTCCTCGGCCTCCGCCTTCGCCCCCGCCGCCTCCGCCGCCACGGCCTTGGCCACCTCCGCCTCGCGCCCCGTCGCCTCCGCCCTCCTCTGCGCTGCCTCCGCCTGCGCCGCGCCTGTCGGCACCGCCGCCCCCCGCGCCTCCGCACCCGCCTCCGCACCCGCCTCCCTCCGCGCCTCCGCCCGCGCCTCGGCCGCCGCCCTCCGCGCCTCGGCCACGTGAGCTGGGAGGGAGGCCGCGTCGCCCACCGCGCCCCGCAGCAGGTGCAGCTGCTCCCGCGTCTCGCTCAGCTGCGCGCCCAGGTGGCCGTTACGCCGCGCCATCTCGAGGGCGCCCTGCTGCAGCAGCTGCGACGTGGCGTGCAGCTGCTTCGCCTGCTCCGAGCCGAGGCCGTCGCGCAGAGCGTGGCGCAGCGCGGCGTGCAGCGCGAGCACCTGCGTCTTGAGACTCTGCTCCTCCTCCTGCTCCTCCTCCGTCCCTCGGGACGCATCGCGAGACGCATCACGAGACGCATCACGAGACGCGGCAGCCGGAGCCGGGCCCTCCTTGAGGGGCGCCGCCTCATCGCGCTCCGCCTGCAGCTTGGCGATCATGGCCGCCTGCGCCTCGAGCTTCGCGCCCGCCTCGAGCAGCGCGGCCCGCTGCTGCCGCTGCAGCGCCTCGTGCTCCTCCTGCGCACGCGTCATCGCCTCTTGCTGCCGCGCTAGCGTGCCGCTCTGCTGCGTGAGCCGGCGCTGCAGCTCGCCCAGTAGCTGCTTCGCGCGCGTCTGCGCCTGCGCAAACCGGGCCGCCTTGAGCTCCTCCGCCTCTCGCGATGCCCCGCCGGACCGCTCGGCCTCAAGCCGCTGCCGTGCTGCTGTAAGCTCGAGCTTGAGCTCGGCGAGATCGAGCTCGGCACGCGTGCGTCGAGCGGTCTCCGCCTCCAGTGCAGCCTGGGTCCTGGTGCTCACCGTCTCGAGCTCCGCCACCTTGGCCTGCATGGCTGTCTGCAGAGCGTCCAGCCGCTCACGTGCGAGCGTCACGCTGGCACGCACCGAGCCACACGCGCGTTGCGCGAGCGCGCGGGTCTCAAGCAGCTCACGCCGGGTGCTCTCCAGGCTCTCAATTGAGCTCTCTTCAGCTTCCGGCGCCGCCATCGCCATGCGCGCGAACGGGGGAGTAACTCGGGAACGGCAACGTAGAAACCTCAGTCATCGCTCAATGCGGCCATCGCCGCGGAGTCGTAACGGACGCCTCGCGTGTCTCCTGCGCGTGCCCTCCCCGCCGCCAGGGTCTTCCCTGGTGGCTCGAGCGCGCGCGCCGGCTTGAAGAACCTGCCGCTCAGGAGGTCCTCCAGGGCGGCGGCCCCTGGCTTGGGCGTGGGCGGCTTGGGCGAGGCCGCCTTGCGCGTCGTGTGCCTCTCGATGCGGCCGACGACCTGCTCGCCCGTTGGCAACCTGCGCACGATCGCCTCGCCCTCGCGCCCGCCCGAGACACTCCGCTCCCACCGCTGCAGGCTGCTGCGCTCCAGGGCCTCCAGCCCCGCGGCCAGGTCGCGCCCTCGCGCGAGCGCGTCGCGCTGCATGCGTGCGGCGCGCAGGGCCTTCCGCCGCGCCGCCTCCTGCAGCTGGGCCGCCTCCTGCTCCGCCGCCGCCCGCCGCCCCGCCTCCCTCGCCGCCATGGCCTCGGCCCGCATGCGCCCCGCCTCCTCGCCGCCGCGCACCAGCTCGGCGCGCCGCGCCTGCTGCCCCTTCCGCCGCGCCGCCTCCGCCTTGGCGGCCG
>Ga0115013_10002053_pt1 | contig 11365 bp, 4 predicted proteins | sample SouAtlMetagenome_2_FD_88686 | JGI IMG/M metagenome (GOLD analysis project Ga0115013, IMG submission 88686) | Marine eukaryotic phytoplankton communities from Atlantic Ocean - South Atlantic ANT15 Metagenome | ecosystem: Environmental > Aquatic > Marine > Oceanic | place: South Atlantic Ocean...
ATATCAAGGTAGACGCAGTACGACGCTTCGGCGGTGAAAACGTGAATGTGGTATTGCATGGCACCAGCTTTGATCAAGCAAGTAGCCATGCAAAAGCATTATGTGAGACCCACGGTTATACCTATGTTCCGCCCTTTGACGACCCCGATGTCATTGCAGGGCAAGGTACAGTCGCGCGAGAGTTGCTAGAGCAAAACCCACACCTCGATATCTTATTTATTGCTGTGGGTGGCGGTGGTTTAGCCGCTGGTATTGCGGTTTACTTAAAGCAACTAAAACCAAGCATAAAAATCGTTGCGGTAGAGTCGGAAGAATCGGCCTGTTTCATTAAAGCAAAGGCGCAAGGCGCGCCTACCGAGCTTGAAAGCGTCGGCATTTTTGCTGATGGCGTTGCTGTTAAAGTGATGGGGCAGGAAACTTTCCGTCTGTGTAATCGTTTAATTGATGAAACCATTACGGTTACTAATGATGAAATATGCGGAGCAATTAAGGATATCTTTGATGATACCCGTGTTATTGCAGAGCCTGCGGGCGCATTGTCGGTGGCGGCAATTCGCAAGTACGCTAAGCAACACGACCTCAAAGGTAAGAAGTTAGGCGGCATTCTGTGTGGCGCAAACATCAACTTTCATACCCTTCGCTATGTGTCTGAACGCTGTGAATTAGGTGAGCAGAAAGAAGCGGTCTTTGCGGTTAAAATTCCTGAAAACAAAGGTGCGTTTAAACAGTTTTGCGAGTGCGTTGGGGCAAAAGCAATCACCGAATTTAACTATCGCTATGCCAGTGAGAGCGAAGCACATATTTTCGTGGGCGTTAAGCTCAAAGGCGGGCAGCAAGAGTTCGCAGCACTGCAAAGCGACCTTGAAAGCAAAGGGTATGACTGCGTTAACTTAACCGATAATGAGTTAGCGAAGCTCCATGTTCGTCACATGGTTGGTGGCCGTCCGCCAACTATTCTCAACGAGCAAGTCTTCAGCTTTGAATTTCCTGAGCGTCCGGGTGCGCTACTGAACTTCTTAAATACGTTAGGTGAACAGTGGAATATTACCCTATTTCACTATCGCAACCATGGCGCAGCAGAAGGTTTGGTATTGGCAGGCTTTGATATCGCACCAGAAAGTAGAGATGACTTTAACCAGCATGTTGCTGAGTTAGGCTATAAGGTTGAAGAAGTAACAGACAACCCCGCCTATCGTTTTTTCCTGTCGCAACCAGCGAAGGTCTAAATAGCGAAACAGGCGAAACGAGCCTATCTCCCGTTTTCGCTTTGTATTGCTTCGCGTTAAGCGCAGGTTTACCGGGGAGCGATACGAAGCGGCACTATCTAGCGTCTATCTATCAATGAAGTATGGGGATTTTCAATGCCTGCCAAGATAGATTGACGCACAATAAAAAGCCCATGCAGTAGCATGGGCTTTCTCTTTTTACCTAAGCTCCGTAGTGCTGGCAAATTCAGCCAGCTAGCGTCGCCTTAATTCGAAGCGTTTAGTGTAACGTTCTCCAAATGCTGCATCATTTCTGGCCAAATCAGGGCCATAACGTCAGCACGTAAGGCTTCACACTCTTCTGAGTACTTCAAGCTGCCATCTTTTTCAGAGTCCAGCCAGTGGTTTTCTTTCAATGCACTGATAAAGCTAGACAACACATTCTTATCGTAAAACTCTGGTGAGCTTAGCCCGTAGAGAGCAGATAAGCGTTCAGCCACTTGCTTACTTTCGCGCTCAAGCGCACTTCGGCTAATCACTTTTTCTTTATCTAGAATGGTCAATACCACCGCGTAACGCTGAAGCGTTTCCTGCATACATCGGCTTAACAGCCATGCTGAGTGGAATTGTTTGCAGTGTGCATCTGGCGGCAACAGTTCATCGCTCTCCTGACGCAACAATCCTTTGTTTAGTAGTGCTGTTATAAGCGCATCAGTATGCGCAAGCGCTTCATCTTGGGTAAGGTGCAAGAACAGCTCTTTTTGCAGCAACGGATAAAGCGCCGCAATAAGCTGAAAAATACTGTTCTTCGTGGTGCCTTTCTTCGCGAAGATAGACGCCATAATAAGACCTGGGATCGCGAATAAATGCAAAATGTTGTTGCGATAATAAGTAAGGTATACCGCTGATTTTGGTTGAGGACTGATCAAACGCCCATAATCGTCTTCTTTTACGTCAAAGCGGCCTAATTTCAGCGTATCGCGCAGTAGCTCTTCCGCTGATGAATCTGGAATGGTGGCATCATCGCTGAACGGTACCGCTTTAAACAAGTCCATGAAGTCGCCCATTGCTTGTTTTAACTCAGCTTCACTCATGGTCTGTCGTTTAGAAGACAGTAAGCATAACGACGCTAACGCCATACCATTTAATGCCGCTGCGCGGTTAATTCGCGTCATGACATTATTGGCCAGTTCGTTAACCGCAGGTGTCAGCCACGCTGGTTTTTTCTCTGGCTCGGCATCGCGACAATCTCGCCAGTTAGGCACATGATTTTCAAGAAACTGGTTAAGCGCAATGGGTTCGCCAAAATTCACGTATCCGTGACCATAATTCTTGAGTTTACGAATAGCCGAGAACACCTGAAGGTTAGATTCTTTTTTCTTCTTAGAGCCTTTGAGTTCGTTCAAATAGCTTTTCACTTCCATCACGTTCTCATAGCCAATATAGACAGGCACGATACTAACTGGACGGTTAACGCCTTTGAGCATGGCTTGGATAGTCATGGCTAGCATGCCCGTTTTCGGTGGGATCAAACGGCCGGTTCGGCTGCGGCCACCTTCGGGATAGTATTTTACCGAATAGCCTTTGTTAAACAGCAGCTCTAGATATTCTCTGAAAACAGCTGTGTAGAGCTTGTTGCCTGCAAAACTGCGGCGTAAGAAAAAAGCACCGCCACGACGGAACATTTTTCCAACCGGCCAAAAGTTCAGATTGATACCTGCAGCGATATGTGGCGTAACCATACCTTCGTGATAAATCACGTAAGTCAATAATAGGTAATCCATGTGACTACGGTGGCACGGTACGTAGATGATTTCATGACCATTAGCCGCCAATTCACGAATGCGATCGGCATGACCTACACTAATACCGTTATAAATTTTGTTCCATATACGGGTAAGTAGCCTGTCGCCAAAACGAATTAGCCCTTCGCGGTAGTCTGCCGCGATTTCTGTGATGTAGGTTTGGGCAGTCTCTTTCGCTTTTTCATGAGACACCTTCTTGCTTCGTGATTCCTCAGCAATAGCGCGACGCACTGCATCAGAGCCCAACACACTATTATTGAGTTCTTGGCGCTCTAACAGCGTAGGGCCAGTCATGCTTTGGCGCTTTCTTTGAAAGTGAGTGCTTGCTACGCGCACAAGCTTATGTGCAATACTTTGGTCACTACCATGTTGATTGGACATCGCGCGTGCAGAAACGGCTTTAGAGTAGTTAATAAAGTTGTCGCGGCCCAAAAACAGCACAATGAACAACTTACGAAGCCAACTTGGCGCCGCTTTATCAGCAATGAGATCGCTTAAGCCTGGCTTACCACGACCCGGGGCACGGCCCCACGTCACATAGACAGGAACAACTTGTAAATCTAGGTTTTCATGGTCTCTATGCAAATGAAAGAGGTCAGTAAAAACGTCTTCAATTCCCGTATCTTTAGCCGACGAACGGAAAAGAGGCTGGGTTTTGCGTAAAAATAAGGTCGACGAATACTCTCGCCCCGCTAATGTGAGGGTTTCTGTAGGACTAGGTAAACCTAGCGCTTTAGTCGACATTCTCAGTGCAAGTTGGTCTGTCACTGAGTTGGTGGGGAGTAGATAAACGATAGGTTTACTTTTATCTATTCCTAATTCGGTTTCAACGTTAACTGGAATGCTGTGGGCTTTAACCAGTAACTTAACAGGATAATGAAATACCGACAGAAGGGCTTTTCGCATCCACGACATGAATTATGTAATCCTATGAAATAAAAACGGGTGAAGTGTAACACAAACGCGTCACAATCTCGCGACAAGCCAATTTCATCGCTTCTCATGCTGTAATGACTATCCATAACATGGGAAGTTCAAAAGCGCCCTTCTCCTTTTCTTGTGAGTCACAGCCATTTCTATAATGGGTTCGAATACAGAGAACGTAACATTAGCTGTATTTAATTGCGGTACAGCCGGACTGTTACTACTTTTATAAGGGCAAATGAATATGAGCAAGCAGTAGTGGATGATCAAAGCCGTTTAAAGACAATTGATGACTTTATGCTCAATAGCGAAGTGCCGTTAGATCTTGATGATTTAATGATGGTGCTCGCAGAGGCATACAAGGTGCCGATCGCACTCATTGGCGTCGTCGGAGAGTTTGAAGAAACCTTTAAAGCACACTACGGAACCACTCTTTCTAAAGTCACTCGTGAACATGCGTTTTGTAGTCACGTTGTTGAAGAGCGCAAGCAGGTGGTTGTTAGCAACGCGCAAGAAGATCCACGGTTTATGCATAATCCTCTCGTCACCGGAGAACCTCACATTTGTTTCTACGCAGGAACGCCGATCGAGATAAATGATCAGGTAATCGGTGCCGTATGTTTAATTGATACCGTGCCAAGAGAAATAGACGCAAAACACTTAGAAGTTTTAGAGAGAATAGGTGCTTTGGTTAGTCAGCATATTTCGCTTTCAAGAGAACACGAAGCGCTTAAACGCGAGCATGGGCTTATTGAGAAGTCTCCTATTGTGTTGGCAACGTGGCGCTATGATACGTCGTTGAGGCTGGTGTATATCTCGAAAAATAGTGAGCGTGTATTGGGAGTTTCACCCCAAGATTTGCTCACTGGAACGGTGGCATTGAGTGAGGTGCTGTCTGAGGAGGCGGAGGGTGATTTTACCTTTGCTATGCAGGCCCACATGGAAGGTGTTGAAACGCACACCTGCCGTCTTCAGATAAAAACGCCAACGCGTACTATTTGGGTGAGCATGATATCAACGGCAAATTTTCGCGAAGACGGCATGTTGTACTCGGTTCAAGCATTTTTGTTTGATACTAGTGACCAAAAGTATGTGGAAGATAAGCTCAACAAAACCAATCAGCGGATGCGTTTATTACTCGAGGCTTCAGAGTTAGGAACATGGGACTGGAACTTGGCCGCCGATGTTAATCAAGTCAACAAGCGCTGGTGCGACATTGTTGGTCTTGAGTATGAATACTATGACAGTGGCTCCCGCTTTTTTAGACAGCTCATTCATCCCGCGGATTACGTCAAAGTTGAAAAGCAGCTCAACATGCATCTAATTGGTAAGAGCAAAGTCTTTAACACCACATTTCGCATGAAACACACTGATGGCTCTTGGGTTTGGGTTGAAAGTTATGGGAAAACCGTTGAGACAGATGCCCAAGGTAAGCCGGTTCGTATAGCAGGTATTCATAGAGATATAACGCAACGAATGGAAAGCGAACTGCATGAGAGAAAGAAAACCCAGCTCCTTCAATTTATCAATAAAACCCGGGCATCATATCTCCAAAACAATGACTTGACGATGGCGTGTCAGTCCGTATTGGCCGAACTCATAGATATCTCAGATAGCCAGTTTGCCTTCGTCGGCCAAATGAAAGGAGACGGTAGCTCATCTAGACTTTTCATTCATGCGATTTCTGAAATTGTTTGGGATAACAGTAGCTTTTCTCAATATGCAGAATACAAAAAACGAAACCTCTACTTTAGTAACTTCGACAACCTTTTTGGAACCTCAATTTTAACGGGAGAAGTTACCATTAGTAATGCGCCAAACAGTCACCCTAATTCCAAAGGTGTTCCGCACGGTCATCCGCGCATTAGCCGATTTTTAGGCCTACCTATAAAAGTGAAAGATAAAGTAGTGGGAATGGTCGGTTTAGCGAATAAGTTTGATACCTACACTGACGAAGATGCTGAGTTTCTACAGCCCTTTTTAGATGCATTGGCTGGCTTGTTCTACGCAGTAGAGCTTGAGGAAGCCCGAGCCGTTGCTGAAGAGAAGCTTAGGCATTTGGCGATGACTGATTCTTTAACGGGCCTTTATAACCGACGCGCGTTCCTTGACGAGTGCATCTCATTTTCAAAACAACATTGTCGTGGATGTGTTGCTATCGTCGATATTGATCACTTCAAAAAAGTAAACGATACCTACGGTCACGATGCTGGAGATCAGGCGCTTATTGCTGTTGCGAGAAAAATAGCTAAACATAATCAAACGCCAAATGTCGTGGCTCGATTAGGAGGAGAAGAGTTTGCAATAGTCATGATAGGTGACAAGAAAGAAGAGATCCATAGGCAGCTAGAAGCACTGCGCATTGCTGTTGAAGAAGGAAGGGTGACCTACAAGACAGACACGATGAATTTATCGATCAGCATTGGCGCAACATTTATCAAAGACACCTTTGAGGCGGATTTCAGCGCCCTCTTATCGCTTGCTGACAAGGCGCTTTACAGAGCCAAGGAGCAGGGCAGAAACCAAGTCGTATGGGATGAATAATAATAGTACGTGGCTTCGCCTACATTAAATATAAGCGTATACGCTCAAGGCGCTGTTGCTAGATTGATAAAGTTAAGTTATAAAAAACGAATATTTTATTAAACTTAATAATTAGGCTTGTTTTGAGCTTTTAACTAAAAAGCCGACATGCCTTTTAAATCAGGGACGATGTATGAAAACTTCGCGCTTGGGTTTTTCTGGCCTTTTTTCTCTTTTAGCTCTAACTGCGTGTGGTGGTGGAGGTGGCTCTGATTCTTCTCCACCTACAAACCCACCACCTCCACCTGAGCCGACAGCACTAGAAATTTTATCAAATCCTTTAGATTACTCAGAGTCACGACTAAACTCGGCGGCAACCACCTATGCTGATGCGAACTACAGTGGAGAAACGAAAGTCTCTACTGTGGATATCAGCGCAGTACAAGAGGTTTACATCACGCTCTTTGGTGACAATACAAGTGGCTCACCCTATGTAGATCAATATGATATCTACACCTTCCTAGATGAGAACGGCAACGTTGAAGGTACGACCGAGTGCTATGAATCAGGATCAGTAACATACTCAGGTAAGCTTGATGAAGACACGGGTAAAGGAACGATTACTGTAGACTATGATCAGTGCATTCAATATTACGACTCCACTCGGTATGACGGACAATTTTCGCTAGTTATTACTGACGCAGGTGAAAACAGCTCCGAAGTAACGTCTTATTTCACTACTTTGTCTATGCTAGACGGTGGCGTGCGCACAACATTAAAAGGCTACTTAAGTGTTGATTTTCGCTACCGCCCACAAACAGGTACGTTTTATGAAGAGACGAGGCAGTATCTTACTGTCACGCACAATGGTGAAACTTACAAGGTCAGTGGCACATCAGCAGAAGGGGTGACAAACAACACCTTCGTGTCTGAACTTAATGGTTCAATCTACATTGCGTCTAAAGGCAAATTGGACTTTGCATATTCTTCTGATCAGGGCGACCTTCCCTATTCGTCATCTGGCTCGCTGGTCGTAAAAGGAGATAAAACGGCTGGAATTGACGTTATTGATGGCGCAGTTCGCTATGGCGAAGATAACAACGGCGATGATATTTACGATGTAGGTGTATACTTTAATAATCTAACAGCGTTTGCCAGCGGAAATCATACTGGCCTTGCGCTTTCAGATATCGATGCGATATCCGTACCTCCTGTAGTGAATCAGCCTTATTACTATGCCTATGAGACTGTCTATACCACAGATGAAGTCACCGTTGAGCCTGGCTACTATCATGATTCAGATACTCCCGACTCAGAGCTGGTGATTTCGTTTCGCTGGTATGTAAATGGTGTAGTCCTTGACGATGTTAATGGTACCACGCTGCCACCTTACAGCGCAGTCTTCGGTGATGAAGTTAAAGTTACCATGGTGGTGTCAGACGGTATTAACGTTGTTGAATCCCAGCCTACTTTCGTTGAGATCGGCAATTCTCCTATGACGCTCACTGCATCGAATATGCCTGAAATAGTAACTGCGGGCGGATACGTAGAGTTTACCGTATCGATGAGTGACCCAGACAGAGTTGACGATGACGTCGCGGGAGAGCTTATTTCAGCGCCTCCCGGTGCTTCGTTAAATGCGGAAGGTCTGATGACCTGGAATGTACCTGCGAATCAACTTTTCAACGCTCAAACTTATATGTTTAGTTTCGCTAGCTTAGACGGAACTGAATCCCAACAAACGCTCGAAATCACTTCTTATGCGGACAAGGCCCCGGCTTATGCTCGTACTACTGTGATGACACCAATTTATAATCACGGCTTTGCTATTGCTTCGACCAATGGTGTAAGTGAACTTATCACGGTAAATGCTCGCAACGTGGGCGCATTTTCGCTAGAAGGCAATACGCTTAAAAATACCTATGTGTATCCGTATAAACTGCCAACTAAAGGCGAAATTAGAAGCGTGCATACCCAAGATGTTGATGGTGACAATAATGATGAAATCTACCTTCTTACTCAACAGGGATTGTCTGTAATAAAAGACCGCGAAAGTAACGCAGAAGCGGTGTTTATTATTGAAGATAGTATTATTTCTGGCTTATTTTACGACATCAATGGTGACGGAGTTGATGAAGTTGCTTATTTATATGGGAGCGAATATTACAATGCGACTTCTATTGCCATTGTAGATGTTCGCACAGGTGAGCAGTTGCAACAGTACGATATTGACGGCGTCAATAACCTTGCTTTTGGTAACGTAGATGATGACGCATCGATAGAAATGGTAACGAACAATGGTTATGTATTTGATATCGAAAGCGGTGCCAACCAATGGCTATACGGTGGTGGGTTCAGCGACGCATTTGTTGTGCTGGGTGATATGAATAACGATGGTGTAGATGAAATCATCGGTGCCGATAGTTGGAATGATATCTCAATCTACTCAGCAGTATCGAAAAGCAGTTTGGCAACGGCGGAACATGGAGACATTTGTGATATCGCCTATAGTAAAGAAAGCCCAGCTACAGAAGGAATAGTGGTTGTCTCCGAGTGTCAGTGGGGACAAGTTAGAGGTTTTGCATTAGAAGCGGGACAAATCTCTGAGCAGTGGGCTCTTAACCACAACACTTACAGTGGCATGTCACTTCTCATTGACGATTTAGACAATGACAATGTGGACGACATTATTTGGACTGGTGAGAATCAAATTTTAGTAGCGCAACAAGATGCCAACGGTGAATATGCCTTATCAGATATAAAAGGTGCGCCGCGCGCGAGTAGATATCATGCCGCGGGTTGGGCACCTTATGGCGATAATGATGAAAGAGCCGTCTTTGTTAGCGATACAAGTAGTTACGAATCATCTATTCAGATTTTATCGGTAGATAAAGAGGATAACTTTGCGATAAGTGCTGAGGTTGGCGAAGATGTCTATAACTATAGCAAACCGGTCGCTACAGACTACAACAATGACGGTGTGGGTGAGTTACTAATAGGGGCACTGGATTATAGTTCGTCGTTTAATGTCGTGAGACTTACAGATAACGCTATTCAGTGGACACTGAACAATAATCAGAATAGTGAAATTTCGTTTATTGAAGCCATTGACGTAAATAACGATAGTTACGCCGATGCAGTTATTATTGAGAACAATCGACTTAAAGCGTTTGATATCGAGAATCAGGTGCTTATCGACTCAATCATTAACGATTTTTCAATTAATGCGCTTGCTGCCTCTGAAAAAGACGGTGTGCATTATTTTGCTGTTGGGGGCTATAGTTCGCTCAAGCTCTATAAAATGCAGGATGGTGAATTTGTTGGATTGAATGAATTGGAAACCAATTGTGACCAATTGCTCACGGTAAATTTTGATAGTGATAGCGAACTTGAATTTGCGTGTTTAAATAGAAACTACAACACCATCAATGTTTATGACGTGGCGAGCGATGCATTAGAACTCAAAGACGCTATAGCACCGTCATTCTACCCTCAGTATATAGCGGCTGTTCCAACGACGTCGTCTAATCAGTCGATTCTCGCTATCTACCAGCCTAACGAGAATGACTATTCGTACAATTATTATGACAGCATCGCATATCGCGTGGTTGAGGTTGATAATAAAGGCAATGTGGTGTGGCAAAGCCCTGGACTTGGGCTCGATAATGTTGAAGGCATGCGCACACGTCAAAATAGTGATGGGGAGCTGGAGTTACAAATTAGTAACCCGAACATGGCTCTTCTCGTAAAATAAGAGGAAAGCACTTGTCGTAGGCTATTGCAGATCGCAAAAGACGCGGCAAGTGCTTGTTATTTAGTTTTAGGTGTATATACTTACAGGAACTGTATGAACAGACAGGTCTTTTATGCGCCCACTCACAGCTCGACAAACCGAAGTTTTAGAACTTATTAAAACAACCATGTTAGAAACGGGAATGCCGCCTACTCGTGCGGAAATAGCCCGTCAGCTTGGCTTTCGTTCTGCTAATGCAGCAGAGGAACATTTGAAAGCATTGGCGCGTAAAGGCGTGATTGAAATTTTGCCTGGTACGTCTCGTGGCATTAAGCTCAATATCCCTCTTGATAACGACGCACAAGAAGAAGGCCTACCGTTAATTGGGCGTGTTGCAGCCGGTGAGCCGATCTTGGCGCAAGAGCATGTTGAATCGCACTACAAAGTCGATCCTGCACTGTTTCAACCCCATGCCGACTTTTTGCTACGCGTTAACGGTATGAGCATGAAAGACATTGGTATTTTAGACGGTGATCTTCTCGCTGTTCATCGCACCACTGATGTTCACAACGGTCAGGTGGTTGTGGCGCGTGTAGATGAAGACGTCACCGTAAAGCGTCTAGAGAAACGCGGGCGTGAAGTATTGCTTCATGCTGAGAATGATGAGTTTGCACCAATAAAAGTTGATTTGGCGACTGAACATTTTGCGATAGAAGGCATTGCGGTGGGTGTGATCAGAAACGCTGACTGGATGTAGTATTTTAGCTTGTTTGTATAAAAGCGGCGCGTTAGCCGCTTTTTTTATGTCTTTTGTTCCTGTTTTTTTCTTCAATCTGCCAACTTAGGTTTTATCCTGCCCAGCAAACCTGTTGGTTTTCTGCGCGCTTATTTTTATCATTACTCACGTTATTCTTTCTATGAATGCTTCAAGTATTTTCCATTTTTTATTTTGAATTTTGTTTGAAATCGACATTGAGTCATCGATTACTTATTGATTTCTTAACTAGTTAGTCGAGCATTTACTTTAACCCCGTGTTCAAAATGTCTGTTTGATTCCAAGGGCATCCCACAGCAATGGCTTTCTCTTTTTGCACGTGAAATCCCCCGCGACCATTTTAGTAAATGATTAAAAATTAACCACTTCGTTAAATTTTTAATAGAAAAGACTAGACGGC
>Ga0115013_10002055_pt1 | contig 11361 bp, 7 predicted proteins | sample SouAtlMetagenome_2_FD_88686 | JGI IMG/M metagenome (GOLD analysis project Ga0115013, IMG submission 88686) | Marine eukaryotic phytoplankton communities from Atlantic Ocean - South Atlantic ANT15 Metagenome | ecosystem: Environmental > Aquatic > Marine > Oceanic | place: South Atlantic Ocean...
CCTTCATTCATAATCCAATGGTAACATTTTCGAAGCATAACAAGCGTTCATTGACTCGTAAAGGAAAGCAGTTATTGACTTCCAAATTTACCATTCACAAGAGACGAAAAACAAGTCTCTCAAAACTCAGTAAAACGAGCAAATTGTTTGCTCGTACAATCGTTTTGCCCTCTGGTCTTCAACCTATTTCTAACCCTTTTTGTAGTATATCCAACTCTTTCCCTAAGGTTCATACCAGTACCGGTCCCAGTTGCAGCACCTCAGCCGTAAAACCAGCGTCAGCGGCCTCCCCTTCTCCGTTCCAAAAGGGCCTTTCAAGCACTACCGAAACCACTAGTATAATCCCGAGTGATAACCAAGCAACCAAGAAACAGAGAAAGTTTTCCGTCAAGAAAATGATTTTGCGAAAGAAAAAGAACAAGAAACCGCTGTCGACGGGCTCGGAAGTTAGCGACGATGGAAAAAGCACGCAACCAAATACCCCGGCAAGATCCACCCCTTCAAGATCTGGACAAGCAAAAGTTGGTGAGGAAAAGGTCTTCATAGTGAAAACTAGTCCTGTGCAAAGCAAGGACGGGAAAATTTATGTGGTGAAAGCTAGTCCTGCATCCGATAAAAATGGACATCATATCTTTGTCGACACGGACGATGAAAGTAATGTTCTCAGTGACAAGAAAGAGTCTCAAAGTAACGATGTAGGCCTCAAGGGTAAGGTAGAAGATGAACTCACAGACTTGTTCCAAAGACTCAAGCGCCAAAGGGCAGAACGGCAGGCAATTGCCAAAGAGCAGCTTGATAACGTCGTTGCGGAATTGGAAAAAGGTGAGCCAAGATCCCCCAGACTGAGAAAGACGCGAAGAAGAAAGCCCAAGCCAAGATGGATGCGAATTTTCTTCGTCCTTGCCCTTTTGGTGAATGCGATCCTTCCAACGGTAATGAAGACACTTTACAACCACGAAGCAGTGGTAGAAAGGGCACAAACCTTCTTTGCCACCAAATCAACGGAAACACCCATGGATGGAATCACAGTGGTCATCTCCGAGACCGAATCCAGAGTTGGAAGTACCATCCAAGACAGGTTTTCTCGATTGGGTGCTACGGTGGCCACAGTAGAAGACGTTGATTGCGACGATCTAGATTCCGTATCCAAGTCTGTCGATGCACTTCTTCAACAACACCGGAGCATCGACTTTTTGGTGCACACCGGAAGCCTTTGCATGAGCAACTTGAATAACCTCAAATCCATGGCATCCAAAACCGTTCAGGGATATGACGGACTCATTGGTGGAAACTACCTATCGGCTTTTCTCATTACGCAAAAGCTTCTTCCGTATCTTGAAAGGAGTAGAATCGGAACGCTCGTTCAGATCACCTCCCACACCGCCAAGTTTGTTGGTGCAACGCCACTAGAACTAGAGACGTTGTTGCGTCAAAACGACACATCTATCGTAACTATGTTGCTTATGCCCCTTCAATATGCCTACATCAAACTATCGGAGGTCTTGCAGTTCAACGTAATAGCAAGTGACTATCCCAATGTTCGAACCATAGAAGTTCCCCATGCGTTAATCGGAGGCAGCGAGATGACTGTCCACAATTTCTTGAATGGCTTTTTTGAAGTTGCAGAGGAAGAACAAATCGAGTTACTACCCCTAGACCAACAAGAGGAACTCCAGGAAAGTTTGTACTATTGGAGCAAGGATGTCTTGAAAAAATGGTTATCCCCACCAACCTATAGCGAGATGTTTATCGGAAGCCCCAAACCGACTCCACCAACGATGGTGGCCAATCTACCAGTCATGCATCCCGAGGAGGAGAGTCCCAACGCCGAGAGTTCGTATCTTCCGGCCAATACTGTCGCAGTGGTCACTAGCAGTACACTTGCATTGTTGACAATGAAAACCAAGACGATGCTATGGGATTCTGCTTCAGACTAATGATGAAATCATTATCGATGGTCATTTTTCTGGTGAATGCTTGGTTCGCTTGTGAGCTTGTCTTTGTACAATGTCTATTTCACATGCGGAAAATCGTATTTCTATATATCATCTATGTTTCCTCATTCATTCAAATCATTCAAATCCACACGCTAAGCATGGTGGAGGACCTCTACGCTAACACCTTTTCTCCACTATAATATAGTATGACAAAGTACGAAGGAACTGTATGTATCATATGTTGCAACGCCTCTCTATGAGAAAAATTATGTGCCATCAAGAAAGAAGACTGAGCCTGTATGCTGGAGAAATTTGGGAAAATAAATAAAGTAAATGAATTCTAATAGATTACTACTTAAGGGAAAACCATTATCAAAAATATTTTAATGTCAGAATAATAATTGTAGAACTCTAAAAAATCGGTCTCACAAGACTGCGGCGCAACTTGTTGCGGGGGCAGCTTTCATTCCATGACCGTGCCCACCAAGAATATCGATCCACTATGTTGAAAACAGAATTCAAGAGGCACAAAATATAAGTTAGTTAGAAATAGACCTTTTCGCACGTTGTACCTGGGGAAATGCTCGATGAATAATGGTTTGATACCTAGGTTTTGAAACTTACAGTCATCATCCCCTGGTCTTCGTGGCTGAATCGGTGGCAGTGAATAACGATTCTTCCGGCAAAATCAAAAAACTTGGTTCGGATCGTGCAATTTCCGGGCTTATCCTCAGCCTGGACAATGGTATCGTAGTACTCCCCCTCTTCAAAGCGCCCACCACAGCCCCCTGGCTCAACAACCTGCATTCGATTGATGTGCGCGTGATAGGGATGTTGCTGGCTCAGGCTAATAGGATATTCCACTAGCTGGCCTAGATCAAAGGTTCGGATGCTTTCGTTAGGATCCCATACGTGCTGGTTGACAGAAACACCCTTTGTGCCATTAACGAAGTAGTCGTCCATAGAGACACTCCAGTATTCGTCAACAAGATTGGTGGGATCGGACAAGTCGGGCATATAATAGGGTCGTCGGGGTTTCCATCGTGTTTCCTTATTTCGATTCCAGTAGGGGGAGGAAGGAAGAGTGGCTGGAAGAAACACTTGGGATGGGTCATCATTCGATTGTGGGAGGGATTTTTCTTCCGATGATTTGACCACGTGGACTCTCACCATCTTGGATGCCTTGCTGGGCTTGCCCTGGTGAAAGTGAATGTCGACACTTTCAGAGCAGGAGACGGAGAAATCACCACGCGAAGACACTGACATCATGTGCTTGTGCGAAGAGACTGATCCAGGAATTTTCGACCGGTACACTCCGTCGTAGGCAATGACTCGAACGTCGCAGACATCTGGGGGATCAAATTCCACGTAGTTGACGGATTCTGCGTAAACAACAGAAGAAATACGAAAGTAATAGTACGCATCTTCTTCGAGGTACAGGTCGAGATGGTCCTGACCGTTGACCTTGTTGGATCGAAACGCATTCTTCAACTTTTTGTTGTACATGCTAGAAAACTGCAACAGAATCTCGTTTTGGGTCAAAAAGTTGACTAGGTGGTTTGGGTAGAAACGATCTTCTTCGATCGCTGTTGTTTCGTCCACAATAAGCATTCCATACGATCCCCCGTAGGCCGATCGAGTGACCAATGGATGTCGATGGGGATGATACCAAAACGTTCCGACGTCGGCATCGTCAAGAATGTAGTACTAAAGAAGACCCATGTGAGAGATGGGAAAAGTGTCACAATCATATCAAATTAAAAACAGGATTCGAATCATTAGTACTACTTACATCGTAGGTGAGACACTCTCCGGGCTTGGCTACTCGAGTCACATCATCGACAGTACCAACGCCAGAAACGTGTAGACCATGAGTGTGTACATTGGTATCGATGTGAGCGTTGTTATAAAGTGTCAGGTGGTAGAAACTGTGTTTTAAAATATGTTAAATCAAGTGATTTATGAAGAACAAAGTTAGTTGACATTGAAACTTGGCACATCACAACAAAACGGAAAATTCGCAATGGCGAAATGCACGCACGCACCGCTTGGGTTGTATCCGAATCAAGGGAGCGGCTTTTCCAGGCACACACTCTCCCACGGGACCATAACCGTATGAGTTGGTGTCTGGATCGGAACAAAACTCGATTGAGGCCCTGTAGTGGTTGCTGCCAACGTTGGAAGTACTACCAGTGTTGTTGTAATTGTGGTCGTAATCGGTGGGAGCCTCGTCGAGGGGGATTTCCTTCCATTCCAGAACGTGCTCGAAAAAGGGAGAGTGCGATGAGTCAACTGGGAGACTTTCTTCGTTCTCGGTAACAGTCGCTTCATCAGTTGCAGCATCGGATGCATCAGCATTGGAAACCCTGGTCAGAGACATGGTAGCGCTCGTCGAAATTGTCCGTATGCTAGAGTTGTTGTGAGCCCTCGAAGATGATTTTGGTAACGTCAATATTACAAAGGTGGCGAAAGCAAGCGACAAACCAAAAATCAAGAATCGGCGATTTTGGTTGTTACTGCTGCTTTGGCTTTCCGTTGGATTGCTAAAATCATCATTAACTGCATGGTTGAAATAATATCTGTTCTCTTTCACCTCATGGCAGTCCTCGTTGATCTCTGTCCTGTCAATCGAGCCGTATTTCACGGTGTCATTGCTAGTATTGGGCATGGTGATGATTCGATTGGACAAGATTTTTGAAACAGTATTTTCTAGCACTTTTGAAAATGAAGAGTAGTATAGCTATTCGTTCTTCCATCAATCGAATCTTGCGCATCAAACGAGAAGGGAAAAGCACGCAGCGGGTTCTCGTTTGCTTCGATTGCGAATTTGAAACTCCGATTGCGAATTTGAATCGAGATTCAACGCCTCTTTAGAATAAGTGCTGAGTCAATCGCAGCTCGAGCCCTATCTCAAAAGTTTAGCACGATCGATGGTGATTTGGCACTTCCCAATTTTTGAAATCGGGCATCTGCGCCAATCGATGAATTGATTTTCTTTTTGGAGAATCTTGAAGAAATTGACGTCACCTTTTTTGAATACCGTAATTGCTTACCGTTACCGGTTCAAAAAAGGGGGATAAATTATCCCAAATCTCCCCAAGAATTTTGAGTGCGTCAAAGAATCCAAATTCGAGGTCAATCTTGGCGCCGTGAAGTTTTGATTTTCAACAAAAGAATCGGTCTTGCTTGGAGAACACATCGTTCCTTGCTTTCACCGCAGTACGAGTAGTAGTACCTAGGGCCATCGCCGCCAACGTTCAAATATGCGGAACCTCTAGATAGACTGCGGGCAGCAGCATTGCCGCTTGATTTCACCCGCATTGTTTCATTTTTTGAATTAGAACTCATCTTTCAAGAAGCAGCAAAAATTCAAATCACACTAGCAAATTGGGCACGATCGAATCCAAACCAATCTCATACAATCAATACCAATTGTTGATGAACGATACTACCTACATTCAACCAACCGCCATCGCCACCCAAACCACCGAAGGTGATGCTGGTGTTCCCAAAAACAGCAGCCCCTTCTCTTGGAAGGTGCGAAATGACCGCCGGAACAGGGACGCATTGTGGACCCGTGAGAAACTCGAAGACCTGGCCCTGGACTGGTTTCTCAGAAAGTTCGTTTGCCGCTATGGCAACGATCATTTGGGAAGGGAACCCGAACTGACCCGCATGAAGACACTTTCCCGAAACGGAATCGTGGACTTTCGGGCCCTCGAAGAACTGGCCATTCGATGGACCGTAAAAAATTTCATCCTTCCTCGATACGACGAGGAGATCCACGAAGAAGACGCGGTTGTCCTCCTTTCCCTTCTCGTGGAGACCGGGACGGTTGACCATCCGGCCCTCTTTACGGGTAAATTCGTCGAGGCCGGTACCGAGTGTCCTTCGGGGCTTCTTTGGCTCGATGGTGACCCGGATTGGGATTGGCACCATCTTGAGAACGCCTTTGATCCCCCAACCAAACTCGCGGGCATTGATTGTTATCTCGAGGGTATTGATTCCGCGTTTCTTCCATATCCACGCAAACTTCCTTTCATTACAAATAATGACGGTCGCATTGCAACCGTGTATATTGGGTCACCCAGTCGATATGACAACGAAGAAGAATTACAGGCTTGGACGCACAAATGGAACTTCCATACCCCGCGAGTCTTTGAGCTGCTCGCAAAACTCGACAAGATGGAGACACTCATATTACAGGGATGCACCTCCTTTGCATTAAGTCGAACAATCTCGTCGTTTCCGAACCTGAAGGTTGTGAGTGTAAGTCGATCGGATCGTCGGAGCAAACTCGATCCTTGTGACATTGGCTGTCGTTGCTGTTTTACGATGAGTCATAATGCTTCGAAGTTGGAGGTTCTTCATCTAGATCATCGTTGCTTTTCATGCGAATTATTGGAGATGCTTCTTGGTTCTCTGCGAAATTATCCGAAGGTTTCTACTCTCGCGATTGAGGCCTCTGGTATCAGTTTTCTGCCAATTGCAGATGCCATCGTCAAAAAGGAGCTATCGTCTTACAGCAGGCTCCGTCGACTCTACCTAGGAGTAGATGGGGTTTACTTAGAGAAAGGCGATGGTTCAAAAGAAGAAATCGTTGCAATCAAAACGATTCTTCGAGAATTCAAGGAATTAGAAACTATCCACGGCACTGTTGCAGAGTGGGAAGACAAAGAATTGCAACACCTGTTGAACATGAATCGTGCCGGTCGTGTTCTTGTCGAAACAAAGGAGACCACCAAGAACAAGAACAATAGCGAAGAAGACGCCAAGCGCAACTGCAAGGCCCTACCAAGCTCGGTCTGGCCCATCATCTTGGAGCGGGTCTCGAAAGAAACCAAAGGCAAGAAGCAGAACCCCGATGGGCTCTATTATCTCCTTCGAAACATGCCGGTACTCCAAGACGCAGGCAAACGTGAACCACTGTTGCGTCAGAGCAAGTCTTGTGCAGAGGACCGTTAGTTGGAGAAGACCTACAAGCAATCGACGTTGTTGCAGCACTAGAAGGGAGGGAGTGAGGATCTTCCCTCCTCGACAGAAACCAATAATTTGGGCGACGAAGATCGCTCGTGAGAATGAAATAGCCGTTGCTAACAATGATGATTTAGATACGCCAATAACAAGGATCATTTACTAAACACATAGGCACGAACTGCTTAGTAGATATGCGAGAAAGCGAAAACGATGCACTGGATGATACATTCCTTGTATCGAAGGAATATTGCGATTCGAAGGCCTTTGGAAATATTTAGATTCGATAGCCTTGTTGTTTTGTTTAATAAATTCTTTCAAATTATATGTATATCTATTTGGGGGGTTATTACTTTGTTTGTTCGTTGGCAGGCGGTTGTTATCGTCTCTCTGCATTTGCTTCGAATAGTACTTTTATCTTGATCCCCAGATACGAATATCCTGCAGAACGTCCATTGGTTCTAAGTTTGTATTGCTGGCATCATATTCTACCCCAATCGAACGAACCGCCAAAACAATTTTGTACGATATCTCTCGGTGTGTTGATAGTTCTTACATAGATATAAATCTAGAGTCGCGAGGTCATTGAATTATTCCTTCGCTAATACCAACACTTCGGCCCCCTTTGCTTTGGACGCCACCTGTCGCAGCACAGAGTATGGGAATTGTTCTTGCTTATGATATCACTAAAGATCTTGGGTCTGAATGAACCCTATCGAATCTTATACGGAGCTCGTTTTTCATCGAAGTATTGGCAGACAACTTTTCGTTTCCTTTATAATAGCTAGGAATAGATTTGTGAAGTCACCTTTCGTATTCTTTCGCGTATTTACAATCTGTCCTTGAAAAAGAATGCAAACCAAAACTTGCTGTTTTGGTCAAACAAATTTGTAGCTGCTCACATCGACCGAAGAACCCACCAAGCATCAGAACGAGAGAGAGAGAGAAATAATTTTATTCGATGACACTATCCAACCAGTCGTCCAGATTATCGTCACCAAAGTCGTTTTTGGCAGTCTTTGCCAACATATCGTCTACAGTGCTTTTCTCGCTCGCAGATGGTTTTTCGAACAATTTTGATCCATCCCGACTCGCTCCTGCTTTCTTCGAATTTGGAGGTTCTAGCTCGTCATCATCGACTCCGCAGGCATCATCCAACCAGTCCTCGAGGTTGGATTCCAAGTCATCGGAAGAAGTTTCTTGATTAGTTTCGACAGGAGATGATGTATCTGTAGTAGATTCTGCGGCCGCTTCCTTTTCCTCAGCATGAGTTTTCGTCTCGATTTGCTTCGGGGCGGCTTGGTCGCCGTCTTCCTTTTCCTCCCCCCGAGGATATTCTTCGAGGCCACGGTATTTGTCCGGAAAGGCTGTCGCTGCAACATATAGGGGAATTCGAAGACGTCGCTCGATCGATAGGCTCTCGAAGGTGGCTGCTAGACTCGGGATGCATATCGATCCTCCACCTACAATTGGGTTGGCAGATGCAAGATCGTCTTGCTCCTCCTGGTGCTTGTCTCGTCGGCTACTGAGATAGGTATCGCGGCCTGCAAAAAGCACCTCGTATTCTTTTTCGTAATCCTTAGGCGTTCTTCCAATAGTCCCCTTTGGCAAGGGATGGGGTTGGACGGCACCACGTGACGACTTCCAGTCGCTATTTGTTTGGTTGCCCTTACTCCGATTGGTTTGACCCGTTCCGTTGCGTCTTTCGTCACCGTTTGGTTGGGCATTCCCTCCTCGTCCGGTGCGATTCCTGTTTCTCCCCTTGTTTCGATTGTAGAGAACCTGTGAACGTCCCATTGTCGCAATCTAAAATCAATTCTTCTTGGTCTTTCTCGGTTCTGCCAAAGGAAGTTGATTGGCAGTCTCCCTAGTGCTAGCAATCGACGAGTCCTTTTATTTGGGGATCCTGGTTATTTTGGTACAGATACTACTCTCTTCCCCTTTTTTATTGTGCAGGTCGCCGTTTTTATAAAATAACGGTCACCAAACACGTATGCCACTGTGTGTTTTACTATTATTCTCCCAGTGAATCTTTCGTGAGAGCCTGCCCGACAGCTTGATTTCCGATCGCCAATTCACGAAATTTCTTGAAGTGTGTTTACTTTCAACGAATTTCATCCAATCAAAAGAATGTTGTTTGGAAGACTGTGTGACATTTAGTGTGTGACATTGAACTCTCGTTCACAAGAAGACTTCAATTACAATTTCCTTGAACGAGGCAATTACTGGAATATTATTCCTTGAACTTTCGACAAGGTCTCGCCACTTCAAACCAGTATCACATTCTCGAAACCTACAATGAAGTTTTCCATTTGCCTCTTTCTATCGGCAGTTGCCAACCTGGTGAGCGCCCGAGAGGATATTCATGTCCTCATGTACGAGACGGATTCTTCCCTCGAAAATGATCCCACGAGCCCCCTATCCTTCTTCAAGGAAAGAAGCAGTTTTGCCGATCTTTCCACCACCATTTATGGAGGTGGCCTGGAATACCATGGATTCGGAGACAAGTACCAGACCCTTCGATCCATCCTTGAAGTTATCGATCCCAACAAGCTGGTGGTGGTTGCCGATGCCCGTGACGTGGCCCTCAATATCCCAATGGATATTGATGGTGCCAAATCTGCCATCGATCGATTCCTCGAAACCTATCACAAGCTCACGGCCAACAACCCCCATGCCGTTGTCATGTCTGCCGAAGGCCAGTGCTGTGTTTCAGCCATGACCCATGCCCATCCCTCGGAATACTTTGATCCTGTTACTAAAAAACGAAACAAACGTGCGTGTTCGTCTGGAAAGCCGGGATGCTACTGGGACCAAAATGACAACATCTACGCCTGGGTGGACTTTCACAGGCAGCGAGCTTACAACAAGACTGGTATTGAACGTGTGGGAGACCATGTTGGTGATGTCTACCTTAATGCTGGTCTCATGGCTGGATATCCGGAGGATTTGATCAATCTAGTCGAGGTACTAGACATTGCACCCGCCGAAGATGACCAAGCAGTTTTGTCGGGATTGATGTATCAGTTCCCAGACATGATCGTCCTTGACTACGAACAAGAAATGTTTGGAAACAACCAATGGCCTTTGGGACTCGAAAAAGGTTGCGTTTTTGAAACATCAGATAAATCTTCTGCGTCCACACAGAATACGCTTGTCCACAAATCCACCAACACCGAGCCATTGATCATCCACACGCCCGGAAAATTCTACGGCTGTCTCGACATGCTCATCGAAGAACTCGGAGGAACGAGCCAAAAACGGTACCTCCAAGACAGTCCTTCCGGAAATCCACGAAAACTCCAGAACGAAAGCCAAATGTCTGAGATTTCTCGAAGACTAATGGGAAAATTCTTGACCCGTATTTTCGACAAGTACATCATGGGCAAAGACGACGAGGAAACAACAAATTACGGCGAGTATGGTCAGTACGGAAATGCCTATGGTCAGTACGGAAATGTCTATGGAAATTACGGTGGACAGTATGGCGGAAGGAGACTTTTCGGAGGTTTCATTGAACGTATTGTAGGAAAAATGAAAGGCAGTACTGAAGAAATAGAAATTGAGCCTGAAATGACTAGCAAAAATTACGGTCAATATGGTGTCGAAAGTACAAACTATGGAGGTCAATACGGTCTTGTTGAGAATGCAAATTATGGATACGGTAATTATGGTGAATACGGAAACTACGGACTTCGTCATTAGTAATACCTCTCAACTCTATCGACCAACGTTTCCATGTGGGTTTTGCATCGATCAATCCTGACCGATTCAACTGCAAGTAGCGTAAATTTAGAAATCAACTTAGAAATCACCTTTGTAGAGACTTCAATAATGTATTATATGGGCATTAGAACATGATAATTAAGTTGACTCAGATTTGGCAATAAATCAATTTTCTTTTAAAAGAATGTTTACTCATTCATAGAACGATCACAAAGAGCTTGAGTGCTCCGAAGGGAAGGAACATCATTAGTCCTTTGCAAATATGTCCTGTAATGTTGATGACCACGGTCAAGCAGAGCAAATTGCAAAAGTTGTCACGCTGTGGCCTGCACGCTCTCTCCTACATTTGTGCGTTCAACAGCAGCAGCATTTATTGAGCAGCAATGGCCTTGCCCCCTGCTTACATCTTTGCCAAGGACACGTGAGGCCCCTGCGCTTGCCAGGTTGGGGGTCAACCACCTGTTGTGCCCATCCAAAGGCCAAAACCCCCAAGGGTGCTTTGGGCCACTTATGGGTGCACTGGGGGATGAGGGCACAGGGGGCTTGAGCCCAAGCTCTCGGTGCCCAGGTGTTGTGGGCAGCAGCAGCAGCGCAAGCGCAGTGTGGGGCTGCCAGAGCAGCAGCAGCCATTGCACCCAATCCCACCAAGCCAACGACCAAGGCCCATGGCCACCGCATTGGGCAGCACCTACCCCACTATTGCACCATTGCCCCCCCCCCCCCC
>Ga0115013_10002057_pt1 | contig 11356 bp, 10 predicted proteins | sample SouAtlMetagenome_2_FD_88686 | JGI IMG/M metagenome (GOLD analysis project Ga0115013, IMG submission 88686) | Marine eukaryotic phytoplankton communities from Atlantic Ocean - South Atlantic ANT15 Metagenome | ecosystem: Environmental > Aquatic > Marine > Oceanic | place: South Atlantic Ocean...
CTGCTCAGCCAGTCGGTTTCCTCGTTTATGGTAGGGGCTATGATCCCCGGCATTGTGGCCCTCACCTCTGGCCGCCTTGCTGAGCTGGTAGGGCCAGCCGCCCACAAGAAACTCTGGGGGCAAGCCACCGCCGCTTTTGCTGCCGCCCAGGCAGTAGCAGGCTATGCCATGTCGGCGCTTTATGGCACTTGGGGCAGCTACGCGCCACTGTTTGCCATCAGCGGCCTTATCCTCGTCGCTGGCTTTTTGCTGGTGCTGCTTAGCCGTGGCTTACAGCAGCGCCACACGGATCCTTCTGCCCAACAACCTACAAAGCACTACAGGAGTCAATAATGGAACTCTACTTAAACGCAACCTCGCCCTATGCTCGCCTTGTGCGCATCGTATTACTGGAAAAAGGCCTGGCGGACACCGTGACGCTGAAGTGGTGCGACCCTTGGGCAGACGATGCCGAACTCTTAAAGGCCAACCCCGCCGGGCGTATTCCCGCGCTGGTAACGGAGGAGGGCACCACGCTTAGCGAATCAATGCTGATTGCCGTTTACCTGGATAGCGTTAGCCCCAACCCGCCAATGCTGCCAGCAGCCAGCCGGGGGGATGTGCTGCACCTAGCCGGGCTGGGCCAAAACCTGATGGATGCCGCGTTCACGACCGTGATTGCCAGAAAGCATTATGGCAACGAGATTGACGAGAGCGAGCTGGGTCAGCGCCGTTCGCGAGCCATTCAGCGGCTGCTTAAACAGCTGAACAATGAGCTTGGCGAAAAACAGCAGGCCTCAAACGTTAACCTGGGCGAAATCGCCATTGCGGTCGCGCTGGATTATTTGGCATTCAGGCTGCCAGAGGTGAACTGGAAAGAAGAGTATCCGCGGCTTCTGGCATGGCATGCGGGTGTGACTGCACGTGGAAGCTTTCAGGAAACTGCATTCGTTTAGCCAAGCGTACGCTAATATCCAGGCTGCTAATATCGCCTCGCGACTGCGGGGTGATATCGTCGGGTCAACCATCCCCAAGCTGCTTTTGTTTTTGGCCGATAAGCGGTATTTACCTTGTATGGCAAAAAACCGATAAAGGCACGGTGGGAGGTGGCTTTAGCCCGCGACCCTTCCAGCACCCAGCCAGCGAAGCAAAAAATGACAACCACCAAACCAGCCCCCATCACCATTGCACTCGCCCAACTGGCGGTTAGCAAAGCAGCGGTAGACGACAACCTACAAATGCACCTAACTTGCATAGAACGCGCCGCCGCGCTGGGGGCCAACGTGGTGGCCTTTCCCGAACTCTCGCTCACCGGTTACGAGCTGGCGCTACTCAGCCAACTGGCCATGCCCCGCGACGATGCCACCTTTGCCGTCCTCACCGCCGCTGCCGTCGCCAATAACACGGTAGTAATAGCAGGCTGCCCACTGCACAACCCTAACGGCAAACCCCACATCGCAGCGGTGATCTGCTTTCCCAACGGCGAACATACCTTCTACCTAAAACAGCACCTTCACGAAGGGGAAGATATTTACTGTGCCCCCGGCTGTGAGAGCGACCTGATAAACGTTAACGGCACACGCATCGCCCTGGCCGTATGCGCCGACTTCACCCACCCAAGCCACGCCGCTACCGCCGCCGCCCAACAAGCGGACGTATATCTCGCCAGCGCGCTGATCTCCCCAAGCGGCTATGCAAAAGATGCCGAGCTACTTTCCGCCATCGCAAAGCGCCACCAACTGTCGGTACTGCTTGCCAACCACGTTTCTACTACGGGCGGCTGGCAAACCTGCGGTAATAGCGGTAGCTAGAATACAGCAGGGGAGCTAACCGTTAAGGCCAACGGCACCCAGACCAGCTTAGTGCTGTGCCGCATTCACTGCGGTGTATTAAGCGGTGGCGTAAAAGTGATGACTCACCTACAACCCAAAGCATCCATTACCGACTAAAAGTTAAGCTCCCAAGGTAGGCTTAACTTATTTTTACTGCTAGTCTCGAAGCACTAGAGCGAACAACGCCGCAGGGACAACACGATGCAGAATGCACGCATAACGCTTCACTCAAGCAAGCAGCGCATGCAAGTGCGGGTGGGTGGCATTCTGTTAGCTGACTCTACCAATACATTGGAACTTCGCGAACACGGCTACCCGCCACGCCACTACTTCCCACGTGAAGACGTGCGGATGGACTTACTTACCACTTCGGAAACGATCACCCATTGCCCGTTTAAAGGGCATGCGGTGTATTTCTCGCTGGGTGAGCGGCGGGATATTGCTTGGAGTTATGAGGAGCCGATAGAAGGTGTGAGGGCTATTGCTGGAAGGGTGGCGTTTTATGAGGAAGTAAGCGAATGACGCTTTGCGACTCAAAGCTGACGTATATTGACCTGTAAGTATTGACTACGTCTAGATTTCAAAGACTTACATGCATTTAGCCTTGAGTCAACCAAGTTGAGCGAGATTCATGATTTTAACCAGATCAAAATGTTAATAAAATTATCTGCTTAGGAACTCTGTTCGATTCCCACTTGAATATGGATGTCGATTAAGTGAACGATACAATCAAAATACCACCTTTGCGCAAAGCTAAGCTGGATGGTCAGCTATACTGCCGTCGCCAACCGATAGAAAACATGCTGGTCGAAATTGCGAGCGTATCACTCGAAGTTTTCACAGAACGTGCGCGCATCCTTGATCGACGTTCGCCAGATTACATACCTTCGGAAGTTCTAGTTCATTGGGTTCGGCAAACCCGACATCACAAGTCTGACGCTCAATTTAACGTTCTGTACCCACTTCTAGAACAGCGGATTCGTCATGCTTGCCCGAAGAAGGAAATTCGTGGTGGCAGGTATACAGATCTTCAGGAGTACGTTCTTGAGCGCGTAGTTAAGCTCCTGCTTTGCGACAGATCAAACTACGAGGAAAAGCTTGATATTTACGAAGTGGTCTTTGACCGAACAATTGCAAGTCTTCGTGCCAGTGCTTTTCGGCATGGTTTTGCCAAAGACGTACCACTGACACCAATTGAGTATGACGAAAGTGGTGAAGTCACAAGTGAAGTAGAGGAGAGCCTGAGTCAGTACCAGCCAGGAGGTATGACACAAGAGGAGGAATTTACTTACCGGTTTCAGCTGCGTGCTGCGATTGACTCCCTCCCAAAGGATGAAAGAAGACTAATTGATATGGAAGAAGCAGGCTATTCTGACCAAAGTGAAGATCCAGAAGTACATACGATTGCAAAGCTACTTGGTCGTACACCAAAGACAGTTCGGGCAATGCGTAAGCGTGCTTATCAAAGAATCCGCGAACGCCTCTGCATTGAGGTGCAAGATGACTAATGACATTAACATGGAAGACATACTCGATGAGCTTACAATGGAAGAACCTCTGAATCATGCGGTTCTTAAGAGCTATATCGACAGATACCCCAGCTTGGCATTGGAATTGACAGACCTTTACCATGAGTTGGCATTGACGGATGCGCGAAATGATATACAAAGCGTGCAGCTGAAAACACGGCACTTAGCTCCCGCAACAGCAATTGGCCGTAATGGGATTGAGGAAGCACTGGCTGGCGATAAACTCCGATCTTTGGCTCGGAAAGTTGGTTTGCCTAGAGACTTCTTTGCTGGCTTTCGGGACCGCAAAGTTCGGCTTGGCTCTATACCTGAGCCAGTTGTAACAGGTTTAGCCCGAGAACTGGGTGTTGCGGTTCACGCTTTGGTTGACTTCTTGCGGAGTCAACCTCGGACGAGCATAGGTTTTGCTTTCAAGGCTGATGGAAAGCCAGACGAAGGGGCTGTGCTTGAGTATAACGAGTTTCTTGATAGTCTAGGTTTGAGTGATCAGGAAGAGCGCGCACTAGATCGGCTCTGCGAAGTAGATGGACGTAGCTGAGTTTGCTCGACAACGTGCAGCCGCGCTGCATGATGATCTCGTCTGCGCAGGATATGATCCAGCGCAGCCGTATACATTCGTCTTGGCGGAAGCTGCTAGGCGGGATATCGAGGTTCGAGGGTATCCACCAGGACACGCCATGCTCAATGGTGGTCGAGCGCTTTATGACCCTGCTGGAACCATTCGACACGAACGTACAGGCGAAGAGTTTCTGGATGCATTTTTCGTTGCCCATGAGATTGGACACGCCGAGCTCGGTGGGCACGTGGGCATCACGACGAGCTCAGAGATTGATCCTACCCGCCCATCAGACGGCGGTGCCTCTGGTGCCGAACGAGCTGTTGATTACAGCCGGAAAGCTCGACAGGAAGTGCAAATGGACCTATTTGCGCGAGAGCTTCTGTTTCCACGAGCGCTTGCTCGCCGCTGGTATCTCGAAGAAGGACTTTCCGCTCAGGCAATAGCGGAAAAGCTTCGGGCTCCTTACGATATGGTCGCGGTCCAGATATTTGATGCAATCTGGCTTCCCACAGTCGCAGAAGCGAAAGTGTCAAAAGGCGATCATCCGAAGCCATTAAACGCCGCACAAAACCGCGCTGCATGCCACCGTGGCGGGCCTTTGTTGGTGCGAGCGGGACCCGGCACTGGGAAAACTCAGACGCTCATAGGCCGGCTGGCCGCGCTAAGGGACTCTGCGGTTGAGCCATCTTCCATACTTGTCCTGACATTTTCTAATAAATCTGCCGGTGAAATGGCGGACAGAGCGCTATCCGCGTGGCCAGAGGCGGCAGGGGAACTGACTATCGGCACCTTCCACTCATTTGGACTGGACATTCTTCGGCGTTTTCATGAGCGAGCGTCACTGCCGGCTGAACCGAGGCTGCTCGATACAGCCGAATCTGTCGCCTTGTTAGAGAATGAATTTGTTCGGCTGAATCTCCAACACTTTAAGGAGTTACATGATCCGACAGATATTCTTAGGGACCTGCTAGCTGCAATTTCCCGTGCCAAAGACGAAGTGGTCGACCACCAAGATTATAAAATACTTGCTCAATTGACATACGGCTCGGCTCAAAACGATGAAGAACGCATTCATGGCGAGAAGTGTTTGGAAATTGCCCAGGTGTATGAGGCATATGAGTCCCTTAAAGCCAAGCATGGTGCGGTCGATTTCGGTGACCTGGTATCTCGTACCGTTAGGCTTATCGAGACGGATGCAGATGTGTGTGGGCAGCTATGCTCACGTTACTCCCATGTCCTTGTCGACGAATACCAGGATGTCAATCGAGCAAGTGTCCGGTTATTGAAGGCGTTGAAGCCTGACGGGCAAGGCCTGTGGGTTGTGGGGGATGCCAAACAGTCGATTTATCGTTTTCGTGGTGCCTCATCAATCAATATTGCGCGATTTGAGACCGACGACTTTCCTGGTGGTCAGACAATGGGGTTGACGGTTAACTACCGTTCTTTCCAAGAGGTTTGCGATGCTTACGCTGGATTCGCACGTGCAAATATGAGAGCTGCCGAAGCTGGATTTCAGTCGGAGGCATACCGGGGCCCATCCGGCCAAAAGCCCATTTTTGTGCGTGTAGGTACGAAAGACGACGAACTAAATGAGCTTGCTGCTCGGATTACCGCTTGTAAGGACAGCGGAATCACCTACAAGAATCAGGCTGTCCTCTGTAAGTCCAATGATCGGCTGGCAGAGGTGGCTGCTAGTCTTGAAGCGCAAAACGTATCCGTCCTGTTTCTGGGCCCTCTTTTCGACCGGCCAGAAATCAAAGAAGCGCTCTCGCTACTTTCTCTTCTCGTCGACCCGCGTGCGATAGCACTCATAAAGGTTGCGACAATTCCTGAGTTTTCAGTGCCATTGCACGACGTTGTGGCCGCTGCAAAGGCCTTGGCTGATGCCTCTCCCCTTGAGCCGCTCGCCTGGCGCGTCTTACTTCCTACAGGTGGCGCAATTTCGTCTGAAGGTGCAAGCGGGTTTGCCGCTCTTGCGAAGGCGTTTAATGGGCTTAAGCCCGAGGCAACGCCTTGGAGGGCTTTCGCTTCGCTTTACCTTGATCGTACTCGCCTTGCAGCCCGATATGCACATGGCCTGACCGAAAAAGAGCCTTTGTCTGCGATCGCATTGTGGCAACTGCAAAATTTTCTGAGATCGACATATATTGAGCGGCGTGGTTACCCAGTTGGTGACCTGCTGGATCATATTCGTCGACTCGTCATTTTGTCGGACGAGAGAGACTTGAGGGATCTTCCCGTGGCCGCTCAATCCCTTGATGCTGTCCGCCTTTTGACGATTCATAAAAGCAAAGGGCTTGAGTTCAAGGCGGTGCATATGCCCTCACTGTCTGCCGGTTCATTGCCTCAATCCGCCAATCAAATTCGGGCCTTGTCGCCCCCAAATGGATTAATTGGTGGGGAAGGTATTCGGGGCCTCGATGCACTTAAGCCTGGGCATGATGAAGAACAGGAGTGTCTCTTCTTCGTCGCTTTGTCCCGTGCAGAAGACCGCCTCTTTCTCTACGCGCCTTCGAAACAGCGAGGCGTGCAATCACGGGGAGGCGCCAAATCCCAGAAGTCGTCACCGTTTATCGACCGTCTCGGTGATACGGTGAGCATCGAAGCGCCTCTGGCTGCAAACGAAGTGCCGCCGCTTTTGTCAAGCTGCGTAGACGTCCAGTTTGAGGAGACGGTTACCTTAACGCCTGCACAACTCGCGCTCTTCGACAAATGCCCGCGCCGCTTCTTGTTCACGCACGTCCTTAAATTAGGTGGGCGTCGTACTGAAAGTGCTTTTATGCAAATGCATGCCGCTGTTCAAGGTGCAATTGATGCTCTCTTAAACGGCCCTTCGAATGAAATTCCCGACTTTGATGAGTACTGGCAGGCGCGTGGCCCGGCAGAGAACGCAAATGCAGAAGATTATGAAGTCGCTGGACGCAGGCTGTTCGACTTTTTGATTACCCTCCGAAAAAGCGACAAACCACTAGCTCTGTGCGACTTCGAAATCGACATAGGCGCGGCTAAGATAGTGGTTAAGCCTGATGATTATGTCGAAAGGAGCGACGGTCGGCTTGTATTCCGTCGCATCTGGACCGGTCGTAAGACTTCCAACGCTACCGAGTCACTCGATGCTGCAGCATACCAGTTAGCGGCTGGTCGGGATGCAGAAGTAGAGTTTGTTTTCCTTACGGATGAGGTAGCCGCTCCTATTTCACTGAGCCAGAAGAAGATAAAAAATCGCCAAGACAAGATCGTTGACGCTGTCGGTAAAATTCTATCTGGCGATTTCCCACCCAACCCCAATCGAACCTGCCCCCGTTGTCCACACTTCTTCGTTTGTGGCAATCCTCCAGATGGGCCGCTCATCAAAAAAAATCTCAACTGATTTACCGGTCTTATGGAAATGCTGCGATTAACCTTCTGAAAGCGGGGCACAGTGCCCCGCAACTACAGAAGGAAGTACCTTATGACTGATAATCCTCAAGACCAGAATGTAGATGATCTCTTTGACGCCGTTCGAGACGGACGCCCGCTCAAGCCTGGTGCCCATTTTCGGGTATTAATCGCGGATGAAACATTGGACTTCAAAAAACATATTTTTGATGACCCTATGCCTCTGGGTCGCCAGTTCATCGAAGCAGCAGGTGGTGCTCCCGTTTACGAATATACAGCGACGGCAATCCTCCCCAGTGGTGATTTCGAGGATATTCGCCTCGATGAATCCTATGATCTGCGTGGTCGTGGCGCTGAACGAATACTGGTAGCCCAAACCGACCGCAAGTTTTTATTTAAGGTTGATGACAAGGATCTCGAATGGCCGAAGCGTTTCATTTCCGGCTTCGTTGTCAAAAAACTTGCTGCTCTTGCGCCTAACTATGCGCTTTGGCTCGATGTTCCGGGCGGCCATGATCAGAAAATCAATGATGACGATCTCATCGATCTCGGAAAAACTGGTGTCGAACGTTTCATCTCGATCATTGATCATACCACTGAGGGTAAGGAGTTAATTCCATCTGGGGATCGTGTATTTCTTGAAAGCCGAGCCCTTGACTTCGAAGTCGTTAAGAGTGGTGACATGATCGGGGTCATTCTTACCGCGTACTCCTTACCGCAAGGCAAATACGACCATGATATCACTGATGTCCTGATCATCTTGCCCCCCGGCTATCCGGACACTCCGCCCGATATGTTTTATACATCACCGTGGATCAAGCTATCTGCCAGCGGACGCGAAGCTCGTGCAGCGAATGTGAACCACAATTTTGCTGACCGAGTCTGGCAGCGGTGGTCGCGTCATTGCTCGGCTTGGCGTCCTGGGGTGGATGGCCTGCAAACAATGGTAGCCCGGGTTCGTGTGGCTCTCGAAGAGGCTCGTCCATGATGATTAGCTTTGATCTCGTTCTTCAGGCGTCACACGAAATGCAGATTAGGTCGCTACTTGAAAGTTCAAACGGCCATGAGGCTGCGGCAACACTGTTATTTGGTGTCGCCGATATTGAGAAGGATCCATGGTCTGGAGTCCGGCGTCGCCGGTTTGTCAGTCACTCCTTCCAGCATATTGACCGGGGAGAGGTGGTCGACACTTCGCCGGTTCACATCACCTGGACGACAGATAGCTTGATGCTCCTCTTTGGGGAAGCCGCGCGTGAAGGATGGATTCCGGCAATTGTTCACACACATCCAGATGGGATCGCTGAGTTTTCGGAGCAGGATGATCGCAATGAGGCTGAGCTTGCCCGTACGGCAAAATTGAAGGGTACACAGGGCCTGATTAGCATAGTAATCAACAGTGATGGTGTGATGGCTGCGCGGATATGGGGCTCGCGTGATCAAGTTGAGCCGATCGAACGTTTTCTTCATTCTGGACCACGCATTGCCTTAACCTCAGCTAAAGGCAACATTGCACCTCCTGATTTTCTTGATCGGCAGCAGCTTCTATTCGGGGATACTGCAAATCGCACTCTTTCAAATCTTCGTGTAGGTGTGGTTGGAGGTGGTGGCACGGGTAGTGTGGTGCTTCCGCTGCTGATGCGTCACGGCGTCCAGCAGGCGATATTGTTCGAAAGAGATAAGGCGGAGCTTTCCAATCTTAATCGGCTTCACGGCAGCCGTCGCAAGGATGTCGTAGACAAAACGTCCAAGGCGGAAATTCATCAACGTATGGTTCAAGAAACTGACATTGGAATGAAACTTGTCACGGTCGACGCATTTGTTGGTGATACTGGCACCGTGGAGGCCTTAAAAGCTTGTGATGTCGTGTTCTCTTGCACAGATGATCACGCTGGCAGACTGATCTTGAATAGGTTCAGCCGATTCTATGGCATCCCTGTTATCGATGTCGGCCTTGCCATGCAGCGACGACCAGATAGCGGCTTTGATCTCTTTGCTCGTGTTTCAACTCTAGTCGACGGCCATCCGTGCCTGCTATGTGGTGGAAATATTGATCCGCGGCGTGCGCATGAGGAAGCTCTTAAACGCCGTGATCCGGTAGGGTATGAAGCCTTAAAACAGGAGGCCTATGTACTTGGTGAGGGAGACCCCGCTCCAGCGGTGGCTGCATTTACGACAGAGGCTGGGTGCATGGCTATAAGTGAACTCCTCGCTGCGCTTACTGGCTTTCATGGACAGTCGGGTATGCATGCCACGCGTATTAGGCGCTTTCATGCCAGTGATGATCGGTTTCCTGGCGTGGCCTCAATACCTGGCTGCCCTGCTTGCGATGATCTCAATACCCTTGGCCGTGCAGATGTCGAACCTTGTCTAGATATGGTGACCTATTTATGAAGACATTGATTATAAATACTGCGAGAAAGCTCGGTTTAATTAAGGCTGACTTCACCGCGGAGATACGTACAAAGTTACCCCCGCGTGAACAGCGTGCAGCTGAAAACTTTGTTTTGGTCTGTGACAGCGGCATATCTAAATGGGCTTCATTTCGATGCCCTGGGGGTTGCGGAGAGCGAATTGACCTTTCGCTCAACCCTCACCTGCGGCCAAATTGGAAAGTTACTTTGGACTGGTGGCGTAGACCCACTGTCGTGCCTTCAGTCCATCAACGTAACAACTGTGGGTGCCACTTTTGGATTAGAAAAGGCAAGGTAGATTGGTGCAAAGGCGGGCAACCTTCTAAAGTACGCGAACGGTTTTAGAAGCTGAGCGAGCAGTTTATTATTTTACGTTGATGCTAATCGACTCAATATGCTCCTCTTCGTAAAGTGTTCAGCACAGTAGTACCTATTTTTAATTTTAAATAACTTTTCATTGTGAAGAGTTTTGTTTTTTCTGGAGGTGTTCTTGGATAAGTATCTAGAAGCTTTAAGAGCAGCAGGTGTTGCGGATAGTATCGTTCTTACATTTGTTCTTTTTATCGTAGTTGCGCCAGTTTTTTGGAAGCTAATGAAAGAAGCTGTTTCATTAAGAAGGACTGCGCGTAAAGATAAATTAGAGGGTGTTTTCGAGGTTCTTAGTAACGAAGGAATCAACTCTCACCCGCTAAGAGTTGAGTTGGCCTTCAGAGAGCTTTTTAATATCCGCATGACATTTTTTGAGATTTCATATTTCCTCAATGATAAAAGCCCGCTATCTAGTATCACTGACTACAAATATGGGCGGAGATATATGAGTTTTGGTGAGTCAATGTCTCATCCTGTTTTGTCACGAAGCTACTGTAAGCTATGGTGGCAAGAAAAATTTTCCGTGTTTTTTTTCATGGTATCGGCGCTTATGCTTATCATGTCTCTTCTTTTTACAGCGGCTGCTATGTCTTCTGACGTTGCTGGAGACGTAGCGATAATAGGAGTCGTTTCGGTGATGGCAAGTTTGATGCTAGCTTGGTTTTGTTTAGATTCAGTACGAGCTATAAACGCGGCCGTTCGAATTGTTGGTGGATGGTCTGCGATAAGTAAAAGAGCAAGCTCTCAGAGCGATGAAAATTAAAGTGCCTGCTCAAGGATATGCACTATAAATTTTAATGCGCCCATATGTTCTTTGCGATGATCAATAGTGTTTAGTGGCGGAGTTAGCATAGAAAGATCAACTTTAAGTTATCCAAAATTAGGACTTTTAGCCCAACTTCAACAAGATGCTGAAACTTATAGCATTTGAAGCTTGTGAGGTTGAGGTGAGTTTTAATCAACCTCCAACCCCACTAACCCTAACAACCTCCCTCACCACGGCCTCATTCAACACCCCGCGCTTGGCTTCCACCACCGTGAGCCATTCGCGGGCGCGGGTGATGCCGGTGTATACCAGCTCGCGGGTCAGAATCGGGTTAAGCGTCGGCGGTAGCAGTAGCGCGGTGTGCAAGAACTCCGAGCCTTGGGATTTGTGTACCGTCATCGCAAACACGGTTTCTACCGTGTGCAGGCGGGAAGGCAGCACCCAGCGGATGGGCTTGTCGGTGTCGCTAGTGGGAAAGGCCACTCTCAATAGCTTCTGCTGTGGATTGCGCGGGTCTGGCACGGCTAGGGTGA